>Ga0209640_10000391_pt1 | contig 33534 bp, 31 predicted proteins | sample RifCSP10_1_FD_184018 | JGI IMG/M metagenome (GOLD analysis project Ga0209640, IMG submission 184018) | Soil microbial communities from Rifle, Colorado - Rifle CSP2_sed 10_1 (SPAdes) (version 2) | ecosystem: Environmental > Terrestrial > Deep subsurface > Rock core/Sediment | place: Rifle... | reverse complement strand
CGTCGAGGAGCTGACGAAACAGTAGAGCGGCGAGCCGTACCCGATCATAAGAGTGCCCCGATTAATCCCCTCGGCTCGCGGCCCATCGGAGCGTAGTCCATCCCACCCCCGCGACGATCTGTGAGATGTCTTCCGCCATGCGACGCATTTCAAGTTGTAAATCCAACGATTGATGTTATACTCCTCACCGCCCAAACCAGTGGCCCAAATGGGTTGGTTGGCTCCAACGTTTGATACCACCTGAGACTGATCCCTCGCCGATCCGAGGCTGCCGTCATCGGTCGCGAGGGTCACAGGCAAGTTCTTAGGGTGTAGGCACACTCTTCGGCGGCCTTCGAGCCGTTGGCTCACGCAGGATGAGTCGATGCGACAGGTAGCCTCAAAAAACAGAAGAGAGCAGTCTCGCCAGCCTAGCTACCTTACCGACCTCGAATACCTTTCGGATGAACTCAGGCGGCTCGACCTCTTGATTCGAATCAAGGTCCCCGAGCAATCGGGGCCGCCCTCGCCGCTCGATCAGCTCAAGGGGTTGGTCATTTCGGAGGAAGAGGTCGGCAGCCTTCTGGCCACCAGCCCACTCGACGCAAGTCAGGCAAAACCAGACCGCCGTCCGCTCCTCGATGAGCTGGCCGAGCTCGATTCACTGATCACCGAGCGGCGGCACGCGACGCTGCAATCGGGGCGCAGGCTCTCGCTGGCACGCCTTTCACAGACGTTTTCCCTGACGCCATTCGACGAGCGCTGCATTCTAGTCTGCCTCGCACCCGAGCTTGATCGAAAGTACGAAAAGCTATTCGGCTATCTGCACGACGACGTGACTCGCCGGAAGCCGACGGTCGATCTGTTACTCGGTTTGCTCTGCGAGACGGCCGAAGAGAAGCTCGCCGCGCGTGCAGCGTTTGATCCCGCCGCGCCTCTGATCAAGTTCCGGCTCTTGCAGATGGCCGACGGCTCGACCGACGGGCCGGCGCCGCTCCTTTCGCGATCCGTCAAGCTGGACGATCGAATAGTCAATTTCCTACTAGGACTCGACCAGATTGACAGCCGGCTCGAACCGCTCACGCGCGTCATCGCTCCTCGCAGCGACCACGAATTCGCCGCGGTGGTTGCCGAGATCAAACGGCGCGCGGCGAATTTCGTCCGCTCGCATCTGAGCGACGAAAAGTCATCGGGTCGCAACCTCGTCTTCCACCTATCGGGGGCGTACGGGTCGGACGCCCGAGCGCTGGCTACCGCGATCTGCGGTGAACTTGGAGTCCGGCTGTTGGTGGCCGACCTTCGAAAGATGACCTCGGCATCGCTGGGGTTCGAGGAAGCGGTCTGGCTGCTGGGCCGCGAGTCGCTATTGCAGCCGGCCGCGCTGTGCCTGGAGAACTTAGATCATCTGGCCGCCGAAGATGGAAGCCGCGACTCTGAGTTGAAGGCGATGGCCGATTCGATTCGGTCCTTCTCGCGGCTCACCTTCCTCGCCGGGGGCCGTCCGTGGAAACCGCACGAGGACTTGATCGACCAGGTGTTGGTGAGCCTGGAGTTCCCGCTGCCGGGCGATGGCGAAAGAAAGGTCTTATGGGAGCAGCACGCGCGAGGGCGTTACCGGATTTCGCCCGATGTCGATTTCGGCGCGCTGGCGAGCAAGTTCCGATTCACGTCGCGTCAGATCGGCGAGGCGTTGAATCTGGCTCAAAGCGTCGCGTCGTGGCGCGCTCCCGACGATGGAGCGATCACGATGGAGGACCTCCATACGGCGTGCCGGGCGCAATCGAGCCCGAAGCTCGGCCGGCTCGCGCGCAAGGTGGAGCCCAGGTACGCGTGGGCCGACATCGTGCTGCCCGAGGATCAACTCGCCCAGCTCAGCGAGGTATGCAATCAGGCCCGCTACCGCCACGTCGTTTACGGTGAGTGGGGGTTCGACCGCAAGCTCTCGCTCGGAAAAGGACTGAACGTTTTGTTCTCGGGACCGCCCGGCACCGGGAAGACGATGGCGGCCGAGGTGATCGCAAGCGAGTTGCAGCTCGACCTCTTCAAGATCGACCTCTCTCAAGTGGTGAGCAAATACATCGGCGATACGGAAAAGAACCTTCACAACATTTTTCACGAAGCGCAGGCGAGCGGCGCGATCTTGTTCTTCGACGAAGCGGACGCGTTGTTTGGAAAGCGGTCGGAAGTAAAAGACGCGCACGACCGCTACGCAAACATCGAGATCGGGTACCTGCTGCAGAAGATGGAAGAGTACGACGGGATCGCGGTGCTGGCGACGAACCTCCGTCAGAACCTGGATGAAGCATTCGTGCGGCGCATGCATTTCATTCTCGAGTTCCCGTTTCCGGATGAGGAGTACCGCCGGCGGATATGGGAAGTGGTCTTCCCTCACGAAGCGCCGGTCGGTGACGATGTGGACTTCAACTCACTGGCGCGAGATGTGAGGCTCGCGGGAGGGAACATAAAGAACATCGCGCTGGCGGCGGCGTTCTTTGCGGCAAGCGATGGGAAGGTGATTCGGATGCCGCACCTGACTCGCGCGGCGCGGCGGGAGTTTCAGAAGCTTGGGCGAACGTGGAATGAAGGTGGGCATGGCGCGCAATCCACGTCCGCACATTGATGAGGGCGTAATGCGAACAAAGTCAATTCGGCGAGATGTCGGGGATCGAGCGGCAACTCCGGTGCCGCGGGCCGCTCACATCCGCGGGTCCGGGGGCGAAGGCGTTGGCGCGCAATTGCTCGAGCTACAGCGCACCTACGGAAACCATCAAGTTCAGAACTTGCTGAAGCGATCAGCCGCACCTGATCGGAACCAATCGGGCAGGATCGATGCATCAATCCCTGTTTCGGGTGAAGAGGAGCAAGCGCCGGATATCGGTTCCGGCCCAATGGCGAGCTTAGAGCGGGACGCCGGTGGTGAACGGGCTGCCATAAGGCGAAATCCAGGTGGCTGTGACGAACCGTTGAGCATGAAAAAGGTAGTCGCCGGCGCGCTCGAGGGCGGACTGACAATGAAGGACTACTATCCGGATTTGGATGGAAAGGGATACTGGCAGCACGGCGGCACCGCGGGAGCATTCGACACCGGTGCGAGGGCCGGTGCTAATGTCCAGCTCTACGGCACCATTCCAAGTCCTTGCAAGCCTTCGCTGTTTTCACTGGCGCAGACCGTCACCTATACGCGCGCCATCCGAGATGGTACCCATCACCCAAAGGAAGGGGTTCTTCAGGACGACATTGCAAAGAGCGGTAGAGACGCTTCGCGCCCCCCATTCCGGCTGGATTGGTTAGGCGGAGGATATAACATCTCGATGGCCGACCCACCAAGTTTCATCTATGGACCGAAAACGAACGCAGAGTGGGACCGCAGCTTCGTTACTTCGTTGAAAGGGCCCACTGGCACAAAGTCGGTTGCGTGGTCGACGTCGATCAGGATTGTTGGGGGCGCTGTGACGCGTAACGACGTTGCCTGAGCGCTGCGATTATGACTGATCCAATCCTACAGCAAGAGGTTGACCGGCTGCTGACGGCATTGGCTGCGCAGGAATCGTTCATTAGCGAGCTAGGCACGCCCCATCTCGCCGAGACTGAGGAGTTGGACCTACTCGTGGCGTTGGGCTTGGAGGTTCTCCCCTACCTGATAGAAGAAATGAAGTCGGAATCCCCAAGACGTGTCGCTTACGTCGCCCTGGTCCTGGGGAGGCTGGGGGATTCGCGAGCGATCGACCCTCTGCGTGAATTGAAGCTGAGATATCAGGCGATGGATGCGAAATCTGAATGGGAATACGCAGTTATCGGTCAATGCAACACGGCAATCGAACTGCTCGCGCACGGTCGGACGTAACCAGCGGCAAAGTCCGCCGCTTGAAAGCGCAGCGAATGATGGAACGTGAGAACGAATCCTACGTTGTAGTCGAGCGTCTCATTGAGAAGGGACTGCTCCAGGTGATGCGAGGGATGCTGGCGAGATGATCCGCGACTTGAGCGAAACAATGCGAGCGATTCTCGACGACCCGGCGCTGGCGGCGTCTTTCCCCGAGCTTGCCGCCGCGCAGATTCTCTTCGACCGCCCCGTCGAACAGTTCAGCCCGGCGCAGAGCACCATCAACCTGTTTTTGTACGATGTGCGCGAGAACATGGAACTCAGAAGCAACGAGCCGATCATCGAACGCAACAACGGACAGGCGACCATTCATCGAGCCCCTATGCGCGTCTTGTGCTCGTACTTGCTCACCGCGTGGCCGGTGGGCGGCCCGGAGCCCCCGTTGCAAGAGCATCGTCTCTTGAGCCAGGCCTTGCAGGTGCTCTCACAATTCCCGACTATTACCGCGCCCTACTTGAAAGGGAAGCTCGTCGGGCAGGAGCCGCCGCTGCCGATGATCACGGCGCAGACCGATGGCTTGAAGAACCCTGCGGAGTTCTGGACCGCGCTCGGCAACAAGCTGCGGCCTTCGATCAGCCTGACCGTCACCATCTCGATGCAGCCGTTCGCGCCCGAAACGGCTACGCTCGCCGCCGCGTCAGACGTTCGCGTTGGAGTGCGCACCTCGCCGACCGAGACCAAGATTCGGACCGCTACGCTGCAAGGTCCATTCCGCGTCGTCGGCAACGTCACGGACGCCGCCAACGCCCCGATAGCCGGCGCAACCGTAGCCATCGCAAGCCTCGGCCTCACGGTGACCGCCGATGCGAGCGGCGTCTACAGTTTCGCGGGTCTTCCGCCTGGAACTTACTCCACGCGGGTGCAAAAGGGCTCGAAGAAAAAAACCGTCAGCCTGACCGTCCCGGCGCCTGTCGGGAGCAACTACAACTTGAAGCTAACGTGATCGCAACCATTCCAAGGAGGAAAATATGGCAACCTATTTATCACCGGGAGTCTACGTCGAAGAAGTTCCTTCGGCGGTGAAGGCAATCGCCGGAGTCGGCACAAGCACAGCCGGTTTAATCGGGGTCGCGCCCGATACCTTGCCTCAACCTCTCAGCCGCGTGACCGAGGAGGCGATCGGCACCGGCGACGCAAAGGTGAAGGTATTCGAGTTGGATGTGTTCCCCGTCGTCACCGACGCCGGAAGCTTCCAGATGAGAGTCGATGGCGTAGCGGTGGCCTCGGGAGTAACGCTCTCCAACGACACCGCTAAGGGGGTCTCGAAGGTGACATTCGGCACCGCCCCCGCGGACAAAGGCGTGATCACCGGCGACTACACGCCCGCGTTTTCGCCCGTCGCCGCCGGCGACGTGAAACTCTGCACGAACTTCGGCGAGTTCAAGAAGTTCTTCGGCGACTTTTCTGGCAACAAGGACCATAACTATCTCGCCCACGCCGTCTACGGCTTCTTCAACAACGGCGGGACGCGCTGCTACGTCATGCGAGTCGCCCAAAGCGCGGACATCCCGAAGTTCCTGCCCAAGTTCGAGGCTATAGACGAGATCGCTATCGTTGCCGCGCCGGGCATAACCGACAAAGCCAACCGCAGCGAGATCGACACTCACTGCCGAATCAAGACGCAGGACCGCTTCGCGATCTTCGATTCTCCGGAAGTAGTCGAGACCAGCAACGCTCTCGACACGACCCTGCTGACGTCGTCGAACACCAGTAACGTGCTGCCGCCGAACTCCGACTACGCCGCGTTCTACTTTCCCTGGATTCAGGTGTTCGATCCGGTGACCAAGCAGAACAACCCCAGCGGCGACGGCTCGATCTTCGTTCCTCCCAGCGGTCACCTCGCCGGCGTGTACGCGCGGGTCGACACTGACCGCGGCGTGCACAAGGCGCCGGCTAACGAGGTCGTGATGGGCGCTCTGGGGCTGAAGTACCGGCTCAGCAAGGCGCAGCAAGACGGATTGAATCCGCAAGGCGTCAACTGCATTCGCGACTTGAACGGCAACATTCGAGTGTGGGGGGCGCGCACGGCGGGGGGCGACGCGAACGCCGACTTGAAGTACATCAACGTGCGGCGAACCCTGCTGTTCTTGCGCGAGTCGATAGACGAAGGGACACAGTGGGTCGTGTTCGAACCTAACTCGCAGGCGTTATGGCAGAAGATCACCCGCAACGTCTCGGCATTTTTGACCAACGTGTGGCGCTCGGGCGCGCTGTTCGGCAACACGCCGCAGGAAGCCTTCTACGTCAAATGCGACGCCGAGACCAATCCGCCAGAGCTTCGCGAGGTGGGACAAGTTGTGACCGAGATCGGCGTGGCGATCGTGCGGCCGGCCGAGTTCGTCATCTTCCGCATCAGCCAGATGGCGCAACCGAGCAAGTAACCGAGGAGCCTCGCGATGTTCGAGTATCGAGTGCCCGGCGTCTACCGGCAGGAAGTAACTCAGCGGATCAGGCCCGCGCTGCCCACGGGCGTGCCCGGATTCGTGGGATTCGCCGACGCGCGCAGTGAAGACGCCGCCGCGAACTCTCCGGTCCTTTTGCACCGTCAGGCCGACTTCGACGCGAGGTTCATCGGCGGGGCGGACGGCTATCTCGCGGATGCGGTCGCGGGGTTCTTCAGCAACGGCGGCGTGCGCTGCTACGTGGTCCGGGCCGACCCGAACGTCGAGCCAGAGCGGGCGCTCGTCGATGCCATGGAATCGCTTGGGCCTTTCGACGACATCGACCTGGTCGCGGTCCCGGACGCGATGACGCTGCCGCGCCGCTACGACGAAGGCGTCGAGATGCTGGACGACGGAATCACTCGCGTGCAGCGGGCGATGCTCTCGCACTGCGCGGCGCATCGCGGACGCTTCGCAATCCTCGACGCGCGTAGCGGGATCATAGCCTCGAAGGCGATCGATCAGCGAAGCGCGCTCGTGCGAGGCATGGAAGAACCGGTTAACGGCGCGTTGTACTACCCGTGGCTGAAGCTGAACGGGGGCCGCCTGGCGCCGCCGAGCGGTCACGTAGCCGGCATCTATGCGCGGACCGACGCAAGTGCGGGCTACTTTAAAGCGCCGGCCAACGAAGAGGTCCACGGAGTCGTCGACCTGGAGGTCCCTATCGGCAATACCGAACAGGACAAGCTCAATCCGGGCGGGGTGAATTGCCTGAGGGCGTTTCCCGGACGGGGCATTCGTGTTTGGGGCGCGCGCACGATCAGCCGCGATCCAAACTGGCGCTACGTCAACGTGCGACGGCTGTTCCTGACGCTTGGCCGCTGGATAGACCTCAACATGGCGTGGGTGAGCTTCGAGCCCAACACGTCGATGTTGTGGGTTCGAATCACGCGCGAGTTGACCGGCTTTCTCGACGGGTTGTGGCGGGCCGGTGCGCTCGCCGGGAAGACGCGCGAGGAGGCCTATTACGTCAAGTGCGACAGCGAAGCAAATCCGTCCGAAGTTCGCGAGGCGGGGCAGGCCATCACGGAAGTGGGGCTCGCACCCGGCTCGCCCGGTGAGTTCGTCGTGGTGCGCATCGTGCACCACACGGCTGCCGAGCCGCGGTGAGCCGAGGGCGGGAAACAGAATCAAACAACTAAGCTTGAAGGAGAATTCGCATGCCTACAGGACAACGAGTTGATCCATATCGCGGTTTCAATTTCAGAGTGGAGATCGACGGCATCCAGCAAGCCGGGTTTCAGGAAGTGAGCGGGCTGGATTCGAGCACGGACCCACAGGACTATCGCGAGGGCACCGACCCCAACCACGTGCGAAAGCTGGCCGGCTTGAACAAGTTCTCAGCCATAACGCTCAAGCGCGGCATCACCGATTCGGACGAGTTGTGGAAGTGGCGAACGACTGTTGTCGACGGCAAGGTCGAGCGCAAGAACGGCTCGATCATCATGCTGGACGAAACGGGGCAGGAGAAGCTTCGCTGGAATTTCTTCAACGCGTGGCCGTCGAAATGGACGGGCCCTTCGTTCAATTCGACCAGCAGCGCCGTCGCCGTCGAAACGCTCGAGTTGACCCACGAAGAAGTCAAGAAAGCGTAGAAACGGACAGCCGCGAAAACTCGCATAGGGCTCGAGGCAAGAGAAGACAGGCAGCGCCGGCGCCGCCGATTGACCCTTGTGCATTGTGCGCCTTCTTGCGGCGAGGAGTTGTTTTATGTTGCAGACGGAATTTGCCTTCACGCTGCCGATGGGCTACGTCGACACGGACGGCACGACGCACAAAGAAGGCGTGATGCGGCTGGCGACCGCCTTCGACGAGATAGCGCCGCTGCGTGATCCGCGCGTGCAGAGCAACCCGGCTTACCTGCTGATCATTCTGCTGTCGCGGGTGGTCACTCGGCTCGGGACGCTCGAATACATCAACCCGAAGACGATCGAATCGCTGTTCGCGGCCGACCTGGCCTACTTGCAGGAGTTCTATCGCCGCATAAACGAGAACGGCCATAACCGGGTGCGGACACAATGCCCGCACTGCGAGCAGCAATTCGACGTGGAGATCAGCAGCCTGGGGGGGTCTGGCGCTACCCCATAGAGCGGCTCTATGAAGAGGTAGCGTACGTCGCGTATCACTTTCACTGGCCGCACGAACAGATTCTCGGGCTGGAGCATCGCGAACGCCAGACGTGGGTGCGTGAGATCGCAAGGATCAACCAGCGGCTGAACGAGCGGGACGCCTGACGGAGGAACTATATGCCTTCACTCGGAATGAACGCCGCGTTCGCAGCGGCGAGCAATCTGCTCGGCGTTCGCGCCGACCCCTACCAGGTTTTCAACTTCTTCATCGAGATTGAAGGAGTGCTGGCCGGCGGCTTCTCCGAATGCAGCGGGTTGCAGGTCGAGACCGAGGTTCACGAATACGCCGAGGGCGGCCAGAACGACTACGTGCACCGCTTCAGAGGCCGGACCAAGTACCCGCCTCTTGTCTTGAAGCACGGGCTCACGTTGATCGACGGGTTGTGGCGCTGGCATCAGGACGTGATCAAAGGAGATTTTGAGCGCAAGAATGGAACGATCTACCTGATGAATCGCCGGGGGATTCCGGTGCTGTGGTGGGACTTCAAGGAAGCGTTCCCAACCAAGTGGACCGGACCCGAGTTGCGCGCCAGTTCGGGCGACGTCGCCTTTGAAAGCGTCGAGCTGGCCCATCGCGGGCTGAGCCGGCCCACGAACGCCACTTTAGCTGCGGCGCTCGCCGGAGAGTTGCTCTGAAATGGACGAGCCGCAAGATCAATCCGGTGTGAGTGCTTCGCCGCTGGCAGCGCGGCTCGCCGAACGCGCGCGGAGACCGGTTGGCGTCGTCGACCCCGTGCATCCCGCCGCACTCTATGAGCGTCACTCTGGGTGGATCGCGCGCCGCTTGCCGTTGCTTGGCCGAATGATGGCTCGGTACGACACTGGCGGCGCGAGCGCTGAGGGTCAGACGCTAGTGATGCAGCGGCCCGTGGACGTCGGTGACATCGCGGCGCCGGAGTTGGATCAAGCGTCACCTTCGAGCTCACGGCTGCCTGGGAGAGTTGCCGATTCGCGAGCCCGTAGAGAAACATCAGACTCGTTGTCGCTCGGCGGGGAAAAGTTCCGCGTGAGCAGGCGGGCCCCGTACGTGGCTCTCAGGGCCGATCTCGCGGCCAATCGTGCTCAGCCCTCCGATTCTGCCACCACGGAGATCAACGCCGGCAAGGGGCTCTTGAGCATCGACAGAAAGAAGGACGTTGGCGAGACAGCCATCGATGCGCGAATCAGGCGGGCGCGCGAACCGGGGAACAGATCTATCCGGAGCACGTCCAAGGAGACTGACGAACGGTCCCCGGCCGCGCACACCGAACGCGCGTCCAAATTCCGGATGCCATCGCGTGACACGGTAGCGGCCGACTCGAAAGCGAGAGACGATACCCGCGCGACTGCCTCACCAGCACAGGCGCAAGCGGTGCGACCGCCGGCGGAGATGATCTACTTGAAGGCGTCCGATCCGCCCGCAGCGCGTTCCCAACGGCGCGAGTCGTCAAACTTGGCCGTTGACCACGTGACTGAGGAGCTGAGGATCGGCGCGGTCCTCCATGGAGAAGCCACCGGCGAGACCCGATACGACAGCCCCGATGAACGAGCTACAGCGATACCGCGCAGCGATCGGAGGAAGGAGACGCCGCGTGAGGGCCTGGTGGCAACTCGCCCGATCGAAACGAGCGCTTCTTACGCAGAGCGGTTGCTCCTGCGCAGTTCTTCCGTCGGCGACCCTCGAACGGCCGACGAGCATCGGAATTCCCCGTCCACTCGGCCGACAAGTAGTGTCGTTGAGCCGACGACGGCGTCATCACCAACGCTCGATTCGGTGTTTCCGTTGATTCAAGCACCGGCTCCCCACTCAGCGGAGCCGTTGCTGCTGCGAAAGTCCTACGCGGAAGACGCTGGGCCTCACGAGGAATCCGGTTTGATGGCGCGTCTGCCCGGCCCAGCGGCCGACCCTGCCGCGAAGCGCACGTTCGTCGGAGGTGAAAGGCTGAGCGAGCGTCACAGCGGCGGCCATATCGTCAGTGAGCTGGGCGTGACCGATTCGTCAACATCTCCACAGGCGCGGAAAGTCGGTACGTTGACGAACACCCTGACTCTCGCGACTCCGCTCGCAGTGGCGACGGCGGCACAGCGCAAAACACCGCGCGCGCCCGGCGTCTTTCGGCAAACCACGTCGGCTGCCGACGCGCCAGTCCGGACCGCTGAGCCTCGCATAGCATCGGAAATCAGCGGGGCGTCCCTTGCTCGCAGACCCGAAATCATCTGGCGCAAGAGCGTCGTCGCATCGCCCGCAGCCTCTCTCATATCAACACAAACAATGGTCGGCGGGGCGGCAGTCGTAGCGCGGCAGGACGGAGAGGATATCTCCGCCCCATCCGCTGTTGCGTCGCCGCCGTCAATTCATACGGGCGCCGCGCACTCCGCAAGCAGCGAGGGCAGCGGCGGCGATCTCGATCGTCTGATCCGCGCGCTGTATCGAAGGCTTGCCGTTGAACGCGAGCGAAGGGGGAACGGGAGATGAAACAGGAAAAGCTGACGATCACCCCGCAATCGCCGTCAAAGCTGAAGCCGATCAAGGTGATGTTCAACCCCGCTTCTTATTCGATCTCGAAGTCGGTCACCTGGAGCGCGGCGGCGACCGGCTCGGAAGGCGGCAAGAAGGGCGCCGCCACCACACGGAAGCTCAACGAGCCGCTGCTCGACTTCGGCGGCGGCGACAGCCGCACTCTCTCGCTCGATCTATTCTTCGACGTCACTGAACACCCGACCGTCAACGGCCAGGAGGTGACCGACGTGCGCGTCCTGACCAACGAGTTCGTCAAGCTCACTCGCATCGAGCGCGTCGGCAAGAAACCCAGACCGCCGGTCTGCTTGATCACCTGGGGCACGGCGCCGCCCAAGAATTCCGACTTCCCGTTTTGTGGCGTCGTCACCAGCCTCACCCAGAAGTTCACGCTGTTTGAAAGCGACGGCAGACCAGTGCGCGCCGAGTTGGGCGTGTCGTTCAAAGAATTCATCCCGCCCAAGAAGGACCAGCGCGACACCGATCCGGAGTTCACGACTCGAATAGTGAAACGTGGCGACACGTTGAGCAGCATCGCCGCCGAGATGTACTCGGACCCGTCGCGCTGGCGGTTGCTCGCCGACGCCAATCGCCTCGACGATCCGCGCAGACTCGATGTAGGGGTCGCGCTTCGCATTCCAAAGACCGGATGAGGAAGTGATCCTATGCCGATAGCCAGTCTCGATGATCCATCGGTCCCCGATTTCGACGTGCTGATCGCGGGAACGCCGCTGTCGCTCGACGCTCAGGCGCACATCGTCGAGGTCTCGGTGGACGACAGCGTCGAGTTGCCTAGCATGTTCACGTTGAAGATCGCGGGCACCGACGATGAGGAGGAGGACAATCCCTGGATCGACGACGACGCGTTCGCAATCGGCAACGCGGTCGAAGTGAAGCTCGGCTACGCGGAAGACCTCGAAAGCGTCTTCAAGGGCGAAATCACGGCCCTCGAACCCGAGTTCATGTATGACCGGCTGCCGGTGCTGACCGTGCGCGGCTACGACCGGCGACATCGCCTGATGCGCGGACGCAAGACGCGGACGTTTCTCAAGTTGAAGGACAGCGACATCGCCTCGCAGATCGCAAGCGAAGCGGGGCTGACTGCCGAGACCGAAGACAGCAAGGTGACCCACGACTATGTAGTCCAGGCCAACCAGACCAACATGGAGTTTTTGCAGGAGCGGGCGCGACGGATTCAATACGAAGTGGTTGTCGACGACAAGAAGCTGTTGTTCCATCCGGCGCCCGTCGCCGAGAGCGAAGTATTCACGGTCACGCCAGCCGACCACCTTGTCGAGTTCTATCCCCGGCTCACTTCGGCTCAGCAGCTCAGCGAGGTCACGGTCCGCGGTTGGAGCCCTAAGGAGAAGAAAGAGATCCTGGGCCAAGCCAAGTCGGGCGACGTGACCTCGACGATGGGCGGCCAGAAGAGCGGACCCAAACTCGCCGAGGCCGCCTTCGGCGCCGCAGCCGGATTGCTGACCGCGCTGCCGGTGATGACCCAGGCCGAGGCGGACCAGATCGCGAAGGCATACTTGAATGACGCCGCTCTCGAGTTGATCGACGGCGAAGGTGTTTGCCTGGGCCGCACCGACTTGCGCGCGGGAAAGGTGATCAAGATCGACGGCGTTGGAAAGCGCTTCGGAGGTCAGTACTACGTCACCTCGGCCGTCCATCGTTATGGCCCGGCCGATGGCTACCTCACCCATTTCACAGTCAGGAGGAACGCGTCGTGAGCCTGCTCGATCTGCTCGTCGGCGAAGACCGCGTGGACGCGGCGACGCGAATCGCCGGCGTCGTTGTCGGAGTCGTGACGAATAATCAGGACCCGGACGGCATGGGCCGGGTCAAGGTGAAGTTCCCGTGGCTCAGCGACGCCGATGAGAGCTTCTGGGCACGCGTCGCCTCGCCGATGGCCGGAAAGGAACGCGGCATCTACTTCCTGCCCGAAGTCGAGGATGAAGTGCTTGTGGCATTCGAGCACGGTGACGTGCGATTCCCATACGTAGTCGGGGCGCTGTGGAACGGCAAGGACGCGCCGCCGGCCAAGAACGACGACGGCAAGAACAACATCCGCGTGATCAAATCGCGCAGCGGTCACGTCGTCAGGCTTACGGACGAAGACGGCAAAGAGAAGATCGAAATAATCGACAAGAGCGAAAAGAACTCGCTCGTGTTCGACACCGCCAAGAACACGATCACGATAACGACCGACAAAGACATCGTCCTTTCGGCCGCACAGGGCACGATCAAGCTCGATGCGCAGAAGATCGATATCAAATCGTCGGCCGACACGAAGATCGAATCGGGCGCGGGCATGGACGTGAAAGCTACCGCGGCGATGAACGTCAAGGGTCAGGTGGTGAATATCAACTGAAGGAGCGATCCGCAGTGGGACAACCGGCAGCCAAACAAGGGGACCAGGTCGTCGCGACCGACACTCACATAGTGATGGTGCCGGCCCCACCCGGTCCGCCCGTGCCCACGCCGCTGCCTCATCCGTTTGTGGGACTGCTCAACGGCGGGCTCAGCAGTGACGTCAACATCATGGGTATGCCGGCGGCGACCGTCGACAGCACGGCTGACAATACTCCGCCGCACATTCCGACTCCGCCGGGCACAACGTTTCAGAAGCCGCCGTCGAACAAAGCTCAGGTCAAGGTCGGGAGTCCGACGGTCAAGTTCAACGGCAAGATGGCTGCGCGCAACGGCGACACCGCGATGACCTGCAACGACCCGGCCGACTTGCCTTCGGGCACAATCATCGCGGTCGGGACCGTGATGATAGGTTGAAGGAGGCTGGCTGTGCATCAACCCTTCCTGGGAGTTGGCTGGTCGTTTCCGCTCGAAGCGGAGGACCACTCCCTCAAGCTCGCCATGCACGAAGAGAGCGTGCGCCAGTCGATATGGCTCATTCTCGGCACGGCGAAGGGCGAGCGCGTTATGCGCCCGGGTTTCGGCTGTGGGATATACGATCTGGTCTTCGAGCCCAACACCGCAGGCACCGCGGGCAAGGTCGCGCAGGAGGTTCGCGATGCGCTGTTGTACTTCGAGCCGCGCATCGACGTGCTCGACATTCAGGTTACGGCGGAAGGCGGCGGCGAAGTCATGCTCATCAACATCGACTACCAGGTTCGCGCGACCAACAACACGTTCAACCTGGTTTATCCGTTTTACCTCGAAAGGAGCGCCGAGTAGTGGCCGAGCAAGCCCCGAAGATCGAATCGCGAACGGCCGCCGACATCGTGCGGGAGGTGGAAGAGTTGATGCGCGTGGACTACGCGCCAGAGGTGATCGACCCGGCGACTCGTCACGCGTCTGGAGTCGCCGCCGCGCTGATAGCCATCTTCGGCCGGTTCGCCGAGTTGATCATCGAGCGGCTCAATCAAGTCCCGGAAAAGAACCTGCTCGCTTATCTCGATATGCTGGGCAACTCGCTGTTGCCGCCTCAACCCGCGCTTGCTCCGCTGACGTTTTCGCTTGCGGCCGGGAGCGCGGCCGAAGCGCTCGTGCCCGCGGGGACGCAGGTGGCGGCCACCGCGGCCGAGGGCGAGACCGAGCCGGTCATCTTCGAAACCGGGCGCAACCTGATGGTCGTTGCCGCGAAGCTCGCTGCCGCGTTTGTTCGCGTTCCCGACGAAGACCAATACGCCGACCTCGGCTTTTCGATCGATTCGGAGTCGACGAGCGGGCGCGCGGTCTTCGAGGCCGATCACGCGATCGAGCACGTTCTTTACGTCGCGCGCGACGACCTGTTTGGCCTCGCCGGGCTGAGCGCGCTGACGCTGACAATCGAGCTTGCGGGTGGTCAACCCGACGCGCTCGACGTGAGATGGGAGAGGTGGAACGGGGAAAGGTGGACCGCGCTCGCGATCGCCGGCGACAAAACGTCGAAGATGATCGGTGGAAGCCTCGGTTACCTCGCGCAAAGCGGCGACGTTTCATTCGACAAGGTCTCGCCGCTCGAGCGCTCGATGGTTTGGAACAAGAAGAGCAGATGGGTTCGCTGCCGGTTGCTGACGCCGATCACTGCTTCGACGAAGTCGCCGCTCATCAAGTCGATCAGCTTCAAGGCATCGGCCGCCAGGAGTGGTCTCACGGTTGACGCCGCGTTTGCCGGCGGCGCGCCCGCTGACGTGACCAAGGACTTCTTCCCGCTTGGCGAGCGACCCCGGCCGGGCGACACCTTCTACATCGCTGCGGGCGAGGCGTTCGCAGAGCAGGGCGCGACGGTGACGTTGCAGATGACGATTGCGAACGCTCCGCTATCGGATGGCTCGCCGAAACTTAGATGGGAGTACTGGGATGGGAGCGCCTGGTTTCAACTCAACCCCGACGCGAGGTCCGGCATCACGCCGCCCGATACGGCCTTCAGCGACCAGACCGGCTCATTCACCAAACGGGGCGACGGTGCCGTGAGCTTCAAGTTTCCGACCGCGCCCGCTGCGACCACGATCAACGGCATTGAGAGTTTCTGGATTCGCGTGCGGCTGGTGTCTGGCGATTACGGCAAGGCCGCTCAGTACGTGCCGCTGAAAGACGCAGCCGGCAACCCGGTCAAGGACAGCGAGGGGAACGTCAAGTATCAACTCGTGCCCGAGACGTACGCGGCGCCGTCAATCAGCGCGATCATCGTGGATTACTCGCTCACCCGCGCAGGCGTGCGGCCGGATGCGGTGCTTGCGCACAACGATTTCATTTTCGAGAGCTTCGATGATTTCGCAGAAGGGGAGTTTGCGCCGTTTCGCCCGACCCGCGACCTGCGGCCCACGCTCTACCTCGGCTTCGTGCTGCCGCGCGAGCGAAAGACCTTCCCCAACAAGACAGTCAGCATCTACTGCGGCTTCGATCAGCTCAGTGACGGCGTTGCGAAGGGTCAGACGGTCGAGCCTGCCGAGAGACGCAGGTTGTCGTGGGACTATTCAAGCCCGGCAGGCTGGTCGGATCTCCAAGTGAGCGACGAGTCGAACGGCCTGACGCGACCGGGCGTGATCGAGTTTCTCGCGCCGGCCGACTTCTCCACGCGCGCCGAGTTTGCAAACGAGGCCTACTGGCTTCGCGCGGTGTGGGACAGCGGGACCGAAGCGGTCGAGCCCAGGTTGCGCAGCTTGCTGCTTAACACAGTGGTGGCGGCGCATGCCTCCACGGTTAGAGGCGAGATACTTGGATCGAGCAACGGCAACGCGAGCCAGGCGTTTCGCACCGCGCGCGCGCCGGTGCTCGAAGGCCCGCAGCTCGACGTTCGCGAGCCGGAACTGCCCTCCGCCGCCGAGCACGAAAAACTGAAGACCGAAGCGGGAGAGGGCGCAGTCTCGGTCGGTCAGACCGCGGCCGCCGGTCGCGAGATCTGGGTGCGGTGGACTCAGGTTCCCGACTTCTATGCTTCGGGCCCGCGCGACCGCCACTATGTGATCGAAGGCCTGACGGGCGAGGTCCGATTCGGCGATGGCGTCAACGGGATGGTTCCGCCTCCGGCATCGGGCAATATCCGGATGACCGAGTACCGCACCGGCGGCGGCGATCGCGGCAACAAGCCGGCCGGCGCTATAACACAACTCAAGACCACGGTGCCCTACGTCGAGAAGGTGACGAATCACGAGCCGGCGACGGGCGGGGCCGACGCGGAAACAAACGACTCGATGATCGAGCGCGCGCCTCGCGCGATACGGCATCGCGGCCGCGCAGTCACGGTCGAGGACTACGAGGACCTCGCGCGGGTTGCGTCGCCGGGAGTCGCGCGCGCGCGAGGTGTGCCGCTTTACGATCTGGAGGCCGACCCTCGCGCAACGGACGTCAGGCCCGGCGTGGTCAGCCTGATCATCGTTCCGCAGTCGAACGACGCGATGCCGCTTGCCACAACCGGTCTGCTCGACCGCGTGCGCGAGTACGTCGACGCCCGCAAGAGTCTGACGGCGCGGCTTGTGGTGGTGGGACCCGAATACGTGCGGGTCGATGTCGCGGTCGAGGCTGCGGTGACGTCGCTTGAGGGCGCAAGCGACGTCGAGCTTGCGATCGCGGAGACGCTTGCGCGGTTTTTGCATCCGCTCAGCGGCGGGCTCGATGGCCGCGGATGGGATTTCGGACGGCGGCCGCGCAAGTCCGACCTGTATGCGCTGATAGAAGCCGTCGACGGCGTCGATCACATTCGCTCGCTGACCGTAAGAGGCGTGGACCGCCGGACGGGCCGGGTGATGGTGGAAGACGCTGACTACGCGCCGGCAGGAACGCTCTTTCTGGTCTACTCCGGCGCCCACGTGATCACGCTCAGCTTCGAGGAGGCCTGAGCTAGGAGTTGATGCGGTATGCCGATCAGCTTGCCGAATCTTGACGACCGAACATACGCGGACCTGGTCGAAGAAGCGCGCGCGCTTATTCCGACCTACGCGCCGGACGAGTGGACCAACCACAACGCGTCGGATCCGGGCATCACCTTGATTGAGATGTTCGCATACCTGACCGAGATGTTGATGTACCGGCTCAACCGGGTGACCGACGCGAACGTGTGCGCGTTTCTGAAGCTGATCGAGCCCGAGCGCGACGGGGAAGTCGTGGACCGAAGGCCGGTGGGCGATGGCTGGATCGAGGAGACGCATAAAACGACGGGCAGAGTCGAGCGAGTGAAGCTGAGCGAAGCGACGCGCAGAGTCGTGCTTGCGTTGCGAAAACCGGACCGCGCGGTGACCGCGGAGGACTACGAGCGACTCGTGCTTGAGGGATTTCCGGACCGCGTGTCGCGTGTGCGCTCGGTGGGCGATCGCAATCTGGAATCCGAAGACCCCGACAGCCGCGGCGTATACAGGCCCGGTCACGTCAGCCTGATGTTGGTGCCGGCCGTGGGGCCCGGAGTTGCGAGACCTGCGCCTGACGACCAGCTCATTCAGGACGTGTTGACTTACCTCGAGCCGCGCCGGCTGCTTGCGACGCGACTCCATGCGGTCGCGCCGCGATACCTCGAGGTCGGCGTCAGAGTCACGCTTTTTCTCAAGCGCGACTGGCGGAGCGACGACGTTGGACCGAAGGCGATTCGCGAGCTGCGACGGTTCTTTGATCCGGTCGAGGGCTGGAAGGACGGGGGCGGATGGCCGTTCGGGCGGAACGTCTACGTCTCGGAGATCTACGAACTGCTCGACCGGCTGGAAGGCGTCGACTACGTACAGCGCTCGACAGATCCCGATACGGACGAGCCGCTCGAAGAAGTGATCGCGGCCGACTCGAAGCGGCTGATCCGCACCTCGAGCGGCGCGCTTGTCGGCGTCGAGTTACTACCCGACGAGTTGGTTGACTTGAGAATAGACGACTACAAATCGGAGATCACGGAGAAGACCGTTTCGATCACGACGGCGTTGGAACCGTCGGCGTGAGCGCGAGGCGAAGAGAGTATGTCGACAGCGAACCAGCCACCAAACCGGCTTCTGGAGTACCTTCCGGCGATCTTTCACGAGGACCCGCTACTGGAGCGGTTCCTTCGCGCATTCGAGAAGCTGCTGATCGACCGCGACGATGGCGTGGAGGGTTACACGAAGAGCCTCGAGGAAACGATCGATGACATCCCGGAGCTGTTCAACCCGCGAAACACAGAGGTCGTGCGGTCGGAGTTTCTGCCGTGGCTGGCGAGCTGGACGGCACTCGCGCTTCGCGCGGATTTGGAAGAACCGGTCCAGCGGGAGTTCATCGCCAACATCATTTCCCGGTACCGCTGGCGCGGGACGCGCGACAACCTGCAGGCGTTGCTGAATATCTTCGTCAAGGGGAAGCACAAGGTCACCGAGACGACCTCGGGTGAGTTTCAGATCGGAAAGGCCTCGACTGTTGGAGTCGATACGTGGATAGGCGGCGGACCCGCGCACTTCTTTTACGTCACGGTATCACTGCCGCGGCTGGACAGCCGTACGCTGGAACGGCAGACGGAGATCACCCGCTCGCTGATTGAGCTTGAGAAGCCCGCGCATACCGTGTACTCGCTCGAGATCAAACACCCGAGCATAAAGATCGGAGAGCACTCGACGGTTGGCGTCGACACGTTGATTGGAACCGGCACCGAAGACTAAATGAAAGGAGCGCACAGATGGCCGAGATCAAGCGACTCAATTACTTCACCTCCCAGTTCCTTCAGGAGGACGACTTCAAGGACGAGCAGAGTTACCACGTCAGCATGCGGCGGTTGCACAATCGCGCGCTGCACACGTGGGGCGTCGTCGCCGGGCTCGAGGTCACGACGGTGGCGGGCACGAAAAAGGTCGCAGTCGCAAGAGGCATCGCGCTTGATAGCCAGGGCCGCGAGATCGTGCTGCCGTCGGACCCGATGGCCGGTTCGCCGGCTCAAGTCGCCGCGCCGCCCGAGGAGGTGGACCTCAGCGCGGTGTCAAAGGGCACCGACGTGTTCATAACCATCGCATACAGCGACGTCGACACGGATGAATACACGACGGCAGGAGTCACGGGAAAGTACAAACGGAAGACCGAACGGTCGGTGGTGAGGGTGGACGCGTCGCCGCCGGCCGACGGCTCCGTCGTGATTCTTGCACGGGTCTCGGTCGACGCAGGTGGCAACGTGAGCGCGGTCGACAACACGGTGCGGCGGTTCGCGAGCAGCCTCCTGACCGGCGCGGGCGATGTCCAGTTTCGCAACCTCTCGGTGAGCGGCAGCGCGGTAGTTGGCGCGGCTACCGCGGAAGCCAAGCTGCAGGTGGTGAACGCGAGTCAGGATGCGAACGGCAACACGTTGATACTCGGGCAGACCGGCGGCTCGAACCTGAGGCTGGGGTATCACAACGACTACACCTGGATTCAGTCGCACGGCAACCGCCCTCTGCTCATCAATCCGCTGAGCAACAGCGTATCGGTTGGACCGGTTGCGATGCCCGGCGCGCAGGGTCGGCTGATGGTGTCGGGATCGTCGGCCGAGGTGGGCTTCGTGAAGCGGGGATTGACGAAGTGGCCGACGACGCCGGCGGCGGGCGACCGCTTCTTGTGGTACAACCCGGATGGGACGGCCCGGCTGTGGACGGAGGTGAACGGCGATCTGCTGACGGTGAAACCCTCGGGCTTTGTTGGGATCGGAACGCCGGGACCGATCAGTCAACTCCACATTCGCAAGGATGCGGCCGGCGCGCTCGGACCGACGCTCACTCTGATGAACGGCGTGGGTCAGGCGGGCGCCGGAGCGTCGGTTGATTTTGACGGGTACGACACCGGAGGCAATCCGCCTTCTCTCAGGATTCAGAGTCTTGACGATGGGAGCTTCTCGAGCCACCTGGCCGTCCTGACCAAAAAGTCCGGCGCCGCAGCAAACGCGCTTGAAGAGCGTCTTCGGATCACAAGTAGTGGCAACGTCGGCATTGGCGTGCCGGGCCCAGATAGTAAGCTCCATGTGAGGGTCCCGAGTTCTTCCAGCCCTATTGGCGCTATGACGGTCGATGTTGAGTCGTTTGGCACCGGCGCGAATTCTCAGGCCAGCTACTTTTTCAGGGTCCGCGATCTAGGTGCAGGGCCGAGCACACCGTTTTGCATTCGAGGCGATGGCAACGTCGGCATCGGGACGACCAGTCCGGGATCGGCACTTGACGTTAATGGGGCTATTCGGGCCGGGAACTCGGATATCTACTTCACCAAGACTGACCACGCCCACTCCGGGATCGGCAACCAACCCGGCTTTGCCTCTATTGAAAACGATGGGGCGACCTATAATGCTCTGATGATCCTCGGAAGAACTACCGGCCCCCCGAACGCCTTGAACCGCCGCGTGCGTTTGTGGGACTACCTCGAGGTGAATGGGAACCTCGACGTGACTGGTGTTGCCGGGATTCGGCAGAACTACAACTACATCAGCGGTGCTGCGGGGTGGAGCAGCGTCAGCTATAACGCACGTCACAACGACGCGAATAACGCGTGGGTGTTCCCGGATCAGAACAGGGTCGCGGTCACTGTCGAAATGGACGATCAGAAGGGCAGCGGCGGACGATTCGAAGTCTACTCGACGACAAAGGCCGCGAAGACGAGCTGGCGGAAGTGCCTCGCGTTGGATGGTGAAAGCGGGGATATGATAATCCTCGGAAATCTGGGAACGCATGGCTTCCCGTCGGCTCCCAAGAAAGCCGGCTGGGGCGGCGGTCTTCGCACCTGGGACGTCGAGGCTGAAGGGACAATCTGGTCGGCCCATGGAATTGACACAAGCGCCCATGACCTCGCCGAGAATTACCTCTCCGACGCCGACCTCGCGCCGGGCGACGTCGTATGTCTGGACAGGAGCCGCAATCGAATCGTGCATTCCGAGCGCCCCAACGATGAGCTGCTCATCGGCGTGATATCGACTGAACCCGGATTCCTGTTGAACTCGATGCACGCCGAGGAAGATAGCGTGCCGGGAATGCTACCCTATCCGGTCGCTCTGTGCGGCCGCGTGCCCTGCAAGGTGACCGATGAGAACGGTCCGATAATCAGGGGCGATCTTCTGACGACGTCATCGACGCCCGGCCACGCGATGAAAGCAACGCCGGTCACGGTCGGCGGAGTTGAAGTCCATCGCCCGGGCACGATCATCGGGAAAGCCCTCGAGCCGCATAGATCAGGGAGGGCGATGATCGAGGTGTTCGTGGCCTTGCGATAGTGGACGGAGTGCAGTCTTGCAGCTAATCGAATGGAAGAAAGGAAGGAAGTGCGATGAGCTTTATTCAATTCCTGAACGGGCTCGGCGACGCACTGGAGCGGGGCGACGTTGTGGTCATCGGGGACAAGCAAACAGGCGAGAGTCCTTCCCAGGAGGTCTTCCCCGAAGTCGACCTGACTAACCAGAGTTACGACTCTCGCGTGTGCGGAATCGTCAGCGCAGTGAGCGTCGAATTGAAGCTCCAATCCGCGCAGGAGACGTCGGCGGCGGAGCCCAGGGCCAAGAAACGCGTGAAGACGAAGGTCCCGAAAGCAACCGGCAAAGGGCTTCAGCCGGAAGCCCATTCGATCGAAGAACTCGACGAGATCGATCGGACCAGGGTCGAGCCCGGGCAGATAGGACTGATTGTGATCTCTGGCATGTTTCCATACTGCAAGGTGAACGCGGACATCGCGCCGATAAAAGCGGGCGACTTGCTGACTACCAGCCCGACCAAGGGCCACGCGCAGAAAGTTCTCGACCCGAGCAAGGCGACCGGCGCGATCATCGGCAAGGCGCTCGGGTCGCTGAAGAAAGGGAAAGGTAGGATTCCCGTGCTGGTGACGCTTCAGTAGCAATGACGCATCGTCCCTGAAGGGCGAACACACTGCTAAACACGGCGCTATCGAGTAAGGACATGTCGATCGTGGCAAGCAAATCCAAGACTCACGCGACCAACTCCCAATGCGCCAAACCGCGAGCGCCACAACCGAGGACCCACGTTTCAAACAACCCGTCGTCGAAGACGGTTCCATATCTTGCGCTCACACGCGTGCTGTCAGCGCCGCGCTCGACCTGGCGTTCGTCGGACATTTTCGTTCTCCAGCGCACGGTGGGGAATAGGATCATTCAGCGGCTGGTTGGCGCAGCAGTACAGCGCGAAGCTCTCGGACGAGAAGAGGAGCAAACGGCGCAGCTCAGCTCTCTCAATTCATCCAACGCGGGTTTGGCGCAACTGCAGGCGAAGGCGCCGGAAGAAGATGAGACGCTTCGCACGAAACCTCTGGTCCAACGCGGGCGCGACGCGCACAGTACGGCGCCACGCTCGCTTGAAGACAACCGAACAGGGCTACCCGAATCGCTGCGCGCCGGCATTGAAACTCTATCCGAGATCGCGATGGATGACGTGAAGGTCCACCGCAACTCTTCAAAGCCGGCTGCCGTGCGGGCTCTTGCGTACACTCAGGGTACGAGTATCTATCTGGGACCGGGACAGGAACGTCACCTCCCGCACGAAGCCTGGCACGTAGTGCAGCAGAAACAGGGACGAGTGAAGCCAACCCTGCAACTGAAAGGTGCGGCGATCAATGATGATCCCACGCTGGAGAATGAAGCCGATGTGATGGGCCAGCGAGCTCTGAGTATCCAACCGGCGTGCGATTCCAGTGATCCGAGCGCTTGTGCCGAAGGCGTTGCATCGGGCTCAACCGTCCAAGTAATCCAGCCAATGTGGGACAATGAAGGCTCGAACGACGATGACCACGCGGAAGGTTACTCGGAGGAGGAAACCATCGATTGGAGCGAATTGACGCAGCAGGCGACTAGACTGCCGCAATGGGTTCTGTTCAACATATTCTATAATCTCGCGGAAGACTATTATCGCCGAGCGGATAAGCGTATGCCCGGACGAGATGCTTTCTTGAAGCCGTTCATCGGCTGGATGATCGGAGGAGTCTTTACGCGAGCGCGGTTCAAGCAACTTATCGGCATCCCGCCCGCGATGGGTGACGATACCAACAAGTCCATCATTCAGCGTGCGCGGACGGGCAATACCTACAGCAGGAACGGTGGATATCAAGGCGCTTCGAATTCCCATAACTATGACGAGGTCATCTACTATCGGGACGGTGGCGGCAACATCGGTTTCGAGACTGATCCGATCGGTATTGTCGCCAACTTCAATTCTACGGAGACTCCGGCGGTCGTTCCCGGCAATGTCAAATGGAAGGACCCCGTCGATCACAATTCACTAGTGCAGATGAACAACGATCTCACCGATAAACACAAAGGAGTGATGCCGTCCGGAAAATCTGTGAATCTTCCGTCGGCTTCCAGGGCGCAGCATTTTGCCGTCGCCGACATGCTGTATCCCAACATTAGAGGCGGAAAGTTTACCTGGCACCATCTGACCGCCAAATACTATATGATTTTGGTGGACATGAGAGTGCACGCCAAGCATGGACACAACGGTGGCGTGCATCTCTGGAAGTAGAGGACTGAAAGGCTAAGAGCATGAAAGAAGATCTGGAAAAGCGGCTCGACGAATTGAAGCGAGAATTCGAGGTGGGACAGAACCGGCTTCGCGAGCTTGATGCGGAACAAGCCCACGTCCGCGAAACCTTGCTCCGGATCAGCGGCGCGATTCAGGTCCTGCAGGAAATGCTCAACGGCGGGGACCAGAAAGATAAGACTCCCCTGGCGAGTGAGGCCGGACAGGGAGTTCCATAACACCCGCGGCCGTTCGTCCAATCGACGCTCTGAAAGAAACCAGGGAACTGAATGCGCGCGAGAAAGAGTAAATCGCCTAACGCTGATGGCACCGCCCGGCGGGACATACAACGCGCGAAGCAGCGGCCCCCCATTCCAGCCGCCGGCTTCGGGCTCTCCCATGTCTCGGCAGCATCGGCGCCGGCCACTTCTAGCATCCTCAACCTTCAAAGGACGATCGGAAATCAGGCTCTGCTGCGCCTTTTGAATGCACGGCAGCCAGCGGGTGAAAGTACCGGCTTGCTCCAGTTGTTCCCGGCGAAGGCTGGCGTTGCGACCGAAGTTGCGACCAGCATCTATACCAACTACCTGAAACTCGACCCGCCGTTCAAACCCCAGAAGGGAACCTACGGAAAGGTGTCATGGTTTAGCGGGCAAGGAAACCCTTTCATCGGCGCGCGAGCCGTAAGCGCCGACATCGTCGTCGACGCGGAGATAGAAGGCGGAGCGAACAAGCTCCCGAACCTGCTGACCTGGCACCTGGCGGAGGCCAAGAGAAAGAACCCCAAAGTCAATTACAGAACCGACCGGGATGGGCAGCGCGAAGTCTGGGCGGCCGTCGGTAAAGACCTCGAAGCGTACGAAGTTGCGGAAGTGGAGGTGCCGGTTAATGACTTGAATTGGAATGAAGCCGGGACCTTCGTTGCCGTTGGTCCGCGCGGAAGGACCCGAGTCGAACTGGCAAATCCGGACAAGCTGAAGGCGGACCTGAAAGGCAAGGGAGTAAAAACGGAAGCCTTGATAAAAGCAGAAGAGCGTAAGGACGAAGGGCGGTCAGGTAAGTTCCTCGTTGTCTTTCCTCGTATCAGCCAGGCGGCATATGATCGGTACCTGCATCCCAAGGATCTTTTGGAAAGCTGGTACAAAAACGCGACGGTGACAACCATAGAAGACAAGGTGGTCGCGGCGAAGGAAAAGCCAACCCTGGCAGAGAAGCTGCGCGGCGCTGCCAGCCCCGGGCATCGCGTTATGGTCGAGGTCGATTATGAAACCTACCGGCTGGCGCGCGCCATCGCAAAGAGCCTCGCGGATTTCCTTGCCAGACACAGAGAGGCGGCGGCCGCTTACGGCGGAATTGAGCTGTCGTACTGGGCTGACAGCGGTTGGAAGCCGACCGCGATACGGGGGTACGAGGCGGCGTATTGACGCCGGGCCGACAGCGACACGATTCATCACGTTTCAACTTGGGGGAACAAACCATGATGAGAGCTGGGAGAGATCACACAGCCGATGAAACAGCGGCTAAGGCGCACAGACCACCGGCATCCACGCTCGCGCCGAATAAGGCTGCCCGAACGTCGCTTTCCCCGGACGCGGCAGCGCCATTGATGACTCGCTCCAACGTCCTGTTCTTGCAGAGGACCGCGGGTAACAGAGCGGTCCAGCAGATCATTGCCGCGCGGCTCAAGGGCGCTTCAACACCGTCGCCCCTTGTGGTTCAAACCAAGCTGATCGTTGGAGCCGCGGGAGATCAGTACGAAGAGGAAGCCGACCGCGTCGCGTCGCAGGTAATGACCGCGCCGGCCCCGGCTGCTCAGCGTCAGGGCGAAGAGGACGAAGATAAACTCAGGAAGTCGCCGCTTGTTCCGTCGATCTCCCTGATGGCGCACAAGCAGGGGACGGGAGAACGAGAAGATGAGGAAGTGCGAACAAAATCCAATTCGGTCTCGATCGCCCTGCGCGAAACGAAGGATGAGGAGGAAGAGGTTCGGACCAAGCCGGCCGCGGACTCAATCACTTCATTCCTGCGGCGCCAGCCGAAGGAAGATGACGAGGAACTGCGCACGAAGCGCGTGGCCGGCCCTAGCGGTACTCTCGCCGAGCGCGAGTTGGACGACGAGGAACGCCGGGGAGGCGCCGGTGAGAGTTTTGCGGCGTCCGACGATGTCGAAGGCCGAATCGCAGCGCGGCGCGGGAGCGGCTCCCCTTTGCCCGCGGCGGCTCGCGAGTACATGGAGCCGCGCTTCGGCGTCGACTTCGGCGGTGTGCGCGTCCACTCGGACGCCGAGTCTCATTCGCTCAATCGTGAATTGAACGCGCGCGCGTTCACGATCGGACAGGACGTCTTCTTCGGGCAGGGGCAATACTCGCCTGACGGCGAGGACGGGCGCAGACTTCTAGCTCACGAGCTCACCCATGTCGTGCAGCAACGAGCTTGCTGCGCCAGGCATGTTGCTCAAGACGCCGGCAGCAAACGCCATCTCGCGCTCTCCGGCCGGCAGCGTTCCCCGGACCTGGCGGTGAGAGCTGTTCATGCTGTCGTGCTGCAACGCGCCGTCCCGCCCACCAGCGTGACGTGGACGCCAGTCACGCTCGCCGACACCGACGCGAAGGCGAACAAGACCGACACCTTTACATTCCCAAGGGTCATGGAGGCCGACCCCCTGAGCACTGACCCGGATGGCTTCAAGGGAAGCGAGCCTGACGGAAAGTCGCCGTGGTGGAAGCTGTTTCAAGAACGGCACAAGGTCGGCCCGCTCTATTGGGTCCAGGGCCACATGCTGAACCACCATGTGCACGGGCCCGGCGACACAAGAAACCTCGTTCCCCTCAGCAACACTTCTAATACGAATATGGAAGCTCAGGTCGAGCATAGCGTCAAAGACATGGTCCTCAATAAGGGGAAGGTCGTCCACTACCGAGTCACCGCGCACTGGAATCTACCACCTGACAAGGTCAGGAACGACTACGGAATGAAGTATGACGGCACCGGAACCCTGAATTGGGGCGAACAGTTCGCGCCGTCTCACCTCACGTGGCAAGTGTGGGAGAAAACGGAGACGCCGCCCAATTCGGGAACGTGGGTGGACGGCCCTGCGTTGAAAGACGAGAACGCGGATAGCTGGTATAACACCTACCCGGACTATTAGTTGAGTAGTCACGAAGGTCGTTCGGCCCGTCTAAGGAGTGCGATTGCCGCCGAACGCGGCAGGGCCTGGCGGCACGAAACCATCGCACGAGGTTGAGCGGCGATCCTTGTGGTGTCGCGTCCGGCGCGTTCGCGCTCTTTTAAGCGTAGCCGAGTTTCTTCATCAACCTGTCTTTCACCTTGAGGGCGCTTTCGAATGCCGCGTCGGCTTTCGCGCGAACCGCCTCCAGATTGAAAGCGTGCCAGCCGACCTTGGCCTCGCTCATCGTTTGGCGCACGGCCTTCATCTGTTCCGCTTCAGCGGCGACATCGATCTTTTTCTTCTGCCCCTCGTCCACAAGGCTGTTCGCCCAGATCACCATCGAGTTGGCGCGCTTGATCGACTGCATCACTTCGTTGGCCTTCGCGGGAATCTCCGGCCGCCGCGGAATTATCCCGTTGAGCGTGTCGTGACATCGCGCGCAGAGTTCTTGAGTCTCGTCGGGGTCGCGAATGACATTTGAGGCCATGTGCGAGTGACAAGTCGAGCAACTTGGCCCGATGCTTGAGTCCTTGAGCCTCTGATAGTGTTTGCTCCCGACGAACGAAGTCACGACGCTGTTGTGGCACGCGCCGCAGGTCTCCGGAAGCTTCATCGGATGAAGCCGGCTTTCAAGGAGCGATGGCCCAAGCACCGCGGCGTGCGCCTTCTTCTCGTCCCGAATCGAGGGATCACCGCCGTGGCATTTGTCGCACGCCACTCCCTTGTCTTTGTGGGCCGAAAGGTGCCAGTCGAGATACCGGTTGCTCATCCCGAGGGGTGAGGAGACGCGCGAGTGACAGGTCACGCACGCGTTGTCTTTGAATGCCGCAAGGTCCTCTTGCGAACCGAGCGCATCGGAGTTCCCCCTGAGTGTCAGCGACATGACTATTACTGCGAAGATGAAAAGTGAGAATCTCTTGAGCATGACTCGCCTCCAGGTGAAACCTCGTCGGATCACTTGAGCCATTTTGCAACTTGATGAATGAAAAATCAGTGTCCGCTTGTGTGATCCGGCAGAACAATCCCATGGTATCTCGCCGCGAACGTTCGCGCAAAGAGGTGGCGCGGAGACTTGCGGAGTAACGATCAAAGACTGCCCTATGAACGGCGACGTTCGATGGGCGGAGCGATGCGCAAAAGCGAAGGGCGAAAGGAGTCAGTCGGCGGCGCGCGCCGAGATTCATGGGCCGACGACGCTGCCCACTTTCTCGCCGGTCACCACGCGAACGATGTTGCCGCGCCTGTTGAGATTGAAGACGTGAATCGGAACGCCCTTCTGCCGGCACAGGTCGATCGCAGAAGTGTCCATCACTTGAAGGTCGCGCTGGAGCACCTCGAGGTAGGTCAGGCGGTCGAGCAACGTCGCCGACTTGTCCTTCGCCGGGTCGGCCGTGTACACGCCGTCGACTTTGGTCGCTTTCAAGATCGCGTCGGCCTTGACCTCCAGCGCCCGCAACGCCGCAGCCGAGTCGGTCGTGAAGTAGGGATTGCCAGTGCCGGCCGCGAAGATCACCACGCGCATCTTCTCCAGGTGGCGAATCGCGCGGCGGCGAATGAACGGCTCGGCGATCTCGTGCATCTCGATCGCAGTCATAACACGGGTAAAGATGCCCTGATTCTCCAGCGCGTCCTGGAGCGCGATGGCGTTCATGATCGTCGCGAGCATTCCCATGTAGTCGGCCGACGCGCGGTCCATGCCTTTGGAGGAGAGTGCGACCCCGCGAAAGATATTCCCTCCGCCTACGACGATTGCGACTTCAACTCCGAGGTCGCGCACGTCCTTGACCTCTTCGGCGATTCGCGTGAGCGTGGCAGGGTCGATGCCGTAGCCCTGGTCGCCCATCAGCGCTTCGCCCGACAGCTTCAGGAGGATTCGCTTATAAGCCGGTTGGGGTTTTGCGGTCATTAGAAAACAGAAGCGAGGAATAGGATGATTGATGAACCGCGCTGTTCATCATCTATCATGCATCGTTTCCTCCGAGGAGGCCTCGCACCTCGCCCGCAAGGTCCGAGCCCCGTTTTTCAAGGCCCTCGCCGAGTTTGAACCGAATGAAGCGGCGCACTTTCACGTTCTCACCGGTCTTGGCGACCATCCGGCCGATCATCTCGCCCACCGTGGTGTTCTGGTCCTTCACGAAGGGCTGCTCCAACAAGCAAGCTTCCTGATAGAACTTGGTCACCCTTCCCTCGACGATCTTTTCGAGCACCTGCTCGGGCTTGCCGGCGTTCTTGGGGTCAAGCCGCGCCTGGTCGAGCGCGATCTCGCGCTCCTTATCGAGAACTTCTGCCGGCACGTCCTCTTTACTCGCGAATCGGGGCTCGGCGGCGGTGATGTGCATGGCGAGATCGTGAACGAAAGTCTTGAACTCATCGCCTCGCGCGACGAAGTCGGTCTCGCAGTTCACCTCTACCAATACGCCGATCTTTCCACCCGCGTGAATGTAAGCGTGGACGAGCCCTTCTGCGGCGACTCGTCCGGCCTTCTTGCTCGCGCTCGCGAGCCCCCGCTTGCGCAGGATTTCGATTGCCTTCTCCTCATCGCCGCCCGCTTCGGTGAGCGCGGACTTGCACTCCATCATGCCGGCGCCGGTCTTCTCGCGGAGCGCTTTGATCCGGGCCGGGGTCACTTCGTTAGCCATCTAGTTCTACTTCTCCTGTCCAATATGGCGACGCGCGGCTGATCGAAATCGAAAGCCGCGCGCCGTCGCAAAACAAGCAGTCGCCTTTTGCTCTACTCGCCCGCCTCGGCTTTCTGAGCGGCGGCTCCTTCATCGGCGGCAGTCGCCTCCGAGGGTGCGACGGTTGCGGGGCTGGGCGCGGCGGTTTCGGATTGCGGCGGCTCAGCGGGCGCTGCCGTTTCCAGAGTGCTCAACACTTCCGGGATGGGAGGTGCGCCGGGCGGCACATACGTAGAGCGGCGGACGCCCTTTCGTTCTCCACGGCCGCGGCCTCGCTCTCGGCGTTCAGCGCGCGGGGCTTCTCCGGCTGGAGCGGCCAGCGCAGCTTCACCAGTCTCTGCGCCCTCGCCAACGTCGGCTGCGCCCTCCTTGAGCATCTGCTGGCCTTCTATGATCGCGTCGGCCATCTTGGCGGCGAACAACCGCACCGCGCGCAGCGCGTCGTCGTTGCCCGGCACGATGTAGTCGATCCCATCCGGATTGCAGTTGGTGTCTACGATGGCAACGATCGGGATGCCCAGTTTGTTGGCTTCGTGAATCGCGATCTCTTCCTTGTTCGAGTCGATTATGAAAACGACGTCGGGGAGGGTCCGCATATCGCGGATACCGGCGAGGTTCTTCTCGAGCGCGGCGTGCTCGCGATCTAGCTTGAGCCGCTCCTTCTTGGTCAAGGCATCGAAGCGGCCGTCCGTGCGCATGGACTCGATGTCCTTCATGCGCTGGATGGACTTCTGAACCGTCTGGAAATTGGTCATCAGCCCGCCAAGCCACCGCTGGTTGACATAGAACTGGCTGCACCGTTTGGCTTCCTCTTCGACCGCGTCCTGAGCCTGACGTTTTGTGCCGACAAACAAAAAAGTGCGGCCTTCGATTGCCTGCTGGGTTACGAACTTGACTGCCTCCTTGAAAAGGCGCTGGGTCTTTTGGAGATCAATGATGTAGATTCCGTTGCGCTCACCAAAGATGTACTCCTTCATCTTTGGGTTCCACCGCCTGACCTGGTGTCCGAAATGGACGCCGGCTTCAAGCAGTTCCTTCATTGTTACTGTAGCCAATCAGCCCTCCGTCAAACTTGAATTGGTTTTTGTACTCGCCGGCCCGCGTCCCCTACGGCCCCAACGTCTGATGGGTCCGCTGGAACAACCAATCACGAGGATCGGCAATGGAGTCATTCGATTTCGGATTTACCATTTGGGTTAGCGACAAGTTCCGCGGCTTCAATCCAAAATCTAAAATCCAAAATCCAAAATCGAACTACCGCTTCGAGAACTGGAACCGCTTCCGCGCGCCCTTCTGCCCGTACTTCTTTCGCTCTTTCGCCCGGGGGTCGCGGGTCACGAATCCGGCTTTCTTAAGGCGGGTGCGGAACTCGGGATTGAGATCGATCAGCGCGCGGGTGATCCCGTGACGAACCGCTCCCGCCTGACCCGCTATTCCACCGCCATCGACGTTTACCAGTATGTCAAACCTGCCGGCGGAGTCTGTGAGATGTAGCGGCTGGCGGACGACCATTTGATGGGTCTCGTTCGGGAAATACTCTTCGAGCCGGCGCTTATTGACGACGATCTCACCCGATCCCGGCTTAAGGAAGACACGAGCCGTGGCGCTCTTGCGGCGGCCCGTTCCATAATTCTGAATCGTATCCGGCACTATGACTCTCCTTCGATGATCCGGCCGAGCGCGCTTCAATCGCCCGCCGGGGTCCTTGCCGTCACACGGCGAGGGCCTTCGGTTGCTGCGCCTGGTGCGGATGGTCGGCTCCGGCGTAAACCTTGAGCTTCTTGCCCATCTTTCGGCCCAGTTTGTTTTTTGGCAGCATGCCGAGCACGGCCGCTTCCAGAATCCGTTCCGGATGACGCTGAAGCTGCTTCTGCGCGGTGGTCTCCTTGAGCCCGCCCGGCCAGCCGCTGTGGTGGCGGTAGACCTTGTCCCGCCACTTGTTGCCGGTGAAGACGACTTTCTCGGCGTTGATTATCACCACGTGGTCTCCGAGGTCGAGGAACGGCGTGTAAGTCGGTTTGTTCTTCCCCATCAGCAGGCGCGCGGCCTCGGTCGCGAGCCGCCCAACAGTCTTTCCGCTGGCGTCGATGACGTACCACGAGCGACTTTGCTCAAGGTTCTTTCCACTCGGCACGAACGTTTGCATGACGCGAATCTCCAAATCTCGCTTAAAGAAGACGAACCGAAAGGATACGGACGGGGCATCTTGTTGTCAAGGCACGCTCAAACGCGCTTGACGCGCTTGAACCCTCGCTTCACTCCCCGTGTTTTCTTGTGTTAGGCTTACCCAGCGCCAATCTGCGGGGATGAGGATCGACATTAGTGATCACCACAGCCGGCAAGATCGAACAACTTCAATCAACAATCGAAGGGGTCATCAAAGGCAAGTCCGACGTGGTCGAGCTCGCGCTGGTCACGTTGCTCGCCGGCGGACACCTGTTGATCGAAGACGTCCCGGGCGTCGGCAAGACCACGCTCGCGCACACGCTCGCCCGGAGTTTCGATTGCACGTTTCATCGCATTCAGTTCACCTCCGACATGCTGCCCTCCGACATCCTCGGGCTCGAAGTCTTCAATCAACAGACGGGCGCGTTCGAATTCAAGGCCGGACCCATCTTCGCCAACGTGATCCTCGCCGACGAGATCAACCGCACCACGCCCAAGACGCAATCCGCGCTGCTTGAAGGCATGGCCGAGGGACACGTCACCGTCGAACAGGCGACCTACAACCTGCCGCGTCCGTTCATCGTTCTGGCAACTCAGAATCCCATCGAGCATCACGGGACCTATCCGCTGCCCGAATCACAGTTGGACCGTTTTATGATGAGGCTCAAAATGGGTTACCCGGAGGCCGATGACGAGAAGACGATTCTCCGGCAGCAGTCGCTCTACTCACAGTTGGATCACCTGACGCCGGTCATGCACAGCGACGACGTGCTGGTGTTGCAGCGCGAGGTGAGAGAGGTGGGCGTCGACGAATCGCTGGTCGATTACCTGATTCGCATCGTGCGCGCGACGCGTTCGGCGGACATACTCGATCTGGGTGTCAGCCCGCGCGGCAGCCTGGCGCTCTATCACGCGGCCCAGGCGCTCGCATTCGTCGAAGGCCGCGACTACGCGATCCCCGACGACATCAAGCGGCTTGTGATCCCCGTCTTCGCCCATCGGGTCGTAGTCAATTCGCGCTACTCGACGGGCCTCCGCCGCAGCGATGAAGCCGAGGCCGCGCTCCAGGAGATACTCAACACCGTGAGCGTGCCGTTGTGAGGTGAGTATGAGCCGGCAGGCGTGGCGCGATTTCTTCATCACGGTCATCATTCTCGGCATATCTTTCGTCCTCGCGCTGTTCAGCTCGGTGGCGGCCGAGCGTTACCAGGCGAAGCTCGCGGCCCTCGCCGCCGCAGTCTCCCTGATCCTCGCGCTGCTTGGAGCGATCTACATAATCCCGCGTCTTGCGAGGAACGTCCGGCTCGAGATGCTGCGCTTCGCATTACGCACGACGGTCACCCTCGAAGGGCTGCTCTTCGTGGTCTTCCTGATGGTGGTCACATTCGCGGCGTGGAACAGCGGCAACAATCTGCTCTACCTGGTGCTGTCGGCGATGATCGCGTTTCTGATCGCCGCTAACCTGATCGCGAGAGTGGCGCTCGCCGACGTCTCCGTTCAGTTGAGATTTCCGGATCACATATACGCCGGCGAACCGGCGATGCTGGCGGTCACGCTGTTGAATCACAAGCGAGTGATGCCAAGCTACAGCTTGATGGTCGAGGCGCTGCCCGAAGCGGGCGATGAGGACGAAGAAGGCGACGGGGAGAAGCGGAGACACGGCGACACGGCGAAGGAAACGGGGCTGGGAAAGCTGGCTTATTTCGCGCTCGCGCCGGCCCGCTCGAGTGTTCGCCGC
>Ga0209640_10000390_pt1 | contig 33569 bp, 27 predicted proteins | sample RifCSP10_1_FD_184018 | JGI IMG/M metagenome (GOLD analysis project Ga0209640, IMG submission 184018) | Soil microbial communities from Rifle, Colorado - Rifle CSP2_sed 10_1 (SPAdes) (version 2) | ecosystem: Environmental > Terrestrial > Deep subsurface > Rock core/Sediment | place: Rifle... | reverse complement strand
CGGACGCGATGTGGTCGCCCACACGCCGATCGTGGCCGCCGTTGATGTCGCCGGCTCGATGGCTCCAGTCCTCGTCAGCATCGAGATCGGGACCTCGATCGCAATCGAGTTCACCGCGTACCCCGACACCGCGTCCGCCGACAGGTTTGCGTTCGCTGCATCCTGCGAGGCGCTCAGAAGAGGAGGAGCCAGCGATGTATTGAGCGTGTCGAACGCGCCGCCCAGGTCGATCCAGAACGCGTCATCCGTGGTGCCCGCGAACATCTTTATACCGCCTCCGGTGTCATAGATCCCGGCATCGAAGAGGGCGTCGTAGTCCATCGTCCGAGGACCGACATTGGCTGGAACGGCGAAGAGGGGAGTACCGCTCAAGCTTGTCAGCTCGGTGGCCACGCCGCCCTTCACCATCGTGACCCGATAGCGTTGACGCTGTCCCAATCCAACACTGTCGAACGAGTTGATACGCGGCGGCACGATCGGCGTGCCGGACGCCACGGGCGGTGGAGAATTGGATGGAGCGGCCGCGCCGCCAGGAACGCCGGCGTAGACCTGAAAGAGGTTCGGCAGGCGCTGCTCGGTTGTAAATCGGAACTGGAACGTGACGTCGGCAATTGCGTCGTTGTTGTTGTCCACCTTCAGCTCGTACAGGATGTCCGGGTCGAACGGAAACCAGTTGGGACCGTTCGCCGGCTCGAGAAACGGGTCCACCCCCATGATCATCGTGACATTAGTACCCGCACCCGAACCGCCATAACTGACAAAGGCGTAGACATCGGTGATGTCAGCTTTGTGATCGAGCGATGTAATGGGCGCTTCGCGATGGTTGGCGGCAAAACCAATCTGCGACAGGATCACTGTTACGCCCGCAAGAACCGTCAGGGGGACTCTGAGATTGCGCACGGTCTCCTCCACCTGCTACGACGAACTACGTAATTGGGAAATCTCGGCCTAGTGGTTCCACCGTCGGCCGTCAGCCTGGGTGCTCATGCGACCACTCGGGTCAACTCGAGAGGCTCCGGCGATAGCGGAACCACGCGCCGATCAGCCCGGAACCAAACAGGAGAAATGCGCCAGGCTCCGGCACGGCGTTGAACCGATTCGTCACCGATTCCACCTGCGCGGATCCCTCAAACAGCACGTCAAACTGCATGTCCAGACTGACGAAGATATCGAAAAAAGAAGACGGGAACGTTTTGAAATCACCGCCGCCGGGATCGGCGATCAGGAATTCCGAAACGCCCGAGCAGGTCGTCGGATCGACGGAATCGCCCGGCAGTGGCGCGAAGAACGAGCCGCCGAGGCACAGATCTTCCACAGCCGTCGCGGCACCGGAGTCCGTGACCGAACCGATCATCGATTTGCTGGCGCTCTCAAAAGAAAGCCCGGCGATCGAATAGACGATTTGAATACCTTTGTTCTCACCGGGTTCCGCCGTTCCCTCCGGCGGTATGAAACTGAAAACGAGCTCCGGTCCCGAGGCCAAGCTCGCAGGCGTGATCAAAATATCGTCGTCGTCAACCTTCAGCGCGCCTGGTCCGAGTGATGCCGCGGAGTAGAAATCGGCGATGGTGGCACCGCCGACGCCAATTTCACAGCCGCCGCTACCGAGGGCAATGTATGCGGAGAGCAGGTCGGGGACGCACGGCGAAGCCGCACCGTACGCTGGAACCGCCAGGACGAAGATGCCAGCGAGCAATAGTTTTCGCATTCTTCTCTTCTCCCTGTCGCCCCACGCCCTTCTGGACAAACGGCATGTGGAACCTGATAAGTGAGGCTCGCGGCGATCTAACCTTCCCTACGAGTGTCACGAGCGTCCGGATCACCGTGCATCTCGGGCGCAGCGTTCGCTATTTGAGCCACATCAAACTCGCTGGAATTTGGCGCTAGCTAGAACGTGCTAGAACGTGACACGTCGTGCAAACGGCGGACCACCGGCAGCCGGAATTTTCTGTGTATTAGGCGACTGATCTCCCACCGAGCCGACGAAAGTTAGAAGCTTGCGAGACTAAGGTCTACCAAACACCCTTCCAGGGCTTGCCCACCATGAACTCCGGCTTCGCGCCCTGGCGAGGCCGGTACTTTTGGACGCGGCCGTTGTTCACCTCGGCCACGTAGAAGTTGCCTTCCTGATCGCTCGCCAACCCGTGCACGCCCCACATGCCGCCGGGATACTCGCCCCAGCTGCCCCACGAGTACAGGAAGTGTCCCTCCAGGTCGTAGCCCAGGATCTTGTGCGTGCCCTGGTCGGCCGCCCACAGCTTCCGGTCGCTGGTGACGATGAAGCTGTGAATGTCCATCGGGGGCCGCGGACCGAAATTCCATTCGTCCAGATACTTGCCGTTTTCGTCGAACACCTGGACGCGGCTGTTGGCGCGGTCGTTCACATAGACCCGTCGAGTCGTCGGATCGACGGCGATGCCGTGCACGTTGTTCCAGTAGCCGGGACGCTTCTCGGGCGGTGTGCCCTTCTCGCCCCACTGCGCGAGCTTCTTGCCGTTCATGTCGTACTTGATGACGCGCGTGTTGTCGTACCCGTCGGCCAGGTACATGGTGTTCGCGTCCATGAAGACGAGAAACGTGGGCCGACGGAAATGCGTGTCGTCGTCACCCGGCACGCGCGGGGTGCCGAGCGTCAGCAGCAGCTTCTTCCCGTCGTTGCTGAACTTGTAGACCGCGTGTCCCTCCGCGTCCACGATCCAGACGTGCTTTTCCGGATCGTAAGGGCTGATCTCCACGTCGTGCGGCCGCACCCACATCTTGTCCCACTGCGTCCAATCCTCGGTGATCTTCCCCTCGGCGTTCACCACCAGGATGCTGTGCTCGAAACGCCAGTCGATGCCCGGGCGGCCGTTGCCCGGCTCGCCCAACTGGTCGCCGTTCGGGATGGCACCGCCTGCCTGCCGCAAGGGCAAGCGGAAGACAGGGAACTGCAAGCCCGGCCCAAGCTGTGGAAGCCAGATGGGCTCCGGCCTCTTCGCAATCAGAGGCAGCTCGCCTTTTGACGCGATCAGCACTCGGTTCGGACTCTCGGCGAACACGTCCATCGACACCGAGTAGGTCCAGTTCTCGTGTCCGGGAAGACTCTCCCCCATCGGCCTCGGCCAATTCGGGACCGCTTCGTACGGCCCGAAGATGTCTTGCCCACCCTTCAGCCCCGGGATCGCCGCGAATCCGGCGCCGGGCGCGAGCTCTTCCTGCCCTTCCTGTCCCTCGAGACGGCTCAGACGGTTCCCGAGCAGGACGATCACCAACAGAACGGCGACAACTGCCCCGATCGTCAGGATGCGTTTGTTCATCATTGCCTCCACACTGCGTCCATCAGATTCAGAAGCCGTACTTTATCCCGAACTGCATGTAGGTTGGTGGTTGGTAGCCGGAGACCTTTAGGTCTCCGCGACGACCAGCCATCTTGACAGGCACGATGTAATCACGGACTCTCTCGGCGAGGCCAAGGAGCCAACGACCATGCAGGTACGAACCGTCGCCGTCTTCATCGGCGCCATCATGATTCTCAGTGGGATCTCGGCGAGGGCTCATCACTCGTGGAACACCGTGTTCAGCGAAGACAAACCGCTGGTGTTGCGGGGTACGCTCTCGAAGGTGGAGCTCGTAAATCCTCACGGGTGGATCTGGATCGACGTGAAGGCGCCTGACGGGACCGTCACCAAGTGGGGGATCGAGGGCGGACCGCCAAACGGCCTCATCCGGAACGGGATTACGAAGGACACGCTCAAGCTCGGAGAGGAGCTCGTGGTGCGCGGCTACGGTGCCAGAGATGGGTCGAACCTGCTGGCCGGCGTGAAGTACGAGCGCGCCGACGGCAAGGAATTCTGGCTGGGCAACGAAGGCGCCGAAGCCACGGCCAAAGCGCGCGGCGACGTGAAATGAGAACGGCGACGTTCGCCAGTATCGCAGCGGCCGTACTCTTCGTGGCCCTTTCCCCTCGCGTGGGCGAGAGTCAAACCTACACGTCTCTGCGAACCGCGAGCGGGCAGCCGGACGTGAACGGATTCTGGCAGGCGCTCAACACGGCACATTGGAATCTGGAAGCGCACATGGCGTCGCCCGGACCTGTGCTGCAGTTGGGTGCGGCCCATGCGGTCCCACCCGGACAGGGCGTGGTCGTCGACGGACCAATTCCCTATCGCCCAGACGCCCTGGCAAAGAAGAAGGAGTACGCAGCCAACGCCCTCCGGGAAGACGCGGAGATCAAGTGCTACCTGCCTGGCGTGCCACGCATGATGTACATGCCATATCCCGTGCAGATCGTGCAGTCGGACTCAACGATTCTGATGATGTCCGAATTCGCCAGCGCGCATCGAACCATTCATATGGGCAGCAAAGACTCGCCGCCTGCCGATACGTGGATGGGATGGTCGAACGGCCGCTGGGAGGGCGATGCTCTTGTCATCGAGACCAGGGGGTTCATGGGCGGAACGATCTCCGCACTCGATCGAGAAGGGGCGATTCAGGTTCGATTCCTGGACCGCGCCGGCAACTATCACACCGACGGCCTGCGTGTGGTCGAGCGTCTCCGGCGGATTGGGCCCGATCACCTGTCGTATCAGGCGACGATCGAGGATCCGAACGTGTACACGCGCCCCTGGACAATCAGCATGCCGCTCTATCGACGTCTCGACGCCAACATGCAGCTTGGCGAGTTCAAGTGCGAGGAGTTCGTGAGCGATCTCGTGTACGGCAAGTACCAGAGGACGCCAGACAAATGAATGCATTCCTCTTCGCTGGCCGGCAAGCGGCCGGCGTGATCGTGGCGACGACCAGTGTCGTGCTTACGAGCGTGATTGGCATAGCCCAAGACCGGCCTTCGCCGGCGACGAATGGGTCGTACAAAGTTCCCAGGACGCCGGACGGTCAGCCAGACTTCCAGGGCTACTGGACGAACCTCACGTACACGCCGTTCGAGCGACCGAGGGCGCTGGCGAACAAGCCCTTCTACACGGAGCAGGAAGCGATCGAAGCGTTCAAGAAGGCGGTGTCGGACTCGACCGATCAGATCGTCCACTACGTGAACAGCGACTTCGGCGCAACCCCGGTACAGACGGGCGCCAGACCGAATCGCCGCACGTCGCTGCTGATCGATCCACCGGACGGCAGAGTCCCGCCGCTCACGCCCGCTGCCGAAAAACGAGAGGCGACGCGCCTGGCGGCCCAGAAGGCCAGGGGACCCCTCGCACAGACGTGGAAGGACGATCGCGGCACGGTGTGGTGCGTGTTCCACGACCGGGCCGTTCCCTCCATTGTTGCGCCATACGGCAGCAACTACCACATCGTCCAGTCGCGCGATTGGATCGTGATGACGTACGAGTGGAACACCGAGCACCGGATCATCCCGTTGGATGGCCGTCCGCATGGGCCAGCCGCGGTTCGCACGTATGCCGGAGATGCGCGCGGCCACTGGGAAGGCGATACCTTGGTCGTCGAGACGACGAATTTCAGCCCGAACAGAAACTTCTTCGGATCGGAAGGCACATTCACGCTGGTGGAGCGCTTTACCCGGACTGCGGACGACACGATCGTCCACACCTACACCGTGGAGGATGCTTCCACGTGGACCCGGCCCTGGACGGTTGAGCTGCCGATGCACCGCATCAACGGACCGATGCTGGAGTATGCGTGCAACGAGAACAATCAGGACGGTTTCGCGACGCTCAAGAATGCACGAGCGCAGGAAGCGGGCACGCTCGCGCCGATGGATGCCATCAAGCGGGGTGACGCGAAGGCCACCATCACGGAGCGCGAGGAACAAGGCGCAGCGAAAGTGCTCGGGGGCGAGGGGCAAGACGAGAAGAAATGAAGTGCATCGGCGTTTTGTGTCTTGCGATTCTCGTGTGCTCGGTGACGGAATCGTCCTCATTCCGCGTGCACGCGCAACAGCCGCAAACGGCCACCGGCGCTGTTTACACCGAGGCGCAGGCGAAGCGCGGCGAAGCAATCTCCCAAACCCGATGCGTTGCCTGTCATGGCGAAATGCTGGCGGGCGACATCGCACCCCCGCTCGTCGGTCAGGATTTCCTGAGTGTCTGGGAGAAGCAGCCGCTCGCTGACCTGTTCGACAAGATCAACAACACGATGCCGGCCGACGCGCTGGGTACGCTCACCAGGCCGCAAGCCGCCGATCTGGTGGCGTACATCCTTCAGGCGAATCGCTTTCCGTCGGGCAATGCGGAGCTCGGCGCCGACGACACCGCGCTCAAGCAGATCTCGCTCGCGCGGAGGGCAACCGCCTCCTCCCCCGCCACTGCCGCCGCCGCGCCTGGCCTGTCGTTTCCCGCCGCAGGCAATCTGAACCAACTGATGCGGGGCATTCTGTTTCCAAGCTCGAACGTGCTGTTCGACGTTCAGACCCAGGACCCCGGCGCGCGTCAGAAGGGCGCGCGCCCCGACGCCGCGACGACCACCGCCCGCTATGGCGACGTGTACGACCCATGGATGGTCGTCGATGCGGCGGCGATCTCGCTCGTAGAGGCAGCGCCACTCCTGATGACGAGCGGCCGCCGGTGCGAGAACGGCAAACCTGTGCCCGTCGATCGGGCCGACTGGCAGCGGTACGTCCAGGGTCTCGCCGATGTCGGCCGGGCCGCGTACAGGGCGGCGCAGACCAGAAGTCAGGCGGCCGTCAGCGAGGTCACCAATCAGGTGTCAGACGCGTGCGCCAACTGCCACCGCGTGTACCGCGACACGCCAACCGCGGCCATGCGATGCACGCCCCCGAATTGATCGTTCTCGGGCGTTCGAACCGTTAGAAGTTCCCACATTTGAGGGGTACAATCGCGCACACAACTCACAACCTCTGTCGTCGATCGCGGCGACGAAAGGACGCCGACGACCGCGCACCTGACCGACACGTGTCAGTTCTTTTCGCCCCTCGGCCCCGCCAACTGAAGACACCAGAAGGGGGAAGGGGGAAGGGGGAAGGGGGCAGTCCTTTAAGCGGTAACGGCAAAAATCTTCTTGCCCTGCAGGATTGCCTCGGTCATCAGCAGCGGCACCGCCCAGGACGCCCAGCTCAGAAACGCGATGTTTTGCAGCGGCTCGCCGACACCGGCTGCTTGCATCGCGACGTCTCCAACCCGGAACGTGACGAAGGCGAATGTGACGACGTAGCTGCGGATCATCCATTCCTTGTGCTGCTGGATGAGGCTTCGCCGGATGGACGCGAACGCGAGGCCGGTCGTGATCACCCACGCGGCCGCCAGACTCAGAAGACCCGCGCCGAACACCCATCCGAACGGCGTCTGTACCGCGAGCGCGACGGCGCCAATGGCGCCGACCGTCACGCCGGCGATGTACGTCAGGCCCAGCCGGCGATGCACGTCCATGCGGCGGTCACTCAGGCCCAGCCAGAGCTGGACCGGACCGGCGAGCACCGCCAGCATGCCGCCGGCAATGTGCAGCAGGAGCCACCCGCGTCTGGGAAAGTACGCGCCGAATCGCGCCTCATCGACGAATTGATTCGGAGCATCGCTGTAGAGGAACGTGAAATACGGTAACGCGGCGAGGATGACGAAGCCGACCGCGCCGAGCATCGCCAGCCCGATCGCCGTCAGCGTGCCGCGGCCCAACCGATTCGTCGCCGCATGAGATTCAACGACACTAACGCTCATCGATCCACCTCCTGCGTCGTCATCGAAACCGGTGCTTTATACACCAAAAAGGAGCGAGTGGCGAACTCTTTCCGAGCGCGGACGAACTTGAACACGAACTGAGAACCGAGAACTCAGAAGGGAGAACGGCAGCGCGGCAGCGAAGCTACCGCGTGATCCAGGGCTTGAAGCGCTCTTCCCGCTCGAGACGGCCCGCGATGGACTCGGCCGCGCGCCGGTCGTCGTACTTGCCGACGCGCACGCGGAAGTTGGCGCCTGACGTCGTGACGAACGTCGGATAGCCTTTCGTGGTCAGCCGGCGCGCGATCGTTTCGGCTTCGGCGCGCTTCCGCACCGCCGCGACCTGCACGACGAATCCCTGTCCGGCCGGCTCCTTGAGGGAGGGATCCGCCGCGCGAAGAGGCGTAGGCGCAGGCGTTTCGAGAGCGGGGACCGCGGTCGCTCGAGGCAACGGCGATGGCGCTGCCGGCGGCTGTCTCAGCGGTTCGGGCGGAGGGTTTGGTCCTTCGAGGTGCTTGTCATACGTCAACTCCTCGTCGCGGGTGGGCGACGACTCGCTGCCGGCGTTGCCAACGGCGGACGGGGACTGCGCCCCGGCCGTTGGATCGAGAGCATCTTGTTCGGGAACGCTGGCAACAGACTCGGCGCGCTGGGCAGCGACGCCGCGGCCCACCATCACGCCGCACAGGAAGATCACGACAGCAACCACCGTCGCCGCCATGAAGAGGAACACGAGCTGCTTACCGTTTAGCTGAATCTCGTGAAATCCCTCATCCTGCATGAGTTGAGCGTGCACAGTGTAGCACAGCGGACCCGGCTAGCGAACGCTATCGAGGAGCTGCTTGGCTTCGGCGTTGGCAGGATCGCTCCACGCGGCAATCGTCAGTGCGTCGATCGCGTCCTGCCGGCGCCCCGTTCGAAGATAAATGCGGCCCAGCAAGAGATGGGCATCGCTCTCGTACGGCGCAAGGAAGATGGTGCGACGCAGTTCGGCAATCGCCTCTTCGTCGCGCCCCTCCTGGAACAGGCGGCGTCCGCTTTCGAGGTGAAATGTCGCAATCGCACGCTGATCGCGCTGCCCTGCCGCGCCCAAGGCCGCATCGACGCGAAGCGAGGCGGGCATGTCGATATCCAGCTTGAGCCGTTCCAGGCCGCGGGGGACCGCATCTCCGCCCTGCTTGGCCTCCCATTCCGCATACGTCGACGACAGCCGCCGCGCCAGCTCCTTCTCCCGCGTGGCTTCGACGCTGTTGCCCGACGCCTGGAGCGCCACACCGAGCACGTAATGGGCGACGTCATCCGCGGGATTCCGTCGCACCGCTTCGCGAAGCCAGTGAATCGCCCCCTGCGCGTCCCGATCCAGCCAATGGGCGTAGCCGACGTTGAAGAACAAGTCCGGGTCGCTTCCATCGACGCTTGCGGCATCGCCAAAGAAGGTCGCGGCTTTTCCGCCGGGTGCTCCCGGCGGCCGGCGAAGCTGGACAACGCCGATGTTGTTCAGCAGCGCGGCGTCACGCCTGACGCTGTTCAGCGCGCTGAATTCGGCAAACGACGCCTGGAGCTGCCCCAGATGCAGCATCGATACTCCAACCAGGAAGCGGGCCTGACGTGCGAGCGGATCATCTGCGGGCACCTGACGCACGGCATCGAGCGCTTCCTGATGACTGCCCTGATCGGTATGCACCTCCCACAGCGCCAGATACGCGCGATGGAACGTTGGCGACACGCGAAGCGCCTGAGTGAGAAACGCAATCCTGGTCTCGGGCGCTTCTGCGAGCAGCCCTTTGATGTACTGCTCGAACGCCGGCAGCGACGGGTATCCCAGGGCCAGTTGTTCGGTGGAGACCGCAGATTCGGGAACGATGCGCCGGGCCATGTGGCCGTATACGCTCAGCATGTCCGTGAGCGGGCCTCGCTCCACGAGCTCCGGCGAGATGCGGCCGGTGTCGAGGCGAATCGTCCGTGCCCGGACGGTGAGGTCATCGCCCTGAAGCTCGAACGCGCCGACAACGACGTATGCCGCGCCAACAACCTGACCGATGCGGATGACGGTGGCATGACTCAAGGGCGTCGGCGGCGGAAGGCGCAGCCGCTCGAACGCGCCAAGCCTGTCCTCGCGTCGAATCGACGATACGCCCAGCGCGGCAAGATTGTCGGCCAGCACGACAGCGGACGCCTCGCTCAGCCAGTAGACGCGAGGCTCGCCCGTCGTGTTCTCGAAAGGCACGACAAGATAGAGCGGAGGGCTCGATGGAGACTGTGCGGCAGTCGCTGCTCGCCCGGACACAAACGCGAGACAGACGGCGATCAACAGGCGCAAACGGCCGACAGGGCGCGGTGTCATCCCGCCACGTTGACCGGGCGCACCAGCACGACCATCAGGCATTGTTCCGCGCCTGTCGCGCGGCACTGCTCGGTTTCGACCTCGACGTCGAGCTCGAACATGTGCATCACCCGCCGTATGGCGGAGGCGTAATACTCACACAGCGGCTGCTCGACAGGATCGCGCACTTCGCAGAAAAGAGACCCACGGATGTCGATCGCCCCGCGCGCTTTTCGCCACCGCACGACCCCGCTGCTTCCACTATACGTGTTGCGTATCATCGTGCGAGCCAGACGCATCACCAGTCGTGCGCGTACCCCTATCGGGGTGGCGCGAATGACGGAGCGCCGGAAGCTCGGCAGATTTGCGACCGTCCACTCTGCCGCGTATTCACCCGCGCGCGCGGACACGAGTCGATACGCCTCGCCCTCGAGCCGGAGGAAGCTCAGCACGGCCGCAAGCGGCGCAAGTCCGATGCGACCCTCGCGCAGGCCCGCCGGGTTGAGCCATGCTTCGTAGAACTCGAGCCGCGTTGGCAGCAGGTCCGCGATCGCCTGGTGCAGGCTCGCCACGAGGAGTCGTCCAACGCCCCCTTCAGCCATGCTTTAATGAGATGATTCCCTGGACAGCAGCCATTCTTGCCGGGGGCCACGCGCGGCGGCTCGGCGGCATCGACAAGGGCGCGCTCCTCGTGGGCGCGCGCTCTATCCTCGATCGGCAGCTGTCGCTGTTGCACGGGCTCACTTCACATCTCCTGATCGTCACGAGCGACAGGTCGCGCGTGCAGGCCGTGGATGTTCCTGTCGTTGTCGATCGCATCGGCGGAGCAGGGGCGCTCGGAGGCCTTTACACGGCGCTCGTCGAAGCGCCAACGGAGCAGGTGCTGATAATCGGGTGTGACATGCCGTTTCTGACGGCGCCGTTTCTGCTGTACCTCGCCGATCGGGGCCGCGACGCGGAGGCGGCCGTGCCGCGCGACGACCAGGGACGTCATCCGCTCTGCGCTTCGTACGCCCGCCGGACGGCGCCGCATTTCCATGCCCGTATCCAGGCCGGCGATCTACGTATCGGCGAAGCGCTGATGGACCTTACAGTCCAGGAGCTCGGCCCGGGCGACCTGGCGCCTTTCAACCCGGACGGCCGACTCCTGCTCAACGTCAACACGCCAGAGGACTATGCGCGAGCGCGCTCGATCGCCGCTGCTCGTGAGGGCTGGCGTGGGACGGAGCCAGAGTCACCCGCCGGCTAGACAGCGTACTGCAGCAGAATCTCGATCGCAAACGCGCACATCACACATCGATAATCACGAATCACCAAATCGCATGATTTTGCCCGTTCACGAACGCCTCCGCACACACGTCCGGCGCCTGTTGGAACAGCTCTACTCCCTGGACGAGTCGCAGGCGCCGCCGATTCCGCTCGACTACCCGCCCACCCGGGAGCTCGGGGATCTCGGCACGCCGGTCGCGTTCGAGCTCGCGCGCCGGTTGCGAAGGGCGCCGCGGGCCATTGCGCAGGAAATCGCAGGCTCGTTCGGAACGGTCGAAGGCGTGGCGCGCGTTGTCGCGGCGCCGAACGGCTACCTCAACGTCTTCCTGGAGCGACGAGGCTTCCTGATCGACCGGCTCGGAGGGGGGGCTCCCCGGTCGCACCCCGGCGGTGCGAAAGCCATCGTCGAGCACACCGCAATCAATCCCAACAAGGCAGCGCACATCGGCCACCTGCGCAATTCGGCGCTCGGCGACACGCTCGTCCGCGTGCTGCGCTTCCGCGGCATCCCCGTGGAAGTCCAGAACTACATCGACGACACCGGCGTGCAGGTCGCGGACGTCGTGGTCGGGTTTCTCGTGCTCGAAGGAAAGACCCTCGACGAAATCCGGGAGCTCGCCGATGCATCGCGCTTCGACTACTACTGCTGGGATCTCTACGCGCGTGTCACCGAATGGTACGAACAGGACAAGGAGCGCCTGACGCATCGCGCGAGAACGCTGCACGACATCGAGCACGGCGGAAACGAAGCCGCCGACATCGGCGCGCTGATCGCCGATCGAATCGTGCGCCGTCACCTCCACACGATGGCGAGGATGAACGTCGAATACGACCTGCTGACGTGGGAAGGCGACATCCTGAGATTGAAGTTCTGGGCGCAGGCGTTCGACGTGCTCAAAGCGAGTGGCGCCGTCTATCTGCAGACAGAGGGTCGGCTGGCGGGCTGCTGGGTCATGCCTATTCAGGAGGACGGGGAGGCAAGTCACAAGTCACAAGGCACAAGTCACAAGGCACACACTCCAAAGCCCGAAGCCGAAAGCCCAGCGCCGCAGACCGAGAGCGAGCCTGCACCGAATTCTGACGACGAGGACGCGGCGGAGCGGGAAAAAGTGATCGTCCGATCCAACGGCGTCGTCACGTACGTCGGCAAGGACATCGCCTATCAGTTCTGGAAGCTCGGGCTGCTCGGTCGCGACTTCAACTACCGCGTCTTCGCCAACGGGCCGCACGGTCCGTTGTGGGCCACGTGTTCGTCCGACGGCGAAGACGGCCATCCGGCGTTCGGAGGCGCCGCCTACGTGTACAACGTCATCGACGTGCGGCAGTCGTATCTTCAGAAGCTCTTGAAGCAGGCCCTCGTGGCCGCAGGACACCCTGAAGCCGCCGCACGATCGCATCATTTCTCGTACGAGATGGTGGCGCTGTCGCATGCCACCGCGCGCGAGCTCGGCTACGCGCCGCCGTCCGACTCCGAGGAAGCCAGGCGGCCGTTCGTCGAGGTGTCGGGACGCAAGGGTCTTGGCGTCAAGGCCGACGACCTGCTGGACCGGTTGATGCGAAACGCCGGCCGCGAGGTGGAAGTGCGCAATCCCGAGCTGAGCGCGGCCGAGCGCGAGCGGATTGCGGGGATGATTGGCGTCGCGGCCGTGCGGTACTTTCTCATCAAGTTCTCGCGCAGCAAGATCATCGCATTCGATCTCGAGGAGGCGCTCAGCTTCGAGGGCGAAAGCGGACCCTACATCCAGTACGCCATCGTCCGCGCCAACAACATCTTCCAGAAGCTCCGTCAACGGGACGGGCTCGAAGAGGCGGATCTCGTCGCAGCCCTGAACGACGTGTCTGCGGCGGAATTGACCGGCGAACATGGCAACCACGAGCTGTGGCAGCTCGTGCTCGATGCGTCACGGCTCGATGAGGTGGTCGACCAGGTCATCCGTTCGCTGGAATTCTCGGTGCTCGCCAAATACGCCTTCGCACTCGCGCAGTCGTTCAACGCCTTCTACCACCGCTCCCCCATCCTCAACGAAGAACGAGACGATGTGCGGCGCTGGAGGGGGGCGGCGATAATCTACCTGCGGGATCAACTGGCACGAGCGCTGGACCTCATGGGTATCGCGGTCCCGCCACGGATGTAGAAATGTCAGTGCTTGGTGCGTGGTGCCTGGTGCTTGGTCGTGCTTGGTGCGCTGTGCCTACGTGGTGCCCAGCTGTGCGCCACCGGCGGAGTGTGCCATTCCCGGAGCTCGCCGGGGTTGGTGACCGGCGTCCGCGGACGCCGCGGCCGGGAAAGCGGACCTGCGCTCATACTCTGCCGCAACCGCATCGACTAGTTGTTGCTTCGCGGCGGCATCCGTTACGCGGCATGAAACGCCTGGAACAACTCGGAACATCGACAAACGCGTGGCCGGAAGTCGATGCGAACGGCGCGGGGTCCCCAGCGCGCACGCCTGCGCGCTGGGGTGCCAGTCGCTCCGGCCGCTTTCCGGCTTCGCCGTGCGCTCGGCCTTGCTTACGCGAACGCAGGTCACCAACCCCGGCGAGCTCCAGTCTGAGCACCACCAAGGACGACGCACGTCGAACGACCAAGCACCAAGCACGAAGAACCAGGCACTGACATGGCTCTTATCGCAATCGCGCCCTGCGAGAAGCTGCACGACTATGAGGAATCGGTCCGCCGCGCAGGCGGCGAACCATGGGTGCTCGACCCGGCAGCCGATCGGCCGGAGGACGTCATGCGGTCAGCGGGCGGCCTTCTGCTCGCGGGAGGCGGCGACGTGCGCCCGGAAATCTACGGCGATATCCCGCACGCTACGTATCACGCTGCGGAGCCCGGGCGTGATGAGTACGAAATCGAGCTCATCCGCCGCGCATTCGAGGCCGACCTGCCCGTCTTCGCCATCTGCCGCGGCCTCCAGGTGCTCAACGTCGCGCGCGGCGGCACTCTCGTTCAGGACATCCCGACGGAGGTCCCCGGCGCCGTCGAGCACGCGTTCGCCGTGCCTCCGAATCAGCCGTTTACGCTCGCGCACGAAGTGTGGATGGAGGAAGGGTCGCTGCTGGCGAGGCTGGCTGGCGAGGCCGGGAGCGACTCCGAGAGCCGCCAGGTCAACAGCCGCCATCATCAGGCAGCGAAGCAGCTTGGCGAAGGACTCGTCGCGTCTGCCACGGCGCCGGACGGCGTGATCGAAGCCGTCGAGGATCCGACGCGCCGGTTTTGCGTCGGCGTGCAGTGGCACCCTGAGAACTTCTACCGAACCGGCGAGTTCCGATCGCTGTTCGAGGCTTTTGTGAAGGCGTGCAGAATTTGAGGCATCGATGATCGATGATGTGAGCATCGATCATCGATCATCGATGTTCACGAACGCCGCCATCACCTCCACATGCGCGGTGTTCGGGAACAGGTCGATGCCCGTCAGCGTCTCGAGCTCGTAGCCCGCATCGAGCAACGTCCGCGTGTCGCGCGCGAACGTGGCAATGTCGCACGACACGTAGACGATGCGGGCGGGCCGGCTCCGTACGATCCCCCCGAGCGCGTCCTTCGACATGCCGGTGCGCGGCGGGTCGACGATGCAGGTGACGTGATCGGCGGGTCCGCTCCGCGCCTCGTTCCCTCCGCGTCGCGGGACCCGCCCCACGTACGTAGGGTGGGTTCCGCGCCTCGTCCGCCGTAGCCTTGGCGAAGGCGGAAGCGGACCCGCCGCCAGAAACGACTCGACGCTGCAGTGCGCCACGTTGACTCGATCGCGGTATGGTTCGGCGTTCTCCTCCAGCGACTTCCCGCTGGCCGGATCACTCTCGACGAGCGTGACGTCCGCGGCACCGATCGCAGCCAGCGACAACCCGAAAAGGCCGACGCCGGCGTACAAATCGACGACCGGCCCTGGCGGCACGAGGGCCACCACGCAGCGAACCAGCGGCTCGAGCAGGTACCGGTTTCCCTGGAAGAACGCCCTGGCGTCGCGGCGCAGTCGAACCGCCGACGCCGGGTCGTCCGGCCTCACATGCAACACGTCGCTGACCGTCGGAACACCGGCCAGCACCTCTACGCTCGCGCGGTCGGCACGCGTGACGGACAGTCCAGTCAGCCGATCCGCGAGTGAGGCAAATCCTGAAGCGTCGACGCCGGCCTGCAGGTCCAGATGACATGCACGCTCGTCGCCCCGCATGTTCTCGGCGATGTCCATTCCCTCGAGACCCGTCAATCGCTCACGTTCGATGACCCGTTCGGCCGCTGCAATCCACTCGCCTGTCTCTCGCAAGAGCTGCCCTGTTGACGCTGCATCGCACAACTGGTGCGTGCCTTCGCGGAAGAACCCGAGCCTTCCGTCCCGCACGTGGAGGCGAGCGCGCATCCGGTAGCCGCGTTCCGGCGACCCCAGCACCTCGGGGCGTGCAAGCGGCGACACGCGGCCGATGCGCTCCAGCGCGTCGCGAATGATGTCGCCCTTCAAGGCACACTGCCGCCCGTACGCGATGTGAGCGAAGACATTGCCGCCGCACTGCCAGTCAGGGCCCGCATCGCGGCGATCCGGCGAGGCAACCACCACGTCCGTGGTGCTCGCATACAAGACGCTCTTGGCCGAGCGCTGGACTCGCACGCGCACCCGCTCGCCCGGGATCGCGCCCCACACGAGCACAACCTGGCCGTCGTGCCGCGCCAGCATCCGGCCGCCGGCGACCGGCTTCTCTATCTCGACGGTGATCTCCGAACCAACTTCGACAGACATGGAACCACGATGACCACGAAGGGCTCGAATAGCCTATTAGAAACTCGTGACCTTCGTAATCTTCGTGACCTTCGTGGTTTGGACCGCTATGCGGCTCCTTACGAGGATTTGGTACCCGTTGCGTGCTGACGTCGAGCCGCACAGCGGTCCTAGGCGCGCGGAGCGCGCCAAGAGATGCTGGCCAACCAGCCGAGGGGCACTGCGGGGATATCAAGGGGCCGGGCCCCTTGGCTGGTTCAGTCGAATGCGATCGTCGGCAACCTGGCGTGTTCGCGGATCAGACGGTCGATGCACGCCTGTTGCGATTGAGCATACGCGTCGGCGGGCATACGGTCGCGGAACGGTGACAGTTGCTCGGCGGCTTCAGCCGCCAGGCGACGCAGAGTCTCGGCGTCGGCGGTAGCGCGCGCGGCATCCACGATGCGGCGATCCAGTTCACGCAGCCGCCGCAGCATCACATCTCTCCGCTCGCCGCGCAGGTTTTTCGAGCTCGCACGCGCGGCGTCCAGCTCGCGCACGATCTCGTCGAGCGCGGCGTCGAGCGAGCGATCCGCTCCGCCGCGCCGGGCGACCAGACGCGCGACGACCCAGTCGAGATGCGTCGCCAGCGATTCTCGCGGGCGGACGCCGCCACTTTCGTCGTTGACGTGCTGTTCGGAGTCAAGAGCGCGGTCCACCCCGACAGCGCGGCGCCAGTCATCGAACACGTCCAGGACGTCCGCCTCGCAGAACTCGATCCGCACCGGCCGTCGACGAGGGCCTTTCGCGTAGTACCGCTCGAAGTACCGATCGACGCCACGGAAGACCACCTTCAGCGGAATCCCCTGCGAAGCCCACGCACATACCTGCTCGAACGCCGGTCCCACGATTCGGACAAGGTGACCGTCGTTCTTGCGGCACAGATACGACTCCACGTCACGACAATACGTCTCGCTGTCGTTCACTCTTCTCGGTTCTCCCTTCTCAGTTCGTGTTCAGGTTCATTTCTGGGTTCGGGGCCGAATCGAACATGAACACGAACCGAGAAGCCAGAACACAGAAGGGTGAGCGACTGGCATTCACAGCCATGTCACTTCACCTGATGTCACCCGGATGCGCCCCGAACGGTTTCGCACGATGAGCGCGCCGGTCTCGTCGATGCTGTCGGCGATGCCTTCGAGCGGAACGCCTGCCGCCTCCCACCGCACTCTTCTACCCAATGTCGCCATCGCTCGCTCCCGCCACTCCTGGATCATCTCCGCCGAGCGTCCGCACGCCAGGTCGCCGTATCGTTCCGCGAGCGCCGACAGGCATTCCACGAGCAGCAGCCCGCGATCGACGCCCCGACCCAGCTCCCCCTCGAGACTTGTGGCCCTTGGAGCAACGTCGGGGGGATAGGTCGCCGGCATGACGTTGACGCCGAATCCGAGCACGACGTAACGAATGGCTGAACTGTCGCCGGCATTCGTGCTGGCTTCCGCGAGGACGCCCGCCACTTTTCGCGGTCCAACGTAGACATCGTTCGGCCATTTGAGCTGCGAGCACAGCCCGGTCGCGGCCTGGATGCCTTGAGCAACCGCCACGCCCGCAGCAATCGTCAACATCGGGACGACGTGCGGCTCGGGGCGGAGTACGACCGACACGTACAACCCCACACCCGGCGGAGAGGCCCACGTCCTTCCCTGTCGGCCACGCCCCGCTGATTGGGCATTCGCCGCCACTACAGTGCCTTCTGCCGCGCCGCGCTCGGCAAGCGATGCCGCCACGTCACTGGTCGATGAAAGGTCCTGGTACCAGACGATCTGTCGGCCGAACCGGCCGAGGCGCGTGGCTGCGCGCCCCAACGGCTCGGCGAACTCGGGGGGCAGAGCTTCGGAAAGGTTCATCGGTGCTCAGGTACTAGGGTGCTCAGGTTCCGGTTCACAGGTTCGCGGGTTCACGGTGCTCAGGTTCGGGTTCACGAGTTCACCGGGTTCGTCGGTTCACTGGTGGTTCACAGGGGGGTTCATCAAGTGAACCGGTGAACGACCCGAGCACCGTGAACCAGAGAACCTGTGAACCGGAACCCGAGCACCCGTGCACCAATGCACCAGAGAACCTACACCGGTTCACTTACGCTGGTTCAATCTCAAAGCTCAAGTCCGCCGCGGGCGCCGAGTGCGTCAGCGAACCGATCGACACGAAATCGGCGCCGGTTGCCGCCAGTTCGGCCATGCGCGACAACGTCACACCGCCCGAAATCTCGGTCTTCGCGCGGCCGCGGCATCGCGTCACGGCCTGCGTGATATCGGATGTCGACATGTTGTCGAGCAGGACGATGTCCGCGCCGGCCTGGAGGGCTTCGTTCACCTGGTCGAGCGTTTGCGCCTCGACCTCCGTCGGCATCTCGCGATTCGCCTTTCGCATCCGGCTGACGGCAGCGCCGACATTGCCGACCAGCCTGATGTGATTGTCCTTGATCAGAATGCCGTCATCGAGGCCGCTGCGATGATTTTTCGCGCCGCCGGCGCGCACGGCGTACTTCTCGAGCGCGCGCAGCAGCGGGGTCGTCTTGCGGGTATCGAGCACGATGATGCGGCCTGCCGCGGCGTCCACGAACTGCCGCGTCAGCGTGGCGATTCCCGAGAGACGCTGCAGGAAATTGAGCGCCGTCCGCTCTGCGGTCAGCATCGCCGCTGCGAATCCCCGGTATTCGGCAACGGTCGTCCCCGGCTCGCAGCGGTCGCCGTCCTTGCGATGCACCGTGACGGCGACGGCCGGGTCCATCTGCCGGAACGCTTCGGACGCGATGTCGAGTCCGGCGATGACACAGGACGACTTCGCGAGGATGACGCCATGGGCGCTTTGATCGCGGTCGATGATCGTTTCAGTGGTGACGTCACCCCACCCGAAGTCCTCCGCCAGCGCGCGGCGAACGATTTCGCGGTACATGCCCGCCTCGAGCGGCTCGAGCGCGGGACCTGTCATGCGACGGGCTCCTCAGCAAACGTCAACTCCGACTCCGCGACGTCTGCGAAGACGAGCTCCCGAATGTGCATGGCAGCCTGGAAGTCGCGAGCCGCGGGCGCGAGCGGCTCGAAGCGTGCAGGCAGCACCGCGCGCGCGATCGGCGTCTTCGCCGGTCTCTTGGCCAGTGCCTTGAGGCGCCGCACGTCGGCCACCGCCGCCTGGCTTTGCAGAAATACCGTCAGCGCCGCCGCATCGTCCCCTCCGATCGCCTCGACCGCCTCGACGCTGGAGGGCCACCGGGCCTGATGCACCGATCCCGGGCGCCACCACGACCAGACCTCCTCCGTCACAAACGGCAGGTAGGGCGCGAACAGCCGCAGCAGCGTTGAGAGCGCCACCAGCATGGCGCTGTTCGCCGACGCGGCGCCCTCGGTCGTGAAGTCGCCGTAGCGCCGCGCCTTGACGAGCTCCAGGTAGTCGTCGCAGAAGGACCAGAAGAAGCGCTCGGTACGCTCGAGCACCCGTGCATAATCGTACGCTTCGAGTTGCGCCGTCGCCTCGTCCACGAGCCGCGACAGGCTGGTGAGCATCCCGCGGTCGAGCGGCTCGATGATTGGCCCACGCGGTTCAGCCTGCAGCAACGCAAAGCGTGCGGCGTTGAGAATCTTGATGGCGAGGCGCCGGCCGACTTTGATCTGGCCAGGATCGTTCACGTCGAAGGCCGGATCGCCGCCCGGCCGGACGCTCGCCGACCAGTACCGCACGCCGTCGGATCCGAACTGCTCGAGAAGCGCCATCGGCGTCACCACGTTGCCCTTCGACTTCGACATCTTCTTCCGATCGGGGTCGAGGACAAATCCCGACAACGCGGCGTTGAACCATGGCAGGGACTTGTGTTCGAGCAGGGAACGCAGCACGGTCGTGAACAGCCAGGTGCGGATGATGTCGTGCCCCTGCGGACGGAGATCCATCGGAAAGACGCGCTCCCACAGGTCGGGGTCGCTCAGCCAGCCGCCTGCGATCTGCGGCGTGAGGGACGAGGTGGCCCATGTGTCCATGACGTCCGGATCGCCGACGAAGCCGCCGGGCTCACGCCGCTGCTCCTGGCCATATCCGTCGGGAACGTCCGTGGAAGGATCGATCGGCAGACGCGGTTCATCTGGAACGAGTGGCCGCGAATAGTCGACGACGCCGTCGGCGCCGACCGGATACCACAGGGGAAACGGCACGCCGAAGAAACGCTGCCGGCTGATGCACCAGTCCCCCGCGAGTCCGTTCACCCAGTTCTCGAAGCGATGCCGCATGTACTCGGGGTGCCACGTGATCTCGCGGCCCCGCGCAAGCAGCTCCTCTCGATGTGCCATCGTCTTGATGAACCATTGACGGCTCGTGATGATCTCGAGGGGACGGTCACCCTTTTCGTAGAACTTGACCGGATGCGTGATCGGCTTCGGCTCCCCGACGAGATCGGCTGACTCGCGCAGCAGCTCGACGATGCGCATGCGGGCTTTGGTAGCAGAGAGACCGGCAAGCTGATCGTAGGCCTGCTGCGCCCGCGTGGCGTCGCCCGACTCCCAGCCCGGCGTGCCCCACGCCACCGGCCGAAGTGTGCCGTTCGGCATGATGACGGCGCGAACCGGAAGCGTCAGCTCGCGCCACCAGGTGACGTCGGTGAGGTCGCCGAACGTGCAGATCATCGCGATGCCTGTTCCCTTTTCAGGGTCGGCGAGCGCATGGGCCCGCACAGGCACGGGTGCGCCAAACAGCGGCGTGACGACCTCGGTGCCGAAGAGGGGCCTGTATCGTTCGTCATCAGGGTGCGCCACGAGCGCCACACACGCCGGGATCAGCTCGGGTCGCGTCGTCTCGATTTCGACAGCGCCATGTGTCCCTGCCGCAGTCGACTGGCCTTGCCGCCGAAAACGGATCCGGTGGTACGCGCCAGGCTGCTCGCGATCCTCGAGCTCCGCTTGTGCGACTGCAGTGCGAAAATCAACGTCCCACAGCGTCGGGGCCTCGAGCTGATACGCGATGCCGCGCTTCAGCAGCCGCAGAAACGAAGCCTGCGACACGCGTTGAGCCCGTCGATCGATGGTGGCGTAGGTCATCGACCAGTCGACCGACAGCCCCAGGTAGCGCCACAGATGCTCGAACGCCTTCTCGTCTTCCTTCGTCAGTTGCAGGCACAGCTCGACGAAGTTGGGACGCGACACCGCGACCGGTTGCTTGCCCGGCGTCTGCGGCGGCTCGAATGCAGGATCGTAAGGCAGCGACGGATCGCACTTCACGCCGTAGTAGTTTTGCACCCGACGCTCGGTGGGGAGACCGTTGTCGTCCCATCCCATCGGATAGAACACCGCCTTGCCCCGCATCCGGTGGAAGCGGGCAACGATGTCGGTATGCGTGTACGAGAACACATGCCCGACGTGCAGCGAGCCGCTGACCGTCGGAGGGGGCGTGTCGATCGAGTACACCTCGGGACGCGCGCGGCGTCGGTCGAACCGGTAGGTGCCGTTCTCCGCCCAGCGCGCATTCCACTTCGCTTCGAGGCCTTCGAGCGCCGGTTTGTCGGGCAGACTGATGGGGTGCTGTGGGTCGCTGACGTCAGACATCACTCACAATGATTCCACACGAGACCGCACGTTCTTGCGAATGAATTCGACGATCTCCTGCATTGGAGTGCCCGGCAGAAAAACGCCGCGAACCCCCATCTCCTCGAGCTTGGGAATATCGACGTCAGGAATGATGCCGCCGACAACGACGAGAACGTCCTGCAGGTTCTTCTCCTGGAGCAGGGCCATGATTCGGGGACAGATGTGCATGTGGGCGCCCGATAGAATCGACAGACCTATCACATCCGCATCTTCCTGCAGTGCCGCCGCGACAATCTGCTCGGGCGTCTGTCTGAGACCGGTGTAGATGACCTCCATGCCGGCATCGCGCAGCGCGCGGGCAATGACCCTGGCGCCGCGGTCGTGCCCGTCCAGTCCCGGCTTGGCGATGACGACGCGAATTCGCTGACTCATATCACACAGTAGGCAGTAGGCGGTCCATCGATGATCGATGATTTGAGAATCGATGATTTCAATCGATGCATCGATGATTCAAGATTGGATCGATGCATCACATCATCGATGGTTCGATCGATGATTCGATCATCGATCATAGATCTTCAGATGACCGGTGTTTCCTCATATTCCCCCCAGACCTCCCGGAGCGCATCGCACATCTCCCCGATGGTCGCGTAGGCTCGCACGGCGTCGAGCAACAGCGGCATCGTGTTGTCGTCGCGCTGCGCGCCCGTCTGCAGCCGTTCCAACGACCGACGCACGAGATCGTTGTCGCGCGCGGTCTTCACCTGCTCGAGCCTCGCCAGCTGTCGGTGCGCCACCGACTCATCGATGTACAGAATGCCGACCGGCTCCCGCTTCTCTTCGACGAACTCGTTGACACCCACGATGATCTTTTCGCGCCGCTCGACCGACTGCTGGAAGCGGTAGGCGCTTTCTGCGATTTCCTTCTGCGGATAGCCACGTTCTATGGCGGCGACCATGCCGCCCATCCGGTCGATCGTGTCGAAGTATCCGAGCGCCTCCTCTTCCAGATCGCGCGTCAACTTCTCCACGAAATACGAGCCCCCTAGCGGGTCGACGATGTTCGTGACGCCGGTCTCGTAGGCGATGATCTGCTGGGTTCGCAGCGCGAGCGTGGCGGCTTCGGCCGTCGGAAGGGCCAGCGCTTCGTCCAGTGAATTGGTGTGGAGCGACTGAGCGCCGCCGAGCACGGCGGCCAGCGCCTGGAGCGTGGTTCTCACGACGTTGTTGTAGGGCTGCTGCGCTGTGAGCGAGACGCCGGCTGTCTGCGCGTGAAAGCGCAGCTGCCATGACCGCGGATTCTGCGCCTTGAAGCGGTCGCGCATGACGTGCGCCCAGATGCGGCGCGCGGCGCGGTACTTTGCGATCTCCTCGAAAAAATCGCTGTGGGAGTTGAAGAAGAACGAGACGCGCGGCGCGAAGTCGTCCACGTTCAAACCCGCGTCAATGCCGTATTGGATGTACTCGATCCCGTCACGAAGCGTGAAAGCCAGCTCCTGCGCCGCTGTCGCGCCCGCTTCGCGAATGTGGTAGCCGCTCACCGAGATGGTGTTCCACCTGGGCACGTGCTGCACGCAGAAGGCAAAGACATCGGTCACCAGGCGCATGGATGGGCGCGGCGGGTAGATGTACTCCTTCTGAGCGATGAATTCCTTGAGGATATCGTTCTGAATGGTGCCGGAGAGCGTGTGCCAGCTGACGCCCTGCCTCTCTGCGACGACGAGATACATCGCCAGCAGCATCGCGGCGGGCGAGTTGATCGTCATCGACGTGGTGACGGCGCTCAGGTCTATTCCGCTGAAGAGCGCTTCCATGTCCGCCAGCGACGTCACGTTCACACCGCACTTGCCCACTTCGCCGAGCGACAGGTCGTGATCGGGATCGCGTCCCATGAGAGTGGGAAGGTCGAACGCGACGCTCAATCCGGTTCCCCCCGCTGTGAGAAGCTGCTTGTAGCGACCGTTCGTGTCCTCCGGCGTTCCAAATCCGGCGAACTGCCGCATCGTCCAGAGCTTGCCGAAGTAGCCGCTCGGATGAATGCCTCGCGTGTAGGGGAACTCGCCGGGATCGCCGAGGTCGCGCCGGTAGTCGAGCTCAGAAATATCTGTCGGCGCGTAGAGCCGGATGATCGGGCGCCCGGACACGGTGGTGAACGCGCCGCGTCGTGCCGACGGCTGCGTTGCCTCAGGTGCGGACGTTGCGCTCTCCATCCCTGCTCATTCTAACTGCCGGGTCCGCAGCGCGCTGTATCCTTCGCGCCGCGGCACCCGGCCTACAATACACATACGCATGGCCGAACACGGCAGCATCTTCAAAGCGATGCTCCAGGAGTTCGACGAGGCTGCCCGCCTCCTCAAGCTCGATCCCGGCATCTGGAAGATCCTCACGCATCCCAAGCGGCAGATCGTCGTCTCTTGCCCGGTGCAGATGGACAACGGCGAGATCGAGGTGTTCACGGGATACCGGGTTCAGTACAACATCACGCTTGGGCCTGCCAAAGGTGGCATCCGCTATCACCCCGACGTGTCGCTCGACGAGGTCACCGCGCTGGCGGCGTGGATGACGTGGAAATGCGCCGTGGCGCACATTCCGTTCGGCGGCGGTAAGGGCGGCGTCGTCTGCGACCCCACACGCATGTCGCGCCGCGAGCTCGAGGCGCTGACACGGCGCTATGTCGCCGAGATCATCGACGCAATCGGCCCCGAAAAGGACGTGCCGGCGCCCGACGTCAACACCAACGATCAGGTGATGGCGTGGGTGATGGATACCTACAGCATGCACGTGGGCCATACCGAGACGGCGGTCGTCACCGGCAAGCCCGTCGAGCTCGGTGGCTCGCTCGGGCGCCGCGACGCAACCGGGCGCGGCGTGATGATCGTGGCGCGCGAGGCGGCGAAGCACCGAGGACTGGACATCACCAACGCCACGATCGCGATTCAGGGGTTCGGCAACGTCGGATCGGTGTCCGCCGACCTGCTGACGCGGCTGGGCGCGAAGATCGTGGCCATCACCGACGCGCGGGGCGGTATCTACAACGCGAAAGGCCTCGATATTCCGAAGGTGCTCGGGTACGCGACCGAGCACAAGACGATCGATGATTTCCCGGACGCGGAGCCTTTAACGAACGAACAACTGTTCGCCTTGGACGCCGATATCCTGATTCCCGCGGCGCTCGAGAATCAAATCACCACCGACAACGCCGGCGCGATTCGAGCCAGGATCGTCATCGAGGCCGCGAATGGTCCCACAACACCCGAGGCGAACAACGTCCTCCACGAACGCGGCATCTTCGTCGTGCCCGACATTCTTGCGAACTCGGGCGGGGTCACCGTGTCGTACTTCGAGTGGGTGCAGGACCGGTACGGCTATTTCTGGGAAGAAAGCGAAGTGAACGCCCGGCTCGAGAAGAAAATGCACGACGCCTTCCACGACGTGCTGCAGACGTCGATGAAGTACAACGTCGACATGCGGACGGCGGCGTACATCGTGGCCATTGCGCGCGTCGGGACGGTCACCAAAGTACGCGGCATGTACGCGTAGCGACGGGCCACGGAGACCGTAGAGCGCACGCTTCAGCGTGCGCGTCGGTGAGGAACGGCGCAGGCTGAAGCCTGCGCGCTACTTCGGGGCGAAGGTCGCTACGAACCGACGCGCAGCGGGACCAGCTCCTTCGCCTCGCCGGTGGCACCCTTGACCGTGATCTCGACGAGGTATTCGCCGGTTGCAATTGACGCAAGACTCAGGTCGATCTGGTGCGTCCCGCCGACCGTCGTCGCCGTCACGGGAACATCGGCCATTTTCTGCCCGTTTCGATTGAGCAGCACCGCCGTCGGCGCGGCGTTGCCATAGACGTCGAAGCGAATCAGCAGGCGCTCGGTGCGCGAGAATTCGCGACCCACCCCCGGCATCGCGCCCGCGTCGCCGGTAATCGTCCGGAAGTCGAGCGCGGTGCGCGCGCGATGGACGCGCGGGGTGCTTAGCGCCGCATCCGGCGACGTGAGGTCAGGCACGGCAATCGTGCGGATCTCGCTGTCGAGGGTACCGCCGCCGGCGGCGGCCTCGACCGACATTCGCAATTCCAGGTCGCCAGGCGGCGCGTCGAAGGTCAGCCGCTGCGGACCTGAGGCGGGCGCTGCTGAAGGCGTCGTCGGCGCCGCCGTCGACGCAAGGGCTGCATCAGGTGAGCGCCCACGGAAGACGAGGTCACCTTTCTGATCGGCTGCGATCACCGAGACTCGACCCGGCTGTGGTTGATCGCGGCGCGCTCCCGGAGGCGATGGCAGCGGCTCCCAGATGAGCGTGACCCGCGTCTTGCCCGCCTCGCCACGCGCGGTGCCCACCCACGTCCGCACGTACTTGCCGGACTGCACCGACGTGGCAATCGAGGCGAGCGCCTGCTGGACCGGCTTCGGCGTATCGGGCGTCACACGGGTCGCCCGGGTGATCTCCTCCGCCGTGAGCGCCCAATATCCCTTACGAGCCCGAACGTCGACACCGCGCCGTTTCACCCGAACGGTGATCTGGTGGAACTTGCCGTCGGTCGGCGCCTGCGAGGAGTTGTACCCCATGAGGTAGTAGTAGCTCGAGTCGCGCACGATCTGGGCGAGACCGGGCGCCAGATCGTTCTGATTCACGATCGCCCGGCCATCCGTCTCGTCAGCGATCGAGCGCAGCGTGTCCTGCGTCATCTGGAGCGCGCGACGGTCCTGGTTGGGCCCGACGGCCTCGTCGATGCCGAACTCGAACGGCGCGAGCCCGCGCGGATCGAGCGTGTAGATTGCGGCGTTGTTGCGATTGGCCGCGGTGAACACGTCGCGCAGTTGCGAATACAGATCGGACTGCGCAAACCACGCCATGGTTTCCTCGCGCGGGTTGTTTTCGCCGACCATTGGATTTCGCGCGGCCGGATTGCCGAGCGGCCCCAGCGAGGCGTCCGCCGTTCGCAGCTGCGGCGGCAACATCACCGTCAGTCCTTCGCTGACGTAAATGATGGCCTTGCGTCCTTCGCGCAGACCGCCGAGCCGCGTGGTCAGTCCGCGCAGCGCCGTCATGACGACCTGGTTACGTATCTGCTCGACAACCTCGCTCGGAGCCCGCGCGTACTGTTCTTCGAACATGTTGCGCGGCCGATAGTCGAATTTGCGCCCCTCGAAGCGCTCGATCGCGCTCACCACAGAGGCTGTGTTTCTCGTGAACGAAATGCCATCGAGCGGCGTCAGCGGGTACATGATGCCGACGACGTCGTTCGGCCGAAGCTGCGTCTGGACGAATCGGACGAGCGGCTCCTTCACGGCCAGCGAGTTGCCGAGTCGAACGTGGTAATCGTCGAAGAAGAACACGAAGAGCCGGACGTCGTCGCGCGAGATTTCGAGCTCCTCGTCGATCCGGTTGCGCAGCTCGCGAGGCGGCGGATCGCCAGGCCGCGGATTGCCATCCACGCGAATCAAGCGGAATTGCTCGATGGCCTGCGGCCTGCCGTCTTCGAGCACCTCGAAGTCGGCCTGGGTCAGATCGGTGACGGGCTGTCCTTTGCCGTCGTGGACGATTACATCGACCCGTACGAAATTGACGTCGGCGCGGAACGTGGGTTGCTGCGGCGCGGCGCCCTGCTCGGGCTGCGGCGCGGCACCCTGCTCGGGCTGCGGCGCGGCGCCCGTCTGCTGTGCGCCGCTGCCCTGAGGGGCGCTTGACTGCGGTGCGGCCTGCGGGCGGCTTGTGCCCGCCTGGATCATGGCAAGCGCAACGGTCAGGAAGACGGCGATGGGTGTACGGCTCATACCTGTCGTGCTCCGCCTTTTCCGCGATAATACCACCTGAAAGTCGACGGCACGGAGATTTGCTCTTTGCATCTCTCGTGCCCGCAACGGACCAGTGCCACCCTCTGACACGCCGCGCAGCCTGACCACCTTACACGAAGACGAAGCGCTGTTCCGGGACAGCGTGTACGAATTCGCGGACCGGGAGATCCGCCCCCACGTGCGCGAGATGGATGAGCAGGCGAAGATTCCGCGCCAGCTCATCGACAGGCTGTTCGAGCTCGGTCTGATGGGCATCGAAGTGCCCGAGGCGCAGGGAGGGTCCGGGGCTGGATTCTTTCATGCCGTGCTGGCCGTCGAGGCGCTGTCGCGCGTCGACCCGTCTGTTGCCGTCCTGGTCGACGTGCAGAACACGCTCGTGATCAACGCGCTGCTCCGCTGGGCCTCCGACGGTCTCCGACAGGAGTACCTGCCGCGCCTTGCGCGCGGCACGGTTGGCGGCTACGCACTGTCGGAAGCGGGATCGGGCAGCGACGCCTTCGCGCTTGCAACGCGAGCGTCCGAGAACGGCGACAGCTTCGTCCTCAACGGGCGCAAGCTGTGGATCACCAATGCCGACGAGGCGGACGTGTTCATCGTCTTTGCCAACGCCAACCCTCATGAGGGCTATCACGGCATCACGGCGTTCATCGTCGAACGTGGATTTCCGGGATTCTCCGTCGGCAAGAAGGAGGACAAGCTCGGCATCCGCGCCAGCAGCACGTGCGAACTGCTGCTGGAGGATTGTCGCGTGCCGCGGCACAACGTCCTTGGCGACATCGGCAAGGGATACAAGGTCGCCATCGAGACGCTCAACGAGGGGCGGATCGGCATCGGAGCGCAGATGATCGGCCTCGCCCAGGGTGCGCTCGATCACGCGGTGCGCTATACGAAGGAGCGCAAACAGTTCGGAAAGGTAATTGCCGAATTCCAGGCCGTCCAGTTCGACCTGGCGCGCGCCGCCACCGAGCTCGAAGCCGCCAGACTCACGGTCTATAACGCGGCGCGCCTGCGCGACGGGGGCGCACCGTTTGTCAAGGAAGCCGCCATGTGCAAGCTTCTGTCGTCAGAAGTCGCCGAACGCGTTACGTCGCTGGCAGTGAATCTGTACGGCGGGTACGGCTTTGTAAAGGACTACCCGGTAGAAAAGCTCTACCGCGATGCGAAGATCGGACAGATCTACGAGGGGACGTCCAACCTGCAGCTGCAGACAATCGCGAAGCTGATACTCGGCTGATCAAGTCACAAGGCACAAGTCACAAATCACAAAAGGCGAACGGCATTGTGACTTGTGCCTTGTGACTTGTGCCTTGTGACTTGTTCTTAGTTCACCGTCCAGAGCGCGAGCGTCGAGACATCCTTGACGAAGATTCGGTTGCCCGAGATCGCCGGCTGCGCCCACGTTTCGGCGTCCGCGACCTTGTAGCGGCGAAGCAGCTGGAACGCCGTGCGGTTCGTCGAAAGCACGACGAGCTCCCCGTCGTTTTCCAGGCTGAACAGCACGCTCCCCGCGCGGGCGAGCGCGATGTTGCCCGCCTGCCGTCCGTCGGACGTCCACAAGGTCTTGCCGGTCTTGACGTCGAAGGCAAAGTACTGCCCCATGTTCCGGGTCGTCAGCCCGAACATCACGTCGCCGTCGAGCACCGCGTTGCTCAGGCGTGCCGGCAGGTCGGGACTCTCCCACGCCGGCTCCGCCATCCACTGATTGTTCCGTCTTGCAATGTTCAAGGCCGTCAACGACCCGATGTTGTTCCAGATGATGACTGATTGGCCGTATCGCACAGGCGTGATCGAGTTGGTGAAATTGGAGCTGGCAAACGGTCGCTCCCAGAGCAGCGCACCTGTGGCCGCGTCGACGCCGACCACCTTTGCCTGCGTGATCGTGACGACCTGGCGGACGCCGCCGAACTCTCCAACGATGGGCGAGCCATACCCGGGACCGTCGCCGGCCCACGTCCACTTCACTGCTCCGGTGTTCACATCGAACGCGGTGAGCGCCCCTTTGTCGTGCCCTCCGACGTGGAAGATCACGAGACCTCCCTCAATCACCGGCGAAAAGGCGTGCGTCGTGTACATCGGGACCGGCGCGGAGCCGGGCTTCTGCCAGATCTGTTTGCCCGAGGCGGCATCGTAGGCAGTGACGGTGCCCGTCATCCCAATCGCATAGAGGCGTCCATTCGAGAACACCGGCGTCGATTTTGGCCCTGGGCCGTGCTGCTTCGCCGCACTGTTCATCTCGAACGGCGCCGGGTACGCGGTTCGCCACAACACTTTTCCGCTGGCGGCGTCGACCGCGCTCATCACTTCGTCGTCGCCCTGCCGCGAGAACACAAAGAGGCGATTTCCCACGACGAGCGGCGTCGCATAGCCGAGTCCGATGTCGATCTTCCAGCGCTGCGTGAGACTCTCGGGCCAGGTCGCAGGCGCCGTGAAGCCGGTCACCACGCCGTCGCGGTTGGGGCCGCGCCACTGGGTGACGTCAGTCGCGGCTTGCCGCGCCTCATTTACAGTCGCCGTGCCGGCGACGAGCACGATCATCATGATTGCCCGGCGCATGCTGTTCTCTCCTCTTTGAACGGTTAGTGGATGGTGGTTGGTGGTTCGTGGTTGTTCTAACCGATAACCGCCAACTACCAACCACCAACCGGGTCAATTCGCCCGAATGTTATAGGCGGTAAGAATACCCTGATTCCGCACGTATAGACGCGCGCCGCTCACGACTGGATGGGCCCACGACGGCCAGCCCTGATCGGCAATCGTGAAGCGTCCCTTTTCGCGGTAACCGGCCGGCGTCGCTTCGGCCAGACCCACCACGTTGTTCTCGCTGAGGAGGTACAGGTGCCCGTCAGCGTAGGCCAGCGACCCCTTGCCGACGCTGCGGTGGCGCCACATCACTTTGCCGGTCGCAAATTCCAGACACGTCAGGATGGAATTGTTGAAGCCGTAGAGGTATCCGTTCACGAGAACGAGACCACCATGATGATTCTGCATGTCGCGCGTGAAGTAGAGCTGCTGGGCGCGCACCTCGCCGCCGTCCGCACGGAGCGACAGCAGTGCGCCGCCCGTGCCGTAGTCGGAGGTGTAGAAGACCTTGTTGTCGTCGAACACAGGTGTGGCGATGTTCGCGGTGTCGTTGGCCGCCGCCTGATAACGCCACATCAGCTTCCCGTCCGATGCACGCACGCCGACACCGGCTTCCGCCGTCAAGGTCATGATCGTACGAACACCCTGGATATCGGCGACGATCGGCGAGGCATACCCTGCCTGGTCGCTCAGCTCCTTGCTGGTCCAGATCGTCTTGCCCGTCATCTTGTCGAGCGCCACCATTCCCGCGCCGCGTCCACCGGGCGTGACGACAACCTGATTGCCGTCGACGAGCGGCGACTCGCTGATCAGCCAGCCGATGTTGCGGCCGCCAAAATCCTGCAGGATGTTCCGTTGCCAGACGATGGTGCCGTCCTGGAAGCGCAGGCACGCGAGATCGCCGTTCTCCGTGAGCACGTAGATGCGGTCTCCGTCGACGGTTGGCGTGCCTCGCGGCCCCGGTCCCTGATAGTTGTCCACGGCCCGGCCGATGACGCGGACCCACACGAGCTTGCCGTCCGCGCGGCCGAGCGCCGACACGACGCTTTGGGAATTCCGCATCCCCTGAACGAAGACCCGATCGCCGCGCACCGCGATCGAGCCGAACCCGGCTCCAAGGTTCGACGTGGACCACACGCGCGGCGGACCGGATGCCGGCCATTCACCCAACAGGCCGGTTTCGGGTGACAAACCGGAACGACCAGGGCCGCGCCACTGCGGCCAGTCGCTGGACGGCGCCTGCCCGCTCACCGCAGCCGAGGCGAGGAGCAGTGCGATGCAGATCGCGGCACGGCAATTCACCATCATTTATCCCGGTCCAAAGCAGATTTCGTAGAGCGCAGGCTTAAGCCTGCGCGCTACATTTCGCGGTCTTCGTGACCTTCGTGGTTCGAATAAATCCGTCAATTCGTCAATCCGTAAATTCGTCAATTCTAAAACCGCACTCCGCCGGTGATCCCGTACGTCCGCGGCGCGCCACTCTCGCCAAGAAACCCGGAGCGCGCGAGCTGCGGGTCGAACGCAAACGCCACCGGAATATACCGTGAATCGAACGCGTTTCTGACCCACCCTTCCGCGAACAGATACCTGTTCTGGATCCCGGCGCGAAGGTTGACGAGCGAATAACCGTCCTGGCCTGCCCTGTTCAGGTCGTCGTACAGGAACGCGCCGTAGAACGTCACCTCGGCACGTCCGTACGCAGTCGCATCCGGTCGCACCGCGCGAGAAAACTGCGTGCCGAAGGTGGCCGTGTAGTCTGGTGTGTTCGGAATCTCGTTCCCCGCGACGTTCACACCGCTCGAGATGCTGCCCGCCTTGAACGTGGCGTCCGTGTACCCGAACGCCCCGAACAGGTCGAGGCCGGGCCCAACGCGAGCGTTCAATTCGAGCTCGATTCCCTGGCTTGACGCGCGGCCGACGTTGGCGATGTAGAACTGCGCCGGCACGAACGGATCCGGGAGGTTGAGCTGCAGGTCGTCCCAGTCGATCCGGAACACCGCGGCGTTGGCCGTCACGCGGCCGGCCCACGTCGTCTTCACGCCGCCCTCGAGGTTCCATGTCTGCTCTTCGTCGTACGCCTCGAAGCCCGGCGGAGAGGCCGCGTTGAAGCCGCCCGCCTTGAACCCGCGTGCGACGACGCCGTACACCATCATGTCCGGCTGGAACCGCAGCGCCACCGAGAACTGCGGCGACACGTTCGAAAAGCTCTTCTCGGCAGTCACGAGGCGTCCCGGCGCAATCGCCGGCGCGAAGAACGTATTGAGCGACGCCTCTTTGTTCTCGCGATCGACGCGCGCGCCAGCCGTTACATCGAGCCTGTCGTCGAACGTCGCGGTCGCCTGTCCATAGGCGCCAATCCCGACGTCATCGAGTGTGGACTGCGGCGCGTGCTGGCTCACTCGAAAGATCACCAATGGCGAGAGCACGAACGGAGAGAACGTGTTGACCGCATCCTGCTCGTAGTTCTGCGTGAACAGGAACACGCCGGCCTGCCATCTGACAGGCACGTCGGCCGAAGCGCGCCACGGCGCGTTTGCGGCGGAGCCGACGCGCACTTCCTGCGTGAACTGAAGGCTTTCTTCGGTATTGCTGCGCCTGAGCAGCGGCAAGGGCGTGTAATCCAGATCGGTCTCGTCAACCGTCTTCCAGTTCACGAATCCGGTGGTCGTCGACAGATTGATCCGGCTGCCGGCCCTGCGCGCGAGCACCGTCGTCGCCATCAGGTCACGATCCGTGTGCCCCTCGAAATCACGCGCCACCTGGAATGGATTCGAACGCAGCGCCGCGAGATCGTTGAGCGCGTAGTCACCATCGCGCGCCCGCTCTCCATTGACGATGAGGCGCGTTTCCCAGATGCTCGACGGCGTCCAGAGCAGCTGCCCCTTTCCCGCGAAGGCGGACCGATGGTCGACGTCGTTGCCCGTGACGACGTTCCGCGTGAACCCGTCGCGCCGCCCGTAGCCGATTGCGCCGCTGACGCCGACCCGACCGGCAGCAAGGGGACCTGATACGCTGGCGCGAACGTCGCGCGCGCCGAAATTCGCGACCGGCGCCGACGCGGCATACGTCCAACCGGTGAGTGATGGCCGGACACTGACGACGTTGATGACGCCGGCCAGCGTATTACGGCCGAACAGCGCGCTTTGCGGTCCACGGATGAACTCGATCTGCTCCACATCGAGCAGGTCGATGCTCGACGTGTTCGAATGAAGCTGCGGCACGCCGTCGAAGTTGGTCGTGATGGCGGGATTGGCGGGGCTCGAGCCGATGCCACGGAACCGGGGGTTGCTCAGCTTCCGCGCCGTAAAATCGGAGAAGTGCGTATTCGGCGAATAAATGGAGGCCTCCCGCACGACGCGGACGCCCGCGTTCGAGAGCGTCTCCTGCGAGATGGCCGTGACGCTGACCGGAAGCGTCTGCGGGTCGGCGGGCTCCTTTTGTGCGGTCACCATCACCGTCGGCAGCTGAATGCGGCCTACCGGCGTGGGCGCTGTCCCCTGAGCGCTCGCGACCGCCGGAGAAAAACTGCCAATAAACAGCCCTGCAACGAGCGTTAGCCACGTGGTCTGATCCTGACGCATGAGGGCCATTATGCCTGTCTGCCGGGTCCGCCAGTACCTGGGGCGGGTGCCGCGACCTGTCCGCCGTAGCCTTGGCGAAGGTGGAAGCGGACCCGCCGTACGTGGCGGGGGCCGCCACCTGCCCGCCGTAGCCTTGGCGAAGGC
>Ga0209640_10000389_pt1 | contig 33582 bp, 34 predicted proteins | sample RifCSP10_1_FD_184018 | JGI IMG/M metagenome (GOLD analysis project Ga0209640, IMG submission 184018) | Soil microbial communities from Rifle, Colorado - Rifle CSP2_sed 10_1 (SPAdes) (version 2) | ecosystem: Environmental > Terrestrial > Deep subsurface > Rock core/Sediment | place: Rifle... | reverse complement strand
GCGCCCGGCGCGGCGGCCGAAGCCACCAACGTCGCGGTCTACCGCGACCAACTGCGGGAGCTGGACACGGATCTCGCCGCCGGGACGCTCGCCCGGGACCAATACGACGAGGCCCGACGCGAGCTCGAGGCGCGGCTTCTCGCCGACGTCCAGGGCGGCGCGGCGGCACCGCGCGCGGCGGCGACGGGCCGCATCGCAGCGATCGCCGCGGGCATCGCGATACCGGTCGCGTCGATCCTGATCTATCTTGCAGTCGGCAACCCGGGAGCGCTGGCGCCGGAGACCGAGAGCCACGGCATCACCCGCCAGCAGATCGAGGGCTTGGTCGACCGCCTGGCCGCGCGCATGAAAGAGAATCCCGAGGACGCGACCGGGTGGGTAATGCTCGGCCGCTCCTACGCGGTGCTCGACCGTTTTCCCGAGGCGGCCTCGGCCTACGCCAACGCCGTCAAGCGCTCACAACCCGACGCGCAGCTCCTCGCCGACTACGCCGATGCGCTCGCCATGGCGCAGGGACAGCGCCTGCAGGGCGAGCCCGAGCGCCTGATCGCCGAGGCGCTCAAGATCGATCCACGGAACGTGAAGGCGCTCGCGCTCGCGGGAACGGCGGCGTTCGAGAACAAGGATTTCAAGGGCGCCATCGCCCAGTGGCGGAAAATCCTCGCCATCGTGCCGGCGGATTCCGACATGGCGGACTCGATCCGCGACAGCATCGCCGATGCCCAGCAGCTCGTCGGCGGCGCGGTCGAGGCACAACCGGCGCCCGCGCGGGCTGCGGCTTCCTCCGCCGGCACGGTCAGCGGCACCGTGCGGCTCGACCCCGCGCTCGCGGCCCGGGTCGCACCCGGCGACACCGTCTTCGTCTTCGCGCGGGCGGCCGAGGGGCCACGCGTGCCGCTTGCGGTCCTGCGCAAACAGGCGCGCGAGCTGCCGGTGGCGTTTACGCTCGACGACACGATGGCGATGGCACCCGGCATGAAGCTCTCCGCCCACGCCCGCGTGGTGGTCGGCGCGCGGGTCTCGAAGAGCGGCCAGCCGGCGCCTCAGCCGGGCGACTTCGAAGGGTTGAGCGCGCCGGTCACCGTGGGCGCGACCGGCGTGAACGTCGTCATCGCCACCGAGATCCGCTAACGCCTATTTGGAACGATCCCCTCCTGCCCGAGGAGGGGTGGCGCGAAGCGCCGGGGTGGTGGGAGGCCCTTCCCCTCCTGCCCGAGGAGGGGTGGCGCGAAGCGCCGGGGTGGTGGGAGCAGTCAGGCGCGCGCCGACGGCGCGGCGTTACCGTCCGAAGGCCCCTTCAGCTCGACGGTGTTGCCCTCGGGATCGGTAAGGTAGATCGAGACGCCGTTGCCCTCGGCGCCGAAGCGGGTCCTGATGTCGCCGACCGCGACGCGGTGGCTCTTTAGGTGGGCGACGATCGAGTCCTGGTCGAAGGGTTCGACGCGCAGGCAAAAATGGTCCATGTTGCGGCCCTCGGGGCCGGGGGCAGCGCCGCCGGCCTTGCCCAAGGGGCCATTGACTTCGACCAGGTCGATGAGCGACGCGCCGATGCGCAGGTGCGACATGCCGAACTCAGGGCGGTACGCGAGGTGGGTGGCGCCGAGGACTTCGCAGTAGAAGCGGCGCATGGCGTCGATGTCCCTAACGCGCAGGACGACGTGATCGATGCCCTGGATGGTCAGCATGAAAAATACGGGGTCTGGGCTTTATCGGTACGTTACTCCGAGCAGAGTGATGGGGCAATTTTGGGGGCATCGAGTCGAGAGCGAGGGGATGAAGCAAAGGGCAGGCGGCGCATAGACCACCCACCACCCCCACCCTACCCCTCCCCCATCAAAGGGGGAGGGAAGTGATTTTGAACAGGAGGGAAACTAATTAGATGACGCGGGAGTAGCGGCGCACTTCGCGGTCGCGCCGCAGGTAGCGGTCGAACACCATGCCGATGTTGCGAATCACGAAGCGGCCCCGCGGGGTGACCGTGAGCCAGCCGTCCTCGTTCGTGACGAGCGCCAGCGCTTCGAACTCGCGCAGGTCCTCCAGCTCGGCCGCGAAGGTGCGGTCGAAATCGATCAGGTAGGCGATCCCGACCGATTCCTTCGACACGGCGAAGTGGCACATCAGCGCCTGGATGACGTGCCGGCGCACGAGATCGTCCGCCGAGAGCTCGATGCCGCGCATGACCGGCAGCTGCCCGCGATCCATGCATTCATAGTAACCGGGCAGCGTGCGGTGGTTCTGGCTGTAGGTGGGGCCGACGGACCCGATCGCGGATACGCCGAGGCCCACGAGGTCGGCTTCGCCGCCCGCCGAGTAGCCCTGAAAGTCGCGCCGGAGCCGTCCCTGGCGCTGCGCCACCGCGAGCGCATCCTCCGGCAGCGCGAAGTGATCCATTCCGATGTACGCGTAGCCCGCCGTGGTCAGCTGCTTCATCGCGAGCCCGAGCAGCTTCAGCTTCGTTTCCGGAGACGGCAGATCCCCGTCGTAGATGCGCCGCTGCGACTTGAAGCGCTGCGGCAGGTGCGCGTAATTGTAGAGCGCGACGCGATGGGGCCGGGCGCCGAGCACCCGCGCCAGCGTCGCGTTGAAGGTCATCAGGGTCTGCTTCGGCAGCCCGTAGATGAGATCGATGTTGATCGACGTAAACCCGGCGTGGCGCGCCGCCTCGATCACTTCCAGCGTGCGCTCGGCGCTTTGCAGCCGGTGCACCGCCACCTGGACCGACGGCTCGAAGTCCTGCACTCCGAAGCTGACGCGATTGAAGCCCATCTCGCGCAGCGCGTGGACCGCCGGCGCATCCACCGTGCGCGGGTCCACCTCGATCGAATAATCGCCGCCCGCCGCGAGCTGGAAGCGCCCGGCGATGCGCTCGAACAGCGCGCGCAGCGTCGCGGCATCGTAATAAGTCGGCGTCCCGCCGCCCCAGTGCATCTGCGTGACGCGCAGGTCGTCCTGGAACAGCGCGGCCTGGAGATCGATCTCCCGGCCCAGGTACTCGAGGTAGCGCGCCGTCTTCCCCGTGTCGCGCGTCACGAACTTGTTACACGCGCAGTAGTAGCAGATATCGCGGCAGAACGGCAGATGCACGTAGAGCGCGAGCGGCCGCTCGATGGCCCCGATGTTGCGCCGTTCGGCCCAGCTGCGGTATTGCTCCGGCCCGAATGCCTCGACGAAGCGGTCGGCGGTCGGATACGAGGTGTAGCGCGGGCCGCTGCGGTCGAAGCGGCGCACGAGTGCGCTGTCGAAGGCAATCGTTGGAGAGCTCATGGACGGGCAGGACCTCCCGCGCGGCGCGGTTTTCGGATTACGGCCGAGTATTGCACCACCCACCGGGTTGGTTTTGATGTAGATCAAGGCCGATGGCGGACGCCGCAGCATACTCGGCCGCATGAAGACCGGACGCGCGCCGCGTTTGATCGACATCAACATTTTGCGGGTGGCGTGCTCATCCTGCAGCCTGCGCGAGCTGTGCCTGCCGGCCGGCCTCGATTCCGGCGAGATGGAGCGGATGGACCGGCTTGTCACCCACCGGCACAGGCTCCGGCGCGGCGCGGGCCTCTACCGCGCCGGGGAGCCGCTCGCTACGCTCTTCGCCATCCGCTCCGGCTTCATGAAGAGCTGCGTGCTGCACGACGACGGTCGCGAGCAGGTAGCGGGATTCCACATGGCAGGGGACGTCCTGGGGCTCGATGCGATCGGCGGCGGGAGCCACACCTGCGACACGGTCGCCCTGGAAGACACGGAAGTCTGCGAAATCCCATTCGCGAGCCTCGAGCAGCTCTCCCGCGAGCTGCCTTCCCTGCAGCATCAATTGCACCGCATCATGAGCCGGGAGATCGTGCGCGATCACGGCGTGATGCTGCTGCTGGGCAGCATGAGCGCGGAGGAGCGCCTGGCGGCGTTCCTGCTCAACCTCTCCCAGCGTTTCGCCGCGCGCGGCTACTCGCCCAATGAGTTTCGCCTGCGCATGACACGCCAGGAGATCGGCAGCTACCTCGGGCTCAAGCTGGAAACGGTGAGCCGGGCGTTCTCCCGCTTCCAGGAGCGGGGCCTGATCCTGGTGCGGCAGAAGGACGTGCGCATGCTCGACGTCCCCGGCCTGAAGGCCGTGCTCGATTCGAAGCGCTAACTATTCCTTGGCGCCGCGGGGCCGCAGGAACTTGTAGGCCTCGTACCACGCCACGCCCGCGATTCCGGTGAGCGCGGCAATCGCCAGCCGGTCGCCCGGCAGCGGCGCGAAGCGGAAGATCTCGGCGACCGGCGGCACGTAGATCGATGCCGCGAGCGCGGCCAGGGCACCCCCTGTTATCCACCACAGCGCCGGATTCGGTAGCCGCAGCGTCCCGGTAATGAGGCGGTCGCGCGAGCGCGTGGCGTGGATCAGGGCGAGATTGCCGAAGACGATCGCGGCGAAGCCGAACGAGCGCACCTCGCCCTCCGGCGCCCCGCTTCCGGCAGCCCAGCCGTATGCGAGCAACACGGTCGCCAGCATCGAGACGCCCAGGACCATGCTCACCCCCAGCATCTGCAGGCTGAACAGCGGCTCGGCGGGGTCGCGCGGCGGGCGCCGCATGACCCCTTCGTCGCTTTGCTCCGCTTCGAACACGATCGAGCACGCGGGATCGATCACGAACTCGAGGAACACGATGTGCACCGGATAGAGGAACACCGGCCAGCCGAACACGAGCGGCGCGAGCGCCATGCCGACCGTCGGCACGTGTACCGCGACGATGTAGCGCATCGCGTTGCGGATGTTCTCGTAGATGATCCGGCCGCGCCGCACCGTGTGCACGATCGAGTTGAAATCGTCCTCGAGCAGGACGAGCGCGGAGGCCTCGCGCGCGACGTCGGTGCCGCGGCGGCCCATCGCGACGCCGATGTGCGCGGCCTTCAGGGCCGGGGCGTCGTTCACGCCGTCTCCGGTCATCGCCACTATCTCCCCGCGCGCCTTGTAGGCGGTGATGAGCTGCAGTTTCTGCTCGGGGCGGATGCGCGCGAAGACGTTGACCCGCCGCACCGTCTCCGTGAGCGCGGCCGCGTCCATCGCGGCGATTTCCCCGCCGGTGATGACGCCGCCTTCCACCGCGATGCCCGCCTGGCGCGCGATGGCGAGCGCCGTGCCGGGATAGTCGCCGGTGATCATGACGACGCGCACGCCGGCGCCCCGGGCGAGCGCGATCGCCTCCGGCACGCCGGCGCGCAGGGGATCGGCGAGCGCGACGAATCCAAGCCATGCGAATGGGAACTCGTGCGGATCCGCGGGCCACTGCGCGTGATCCCACCGGGCTTCGGCGACCGCGAGCAGCCGCAGCCCGCGCGCGGCTGCGCGCTCGACCTCGGCCGTGGCGCTCTCGACCGCCGCGCCGTCCAGCCCGCACAGCGCGAGCACCGTCTCCGGCGCGCCCTTGATCGCGGCGCAGCGCTCGCCCGCCGGCGAGCGCCAGGCGTGGCAAACCGCGAGGAACCCGGGTGTCATCGGGTAGTCGCGCTCCAGAGTCCAGGAACGGCGCTGGGCGTGCGCCTCCGCGCCGGCGGCGGAAAGAATCGCGCGCTCCATGGGATCGAAGGCCTCGACCTCGCAGGCAAGCGCCGCGGCCCGGAGCGCGCGCGCGATGTCCCCGCCCGGCGCGATGGTCTCCACCACGGCCATGCGGTTCTCGGTGAGCGTTCCGGTCTTGTCCACGCACAGCACCGTGGCCGAGCCGAGCGTCTCGATCGCGGGCATGCGGCGCGTGAGCACGCCGTGGCGCGCGATGCGCCAGGCGCCGAGCGCGAGAAAGACGGTAAGCACGACGGGAATCTCCTCCGGCAGGGCGGCCATGGCGAGCGTGATGCCGGCCAGGATGCCCCCGATCCAGTCGCCGCGCGCCACACCGTAGAACAGCGCCAGCAGCACGCATGACGCCATTGCCACCGCGGCGACCGCCTTCACGATGCGCGCGGAGTCGCGCTGCAGCCGCGTCTTCTCGGTCTCGAGCGTGGCGAGCGAGGCGCCGATGCGGCCGAACTCGGTGTGCGCGCCCGTCGCCGTCACCTCCGCCCGCCCCTGCCCTTTCACCACCAGCGTGCCCGAGAAGACCGGCATCCCGGCCTGCTTCTCCACCGGCAGCGACTCCCCGGTCAGCAGCGACTCGTCGATCATCAGCTCGTTCGCTTGCGCGAGCCGGGCGTCCGCCGGCACGCGGTCGCCCTCCGCGAGGATCATCAGGTCCCCGCGCACGACCTCGGCGCCGGCGATGCGCACGGGCACGCCGTCGCGGACCACCAACGCGCGCGGGCTGGAAAGATCGCGAAGCGCTTCGAGCGCGCGTTCGGACTTGCGCTCCTGCGTGACCGTGATCGTGATGACTACCACGATCGAAGCCGCCAGGACCGCGGCCTCCCGCGTGTCGCCCAACAGGAGATAGATCAGGGCACCCGCGACGAGCAGCAGGAACATCGGCTCGCGCACGACCTCGAGCGAGATCACGGCCGCGCTGCGCCGGCCGCCGCCCGGGAGCACGTTTCTCCCCTCGGCGCCGAGCCGCCGCGCCGCATCTGCGGCGCTCAGTCCCGGCGGCGTCGAAGCGGATCCGTCGCGGCCCCTGATCGGCGCATCCTGCGGGTCCATGGAAAGATCAGTCCGGCCTCGCGCGCGGCGGCTGGCCGCGGAGGTAGATCACCCAATAGACCAGCGCCACGAGGACACTGCCGCCGACGATGTTGCCGGCGATCACGGGGCCGAGATTGCCGAGCATGCCGGCGAGCGTGATGGCGTCGCCGCCGGGCGGCAGCGCGAGTCCGTGCCACTTCAGCAGCAGCGCCACCTGGAAGAAGTACATGTTGGCGATCGAGTGCTCGAAGCCGGCGGCGACGAAGGCCGAGATCGGTAACACCATGGCGACGAACTTGTCCACGACGCTGCGGCCGGCAAGCGCCATCCACAACGCCATGCACACCAGGATATTGCACAGCACGCCGAGGAAGAACGCGCGCCACGCCGGAAGCGCGGCCTTGGCCGCGGCGATCTTCAGGTAGGTTGCGCCCACCGCGCCTCCGTTCATTTCCCAGTGGCCCGAGAGGTAGACGATCAGCGCCAGACCCGCCGCGCCGACGAAATTGGCGGCGCATACCACGCCCCAGTTGCGCAGCACCTCGCGCAGGCTCACGCACCCGTCGGCCCAGCCCATCGCGAGCAGGTTATTGCCCGTGAAGAGCTCCGCGCCCGCCACCACCACGAGCATGAGCCCCAGCGAGAACACCACGCCCCCTGTCACGCGGGCCGCGGCGAAGCCGAGCGAGGCGTCGCTCACCACCAGCGTGTAGAAGATCGAGCCCAGGCCGATAAAGGCGCCGGCCAGCATCCCGAGCATCCACATCGTGAGGAGCGGCAGCCGCGCCTTGACGACGCAGAACTCGTTGACGCGGCCGGCGATCTCCTTGGGCGAGAACGCGTCCAAGCCGTAGATTTCCATGCTTAGCCTCTCTAGATTCCGAATGCGTGCAGCACGGCGAAGTAGACCAGGATGGTGAGAATATCCTGAATGACCGTCGCCACCGGGCCGCTGCCGTACGCCGGGTCGAGCCCGCGGCGCGCGAGCAGCCACGGCAAGCCGATCCCGATCGCGGCGGCGACGCTGCCGGCGATGAAGATCGAGGTCGAAACGGCCGCCGCCAGCCGCGCGTCGCCGAACACCAGCACGACGGGCGGGAAGGCGATCACGGCCAGGGCGACGCCGATCAGCATGCCGGTGCGCAGCTCCCCCGCGAGCAGGTGGCGAATGCCGGACCGCGTCAGCGACAGTCCGCGCACGGCGATCGCCTCACTCTGGGTGCCGATCGCGTCGGCGAGGTAGACCAGCGCCGGCACGAAAAACGCGACCGCGACCATGCGCTCGATCGTCGCCTCGAATCCCGCCATCGCCGCGGTGGCGAGCCCGCCGCCCGCGAGGCCGGCGATGAGCCAGGGCAGCCGGTGGCGGGCACGGCGCAGCGGCGGGTCCTCGATCGCGTGGCGCGCCTTCGCCGTCTCGCGCCGGATGCCCGCCAGCCGGTGCAGGTCCTCGACGTGCTCGCGGCGCAGCACCTGCATGAGCGCCTGCGTCGGCATCACGCCCAGCAGCACGCCCGCGCGGTCCACCACCGGCAGCGCATCGACGCCGTGATGGAGCGCGAGCGAGGCCGCGGCCTCCTGGTCGTCGTCGGCGCCGATGCGCGGAAAGCGCGTATCCATGGCCTCGCGCAGCGTGACGCCGCCCTCCAGCGTGAGCGCGCGTCTTCCGGGAAACGCCCCGAGGAGCCGTCCGGCGTCGTCGGTGACGCACACCAGATCGAGGCTCGCCGGCTTGTCCAGGGCGAGCCGCCGCACGAGCTCTGCAGCCGTCTCCTCCGGGCGCCCGCGCCCGACCGACGTGACGAGGTGCGCGCCGACCGTTTCGTGCCGCATCTTCGTTACCGCTCAGTGGCGCTCGAGCGCGAGCGTTGCGCGCTTGAGCCCCGCTTCGCCGGGCACTTCGCCGATCGCGAAGCCGAGGCTCGCGGCAAGCGCGAGCATCGGCTGGTTGGCCGTGAGGATGTCGCCGCTCATCGTCGTGAGCCCCCGCGAGCGCGCGATCTCGATCAATTGCGACAGGAGGTAGCGGCCGAGGCCGTGCGTCTGCCATTCATCGTCCACCACGATCGCGAACTCGCAGGAGGAGCCGTCGGGATTCGTGATGTAGCGCGTGACTCCCACCTCCTCCGCGCGCCCGTCCTTCGCGGCCACCGCGATCAGCGCCATTTCGCGGTCGTAGTCGATCTGGGTGAAGCGGGCGAGCATCTGCGGCGAGAGCTCCCGGATCGTGCTCATGAAGCGGTAATACTTCGCCTCGGGCGAGAGCTGCTTGACGAACGCGCGCTCAATTTCTGCATCCTCCGGGCGGATCGGGCGCACCGTGACGCGCACGCCATTCGGCGCCGTCCACTCGGCCACGAGGTGTGCGGGATAGGGATGAATGGCCATGTGCCCGTAGCGCGGCAGCGCCGCGCGCGGTCGGCCCACGACAATACGCGCATCGAGCGCGATGGCTCCCGACTGGTCCAGGAGAAGCGGGTTGATATCCATTTCCCGGATCGCCGGCAGCTCGCACACCATCTCCGAGACGCGCAGGAGCACCAATTCGAGGGCGCCGCGATCGACGGGCGGCATGTTGCGGAACGCCCCGAGCATCCGGCGCGCGCGCGTGTCGTGGATCATCTCCTCGATCAGCATGCCGTTCAACGGCGGCAACGCGACGGCGCGGTCGGCGTGCACCTCGACCGCGGTGCCGCCGGTGCCGAAGGTGATCGCCGGGCCGAAGACCGCGTCGTGCACGACGCCGACCAGCAGCTCGCGTCCGTTCGGACGCGCGACCATGGGCTCGACGATGATCCCGGCGAGGCGCGCTTGCGGCAGCAGCCGTTTCAGCCCCTCGGTCATCTCGCGGAACGCGTCCTGCGCGGCCTGCGCGTTCGCGATGCCGAGCCGCACGCCCCCGACGTCGGACTTGTGCGTAACATCGGGGGAGTCGATCTTCATGACCACCGGGAATCCGAACTGCCCGGCGATGAGCATCGCCTCGTTCGCCGACTGCACGCGCACCGCTCTCGCGATCGGCACGTGAAACGCGGCAAGCACCGCCTTCGACTCCATTTCGGAGAGTACGGTGCGGTGTTCCGCGAGTGCGCTGTCGATCACCAGCCGCGCGCCGGCGACGTCCGGATCGGGGTGGTGCGACAGCGGCCCGGGCGTCTGCAGGAGGATCTTCTGATTGCGGTGGAACGCCGAGACATGCGCGAACATCTCGATCGCGGGCTCGGGCGCGCGAAAGGCCGGGATGCCATGCGACCCGAGCAGCCGCCGGGCCTTCGCGACCTGCTCTTCGCCCATCCAGCAAGTCAGCAAGGGCTTGTCGCTCTTCTTGGCGCATTCGATGACGGCACGCGCCACCTCCAGGGGCATGGTCATCGCCTGCGGCGCCAGTATCACCAGCACGCCGTCCACGCCGGTGTCGGCGAGACAGGCGACGAGCGCCGCGCGATAGCGTCCCGCGTCCGCGTCGCCGATCAGGTCCACCGGGTTGCCCTGCGACCAGTTGGGCGGCAGCACCTGCTTCAGGGCCTCGATCGTCGCGCTCGAGAGCTCCGCGAGCGGGATGCCGAAATCGCTGGCGCGGTCGGCCGCCATCACGCCGGGGCCTCCGCCGTTGGTGATCACGGCGAGCCGCTCGCCGCGCGGCCGCACGTTCCCGGACAGTGCGTGGGCGGCGGCGAAGAGCTGGCCGATGGTGCGCACCCGCACAACGCCCGCCCGGCGCACCACCGCCTCGAATACGTCGTCCGCGCCCACCAGCGCCCCGGTATGCGACACCGCGGCGCGCGAGCCCGCCGGATGGCGTCCCACCTTCATCAGGATTACCGGCTTCACCCGTGCCGCGGCGCGCAGCGCGCTCACGAAGCGGCGCGCATCACGCACGCCCTCGACGTAGAGCAGGATATGCGCGGTCTTGGGGTCGTTGACGAGGTAGTCCACCAGCTCGCCGAAATCCACGTCGGTCGAGCCTCCGAGCGAGACCACGGAGGAAAAGCCCACTTCGTGCGCGGCCGCCCAATCGAGCATCGCCGTGCAGACCGCCCCCGACTGCGAGATCACGCCGAGCGATCCCGCGCGTGCATGCCCGTGCGCGAAGGTGGCGTTCAACCCGATGTCGGGCCGCATGATGCCGAGGCAGTTGGGACCGAGCACGCGCAGGTGGTGGCGCCGCGCGTTCTCGAGCAGCGCGCGTTCGAGCGCCGCGCCGGCGGGGCCGGATTCGGAGAAGCCGGCGCTCACGACGACGGCTGCGCGCACGCCGGCCGCGCCGCACTGCTCGACGATTCCCGGCACGGTCGCGGCCGGCGTCGCGATCACGGCAAGATCCACCCGCCGCGGCACTTCCCTGATCCCCGGGAAGCACGGCACCTCGCGCACCTTGCGGTACTTCGGATTGACCGCGTAGAGCTGGCCGCGGTAACCCGCGGCGCGCATGTTCTCGATCAGCACGGAACCGACCGAGCCCTTGCGCTCGCTGGCGCCGATGATCGCGACCGATTCCGGCTCGAGCAGCGGCGCGAAGTAATGGCGCATGGAGGGATCGGCGGACATGGGCGCAAGTCTAACCGCACGCCGGCGCCCCGCGGGACCTGCTTGCGGCGCTGGGCTATTTCTCGAACCGGTAATGCGTGCGATCGAGGTAGTGGACGACGTCCTCGATGTCCTCGCGGTCCCAGCGCAGCCCCTGCTGGGATGCCCAGAGCGTCACGATATATCGCAGGTCGTCGATGCCGAGCGGCAGCGGCGGCACGCGCCGGTGCACCTTGGCGGTGTGGCAGACAACGCAATGGTTTTCATAGAGCGCGCGTCCGCGCTCCAGGTTGGGCACCTCCGCGCCCCATCCCGCCGGCACTACCGCCAGCCCGCCTGCGGCGAGCAGCGCAATCACAAGGGCGCGCAGCATCACCGCTTCCTGGATCGCCTACGCCCTTGCAGCGCCGCGTCGACGTTCTTGGCCGCTTTCCGCACGTCCTCACTGCGCACGGTCCCGGGCTTGGCCGCGCGGAATCGTTCGGCCCTGAAAAAAGCGCAGGCATTGATCAGGTGCAATCGCTCCTCGTCGTCCACGCGCAACCCGCATCCGCAGAGGCGGGGCGCGCCGGTGGCGGCCGTCGTTCTGACGCGAGCCCGCTTGCGGACCCCGACCGCGGTCATTGCCGCCTCCCGCTCAGCTTACCGTAATCTTCCTGGTCTTGGACGCGGACTTCATGGGAAGCGTGAGCTTCAGCACGCCGTCGGCATACTTCGCCACCACTTTCGCCTCGTCCACGTCGTGCGGCAGCGTGAAGCTGCGCGAGATCTTTCCGTAATAGCGCTCGCTGCGCAGCACTTCCTCGCCTTTCTTTTCCTCGGTTTCCTGCTTGATCTCGCCGCTGATCGTCACCTCGTTGCCGTCGACCGCGACCTGGATGTCGTCCTTCTTGACGCCCGGGACGTCGGCCTTGACGGTATAGGTGTCATCGGCCTTGCTGACGTCGATCTTCATCCGCATCTGCGGCGCCGACTCGAGATCGAAGCGCATCGGACGCACGAACAAACCCTTGAAGATATCGTCGAGATCGTTGAACGGATCATAACGCGTGATGTTTGCCATGACATTCTCCTGTGATTTCCGTTGCACGGCCGCCTGCCCGCCCCCGCTGCCGCGATCCAGTTGACCGCTTGTGGCTATGCTAGCGCCGCGTGCCCGCGGCTTCTTGACCTAGATCAAGCACCCGGATGTTTCCGGCAGGACCGTGAATACGAGGCCGATTCAGGCGCCTAGTACTCCACCTGGATCCTCTCCAGCTGCTCCTTCGTGACCCCGGGAACCTTGCCCCTCGCCTTGAACCGGTTCAGGTTCCAGCCGTCCGGGCCGACCCACGCCTTGAAGGTCTGCAGGTTCTGCTGCCGCTCCTCCTCGGTCCCGCCGAGGAATTGATACATGTTGCCGGGCTTGCCGCCCGCATGCGCGCTCTTGCCGTCGTCGAGCCGGCGCATGATCGCCCCGGTGTCGGGCCAGCCGATGAGCATGATCAGGCTGGCATAGGTGTCCATCCGCGGGCCTTTCATCGCCGCGGTGTACTTTTTCTGGTCCAGCTGGAATTCCGCCAACGTGGGTGCGCCTGCACCGTGGCAGGCCGCGCACTTCGAGTCGAAGAGCGGCTTGATGTCCTTCCGGTAGGTCACGTCCTGCGCCAGGCTGCCGGCGCTCGCCACGGCCAGGCTCGCTGCAACACACGCTGAACTCCAGATCGCTTTCATCGAATGACTCCTTCAGATGGACAAAGTTATCGTCACTTGGGCGCCCCCGGATCTCGGCGCCCGATGCTGCTGTAATCCTACGGGTCGCGGCACCGGCGGCAGTTGATCTATGTCAAGCAAGGGAAGCGCTTTGATCTGGGTCAAGAAAGATGGACGATGCAGGTGCGGCGCCGGAACGCTTCGCTTATCGTGGCCGCATCAAAGCCGGCAAGTCACCCGGATTGCGCATGCCCAGCATCACCGAACGGATCGACAACACGACGCGGATTCCGCCGGCCTGGCTGAAGGCGGCGCCGCCCGCGCCGCGGAGCGTCAAGATCGAGATCTCCCCGCGCTGCAACTACCGCTGCGGGTTCTGCGCGCTGCGCACGCGCGAGGTGCAGCCCAAGTGGGACATGGACTTCGGGCTCTTCCAGCGCATCACCCGCGAAATGCGCGACGCCGGGGTCGAGGAGATCGGGGTGTTCTACCTCGGCGAATCGTTCATGAACCCGCGGCTGCTGGTGGATTGCATCGCCTGGCTCAAACGCGAGATCGCGATGCCGTACGTCTTCCTCACCTCCAACGCCTCCATGTCCTTTCCCGAGGCGGTCGAGGAATGCATGAAGGCGGGGCTCGACTCGCTGAAATGGTCGGTCAACGCGGCGGACGAAGCCCAGTTCGAGACGATCATGGGGGTATCGGGACGGCTCTTCCGGCGCGCGCTCGAGAACATCCAGGGGGCCTGGGAAGCGCGAAAACGCGGAGCCTACCGGACCGGCCTCTACGCCTCGTCCATTAGATATGACGGGGCGCAGCAGGAAAAGATGGAGCGGCTGCTTGCCGAACGGGTGCGGCCCTACGTGGACCAGCATTACTGGCTGCCGCTCTATTCGATGGGCGCTTTCGCCACCCGGCGCGAGGAAGAGCTGGGCTACCGCCCCACCGCCGGTAACCAGGGACGGATCGGCGCGCTACGCGAGCCGCTGCCGTGCTGGTCGGCGTTCACCGAGGGCCACGTCACGGCCGAGGGCAGGCTCTCGGCATGCTGCTTCGATGCCACCGCCAACTGGACCATGGGCGATCTCAATCAGCAGTCGTTCATCGAGGCGTGGAACTCGGAGACGTTCGTGAAGCTCCGCGCGGCCCATCTCAGGAAGGACGTGACCGGCACCGTCTGCGAAAAGTGCGTCGCGTACCAGTAGCATGCGCTTCTGCCCGCCCCGGCCCGGCCGGGATTGATCTACATCAAGCAGTGGGTCCGCGAACGGCGTAGATTTGAAGACAGGCGCACGGTTTGCGCCGTGTCGAAACGAGGGAGAAGGAGACCGATCATGTTCAGGAACATTCTGGTGCCCACCGACGGCTCCGCGCTGTCGCGCAAGGCGATCAAGCGGGCGGTCCAGCTCGCGAGGGAGCAGAAGGGGCGCGTGACAGGGTTCTACGTGGGCCCGGCGTGGAAGCCGCGTGGGACCGACGAATCCATTCCCTACCGCGTGGTGTCGCCCGACGAGCATCAGGCGAGCGTCAAGAAGACGGCGACGCGCATCCTCAAGGCCGTCGTGGCGGAAGCGGCAAAGGCAGGCGTGCCCTGCACCACGTCCTTCAGCACGGACGATTACCCGTACGTGAGGATCGTCGAGGCGGCGACCCGCAACGGCTGCGACCTGATCCTCATGGCGACCCACGGCCGGCGCGGCATTTCGCGGCTGCTGCTGGGGAGCGAGACCAGCAAGGTGCTGGCGCACAGCAAGGTGCCGGTGCTGGTCTGCCGCTGATATGTTCAAGAGAATCCTGGTTCCAACCGACGGCTCCGCTCCTTCGCGCCGGGCGATCAAGCGCGCCGTGCAGTTCGCGCGGGAGCAGAAAGCGCGGGTCCACGGCTTCTACGTGGGGCCGCCGTGGCAGTTGCCCGTCTACAGCGAGTACGTCCCGCCCGAGGTCATCTCCCCCAAGGCCCATGCTGCCGCGGTCAAGAAGACCGCCGCACGCTACCTCGGCGCGGTGAAGAAGGCGGCGCGCGCGGCGGGCGTGCGCTGCAGCGTCCGCTACGTGCTGGGCGCGCACCCCTACGACGAGATCGTGAAGGAGGCGCGGCGCAGGCGCTGCGACTTGATCGCGATCGCCTCCCACGGGCGGCGCGGGATCTCCCGGCTGCTGCTCGGCAGCGAGACCAGCAAGGTGCTCGCGCACAGCGGCATCCCGGTGCTGGTCTGCCGCTGACGTGTTCAAGAACATCCTGGTCCCGATCGACGGCTCGCCGCTGTCGCGCCGGGCGGTCGACTGCGCGGTCGGGCTGGCAAAGCAGCAGCGGGCGCGCGTGACCGGCTTGTGGGTCGGCCCGGCGTGGGAGCCGAACCTGTATGCCTACGGCGATTCGGCGCCGCCGGGTTTTGTGTCACGCAAGCAGCACGCGGCGCGAGTCAAGAGCGCGGGGGCCCGTCACCTGCGTGCGGTAGCGAAGGCCGCAGCGGCCGCCGGCGTGCGGTGCAAATGCACCTGCGTCGAAGGCGCGTTCCCCTACCTCGAGATCATCAATGCGGCGCGGCGGCACAGCTGTGACCTGATCGTCATGGCCTCCCATAGCCGGCGCGGGATCTCGCGCCTGCTGCTCGGCAGCCAGACCAGCAAGGTCCTGGCCCTCGCCGACATCCCCGTGCTGGTCTGCCGGTAAAAAAACGCCAGCTGCAGTCAGCTGGCGTCCAGCACCCGTTTCCGTCTACCAGTGCCCGACCATCTCCATCAGGCGCTCCTTGCCGAGGATCTCGACGTCGCGCTGATGCACCGCGACGAGTCCCTCGCGCTGAAAGCGTGAGAGGAGCCGGCTCACCGTCTCAAGAGTGAGGCCGAGATAGTTGCCGATCTCCTCGCGCGTCATGCGCAGCAGGAAGCGGTCGGCGGCAAAGCCGAGGCGCTGGTGGCGCCGCGAGAGCGAGAGCAGGAACGCCGCGAGCCGCTGCTCGGCGGTCATGCTCCCGAGCAGCAGCATGAGGCCGGAGTCGCGCGAGATATCGCCCGAGAGCAGGCGCAGCAACTGATGCTGCAACGCCGGCAGGGTGAGCGCCATCTGCTCGAGCTGTGCGAACGGGATGATGCAGACCTCGCTGTCCTCGAGCGCGGCCGCGTGGTAGCCGTGGCGGCCGCCGTTGATGGCGTCGAGGCCGAGCAGCTCTCCGGGCAGGTGGAATCCGGTGATCTTCTCGGTGCCGTCGCGCGAGACACCGACCGTCTTGAAGGCGCCGCTGCGCACCGCGTAGAGCGACTCGAAGCGGTCGCCGATGTGGTAGAGCGAAGCACCGCGCGGCACGCGCCGCTTGGCGGTCGCGATCGCGCCGAAGCGGCTCAACTCGCTGCCATCGAGGTTGCACGGCAGGCACACGCCCTTCAGGCAGCACGACGAGCACGCCACCGCAGCATCCGCCTTCGCGACGAGCCGCACGACGCTGGCGGCGCGGGGACAAGCGGGCATGACGGGGATCGATGGTGACAACGCAACGTTTCGCAACATGGTTTTCTCCTTGATGACACCGGTCAAACTCGAATTACCCGTGCTCAACGGGCGCCGCTTACGTCCTGCTTCATCTGTTCCAGGATTTCGGTAATGCGCTCGAAGTCCGCTGACTTGTCGAGAAAGTACTCGGCGCCGGCGTCGGCGCTGGCTTTCATATGCTGGGGCGTGGCGTAGTTGCTCAACACGATCGCCCGCATCGCCGGCAGCCCTTTTCTCACCTCGGTGAGCACGTCGATGCCGCTTCCTCCGTCGTCCGCGAGCTTGATATCGAGGACCGCCACGTCCGGCCGGGTGTTCAGGATTCCGGTGACCGCCGCGTCGTAGGTCTCGGCCTCCCCCACCACCTCGACGTCTTCGATCTCGCGAATCATCTCGAGAAGGCGCTCCCGCACGGCGGCGGAATCCTCCACCACGAAGACTTTCATATCGGCGCCCGCCATGGTGTTATGGTTCATGGCCCGCAGTATGCGCAGCACGGCGCGCGGCACGCTATCGGCGCGCGTCCGAAATTGACTGTAGGAAATCGGGAAGCGGCGTAGGAAATGTCCTACGCTTCCTGATGCGTGGAGAACCAAGGTGGCCCTCCTCCCCCGCAAGGGGGGAAGGTATTATCTCGGCGGCGAGTCAGGTGCCTCGTCGAGGAGCTTGTGCTCGAGGGCGTAGCGGATCAGCTCCGCCTGGTTGGCAAGGCCCATCTTGTGCAGGATCCGGGTCTTGTGGGTGCTCACGGTCTTGACTGAAAGCGAAAGCTTCTTTGCGATCTCGCCCACCGTGCTGCCGCCCGCGATCAGCTGCAGCACCTGGAACTCGCGGTCGGAGAGTCGCGTGTGCGGCGCGGCTTCGGCTCGCGGCGCGGCGTCGAGCACCAGGCGTTCCGCGGTCTCGGGGCTGACGTAGGCGCCGCCGGCGGCGATCTTGCGGATCGCGGCCACCAGCTGGTCGGCGGCGGCTTCCTTCGTGAGAAAGCCCGAGGCACCCGCCTTGAGCGCCCGCACGGCATACTGCTGCTCGCTGTGCATGGTGAGAATGAGGATGCGCAGCTTCGGTTTCTCGTCCTTGACCTGCTTGATGAGCTCGATGCCGCTGCGCCCGGGCATGGACATGTCGAGTACCACGACGTCGTAGTCCGTGCTGCGGATCCGCGCCATCACCTCCTGCCCGTTGGTCGCCTCCGCGGCCACCGTGATGTCGCCGGTGTCGGCGAGGATCTCCTTCAGGCCGGCACGCACGATGGCGTGGTCGTCCGCGAGGAGCACTCGGATCACGCGCGCTCCCCCGCGCCGCGGTACGGCTTGACCGGAACCTTGATCTCCACGACCGTGCCGCCCCCCGGCGGGCTGTAGACGTCCGCGCCGCCGCCGAGCGTGCCGGCGCGCTCCTTGATGCCGAGTATGCCGAAGGACTTTCCGCCCTGGCGCTTGGTGGCGCTGATGCCGACGCCGTTGTCGCAGGTCGAGATCGTCATCTCGTCGCCCTGGACGCGGATCGCCACCCGGACCTCGGTCGCCCGCGCGTGGCGCGCGACATTGGTGAGCGCCTCCTGGACCATGCGGTAGACCGATGTCGTAAGCGGCTCCCTGAAATCGATTTCGCCGGCAACGGCATCGAGCCCCACGACGATGCCGGTGCGCTGCGAGAACTCGTGCAGCAGATGCTCGAGGGCGGGCACCAGCCCGAGGTCGTCAAGCATCGCGGGACGCAGGTCGTGCGCGATGCGGCGCACCGAGGTGACCGTCGTGTCCACGAGCCGCTTCATGCGCTCGACCTTTTCCCGCATCCTGTCGTCCTCCGCCGGCAGGCGCCCCGCGAGCCACGACACGTCCATTTTCAGTGCGGTCAGCCATTGCGCCAGCTCGTCATGGAGCTCGCGCGCGATGCGCACCCGCTCCGCCTCGCGCACTTCGTGCATCTGCTGGTAGAGATCGCGCAGCTGGCGGTGCGAGCGCTCGATTTCCACCGCCGCCTTCACGCGTATCGAGATGTCGCGCAGGACGACGGTGAAGTGCTTCCTGCCGTCTGCCGTCACCTGGGAAATCGACGCCTCGATCGGGAACTCCTCGCCGTCGGCGCGAAGCCCGTAGAGCACCATGTCGCTGCCCATGCGGCGGACGGTGGTTCCCGTCTCGCCGAAATGCCTGACGTGGTCGCGGTGCGCGGCGCGGAAACGCTCCGGGATGAAGCGGTCGAGCGGGCCGCCGATCGCGTCGGCCGCCGAACACTGGAAGATCCGCTCCGCCGCCGCGTTGAACAGCACGATATGCTGGCGCTCATCCACCGTGATGATGGCGTCCATCGCCGACTGGACGATGGCGGATAGCCGAGATTCGTCCTGGTCGCGCGGCCCGCGGGCATGAATTTTTCGAGTTGGTTTCCGACGCGTCACGCCCGCAGTATACCCAAACCTCCATGCGGCCACGCCGCGCCGGGCCGCGTGGTGGCGGGGCCGCTCGCGCCGGCATCCAGTGGGATGCGCTAGACTTGCGGACGTCGTTATGGAATCGCTCGAACGACCGCAGCGACCTGAACGCGCGATCACCCTGCGCGAGAAAGTCTCGCACCTCAGCCGTCCCGAGAGCTATCCCGAGAAGCCCGTGGCGGTGGAGGTCGTGCAGACCCACATGTCCTGCGTGTTCCTGACCGGGCATCACGCCTGGAAGCTCAAGAAGCCGGTGCGCCACGACTTCCTCGATTTCAGCACGCTCGAAGCCCGCCGCGCCGACTGCGAGGAGGAGCTGCGCCTGAACCGCCGCCTTGCGCGCGACGTCTACCTCGAGGTCGTGCCGCTCGCCGTGACGCCTGAAGGCGCATTGCGGCTCGGCGGCGACGGGTTGATCGTGGACTGGCTGGTGAAGATGCGCCGGCTCCCCGCGCAGCTGATGCTCGACCATGCAATTCGCAACGGCAGCGTCGCCCGGCCGGACGTCCGCCGCTTCGCCCTGGCGCTGGCCGACTTTTACCGGCGCGCCGAGCCCATCGCCCTGGACGCGGCGCAGCACCGGCAGCGGCTCGAGCGCGGCATCCGCGCGAACCAGGACGGCCTGTCTCCTCCCGAATACTCGATGCCTGCCGACCTTGTCCAATCCATTACGTCGCGCCAGCTGGACGCCCTCGCGCGGGATGCGTCGCTCTTCGACGCGCGCGTGACGCAACGGCGCATCGTCGAGGGCCACGGCGACCTGCGGCCCGAGCACGTCTGCCTCGGGCCCGAGCCGCTCTTCATCGACTGCCTGGAATTCAACCGCGACTGGCGGTTGCTCGATCCGGCCGACGAGCTCGCGTATCTCGCGATGGAATGCGAGCTGGCCGGCGCCCCGTGGATCGGCGAGGTGGTATTTGATACCTACCGCGAGTCGACGGGCGACGATGCGCCGGCTGCGCTGGTGCGCTTCTACAAAGCCTACCGGGCAGCCGTGCGGGCGAAGCTCTCGGCCTGGCACCTCAAGGATCACCCCGACCCGGCCGAACAGCGAAAATGGGTTGCGCGCGCGCGGCGCTACCTGGAGCTGTCGGACCGCTACTCCGCCGTCTATTGAAAGAAGACTCCTTCCCCCGCAAGGGGGGAGGAATTCAGTCCGGCTCCCACTGAAGCTCGATGCGGCCGTCCGGCAGGAGCCGGGGCCGTGTCCCGAAACGGCGCCCTTCCCGCTCGAGCATCGCGGTGAGCCACCGGGCGTCGGCGTCCGCGGCGCGCCGCACCTGGAAGCGCTTCATCTGCGTTGCCACCATCCCGAGGCGCGTGAGCCGCCCCGTGCCCGACTCGAGCGTCGGCAGGTACATAAGGCCGAGGTCGCCCCGGAATGACTCGTGCCCGCGGATGCCCTCGTAGTCGTTGATGAAATCGCCGCAGCCGTAGAGGATCAGCCGCTCGCGGTGGACCTCGATGCCCTTGGGGTGGTGCGACGAGTGGCCGTGCACGAGGTCCACGCCCGCGGAATCGATGAGCGCCTGGGCGAACGAGCGCTCATCGTCCGTGATGTCGTAGCCCCAATTGGCACCCCAGTGTATCGAAAGCAGGACCACGTCGCCCTGCCGCTTGACCGCTTCGACGCGCCGCGCGATTCCCGCGACCGAGCGCTGCGAAAGATCGGGCAGGAAATCCACGCCCGGGCGGTCGGCGGTCGCCGCCCAATCCGGCGGCACCCCGCTGCTCGCCATGCCCACCGAGAACACCAGCACGCGGCCCTTTCCAGGGACCGGCAGCACGGCCGGCGCCTCCGCGGCGCGCCGATCCCGGCCCGCGCCTGCGGTGCGCACGGCGGCGCGCTCGAGCGTTTCCAGCGTCTCGATCAGTCCGGCGTCGCTCCAGTCGAGCATGTGGTTGTTCGCGAGCGTGCAGCAATCGATGGCGGCGGCGGAGAGGCACGCGACGTTGGCGGGATGCATGCGGTAGTTGATCCCCTTCGGGACCCAAACGTCGCTGGCCGTGACCGCCGTCTCCAGGTTGACGATCCGGAGATCAGGCCGGAAGCGTTCCAGCTCGGCGAGCGCGTCGCCCCAGATGTACGACGACGCGACGCGGCGTGGAATCGCCCCGTTCACGTGTTCCGCCAGCGCGACGTAATCCAGAGCGCTTTCCAGGTATCCCTCATGAATCGCCGGGTCGCACGGGCTCGCCAGGATCTGGTCGATGCCCCGGCCCGTCATCACGTCGCCGCACAGAAACAGCCCGATCGTGTCCATGTTGTGCACTCTAATCCCGGCAACTCACGCCTGGATTGATCCCGCTCAACGTGCATGGGGCGCCAGCCGGCCTTGATCTGCGTCAAACCGCCGGGTGCCGGGATGCGTTCAACTGGGGTTGAAGCCTTTCCTCTGCGAGGACACTCCATGAAGCCCAGGACGCTCCCACCCGGATTCAAGCGCGTGCGCCGGAACGTGTTCATCCAGGAATTCGTGCACGACACCTATAAGTCATGGGGCAAGCCGGCGGAACCGACTCTATGTCCGGACTGCGGGGCGGTGTTTCATGGCGGCAGATGGCGACGTTTGCCCGCGCCAGCAGGAGCGCACAAGGCGCGCTGTCCGGCCTGCCACCGGGTGCACGACCGTTTCCCGGCCGGCTACGTGATGCTGGCCGGCGAGTTCCTGAGCGCTCACCGCAACGAGGTGATGCAGCTCCTGCGGCACGTGGAACGACGGGCGAGCGCCGAGCATCCGCTGCAACGGATCATGGACATCACGCGCGCGGACGGCGACATCACGGTGAGCACGACCGACCCGCATCTGGCGCGCGCACTGGGGGTGGCAGTGCACCGCGCCTACCGTGGCAAGCTCGAATTCCACTACAACCGCGAGGAGAACCTGCTGCGCGTACACTGGCAGCGCTAGGGCTACCCCACGATGTGATGCTTGCCGATGACCTGGACGGTGCTCGCCTGCGGCCCGCGCTCTCCCGCCTCTTCGTGAAAGCGCACCTCGGCGCCGATCTTCAGCTCATTGAAATCCGCGCCGATCACGCTGTTGCGGTGAAAATAGACGAGCCGCCCCTCCGGCGTCTCGATCCGACCGTGATCCTCCTCCGGATGGAGCTCGACGATGCGGCCGTGCGGAGGCGCCGCGTGCGCCTTGAGCCGCTGATCGTGTTTGCGGGCGAAGTCCTCGAGCTGGCGCCGCATTGAGTCGAACGCGTCGCGGATCGCGACGTGCACGTCCGTGTACCGGTGGTGCTCGTCGGGCTCGCGGCTCGCCACCAACTCGCCCCCCGGCACGGTCACATCCAGGCTGACGTGGAAATGATTGCCCTGGCGGTGGTGCTTGTGCCGCTCCTCGATCACGACGCGGCAGCTCATGATCCGGTCATAGAACTTGTCGAGCCTTTCGGCATGCGTCCGCACCTCGGCCTCCACCGCCGGCGATCGCTTGAAATTGCGGAACGTGACTTGTAGCGGTATTTGCATGGTCCATTCCTTGGGTGGCAAATTATTTGTCACCGTCCATTTGCCCTCTCCGCTCGGGAGAGGGGGAAGGGGTGAGGGGTCGAACACCGTCACCCATTTCCAAAACACCCGTTTAAATCATAAGCGCGCCCGCCGCGGTGGATTTGATTTGGATCAACGCCTTCACCCCTCCACCAGCTCCACGACCGATCCCCCGGTGTGGATGCGGCGAATGGCTTCGGCGAAGAGGGGGGCGGTATCCAGCACCGTCACCTTGGCGCGGACGAGGGCAGGATCCAGCCGGAACGGGGGAATGGTGTCCGTGACCACGAGGCGCTCGAGGCCGGGATCGGCGACCATGCGGGCTGCTTCGCCGACGAAGATGCCGTGTGTCGCCACCGCGTACACCGCCCCGGCGCCGCGGCTCCGGCAGGCCGCCACGGCGCGGGCGATCGTGCCGCCGGTGCTGATCAGGTCGTCCAGGATAATCGCGACCTTGCCCTCTATGTCGCCCACCACCGCCTCCCCGCTGACGACGCCGGCGCTGCGGTATTTCTCCAGGAACGCTCCGCCGGCTTCGCGCCCCAGCCGGCGCGAGAGCGACTGACGGAACGCTTCGGCGCGCTTGACGCCACCGACGTCGGGCGAGACCACGACGACGGGCTCGCGCCCGATCCGCGGGACGAACTCCTCCACGAACAGCCGGTTCGCCTGCAGGTGGTCGGCCCGGATGCGGAAAGCGTTCTCGTACGCCGCCAGATTGTGGACGTCGAGCGTAAGCACCCGGTCGGCGCCGACCGTCTCGAGCAGCCCGGCGACGTAGCGCGTGGAAACGGGGTCGCGCGACTTGGTCCTGCGGTCCTTGCGCGCGTAGCACAGGTACGGGATCACGGCGGTGATGCGGCCGGCCGACGCGTCACGCAACGCGCCCACGAAGAACAGCAGGCGCACCAGCTTGTCGTTGACGCTCTGGCGCTCTTCGCTGTAGAGCGACGCGACGACGAAGACATCGCGCCCGCGCACACTCTCGAGGGGGCGTGCCTTGTGCTCGCCATCCTCGAACTCCCGCTCCTCGTGAGGCGCCAGCGCCGTGCCGAGCGCGCCGGCAACGCGCTGGCCGAAGTCGCGGCTGGCGTTCAACGCGAACAGGCTGAGCTCCACGAGGCGTCGCCGTCAGGCCCGCAGCCGGGATCGTGCCGCCGTCACCGCGGCCGCGCCGCGGCCGGCACCGGCGAGATGCCGCCGGAACCACCGGCGCGCGAGCTGCGCTACTTCCTCGAGCTTGCCGGGCTCCTCGAACAAATGCGTCGCGCCGGGAACGATTTCGACTTGGTGCTCGCACGCGAGCTCGGCGGCCGCACGGCGATTCATCCCGATGACCGGACCATCGAGCCCGCCGACGATGAGCAGCGTCGGCGCACGCACGCGCGGCAGGGCCGCCATCGCCAGGTCGGGCCGCCCGCCGCGGGATACCACCGCCGCAACCCGCGCCGGGCGCGCTGCGGCCGCATTGATTGCGGCCGCGGCCCCGGTGCTTGCGCCAAAAATCCCGATCCGCAGGTCGCGGGTTTCCGGGCGCGCGCCCAGCCAGTCGACCGCGCCGGTGAGGCGGCCGCTCAGCAATCCGATGTCGAAGCGCAGCTCGCCCGTCCGCTCATCGATCTCGCTCTCCTCCACCGTCAGCAGGTCGAGCAGCAAGGTCGCCAGCCCGCCTTCGTTGAGGAATTCGGCGACGAAGCGGTTGCGCGGGCTGAAGCGGCTGCTGCCGCTGCCATGGGCAAACAGCACCACGCCTTGGGCGTGCTCCGGAATCGCGAGGGCACCTTCCAGCGCGACGTCTCCGACGAGAAGAGTGGTGTCGCGAGACGGCATCGCGCGGCCTTCAGCTCGCGAACTCGTCGGTGAAGGAATTCTTCGTTTTCCGCATCTCGGCGGCCTGCCCGTGCCGGATCAGCGCCCCGATCTTGGCCAGCTCGCGCGCGAGCAGCGGCACCAGGTCGTCCACGGACACGAGGCCTTTCAGGTGCCCGTCGCGGTCGAGAACCGGCGCGCGGCGCACGCCCTGCGCCGACATCTTGTCCAGTGCCTCGATAAAGCTGTCCTCCTCGCGCAGGCTCATCACGGGAGTGCTCATGACGGCTCCGACCATGGTCTGGGCCGGCGCGAGGCCCTGAGCGACGACTTCGACTGCGATGTCGCGGTCGGTGATGATGCCGACCGGCTTGCGCGTATCGGCCGGGTCCACCACGACGACGCCCCCGATGTGGCTCGCGCGCATGAATCGCGCCGCGTCCTCGGCGGTCGCGTCGCGGCGTATGGTGACGACAACCCTCTTGCAGAGATCGCTGATGGTCATGTTCGTTCCTTGATCTGGTCGGAGCGGTCCGGCAGCCGCTTTCTGTTCGCCCTCTAAATCTAGGGCACGACCGGGGCGGGAATGTTGATGCAGATCAAGCGCGGCCGGCAACGGCGGCGGCCGCGAGGGGCATCCACGACTGCGCGAGGCGGCTGCGGACTTCCTCGTCCGAGAGCTGGGGAAACGCCACGTACCAGCACCCGATGGCCATGAACGGCTCGGGCGTGGCCAGGCACACGACCTCGTCGGCTTCGCTCCGCAGCACCTCGACCGTGTCCCGCGGCGCGACCGGCACCGCGACCACGATCCTCGACGGCTTCGCCTGTCGCAGCGCCGCGATCGCCGCCCGCATGGTGGCCCCGGTGGCGACTCCGTCATCCACCAGGATCACGCACTGTCCCGCGACCTCCGGCCGCGGACGCTGCCCCCGGTAAGCGCGCTCGCGGCGCTCGATCTCCGTGCGCTCGCGGCGTTCGACCTCCTCGATGACGCGCTCGGAAATGCGCAGGGGCTCGATCACGTCGCGGTTCAAGACGCGCACGCCGCCGCTCGCGATCGCGCCCATGGCGAGCTCCTCCTGGCCCGGCGTGCCGAGCTTGCGCACGATGATGAGATCGACCTGCGCGCCGAGAGCCTCCGCGATCTCGCAGGCGACCGGCACCCCGCCGCGGGGAAGCGCCAGCACCAGGACATCGCCGCGGCCCCGGTAGGCCGGCAACGCGGCAGCGAGCGCCCGGCCCGCCTCGGTCCGGTCCCGCAACGGCAATCTCGTCTCGTTCATGACCGTGGCTTCTGTCCCACAGCACCTACTTGACCTCGTCCGGCCGCATCTCGCCTTTGCGCACCCAGACGCCGCGCTCTTCGCAATGCAGGAGCTCGCTGCCGCTGCGCACATACTGGCCGATCGGATAGGCGACGCCGTTGAAACGGCAGAAACCTGTTTCCAACTCCGTATCGAGCGAAATTTCCTCGTCCTCCTCGAGGATGGGAGAGGTGTCGTGCTCCGGGTCGGGCGCGCCGACTTGGGGTACGGGATCTTTCATGGGATTCGCGAAAGGTCGTTGCGGGGATGGATCCATTTCCAGTTCATACATTAGGGCAGTCGTAGGCCCGGGGTATTGACGGAGATCAAATCCTCCCAAGCAATTGGCACCGTTGATCTCGATCAAGGAGCGCCGACCCGGCGTCGGGTATGATCTAGGCGCAATCGGTTGCCCACAATGCCTGATCGAGCCGGAAATCGCAGGAAACGTGTGCCCGGAGGCAGGCGCAAGCAAGAGCCGGCCCGCTCCGGGCCGGCCTCGCGGCCGGTCTCGCCCGAGCTCTCGGCGCGGATTCGCGGGATGGCCCGTGCGGCCCCCCGGGAGCGGTCGCTCACGTTGCGGGAAGTGCGCGACGAACTAGAGCAGGCTGGCGTCAGCTGGTCAGGCGATGGTGAATTGCTGTTTCCACAGGACCGGACGGCCATCATGATCGAGCTCGACGAGCTGATCGACGCCTGGGGCCCGGCGGCCGATGCGAAGGACCTGGTTGCCCGCCGCGGGTCCTAGAATGCGATGCCGGCCCCGTGGTTGCGGCGTGACGGGCGGCCCGGGACACGATAACCTGATCTAGATCAAGAAGCGCGCGTGCGCCCGGCTCTAAGTTGCTCAAGGTATTGCCATACTGGAAAAAGATCCCAACCCGTTCATCATCATCACGCGAAACACGCCGCAACCTGAAAGGAACACCCATGAGAAAGTTCTTGATCGCGTTCGCAATCCCGCTTCTGACCTCGACCGCGCACGCCGCCGACCAGGCGCTCCTCGACCGGGCCCGGGCCGAAGGCAGCGTGGCGTACTACGCCAACATCACGGCCGTCGAGCCGATCATGAAGGCGTTCACCGCCGACACCCGGGTGAAAGCCACCTACACGCGCATCTCGACCACGAAATTCGTGGCGACGGCGATCACGGAGTTCGAGGCCGGCAAGTTCATGGCCGACGTCGTCCAGGGGCCGCTGCCCGTGCTCGAGATTCTCAAGGAACGAGGCATGCTGGCCGAGTACCGCTCCCCGGTTGGCGCCGGCTATCCCGAGTGGACGCGCAAGGACGGCGTCATCCAGCTCTTCGGGATCGAGTACATCGGCCTGATCTACAACAAGGAGCGCGTCAAGCCGGCGGACGTGCCGAAGCGCTACCAGGACCTGACTCATCCGAAGTGGAAGGACAAGATCGTCATGCCCAATCCGTCCAACCACGCCACGACGATCGCCTGGCTGGTCGCGCTGCGGGAGCACGTCTTCAAGTCCGACGCGGAGTGGATGAAATTCCTGAAGGGCCTTGCCGCCAACCGGCCGATGTTCGTCGCGTCCCTGGGACCGACACCCGCGCCCATCGAGAGCGGCGAAAAGCCCATCGGCATCTCCATGCCCAAGTACATCATCACGAAGGCGCCGGCGCCCCTCGACTGGGCGCGGCTGCAGCAGCCGCTCATGGGCACGCCGCGAGCGATTGCCGTGACCTCCAAGGCGCCGCACCCGAACGCGGCGCGGGCGTTCGTGGACTACTGGCTGTCGAAGAAGGCCATGGAAATGATGGCCAAGGACGTGGGCGAGTACGTCCTCACGCCGGGCGTCTTCCCGCCGATCAGCGGCATGGACAAGGCCAAAGTCATCGCGATCCGCGAGCTCTCCGACGCCGAAACCAAGAAATGGGGCGCCGAGTTCAAGAAGATTTTCAGCGTCAAATAGAAAGGCGCGTGGCGTAAAGCGCGGGCCGCCCGGCCCTCGGTGCGGGCGGCCCGCGCGGTTCGTTGAAGGGCGCGGAAATCATCATGGAAATCCGGATCCGGGGGGTAACCAAGCGCTACTACTCCGAAGGCAAGACCATCCATGCCCTCGATAACGTCGACTTGACGATCCCGGCGAACCAGATCTTCACGCTGCTGGGCCCCAGCGGGTGCGGCAAGACCACCCTGCTGCGCTGCATTGTCGGCCTGGAAGCTCCCGAAGCGGGAGAGATTAGCATCGGCGGCGAGGTCGTCTGGTCGAAGGCGCGGAACATCAGCATTCCTCCGGAAAAGCGGGGACTCGGCATGGTGTTCCAGACCTACGCCATCTGGCCGCACATGAACGTCTTCGACAACGTGGCCTATCCGCTCCAGGTCCGGAATGTCGACCGGAACGCCATCCGCGAGCGGGTTCGGAAAACGTTGCAGTTCGTGCGGCTCGAAGGGTTCGAGAACCGGCCGGCGACGAAGCTCTCCGGGGGGCAGCAGCAGCGGGTGGCTCTCGCCCGGGCTCTCGTGGCCGAGCCCAAGGTCATCCTGTTCGACGAGCCCTTGAGCAACCTCGACGCGAAGCTGCGGGAGGAAACCCGCAAGGAACTCAAGGCTTTTCTCGGGAAGCTGAAGATCACCGCCGTCTACGTGACGCACGACCGCGTCGAGGCGCTGGCGCTCTCGGACACGATCGCGATCATGCGCGCCGGCCGGATCGTCGAGGTCGGCACTCCCCAGAAGATCTATTTCGACGCCGACCACCAATTCGTGGCGGATTTCATCGGACGCGCGAACCTGGTGAAGGCGCGCGTCCGGGCCCAGGAAAAGGACCGGACCCTCGTGGATTGCGGGCTCGGCGTCATCGCCTGCCAGCGGCGCGACTTTCCGGTCGCAGCGGACGTCACGCTGTGCATACGGCCGGAATTCATCCACGTGGCGAGGGGCGAGGGCAGCGGCGAAAACGTGGTGAACGGCCGTGTCGATTCCCAGGTGTTCGTCGGTGAAGCTTACGAATCGGAAATCCGGATCGGGGCCGAGCTGCTGCTCGCGAGGATCGATCCGGATGCGAATCTCAAGGTGGGCGATCCGGTCACTTTCCGGCTCGATGCGGCCCACTGCCTGCTCGTTTCCATCTGAAGGACGGCACCCGTGGACCCGGCGCGAGCCAGGCTGACCTACGCGCTGGTCGCGATCGTCGGGTTCCTTACCGTGAGCCCGGTGGTCATGCTCGCGCTCGGGAGCTTTTCCGAGGGCCTGACCGCGTTCGGAGAGTTCACGCTGGACAAGTACATCGCGGCCTATACCGACCGCGCCTTGCTGGACGTCCTCGTCAACACGGCCATCTTCGTCCTGGGATCATCGGTGCTGGCCACGGTGCTGGCCCTGTTCCTCGCCTACCTGAACACCCGCACCGACATTCCTTTCAAGTTCCTGTTCAGGATCCTCTCGATCATCCCGATGATGATTCCGCACCTGCTGTTCTCGGTGAGCTGGGCGCTGCTGCTCAACCCGTCGAACGGCATGATGAACGCGGTGCTGAGGAGCGTCTTTTCCCTGGAGCGCGCGCCGTTCAACATCTATTCCCTGGAGGGGATGATCCTGGTGGAGGCGCTGCTCGACCTGCCGATCGCCTACCTCATCATCGCGCCCGCGATGGCCTCCTTCGACGTGGCGCTGGAGGAATCGTCGCGGGTTTTCGGCGCCGGCTCCTGGCGAACACTGATCCGCGTGACGCTGCCCGTGCTCCGGCCGGCGATCCTCGCGGCCTTCGTGCTGGGCGTGGTCCGCAGCCTTGCGTCCTTCGCGGTGCCTTCAGTGCTCGGCATGCCCGGGCGGGTCAACGTCCTCGCCACGCACTTGTACGAGATGATCGCCCTCGGTTTCGCCACCGACTACGGCAAGGCCGCGGCGGTGGGCATGAGCGTTCTCGCAACCTCCGTCACGTTGATCTACGTCTACCGGGCGCTCACGGCGGAAAGCGAACGCTACGTGACGATCTCCGGCCGCGGATACCGCCCGACCGTCATCGAGCTGGGACGGGCGCGGATTCCCCTGTTCACCGTCGTGGCGCTGCTCTCGTTCGTCATGGTCGTGCTGCCGGTGGCCGTCCTGCTCTACACGTCGTTCGTGCCCTATACCATGGTGCCGAGCGCCCGGGCGTTCTCGCTCATGAGCCTGAAGCACTGGACCGAGGTGCTGCAGGACCCGCTCTCGCTGCTCTCGCTGAAAAACAGCCTGTTCCTTGCGCTTGCGGGCGCCACGCTGGGCACGGTGCTCTCGGTCTTCGTGGGCTATGCCGTCGTGAAAGTGAAGACGCGGGCTTCCGGCATCCTCGAGTCGTTGAGCTTCCTGTCCTTCTCCTTCCCGGGCATCGTCATCGGCATCGGATTCATGTGGTTCTTCGTGCAGACGCCGCTCTACGCGACGATCTGGGCGCTCCTCGTCGGCTACATCGCGACCTACCTGCCCTATGGCGTCCGGCCCATGGCGAGCGCCTTCGTCCAGGTCCACGCGCACCTGGAGGAATCGTCGCTGGTCTGCGGCGCGAGCCCCATGACGACCATGCGCCGCATCATCGTGCCTCTGCTCGTTCCGGGAATCGTCTCGGCCTGGATATTGATGGCCGCGATGTTCATCCGGGAACTGACCCTCTCCGTCGTCCTGTCCCGGCCCGGAACGGAGGTCCTCGCGGTCCAGATCCTGAGGTTCGCGGACGACGGGCTGTGGGGCAAGCTCTCGGCCCTCGGCATCATCATGATCGCGATTTCGACCGCTCTCGTGATCCTGGCGACGCTCGTCGGCGCGAGATTCAGGGCCGTCGAGCCCGCCTGATTCACCGGCACAACGCCGGAACCTCGTCCGCCGCTCGATCGACCTGCGCCGCAAGCTTGCGCAGCGCCGGCGCGATCTCAACGCGATACGGGCTCGCAGCGGGCTCCAGCGCACGCAGCCGTTCCGGCAGTTTTGCGAGCTGCGCCGCCGCCCGCTCGCGAACTGCCGCCAGGCTCTCCGACGCGTGGAGCCGCCTGCCGTTGCGCATGACGGGCACGAGCAGCGGCTCGCCCGGTCGCTCGTCTCCCTCGACGGTGATCACGTCGTGCTCGAAGCGGTCCGCGCGGTCGTAGTGCCGGAAGACCTGCTTGCGGCCCGGCCAGGTGGCTTTGCCGGTGGAGCGCTTGCGGCGCGCCGTGCCGGCGTACTCCTGCAGCTTGTAGACGGCGTCGAGGTAGGGCGCGTCGGAGGAGGTGACGAGGCTCGTGCCCACGCCGAAGCCGTCGATCGGCGACCCGGCCGCGAGAAGATCGCGAATCCGGTACTCGTCGATGTTTCCACTCGCGAAGATGGTCGCCTCGGAAAGACCTCCTTCGTCCAGGATGCGCCGCACGCTGCGCGAGAGCGCCGCGAGATCGCCGCTGTCGAGCCGCACGCCCTTCACGCGGATGCCCCGCTGCGCGAGGCGCGGGGCGAGCTCGACCACCTTGCGCGCCGCGGCCTCCGTGTCGTAGGTATCGATCAGCAGCACCACGTTCTGCGGGCAGGACTCGGCGAAGCGCTGGAACGCCGCCGTTTCGTCGTCGTGCGCCTCGACGAACGAATGCGCCATCGTGCCGAATACCGGGATCCCCATGCGCTGGGCTGCCGCCACGGTCGCCGTGCCGGAGTAGCCGGCGATGTAGGCTGCGCGCGCGGCGAGGAGCCCAGCCTCGGCGCCGTGTGCCCGCCGCAGGCCGAAATCCACCAGCAGCTTGCCCGGCGCCGCGATCACGCTGCGCGCGGCCTTGGTCGCCACCAGCGTCTCGAAATGCACGAGGTTGATGAGGCGCGACTCGACGAGCTGTGCCTCCGGCATGGGCGCAGTCACGCGCAGAATGGGTTCGTCGGGAAAGAAAATCGTGCCTTCCGGAGCCGCATGCACGTCGCCCGTGAAGCGCAGCTGCGCGAGGTGCTCCGCGAATCCGCGGGGAAATTTTCCGCTCTTTTCAACCCACTCGAGCTCCTCCGGCGCGAAGCGCAGATGCTCCAGGAACTCGAGCGCCTGCTCCAGCCCCGCCGCCATCATGAAATTGCGCTCGCGCGGGAGCTTCCGCACGAACAGCTCGAATACCGCCGTCTCGCCCATCCCGTGCGTAAAGTACGCGTGCAGCATGGTGAGCTGGTAAAGATCGGTGACGAGCGGCGAGGCGAGGAGATTCATTGCGGATTGACCTAGATCAACGGGGGCGGCGCGTACAAGGATAGGGTGAAGCTAGCACAAAGGAGTCGCCGTTGCCACGAGCCCGCAGGCTAAAGCCGCGCGCCACGACGCCGCAGCAGTTCATCGCCTACGCGCCCTACGGCGTCGGGCTCATGTGCGCGCTCGTCTGCTTCGAGCGCGGCGCCGACGTCTACGGCTGGTGGATCGGAGCGCGCGACGCTGAATGGCACACCGCGTACTTCAAGCTCGAGGATTTCTTCACCAGCCGGCAGACCCGTTTCCTCGCGACCGAGGGCACGGATCTCTACGGCGGGTGGAAGCGTCTCTACTCGGCGCGCGAGCCGGAGCTCGACAAGCCCGAGCCCGTCTCCGACGACGCCGCGCACGAGCTCGACCGCGTCCAGGGCATGTTTGCCGCCGAGTGGCTGTTCTTCGAGGACGACGCCGCGGCCGCCGCCGAGCGCAAGGCCTACGACCGCTACAACCTTCCGCTCGCCCACGTCAATGTGCGGGCGAAGCAGTTGAACAAGCTCGACAAGCACCAGGCCGTATGGACCCGCTACTCGCACGGGTTCGACGCCGCCGTGCTCGACTACCTGCAGCGCCACTGGCCGCTCGACTACCGCTCGCTGTGACGCGCGCTCACTCCTCCATGCCGTGCTGGCGCGATTCCTCCGGAACGCGCGCAATCATGCAATCGGTGGTGAGGATCAGCCCGGCGATCGACGCGGCGTTCTGCAGCGCCGAACGGGTGACCTTGCAGGGGTCGAGTATGCCCATCTGCACCAGGTCGCCGTACTCCCCGGTCAGCGCGTTGTAGCCGTAGTTGTCCGTGCCTTCCAGCACGCGGGCGAGCACCACCGAGGGCTCCTCGCCGGCGTTGGAGACGATTTGCCGCAGCGGCTCCTCGAGCGCGCGCATGACAATGCGAACCCCGGCGTCCTGGTCCGCGTTCGCGCCGTGCAGCCCCGGTAGCACCCGGGCGCGCGCGCGCAGGAGCGCGATCCCGCCGCCGGCAAGAACGCCTTCCTCGACGGCGGCATGGGTGGCGTGAAGCGCGTCCTCCGTCCGCGTCTTCCTTTCCTTCATTTCCGTTTCCGTCGCCGCGCCGACCTTCACGACCGCGACGCCCCCGGCGAGCTTGGCCGCGCGCTCCTGGAGCTTTTCCTTGTCGTAGTCGCTGGTCGAGTCCTTGATCTGCTGGCGGATGTCGGCGACGCGGGCCTTGATCTTCTGCGGATCGCCGGCCCCGCCGATGATCGTGGTGTTGTCCTTGTCGATCTCCACGCGCTTCGCGCGCCCGAGGTCCGCGAGGGCGGCTTTCTCCAGCGTGAGGCCGGCCTCCTCGGAGATGACCTGCCCGCCGGTCAGAACCGCGATGTCCTCCAGCATGGCCTTGCGCCGGTCGCCGAACCCCGGCGCCTTGACGGCGCAGCTCTTGATCACGCCGCGCAGCGCGTTCACCACGAAGGTCGCGAGCGCCTCGCCCTCCACCTCCTCGGCGATAACGAGCAGGGGCTTCCCCGCCTGCGCCACCTGCTCCAGCAGCGGCAGCACGTCGCGGATCGCGGAGATCTTGCGGTCGCAGATGAGGACGTGCGCGTCCTCGAGCACGACGCGCTGCTTCTCCGGCGTGTTGATGAAATAGGGGGAGAGGAAGCCGCGGTCGAACTGCATGCCCTCGACGACTTCGAGCTCGCTCTGCAGGCCGGAGCCGTCCTCGACCGTGATGACGCCTTCCTTGCCGACCTTCTCCATCGCGTTCGCGACGATCTCGCCGATGCCCCGGTCGTTGTTCGCCGAGATGGCCGCCACCTGAGAAATCTCGGTTCGCGTCGTGCAGGGCTTCGCCTGGCGCTTCAGCTCCGCCACCAGCGCGTCTACCGCGAAATCGATGCCGCGCTTGAGATCCATGGGGTTCATGCCGGCGGCGACGTACTTCATGCCTTCCATGACGATCCCCTGCGCGAGCACCATCGCCGTCGTCGTTCCGTCCCCCGCCACGTCGGAGGTCTTGGTCGCGACCTCCCGCACCATCTGCGCGCCCATGTTCTCGAAGCGGTCCTCCAGCTCGAT
>Ga0209640_10000388_pt1 | contig 33593 bp, 23 predicted proteins | sample RifCSP10_1_FD_184018 | JGI IMG/M metagenome (GOLD analysis project Ga0209640, IMG submission 184018) | Soil microbial communities from Rifle, Colorado - Rifle CSP2_sed 10_1 (SPAdes) (version 2) | ecosystem: Environmental > Terrestrial > Deep subsurface > Rock core/Sediment | place: Rifle... | reverse complement strand
AACCCCAGAACGTTCCGAACGCTCCGAACGCTCCGAACGCTCCGAACGCTCCGAACGATGTCAGAGTTCGTCTTCGAGTCTCGATACGAGCATGTCGAGCTCGGTGCCGACGGCTCGGACGGTGTCGGCCTGGCTCAGGTCCACGCCGGCTGCCCTTAATAAGTCCATAGGATAGCCACTGCCCCCCGCCCGCAGGAGGTCGAGATACCGCTCGACACCTGCGCCCAGCGTTGCCCGATCCGACGACCGCAAGTCTTGCATCAGCCGCGCCGTTGACGCGAAGCAGGTGGCGTACTGATAGACGTAGTACGGCGTGCTGAAGAAGTGTGGGATGCGGGCCCACGTCATCGACGACAATGGCTCTTCATCGATCACGTCACCGTAGTACTCGCGCAGGAGCGTCGCGTAGAGCTCGCTCAGTACCTCGGCAGTAATCGGCTGATCCTGCTCGACGAGCCGATGCGCCTGCAGCTCGAAGTCCGCGAACAACACCTGCGTGTAATACGTGCTCGCAATCGAGTCGATGGCGTGCTGCAGCAACACCGCCCGCTCTTCCCGGCTCCGGGCTCGCTCCAGCATCAAGTCCAGAAACAGCGCTTCGCTCGTCGTGGACGGCACCTCGGCGACAAAGATCGTGTAGCCCGCGTACACGAACGGCTGCGCCTGGTGTGCCAGCAATGTGTGCATCGAGTGGCCCATCTCGTGGGCCAGCGTGAACACGGCCTCGAGCGTGCCGTTGTAGTTGAGCAGCATGTAGGGATGTGCCCCGTACACCGGAGCCGAGTACGCGCCGCTGCGCTTGCCGGCATTCTCGAACACGTCGATCCACCGCCCGGCGAACGCGTCGCGCACGTGTTGCTGGTACTCAGGCCCCAGCCCTGCCACTGAGTCGGCGATCCAGGGCGCCACCTCGTCGTACGCGTACCGGCTGTCGTGTTCCACGAGCGGGATCGACACGTCGAATAGTCGATACGTGTCGTTCCCCAGGACCCGCCGGCGCAGGCGGTGGTAGCGGCGCAGGGGCTCGACGCCGGCCTTGGTCACCCCGATGAGCGTGTCGACGACCGAGGTTGGGATGTTGTTGCCATGCAGCGCCGCCTCGAGCGTGGTGCTGTAGCCGCGGGCCCTGGCGTGAAACCAATCGCGCTGCAGCACGCCGTTATAGAGCGCCGCGTACGTGTTCCGGTGGTCGGCATACGCCTGATGAAAGGCGCGATACGCCGCCGCGCGGTCGTCCTGGCGCCGGTTCGTCTCGAGGATCGCGCGGTACTGCCCGTAGCTGAGCGTCACTGGCGCGCCCCCACTCACCGTGACGACGGGGTGCTTCCGGTCCGCGGTCGTCAGCGCCGCATAGCTGTCATGGAAGACGCCGCCTGACCGGCCAGCGTACGAGAGGAGCCGCTCCCCTTGTTCGTCGAGCACGTGCTCCTGTTCGTGAAACAGACTCTCGATGGCAAACCGGTACAGGGCAAGGTCGTGGCTCTCGGCCACCCACGCTCGAATCGTGTCGAGCGGGACCTGGAGCAGCTCAGGGTTGAACCACGACGTCGCCTGCTGCTGGCGCGCAAAGAGGATCTGTACCTGTTGGCGACGGGCGCCAATCCCGTTGTCGCGCTGGTCCTCGTCATAGCGGAGCGACGCGTAGTACCAGACCCGGTAGCTCAGCGCCCCCATGTGGTCCATCGCGCGAAAGGCGCGAACCAGTGCCTCGGGTCCGATCGCGAGCGTTCCCCGGCAGGACTGAAAGAGTTCGATCGCCGCGTCGAGTTCCCGGTAGCGGTCCGACCAGTCGTCCCAACTCCCGCAGATCTGGCTCAGATCCCACGTGTAGCGCGTGGGGATTGCATCCCTGCCTGGCAGCTGTCCGGGTTGGGGGCGGTAGAGGTTGTCTGGCTCAGGGCTCATGGCTCAAGTCGAGGCTCAGGGCTCAGGGCTCAAGGCTTTGGGAGTTGGGGCTTGGGCAGTTGGGAGTTGACCTACGCTCTCAAGAATTCTGAGAGCGCGCCATAGTCCGCCGGCATCGACACCGAGTGCCTCGGCCGCGTCAGCGCCTCGGCGAGCGCAGGTGGAAGGTCGACCCTCGCGCCGATGGCGGGCTCTACGACTTCTCTGAACTTGGCTGGGTGCGCCGTCGCCAGAAACACCCCCGTGGCATCTGGCTCCCCGGCCAGTCGGTCCTGCAGCGCGAGCCACGCAATCGCGCTGTGCGGGTCGAGCAGGTAACCGTGCTGGCGATACACGCGGCCGATCTCGGCGATCACCCTCGCGTCGTCGTAGGCGTAGCCAACCACGTCACGGCGAAGGGCCCCCAGGTCGTCCCCGTAGAGCGACTGCACCCGCTCGAAGTTACTCGGCGCGCCCACGTCCATCGCGTTGGCGACAGTCGAAATCGACGGGCGCGGCTCGTAGCGACCGGACAGCAAGTACCGGGGAACAGAGTCGTTGACGTTGGTGGCCGCCACAAACTGCGCCACAGGAAGGCCAATCCGCTTGGCGATGAGCCCGGCTGTCAGGTTCCCAAAGTTGCCGCTCGGTACCGACACGATCGGCGCCCCGGCCGCCGCGCCGGCAGCAGACGCCCCGAGCCGGGCGAGCACGAAGTAGTAGAACACCTGCGGCAGGAGGCGGCCGAGATTGATGGAATTAGCTGGCGTCAACCACACGTGCGCCCGGAGCGCGTCGTCGGCAAATGCTTGCTTGACCAGGCTCTGGCAGTCGTCGAAGGTTCCGCGGATGGCGAGCGCCGTGACGTTGTCGCCAAGCGATGCCATCTGCGCTTCCTGCACGTCGCTCACCTGTCCTTCGGGATAGAGCACCACGACCCGCGCGTCGGGCACGCGGTGGAAGGCCTGTGCCACCGCGCTCCCGGTGTCGCCAGAGGTGGCCACCAGAATCGTGAGGGGCGTGCCGTCGGTGAAGTGGTGGAGCAACCGGGCCTGCACACGCGCGCCGACGTCCTTGAATGCCATGGTCGGCCCGTGAAAGAGCTCGAGCACCCACACGCGGTCTGTGACCTGCACGAGCGGCACGGGGAAATCGAGCGCGTCCCGGACGAGCGGCTCGAGCGCCGCCCGCGTGATCTCGTCGCGCAGGAGGTGGGCGCCAATGGTGGTTCCGATTTCCACGATGTCGGCCGCGCGCAGCCTGTCCAAGGTGCCGGCCGGCAACGGATCGAGACGTTCCGGCATGTAGAGCCCGCCGTCCGGCGCCGTCCCGGCAAAGAGCGCGTCCACGAAGGAAATCGGCGGCGACGCGCCTCGGGTGCTGATCCAGTTCATGGTTGGTAGTTGGTGGTGGGTGGGTGGGTGGCGGTTGGTAGTTGGCAGGGGGTCGCTCGTCTGGCGGGGGCCCACAAACCATCAACCACCATCCACCAACCAGCGTTCACGGTCTCACCGGCACCGGCCGGCCTTGATCGTCCACGGCCACGAGCACCACTTCCGCCTCGGTCACTTTCACGCGCTCGCCATGGCCTGTCTCCCCAGCCCGTTCCGGCGGGGTTCCCCAGCGCTCGGCCTCCACCGTGACCCGCACGGTGACCGATGTCCTGCCCACCCGCACAGTCTCAGTGAAAAAGCCCACGATATCACCCACATACACCGGCTCGTGAAATTCCACCTCGTGCATCGCCTTGGTCACGAACCGGTGCGCGGCTACCTTCCTCGCCTCAATCGCCGAGGCGAGGTCGATGTGCGACAGGATCACCCCGCCAAAGATCGTCCCGTGCGCGTTGGTGTCTTTCGGCAGCAGCAGGACACGGATGGTGGGTACGCGCTCGGACATGGAAGCGGCATTGTACCAACTCCCAACTCCCAACTCCCAAACGCCGAACGCCCGAACGATCCGAACACCCGAACGGTTCGAACGCCCGAACGCCGAACGCCGAACGCCGAACGCCGAACGCCGAACGCCGAACGCCGAACGCCGAACGCAACAAAGTGTGCGGCCACCGGCCGATCACCGTTTATCATGGTCCGGTCATGAGCACTCTGACGAACGGACGCCCTCCACTGGCCGCAGTCACCACGTCCACGACACGTGCCTGGAGCGTGCACGACGCCAGCGAGCTCTACGAAGTGGCCCGGTGGGGCAACGGCTACTTCTCGATCAACGAGCTTGGTCATCTTCAAACCCATCCGACGAAGGACCCGTCCCGCGCCATCGATCTGAAGGAACTGGTCGATCGGCTGCAGCTGCGAGGCATCGGTCTCCCGGTGCTCCTCCGTTTCACCGACATCCTGAAGCATCGCCTCGGCGACATTCACGCGGCCTTCCAGGCGGCGATTGGCCAGCATCAGTACCAGGGCGCGTACTGCTGTGTCTACCCGATCAAGGTCAACCAGCAGCGGCAGGTCGTCGAGGAGGTCCACAACTTCGGCAAGCCGTACCACTTCGGGCTCGAGGCGGGCTCGAAACCGGAGCTGTTGGCCGTGGTGGCCCTGGCCGACAACACGACGCCGATCATCTGCAACGGCTTCAAGGACGCCGAGTTCATCGACACCGCCATGCTCGGCCAGCAGATCGGCCGCAACATCATCCCGGTTGTCGAGAAGTACACCGAGCTCGCCCTCATCCTCGATGCCGCGGAAAAAGCGGGCGTCCGGCCGCAAATCGGCATGCGCGTGAAGCTGGCCGCGCGCGGCAGCGGCCGCTGGCAGTCCTCGGGCGGGTTCCGGTCGAAGTTCGGACTGACGGTCACCGAGCTTCTGCGTGGCCTCGATGAGCTCAAGGCCCGCGGCATGGAGGACTGCCTCAAGCTGCTCCACTTCCACCTGGGTAGCCAGATCACCAACATCCGCATCGTCAAGGGCGCGCTCAACGAAGCCGCCCGGCTCTACACGGAGCTCGCCAAGCTCGGCGCCGGCCTGCAGTACATCGACGTGGGCGGCGGGCTGGGCGTGGACTACGACGGCTCCCAGACCAACTTCGAGTCGAGCATGAACTACACGCTCGAGGAGTACGCCAACGACGTCGTCTACCACATCCAGTCGGTGTGCGATGAAGCCGGCGTGGCTCACCCGACCATCGTGTCCGAGAGCGGACGCGCCGTGGTCGCCTACCACAGCGTGCTGGTCTTCAACGTGCTCGGCGTGTCGGGCTTCGGCGACGAGCAGGTGCCGACGACGGCCAACTCGGAGTGGGAGCAGCCGCTCCACGACCTGATCGAGACCTACAACAACCTCACCGCCCGTAACGCGCTCGAAGCCTTCCACGACGCGCAGCAGGCGCTCGACATGGCGATCAGCCTGTTCAACACGGGTTACTTGCCGCTGATGCAGCGCAGCATGGCGGAAAACCTGTTCTGGGCGATCTGCACCAAGCTGCAACGGATCGCGCAGGGGATGCCCGAGGTGCCCGAAGACCTCCAGACGCTTGACGAGCAGCTCTCCGACACGTACTTCTGCAACTTCTCGCTGTTCCAGTCGATTCCCGACAGCTGGGCCATCAAACAGCTGTTCCCGGTGATGCCCATCCACCGGCTCAACGAGAAGCCCACCAACCACGCCGTGCTGGGCGACATCACGTGCGACTCCGACGGCAAGCTCGATCGCTTCGTCGACCGCCGCGACGTGAAGAGGACGCTCCCGCTCCATCGACTGAGCGACGCGCCCTATTACCTGGGTGTGTTCCTCGTCGGCGCGTACCAGGAAATCCTCGGCGACCTGCACAATCTGTTTGGCGACACCCATGCCGTCCACGTCAGCATGGACGAGAACGGCAGCGCCAGACTCGATGCGCTCATCAAGGGCGACACGGTGCGCGAGGTGCTCGATTACGTCGAGTTCGACGCCGAGATGCTGCTCGGCAAGCTACGCACCGATATCGAGACGGCCGTCCACAAGGGGCGCATTGACTACGAAGGCGCCGGACGACTGCTCCGCTTCTACGAGGACGGGCTGCACGGGTACACGTATCTGGAGGGATGACGGGATCAGGGACCGGGGATCAGGGACCAGAAGACTATCGGGCGGGCGCGAGCCTGCGAAGTTCCTCGAACCAGTTCAGCACGAGATTCAGCCGGCTGGCGTTTGATTCTTCCTTCACCATCACGAACCGCTGGCCGTCGGCGCTGACGTCGTAGTTCGGGATCGTGAGCCCGCCGCCGAACGCGTAGCGCTGCTCGAAGAGCAGCGTCGGTTCCGACAGCGTGGGGTCGGCGCCGGACACGCTGACGGCCATCATCTTGTCCTCGTTGCGGTAGAAGATCTCCCTGCCGTTGGGATTCCACACTGGCTGCGTACCGCCCTGCGTGCTAACTGTCACGCGTCGGCCGGACTCGGCAAACGGTCGAAGATACACCTCGTACCGTCCCGACTCATTTGACGTGTAGAGAAGCCACCGGCCGTCTGGAGACAACCTGGCGCTCCCGTCGTACCCGAGCGTCTGGACCAAGGGCCGGACCTCGGAGCCGCCGCGAAGTGAGAGTTCATAGATGTCGCCTGACGTCCCCGGCGTCAGCCGGACGAACAAGAGCTTCTCGCCATCCGGTGAGACCGAGCCGGGGTAGTCGTCCCTCCCCGTTCCCTCGATCGCCTCTGCCCGCGAGCCACCGTCGATAGACTGCCAGCTCAGCCCCGTCGAGGTTCTGAATACGACGCGAGCGCCGTCCGGCGCCAGCACTGGGAATCCTCCACCAACGGCAGTGCCCCCGAGGGTCAGTCGACTGAAGCTCGCGCGGGTCAGGTCGTGGACCCACAGGTCGCCGGCCGATACGAGCACCCAGCGGCCTTTGGGATCGAGGCGCGGGTTCGCATAAATCCGCGGGGTATCGGCCAGGGCCTGCTCGGCACCCTGCCGCGACACCCACACGAGTCGCGCAGACGCTGTTGTCGGCGCGTAGGCCAGGACGCCCGCAGCGGACACGTCAGCCAGGGGAACCCCAGTAGCGGTCTGGGGCACGTTCTCGAGGATCCGAACTGTGTCACCCGTCACATGCTGCGTCCCTGCATCGAACGGTGCCGCCAGCAATTCCCCATCACGATAGAAGATCAGATGCCCGCTTGGCGCATACAGCGGGAGCGTTCCCCTCGGCACCACGACGCGCCGCTCGCCAGTTGCCGGCACAAACGATTCAATCTGCCAGCTGTCCTCCCGGCCCTCTGAAGACGCAAACAGAACCGCAGCTGCACCCGGGAGAACCACGGGCCACGCGTATCGCCTCCCAGATTCCCCGGAACCGGCCACCAAAAGCGGAGTCGCTTCCCCGCCCGATGCCGCTAGTGTCCAGAGCGCACCGGCCCGAACGAAGACGATGGAGCCGTCCTCTGCCCAGTCCGCGCCCTGGCGGTCCGTGCCCGTCGCGATCGTCGTCACCAGACCATCCGCAAGCGAGATCTTCTTCAACGTTCCGTCAGTCGTGGCGAAGGCGAGGAAGCCACCGTCAGCCGAAAAGGTGCAGCACCAACTCGCAGCCTCGGTGCCGCGGAGCGGCTCGGCCTCGAATCGATCGATCTGCCGCACGTAGACCTGCCGCAGCGGGCCGACGATACCGATGAAGGCGACGCGCGAGCCTTTGGGCGATACCCCCACGCCCCCAGTGAGCGTGTAGAGCTCCACACCAGAGGGCGTGCTCAACTCGACGCGACGTACCGAGCCGCCTGGCGATGGACCCTGGCGCGACTGGAGGAGGAGGAACACGCTGACCGCGGCTGCGAGCAGGGCAAGGGCCCACGGCAGCAGCCGCAGCCATTGCCCGTTCGGGCGAACCTCACCGACCCGCGCGCTCCCCGCAGACGCCGCTGGCTCGCTCGCGAGCTCCTCGAGTTCGAGTCTTGCGTCCCCGATGTCCCTGATGCGGAGATGCGCATCTCGCCTGAGGCACCTGCGAATGAGGCGCTGCACGGTCGCCGGCGTTCCTCCAGGAAGGGCGGCCCAATCAGGTTCACCGCGTAGCACGGCGGCGAGCGTATCGCTGACATCCTCGCCATCGAACGGCCGCTTCCCGCTGAGCATCTCGAACAGCACGCAGCCGAATGCCCACACGTCGCTGCGGCGGTCTGCCTCGCGCCCCTTCGCCTGTTCCGGCGACATGTAGGCCGCCGTGCCCAGGATCACGCCGACGCCCGTCATCATCGTCGGGCTCGCCATCGTCGGCGACATCGAGAGCGCCTGGGCCCCAGATGCCCGAGTCCCTGAGCCGGATGTCTCGACCAACTTGGCCAATCCGAAATCCAGCACCTTGACCGAGCCGCTCGGCGTGATCTTGATGTTGGCCGGTTTCAGGTCGCGATGGACCACCCCGCGCTCGTGCGCGGCGTCGAGGGCATCCGCAATCTGCTTCGCGATGGGCAGCGCCTCGTCAAACGGAATCGGGCCGTGCACGATGCGGTCGGCCAGTGTTTCGCCTTCGACCAGCTCAAGCACCAACGCCCGTACGGAGTGTCCGGCCGGAACCGGTCCTTCCTCCAGACCATAGATCGCGGCAATGTGCGGGTGATTGAGCGAGGCGAGCACCTGCGCTTCGCGCTCGAACCTGGCCAGCCGCTCAGGGTCCGAGGCATAGGCGTCTGGCAGGATCTTCAGGGCGACGTCGCGGTTCAACCGCGCATCGCGGGCACGATACACCTCGCCCATGCCACCGACACCGAGCGTGCCGGTCACCTGGTAGGGGCCAAGCCGCGCTCCGATCTGCAATGCCATTGGCGGGGATTATAGCGGGACCCGGGATCCGGGATCCGGGACTCGAGATCCCGGGACTCGCGTCCGAACGTCCGAACGGTCCGAACGATCCGAACGCTACCTGATCGCCGCCGTCAGGTCATACGCCGCCACGTTGTTGCCGAACAGGAATGGGACGATGGCCAGCTTTCGCGCGCCGAGGTAGCCGAAATCAGCGCCACCGGCCGTGAACTGCGCCAACACGCGCACGTCGCCAGCCGCGGTCACGGACAGCAGGCGCGACCCGATCACATCGGTGACGAGCAGCCCACCTTGGCCGTCAGGCTCGATGCCGTCGATCCCGCCAACGGGCTGCGTCGTCAGTTGCGTGCGCTGCTTCGTCTGGAGGTTGAACGCGAACAGATGCCCGCCCGGACCCGCGGGACCGCGTCCACGGCCGCCACCAGTGGGTGGGCCGTCGCCGCGTGCTGCGCCCGGAGCAGCATCGCCGCGACCTGCAGGCGCCGGACCTCTCCCACCGCCTCGTCCCGCGGGAGCCGCCGGGCCAATCGTCCCGAGAATGAGGCGCGAGCCGTCCACGAGCAGACCATTCGGTTGTTCGACGACGTCTCCGCCCTCGACGAACACCGACGACTTGCCGTCCTTCACCATGTAGATGCGGGACTGAGCGGAGTCGGAGACGTACACCGTGCCGTCTGGCGCCGTGGCAAGGTCGTTGAGGAACGCCGATCCCTCCACCTTCACGCGGGACGTGATGCGCGCGCTCGCGATGTCAATCGCGACCACTTCGTCGATGTCCGACACCCAGAGCATCCCGCCAACGCTCCGCATGCCCTTTGGCGCGTTGAGCCCGGTGACCCACTTGGCGCTGACGACTTTACCGTCAGGGCTCAGTCGCGAAATGTAGCCGTTGCCGTCCTTCTCCAGAATCTGGCCGTTGATGGACGACACGAACACGGCGTTCGATCCGGCATCATAGTAGGCGCTTTCCGGGGCGGCAAAGTCACCGGTTAGGTTCCAGACGGGCTGAAGCGCCGGTCCGCCGCCCGGCAGGCCCTGGGCGAACGCGGAGGCCGCCGCCAAGACGGTGAACGCGACCATCGAAAGCACTGGGCGATTCATGAAAGCTCCTTTGGATCAACTCCCAACGCCCAACATCTTACGCTTGCCCAACGCCCAAGCGGACAAACGTACCCTTGGGAGTTGGGAGTTGGTCGAGCGAGAGCTGTTGGGAGTTGACTCGGTCCTATGAGGCCCTTCGGCGTCCATCGAAGAATCTGCGGCAGGCTCGCTGGAACCGCTCGTTGAGCGGCCCGGCAACTTCGGGAGGCACCGGCCCGAGGCGCATCCACTGGGCCTGGGCCGATCGCACGTCCTGCTCGATCGCGCGCCAGCGCGCTTCTTCGGACTCGGCGGCACGGGCGCCGCCGGCCATCGTGTTGGCCGCGAGTCGCTCCCGCAGCCGCCGCGCCAGGAGCTCGGTCGGAGACTCGTTGGCCGGGCGGCTCGACTGCTGCGACACGAGCTCCTCAACCTTGGCGACCAACTTCTCCATGCGCTTACGCGTAGCTGCCGGATCAAGGTCGGTTCCGGCAAGCGCGGTCGGCCAGGTGCCAACGATCCGGGCGATGGCCTGGTGGTACCGTGGGGCGAGGTCTTGTTGAACGGCCCGCGGCAGCTCCGGCGCCTGCTGCCACCGCGTTCGCGCCTGCTGAATGGTGGCGTAGAGGTTGTCCGGTGCCGGGGCGGGTTCGGCCGATTCCACTGGCAGCAGCGCTTCGAGCTCACGAATGATGGCGTCCCGAGCCGCCGCCTTCTCCTGCAGCTCGATCTGGTCGCGGTGCGTGTAGCGGTCGAAGAACCGGTCGCAGGCCGCGCGAAACCGTTGCCAGATCGCTTCAGACTTCGAGCGACGAACCGGACCAATCTTCTTCCACTCGGCCTGGAGCTGTTTCAGCTTCGAGGCAGCGTTCTCCCAGTCCGTTGAACCCGCAAGCTCCTCGGCGCCAACGGAGAGCGCTTCCTTGCGCGCCAGGTTGGCCGCCCACTCATCCTTGCGCTGCTTCAAGTCCTCCTGACGGCGGGTGAAGAACTGGTCGCAGGCCGAGCGGAAGCGCTCCCAAACCGCCTTCTCGTGCCCTCGCGAAACGGATCCGATCGTTTTCCATTCCGCCTGCAGGCCCTGAATCTCGGCCGCCGTCTTGACCCAGTCCCTCGAGTTGGCGAGCGCCTCGGCGCGTTCACAGAGCGCCTGCTTCCTGGCGAGATTGGCGGCCTGCTGCTCGGCCTGCGCGGCAAGAAACACCGCCGTCCGGGTGTACACCTGGTCCTGCGCCGTCTTGAAACGCCGCCACAGCTGTTCGCCCTGCACGCGAGGGGCAAGCGCCACCTGCTTCCACCGAGCCTGCAGTCCGCGCATGCCACGCGCGGCCACCTCGAGGTTCTCCTCGGCAGCAAGCGCCTCCATGTCGCGACAGATCTGCTCCTGCACCTGCAAGTTGGCCCAGCGCTGCCACTCGTCGGCGTCGCGCAGTTCCTGTACGCGGGGCGCGAGGCTGGCGCGCGCCGCCTGAAGGCGCTCCTGGATCTGTTGGCGATCCCGCGTCGATGGCAGAGCCGCGCGGTCATCGAGGGCGGCGCGGATCTCGCGAAGGGCCCGATCGCCGGCCTTCAGCGTCATCAACTCGCTCGCCGCCAGCGTCTCGAGGTGACTGCAGAGCTGGTGCAGCCGGCGCAGCGCCCCTTCTGCCTGCCTGACGCGCGCTCGCTCGTACTGCGCTTCCTTCTCTTCGAACGCGGTCACCACGCGCTCGAGACGTTCGGCCGCCAGCGGATTCGCGTGCGCATGCTCCCGGAGCACGTCCACATCCCGTCGCAGTCCGCGCCACCGCGCCACGACCTCCTCGACCGCCTGGGGAGCAACGGCCAACTGTTCGAGCTCGGTCGCCAGTGTCTCGAGCCTGGCGGCCGCCGCCTCTGCGAGGAGGCGGCGGCGCTCACGGTTCTCGTAGGCGCGCGAGGCATCCTGGAATCGGCGCGTCAGCGAGGCGGCATACTCGGACGGCATGGGCGGCAGTCCATCCCACTGGACCCGCAGCTCGGCGATCCGATCATCGGAACCAGGGCCGTTCAACTGCTCCACTTCGACGACGATGGCGAGGCGGTCGGCCTGCTCCTGGACGAGCGCAAGTTGCCTCTGCTGCTCCGCCGCCGCCTCACGGCGGCGCGCCTCGACCGCCTCGCGCACGGCGTCGCTCGCCGCCTCGAACTGCTGCACAAGCGGGCCATCGACCTCCACGTCGGCCTGCAGTTCCGCCCATGCCAGCCGCACCGCGCCAAGGGCCCCCGACGCCTCGTCGGGATCGGCTGTTGCCACGAGTGCCTCCGCCTGATGTGTCAGGTCGAGCGCGCGAGCACGATCCTCGACACTCATTCGCGCCTCAGACGTCGGGAGGGACGCGTGGGCTGCGTCTTCGATCTGGCGCAGCTTCGTGCGGGCACGGCGCGCAGCCACTTTGCTTCGGCCGCGCTGCGCGATCGCGCCGAGCGCCGCCACGTCGTCGATGCGCTCGAGCGCCGCCACCGCGGCGTCGGTGTGCTCGCACTTCAACGCAATGTTCAGGATCTCGTCGGGGTCGTGCACGCGCGAGAGCGCGCGCAGGCGGGTGGGGCCGTCCGTGGCGTGACGACTCACCGAACCGAGCGACTTCGCGTCGTCCAGCAGGTCCACGACCGCGGCGCGCACGTCCGGGCTCGGGTTTTCGCGCGCGACAACGACGACTTCCTTGAGGCGACCGAGCGACAGGAGCCGCCGCACCGCTTCGGACGCCTGCTCAAGGCCTGCCGCTTCCGCCGCAAGGCCCGCCAGGTTTCGAATGGCCTCGGCCCGGACATCCTCGTCCGGGTCGCTCCGCCCGATGTCGGCCAGGACGTCGAGGTCCGAGAGACGCACGACGGCGGAGCGGCGGACGCGCCCATCGACGTCCTCGCGCGCCAGGGCCAGGAGCGCCTCGGCATCCCCTGCGTTCATGTCGTAGACGGAGGCGGCCCGCACACTCGGGTCGGCATGCTTCCAGCGGGGTTGTGGTCGAAGCTTCTCGAGAATGCCCATTCCGTCTCGCGGTCGCCTGCAAGACCCAGGCGAGCCAGCAGTCTACACTGCGCGGCATCCGCACCACATGACCGCGGGGTCGATTCAGCGAAAAGACACGGAAAATCACACCGCGCGCCGCCACTCTCCGATCGAGCGACGGCCCGCGGCTGGGTCCAAGAGCGTCTGGATTTGAGTTTTTGGATCTCGAAATCCGAGGATTTGACTTGCCCACGCACCCGAGCACCCCGAGAACCGGGTCGTCGTCTGGTCGCGTTACTTGACGAACAACATCTCCCGGTACGTCGGCAGCGGCCAGATGGCGTGCGGCGTCAGCACCTCGATTTCATCGCCCGTCTCCCGCAGCTTGTTCATGGCCGGGATCACCTTGTCGCGCATGAATTTCGCGTGCTTCTCGGCGGAGCCGCCGGTGTGCTCGAGCAGCTCGGCCAGGGTATCGGTCCGCGCCTTGAACCGATCGACCAGCTTGGAGTAGTCCGCGAGCAGGCCCTTCCCCTGCGCGCTGCGGCCACCCCCGGCCTTCACCGCCGCGACACTCTCGCCAATCTGCTTCTGATACTCGAGCGCCGCCGGCAGGATGTAGCGGTTGGCCATCAGCACCATGAGCTGCCCTTCGACGTTGACGGTCTTGTTGTAGTTCTCGACGAAGATCTCGTAGCGCGCGTGGAGCTCACGCGGGCTGAGAATCTTGTACCGATCGAGCAAGGAGACCGCCTCTTTCGTGACCAGCTCCGGCAGCGCGTCAACGGTGTTCCGCAGATTCAACAGCTTCCGCTTCGCGGCTTCCTTCTCCCACTCGGCGGAGTAGTTGTTGCCGTTGAAGATGATGCGCTTGTGCTCCTTGATGATCTTCGTGAGGAGCTTGCTCACGGCCTTGTTCAACTCCTCACCCTTGGCCGTCGCGGCCTCGAGCTCGGTCGCGACCGAATCGAGCGCATCAGCCATCGCCGCGTTGAGCACCATGTTCGGGAAAGCAATGCTCTGCCCCGAAGACACGGCGCGGAACTCGAACTTGTTACCCGTGAACGCAAACGGACTTGTGCGATTCCGGTCGCCGGCATCGCGCGGCAGCTTCGGCAACACGCTCACGCCCACATCGAGCGTGCCCCCCTGTTTGGTGGACTTCGCGCTCCCCTTCTCGATCTGCTCGAAGATGTCGGTCAACATGTCGCCAAGGAAGATCGACAGGATGGCCGGCGGCGCCTCGTTCGCGCCAAGACGATGGTCGTTCCCCGCGCTGGCGATGCTCGCCCGGAGGAGCCCCTGCCACCGGTCCACGGCTCGCAGGACGGCCGCGCAGAACACCAGGAACTGCATGTTGTCGTGAGGCGTCGCACCAGGACCGAGCAGGTTGTTCCCCTGATCGTCGGACAGCGACCAGTTGTTGTGCTTGCCGGAGCCGTTCACGCCCGCAAACGGCTTCTCGTGCAGGAGGCACGCGAGACCGTACTTCGGCGCGATCTTCTTCAGCATCTCCATCGTCATCATCTGATGGTCGACGGCCACGTTGGCGTTCTCGAACACCGGGGCGATCTCGTACTGGCTCGGCGCCACTTCGTTGTGCCGCGTCTTCACGGGCACGCCGACTTTGTAGAGCTCCAGCTCCACCTCAGCCATACAGGCCAGCACGCGCTCGGGGATGGCGCCGAAGTACTGGTCCTCCATCTCCTGACCCTTGGGCGGCTTGGCGCCAAACAAGGTCCGGCCGGCGTTGATGAGATCCGGGCGACCGAAATAGAAGTTACGGTCGATGAGGAAATACTCCTGCTCGGGCCCGCAGGTCGCGAACACGTGCTCGGAGGTCGAACCGAAGAGCTTCAGCACCCGCACGGCCTGCTTCGACACCGCTTCCATCGAACGCAGGAGCGGCGTCTTCTTGTCGAGCGCCTCACCCGTCCAGCTGACAAACGCCGTGGGAATCACGAGCGTGACGCTGTTGCCGCCGTTGAAGAGCAGCCACGGGGGGCTCGTCGGATCCCAGGCCGTGTACCCGCGGGCCTCGAAGGTGGAACGCATGCCGCCGGAGGGGAAACTCGACGCGTCGGGCTCGCCCTGAATCAGTTCCTTGCCGCGGAATTCGGCGATGGCGCCGCCATCGGCGCTCGGCGCCAGAAACGAATCGTGCTTTTCGGCCGTGATGCCCGTCATCGGCTGGAACCAGTGCGTGTAGTGGGTCGCGCCGTGCTCCACCGCCCAGTCCTTCAGCGCCGTGGCCACTTCGTCGGCGGTTGACAGGTCGAGCGGCTGGCCTTTCGTGATGGTGGCTCGCAGCGCGCGGTACGCGGTTTTCGACAGCCGCTGCTGCTGGGCCTTGTCATTGAAGGCCAGGGTCCCGAACAGCTCCGCGACGTTGACGGGCGGGCTCGAAACGCGCGCCTCGTTCATCGACCATTCGCGGATACTCTTGACGGCTTCCGCCAGTGCTGCAGATCCCATCTGTCAATCAGTCCTTTCCTGCGTCGTGTTGTTCGCGGCTGAAAACCGGGGGCGACGCCCGACCCCAAACGACTCGGGCGTGGAGGTCCACACCGACCGAGCTGGACTCCGGCATTATGTGGTCGTTCCGTGCGCCGTCGCAATGCACAGGAGTGTCGGATCAGCTCCCGGCGTGGACAAATTTGTCGCTTTTCGTCCACGGCGGCCATGCGGCGACAGATTCCGTTGATCGGCGCGCGGCCAGATCCGCTATGCTTCCGCCCACAGTCGGCGCTTTTCCCGTCTCTCTCTCACGGTTCCCGGCCGCCACCCGGCCTGGGCCCGACACAGCAGGAGGTGTATCGATGACACCCGACGACTTCTTCGCCTTTGCCAAGAAGCACGCGGCCGAGATGGTTGACCTGAAATTCGTGGACATGCTCGGCAGTTGGCAGCACTGTTCCTACCCTCTGGAGCACCTGGACAAAGACACGTTCACCGATGGCCTCGGCTTCGATGGGTCCTCGATTCGGGGCTGGATGGGAATTCACGAATCCGACATGCTTGCCGTCCCCGACGCTGAGACGACTCGTCTCGACCCCTTCTTCGCGAGACCGACGCTCAGCGTCATCGCCAACATCGTCGATCCGGTGACCGGCCAGGACTTCACGCGCGACCCCCGGCATGTGGCCCGCAAGGCGGAACAGTACCTGAAGGATTCCGGCATCGCCGACACCTGCTTCATCGGCCCCGAACCCGAGTTCTTCATTTTCGATGAGGTCCGGTACGAGCAGAACCAGCACCGCGGCTACTACCAAATCGATTCAGTGGAAGGTGCTTGGAACACCGCGCGCATCGAAGAGCCCAATCTCGGCTACAAACCCAGCTTCAAGGGTGGCTACTTCCCGGTGAGCCCGACTGACACCTACCACGATCTGCGCGGCGAAATGGTGTACGAGATGCGCAAGATCGGCATCGTCGTCGAGGCCCACCACCATGAAGTGGCCACCGCCGGCCAGAGCGAAATCGACATGCTGTTCCAGCCGCTCTTGAAGATGGCCGACCAGTTCATGTGGTACAAGTACATCTGCAAGAACGTCGCGAAGCGCCAGGGTAAGACCGTGACGTTCATGCCGAAGCCGATCTTCGAAGACAACGGCAGCGGCATGCACACGCACACGTCGCTCTGGATGGGCGGCAAGCCGCTCTTCGCCGGGAGCGGCTATGCCGGCCTCAGCGAAACGGGGCTTTTCGCCGCGGGGGGGCTTCTGAAGCACGCGCCGGCGATCCTCGCCTTTGCGGCGCCTACGACCAATTCCTATCGGCGGCTGGTGCCCGGCTTTGAGGCACCCGTCAACTTGGCGCTCTCCGCGCGGAATCGCTCAGCCGCGATTCGCATCCCGATGTACTCGAAAAACCCGAAGGCCAAGCGCCTCGAGTTCCGCTGTCCAGATCCGAGCTGCAACGGGTATCTCGCGTGGTCAGCCATGCTGATGGCCATGATTGACGGGATTCGGAACCGAATCGAGCCCGGCCAAACGCTCGAGCGCGACATCTACGAGATGACACGGCAGGAAATGCACGACATGGGAATCAGGACGACGCCCGGATCGCTCGAGGAGGCACTGGGCGCGCTCGAGCAGGATCACGAGTTTCTGACGCTGGGGAACGTATTCACCAGCGATCTCATCTCGACCTGGATCGAGTACAAACGGGAAAAGGAGCTCGACCCCATGCGGCTGCGACCGCATCCACACGAGTTCTACCTGTACTACGACAACTGATCGGAGGAGCCCGGCAACGCCCAACTGGCCAACGCCCCACTCTCGAGCCTTGGAGGTTGGGCGTTGGGCAAGTTGGGGGTTAACGTAGATCGTGACCTCGTTTACCCCGCTGCACCGCCTCCTGACCGAGCGCGTCCTGTTGCTCGACGGCGCGATGGGCACGATGGTGCAGCGGGAGCGCCTGGATGAAGCAGCGGTCCGCGGCGCGCGCTTCCAGACCCATTCCCTGCCGCTCAAGCCCAACATCGACGTGCTCGTCCTCACCCGTCCGGACCTCGTCTCGACGCTGCACCACGCGTATCTCGAGGCCGGCGCCGACATCATCGAGACCAATACGTTTGCCAGCACCTCCATTGCACAGGCGGACTTCGGGCTGGAAGCGGTCGTCCACGAGTTGAACGTCGTGGCTGCGCGACTGGCGCGCGCAGCCGCCGACCACTGGACGAAGCAGACGCCCGATCGGCCGCGCTTCGTCGCCGGCGCCATGGGCCCGACCAATCGGACGCTGTCCATCTCCCCCGACGTCAGCAACCCGGCCGCCCGGGCGGAAACGTTTGCTCGCCTACGCGACGCGTACCGGGAGCAGGTGCGCGGACTCATCGACGGCGGAGTCGATCTGCTGATGCTCGAAACGGTCTTCGACACGCTGAACGCCAAAGCCGCGCTCGTGGCCATGCTGGAGGAGTTCGAGGCGCGAGGCCGCCAACTCCCGGTGATGATCTCGGCCACGATCACCGACCGCAGCGGGCGAACCCTTTCCGGCCAGACGCTCGACGCCTTCTACGTATCGATCCGCCACGCCGCCCCGTTCAGCATTGGACTCAACTGCGCGTTCGGCGCACGCCAGATGCGTCCCCACCTGGCCGAGCTCTCCCGTCTGGCCACCGAATACGTCAGCTGCCATCCCAACGCGGGACTGCCCAACGCCTTCGGCGAATACGATGAGCGGCCGGAAGAAACCGCCAACCTGCTGCGGGAGTTCGTCGAGGCGGGCCTGGTGAACATCATCGGCGGCTGCTGCGGGACCACCCCGGCCCATATCGGCGCGATTCGCGAAGCCGTCGAAGGCTTGGCGCCGCGGCAGAAGCCGGGGGCGAGGGATCGGGGATTGGGGATCGGGGATCAGGCGTTCACGCAGTACGCGGGGCTCGAGACGCTCACCCTCCGCCCGGACTCGACCCTCATCATCGTCGGCGAGCGGACCAACGTCAGCGGATCCGCGCGGTTCGCCCGCCTCATCACCGACGGCCGGTACGTCGATGCCGCCGGCGTCGCGCTCGAGCAAGTCCGCGGCGGGGCCAACATCCTCGACATCAACATGGACGAGGGCATGCTGGACTCGGTCACGGCCATGACGAGCTTTCTCAACGTCATTGCCACCGAGCCGGACATCGCCAGACTTCCCTTCATGATCGACAGCTCCTCGTGGCCCGTGATCGAGGCCGGCCTCGGGTGCGTGCAAGGCAAGGCGATCGTCAACTCGATCAGTTTGAAGGAAGGCGAAGACGAGTTTCTGCGCAAGGCCCGGATCATCCGCCGCCACGGCGCCGCCCTGGTCGTCATGGCGTTCGACGAACGGGGGCAGGCCGACACCGCCGGGCGGAAGATCGAGATCTGCGAGCGCGCCTATCGGCTCCTCATCGACAGGCTCGATATCGACCCGCTCGATCTCGTGTTCGACCTCAACGTGCTGGCCGTCGCCACCGGGCTCGATGAACACAGCTACTACGCGCTCGACTTCATCGAAGCCACGCGGGTCCTGAAGCAGACCTGCCCTGGCGCCAAGATCTGTGGGGGGATCAGCAACCTGTCGTTTGCGTTCCGCGGCAACACGGCCGTGCGCGAGGCCATGCACTCCGCGTTCCTCTTCCACGCCGTCAAGGCCGGCCTCGACATGGCGATCGTCAACGCCGCACACCTCACGGTCTACGAAACGATTCCCGCGGATCTGCTCGAGCACGTCGAGGACGTCATCTTGAACCGCAGGGCCGACGCGACCGATCGACTCGTGCGGCTGGCCAGTACCGTCACCGCCCAGCCAGCCGACGCGCCGGCCGAACTGGCCTGGCGCCAACTCGGCGTCGAGGAGCGGCTGACCCACGCGCTCGTCCACGGTTTCGTCGAGTTCATCGATCAGGACGTCGAGGAAGCCCGACACGCACTGCCGAGGCCGCTCGATGTGATTGAAGGGCCCTTGATGCGCGGGATGCGGGTCGTCGGCGATCTGTTCGGCACCGGCCAGATGTTCCTGCCGCAGGTGGTCAAGAGCGCCCGCGTGATGAAGAAGGCCGTGGCCTGCCTGCTGCCCTACATGGAAACCGCATCGGGCGCCATGGATCGGCCGCAGGCGGCGAAGGCCAGGCCGAAAGTCGTGCTGGCCACCGTGCGCGGAGACGTCCACGACATCGGCAAAAACATCGTCGGCGTCGTGCTTGCGTGCAACAACTGCGAGGTGATCGACCTCGGCGTGATGGTGCCGGTTGACCGGATTCTTCAGACCGCCGTGGACAAGGGGGCCGACCTGGTCGGGGTGAGCGGACTCATCACCCCGTCACTCGACGAGATGGTGATCGTGGCGAAGGAGATGGCGCGGCGCCACATGAGCATCCCCCTACTCATCGGCGGCGCCACGACCAGCCGCCAGCACACCGCGGTGAAGATCGCGCCCGAGTATCCGGCCCAGCCTGTCGTCCATGTCGTCGACGCCTCGCGCGCCGTGGACGTCGTGGCGCGCCTGCTGGACGGCCCGCAGCGCGCCGAGTTCGACCTCAGCCACCGCGTCGAGCAGGACCGCCTTCGCGCACAGCACGGGGCGTTCAAGCGACGACGCCTCCTGCCTTGGCCGGAGGCGCGCAAGAAGCGACTCACGCTAGAGTGGAGGCCCGACGTCCTGGCGGTCCCTTCGTTCACCGGCACGCGCGTGCTGGATGTCGCGCTCGGCGACATCGTGCCGTACATCGATTGGACATTCTTCTTTGCCGCATGGGGCATCAAGGGCCGGTTCCCTGGCGTGCTCGAGCATCCCCAGCACGGTGGGGCGGCGCGCGAACTGTACGACAACGCCAAGACGATGCTCGACCGAATCGTGGCGGAGCAACTGTTGATCGCCCGCGCCGTCTACGGCTTCTGGCCCGCCAACGCGGAGGGGGATGATGTTGTGGTGTACGAGCAGGGACCGGGGACCAGGGACCAGGGATCAGTTGATCCCCGATCCCTGATCCCTGATCACCGTGAGCAACTCGCACGGTTCCCGATGCTGCGGCAGCAGGAGCAGATGCCCGAGGGTACTCCACACCTGTCGCTCGTCGATTTCGTGGCCCCGCGCGACACGGGGCTCGTCGACTCGATCGGCGCATTCGCGGTCACCGCCGGTCTCGGCGCAGACACCCTCGTCTCGTCCTTCGAACAGGATCGAGACGATTACTCCGCCATCATGGTCAAGGCCCTGGCCGATCGCCTTGCCGAAGCCTGCGCCGAATGGCTACACGCGCGCGTGCGCGCAGAGTGGGGCTACGAAGTGAAGGACACCCTGTCGCCAGGCGATCTCATCGCCGAACGCTATCGGGGGATTCGCCCCGCCTTCGGGTACCCCGCCTGCCCGGACCACAGCGAGAAGGAACGCCTGTTCGGCTTGCTGCAGGCCGAACGAGCCGGCATCTCCCTGACCAGCAGCTTCGCCATGATGCCCGCAGCCTCAGTGAGCGGGCTCTACTTCGCGCACCCGCAGGCCCGGTACTTCTCGGTTGGCCGGATCGGACTCGATCAGGTCGAGGACTACGCCCGGCGCAAGGGCGTGAGCCGCCTCGAAGTCGAGAAGTGGCTACAGTCGAATCTGGCGTGACGTCTGGCTGGGGTCAGATCTTGATTCTTGCATTTGTGCAAGAATCAAGATCTGACCCCAGCACGCGACGCCCGATGGAATATCGAATCAAACAATACCCGCTCGAAACCGGCGCCCTCGAGATCCAGTACCTCGAAGAATACTTCGGCGAGTTTCCGCGAAAGAAGTCCGCCACCGAGATCGTGTCCCGCCTCCGTGACCGGGAGTTCCTGATCCTCATGGCCGAAGCCCCGCTGCCGGGTGACCCGGGCATGGTCGTGCCAGTGGCCTTCAAGGTCGTGCACGAGATCCGCGCCAGCGAGGCCGAGCCCAAACTGGCCGACCTCGTCGCGCGCCTCAGACACTGCGTGCGGTTCGACGATGCCAAGGTGCTCTACAGCTGGATTGGGGGCACACGCAGCGACTGGCGCGGACAGGGCCACTTCCGTGCGTTGACCGAGCAGTCCGAGGCGTGGGCGCACGCCGCCGGGTTCAACGAGGTGGTCGTCAAGACAAAGAACCGCTTCTACGACATGCGTGGCACACTCGACCAGCTCGAATTCAACGTGATCAAGTACGAAGTGCATCCGGACGACAACCGCGAGTCGAAGGTCTACCTCAGCAAGCGCCTGACCTCAGACGTGCTCCGGGCACATACGAGCAGCCGACGGGTCGAGGTGGCGCAGTAAGACGGGGATCAGGGATCAGGGATCGGGGATCGGGGATCAGTGGTGGGTGTGGAGCGAGCTGAGTGATCTGCATCGAGATCAGTCGCCCGGGTGACCCTGACGTGCTCGTACCGGTCGAGCGCCCCGACCCGGCGCCGGGTCCAGACGAGGTCCTGATTCGCGTGGCCGCGTCTGGGGTGAACCGGCCCGACATCCTGCAGCGCCGCGGACTGTATGCGCCCCCGCCTGGCGTGAGCGACATTCCAGGCCTCGAGGTCTCGGGCACTATCGCGGCCGTCGGCAGTGCCGTCCGGCAGTGGCACGTGGACGACGCGGTGTGCGCGCTGGTCGCCGGCGGAGGCTACGCAACGATGTGTGTGGCCCCGGCGCGGCAGTGCCTCCCGGTCCCGGCGTCACTCGACGTGAGGTTGGCGGCGGCCATCCCTGAAACGTTCTTCACCGTCTGGACCAACGTCTTCGACCAAGGCCGGTTGCGCGCCGGTGAAACCGCGCTCTTCCACGGAGGGACGAGCGGGATCGGCACGACCGCGATCCAGCTGGCCGTCGCGAGGGGCGTCACAGTGCTTGCGACGGCGGGCTCTGATGAGAAGTGCCGCGCCTGCGAGCAGCTCGGCGCCACGCAGGCGATCAACTACCGGACGGCCGATTTTGTCGAGGCGGTCCGCGAACTGACCGACGGGCGAGGGGTCGACCTCATTCTGGATTTCATCGGAGGCAGCTACGTGGGCAGGAATCTCGCCGCGCTGGCTACCGGCGGCCGCCTGGTGCAGATTGGGCTGATGGGCGGCGAGCCGGAGGCGACCGTGGACTTTCGCCGCGTCCTCACGCGCCGGCTGACGATCACCGGCTCCACGCTCAGGCCCAGGACGGTTGAAGAAAAGGGCCAGATTGCCTCAGCGCTCAGGACCGAGGTGTGGCCGCTGCTCGACCGCGGCGTGATCGCGCCCGTGGTCTACCGCGTGCTCCCGCTCACGAGGGCGTCGGATGCGCACCGCCTGATGGAATCGAGCCAGCATATCGGGAAGATCCTCCTCGTCCCGATCCCTGATCCCTGATCCCCGATCCCCGACCCCCGACCCCTACCCACCAGCCAGTCCCGAAGGCAGGCGCGGCGAGGAGAGCAGCTGCGCGAAGACCTGCCACCTGCGCGAGGGATCAGACGCCGGGCCCGCCTGAGACTCGACATACCGCTGGACCATGTCCTTCCCGAGGTTGTAGTTGATCACGTAGCTGCGGTACTGGTCGATGAACCGGATGCGCTGTTGCGCGCGCGCCGAGGAGTACAACCCGTACTCCGCCAGCCACTGGGCGGCGGCTGCGGCTGAGATCTGACCATTGAGGTACCGCCGCGCGGCCTCGTTGCCGGCGTATGAGAGTCGATCGGCGAGCGCCGTGATCGCATAGTAGTCATCGACACCAGCCGGGTCGAGTCCTGCGGCCGGGAAGATCACGCTGCGCTCGAACGCGAGCCGCTCGCTCCGTGGAAAGGCCACCTCGATGCCGTAGTTCGCCGAGCCTTCCGCAATGAGCGACTGCGGCGAGAAGAGCGGATAGACGGAGAACTCGACCCACCCTCGATCGCGGACCAGCGCCTTCTCGAGCAGCACGTTGTAGACGTGATGACCCGGGTACCCCTCGTGACAGGCCAGGTCGATAGCCCGGTCCACATAGATCGGCAGGTCGGTATTGACCTGGATGAGGCTCCGGTACCCACCGTGATACCAGTTGTACGCGCTCCAGCTCTTGTTGGTCACGTACTCGACGGTGAAGCTTTCTTCTGGCGGGAGGGACACGTGCTCGAGCGTCCGGCTTCGGCAGCCATCGATGGCCGCTTTGAACGTGGCGTCGAGCCGTTCCTTTGGAATAACGAATCGTGTGCGGAACGACTCGAGCCGCTCGAGGAGACTTCCCCGTCCGGGTAGCCGGGCATCGAGATCCTGGAGCACCGCGGCGAATTCGGCGTCCGGGTGTTCCGGTGCGACCGCGTCGTAGAGCGCCTCGGACTCCTCATCGAAGCCGAATCGCTTCCCCTGCAACATGGCCACGCGGGCCCGCAGCGCGCCGAGCTGTTCGGTGAGGTAGCGGTGCCGGAGCTGCACCAGCTCCCCGGCCCCTGGCAGCGGAGTCAGGGTGCCCAGCGACGCGAGCACATCCGCAGCGTCGCGATCGATGTCAACCAGCAGACGCTTGGCCTGTTCTGCTTCGACGCGCCACTCCGGAGGACCGTAGTAGGCGTCCACGTAATCGGCATCGTGCTGGCCCAGGTCAAGGACCAGCCGCACGTAGCGCGCAGCCAACGCGCTCATCGCGTCACTCTCAGCGGAAGGCGCGGTTCCAGAACCACGGCGCTCGCCGGCCGCCGGCCGCCCACACCCAGCCGGGATGAGCGCCACCACCAGCCCCGCCGTCACCAGCCAGCGGACCCTTACGCCTCGGCACCCTCGCACCGTCGGCACCCTCGCACCCTCGCACCCTCGCACCTTTGCCTACGACCTATCTCCATCCAGCAAATCACCCAGGCCGCCGAGGATCGATCCCTCACCCCGCCGCTTGCCGCCCGCCGCGGGCGCGGCCTTGTAGATGCGGTCGGCCATTCGGCTGAAGGGCAGCGACTGCAGCCAGGCTCGTCCTGGTCCGGTCAGTGCGGCGTAGAACAGTCCCTCACCGCCAAAGAGCGCCGTCTTGACCTTGCCGACATACTGGATGTCGTAGCCCACTGAGGGCTGAAGCGCGACCAGGCATCCGGTATCGACCCTCAGCGTCTGCCCCGCGGGCAGATCGACCGTGTGGAGGGTACCGCCCGCGTGCACGAAGCAGAGTCCATCTCCCTCCAGTCTCTGCATGATGAACCCTTCCCCCCCGAACAAGCCCACGCCAATCCGCCTCTGGAACGCGATGCCGATCGACACACCGCGCGCGGCGCACAAGAAGGCGTCCTTCTGGCAGATGAGTTCTCCACCGAGCTGCTTGAGATCCATCGCGAGGATCTTGCCCGGATACGGCGCCGCAAAGGCGACCTGCTGCTTTCCGCTCCCCGAGTTCGTGAACACCGTCATGAAGAGGCTCTCACCGGTGATGAGGCGCTTGCCCGCGCCAAGCAGGGCTCCCATCACGCCAGAGCGCTGTGGCGATCCGTCGCCAAACACGGTCTCCATACCGATGCCCGAGGTCATGTACATCATCGACCCCGCCTCAGCCACGGCACTCTCGCCCGGGTCGAGCTCGACCTCGACATACTGCATCTCGCTGCCGACGATGCGGAAGTCGATCTCGTGGGCACGGGGACCGGGGGCAATCGGCGGTGGCGCCGAGGGGCGCGCGGCCGACCCGCCGGTCATGAACCGGGCGAACTGCGGCACGTCCTTGAGCGGCGTCCAGTTGGTCAGACCCGGTCCGAAGACCAGCGAGTTGCCGTCGATCGTGCCATTCCGCAGATTGGTGACCACATCGTCCTGGGACACCGGCCCAACCTGATGGCCTCCGATGGCCATGTACCACTGCTCCTGTGACATTGCCGTCAGTCTCCAGTCTGCGGCCCTTCGGCCCCAGCAACGATACGCTCCGCGGCGTTCTGCTCGAGTCGTTGCACGGCCTGAGGATCCAGCCGTAGCAGGTGTGCGAGTTTCGCCAGGTAGATACGTTCGGCGCCGGACGGTTGTTCGTCGCCACGCACGACCGCAAACGCCAACACATACAGCGTCGCGCGCTGGGCCTCGTCAGTCACGTCGGCGACAATCGTCTGGAGCGACGCCGGCTGCGCCAACTCGCGTTCGACAATGGAGGCGACGCCGGCAGTCCGGGCGTGTTCCAGGATCGCCGCGCGTTCCTGCTCGGTCACGGCGCCGTCGGCGTTGGCGGCTGATATCGCCAGCCGTACAATCCTGAGTGCGTCAGGGGAAGCGGGTGTCGTTCGGTCCGGTCCCGTCGACACGAGCGGCAAGGGTGGGAGACTCGATGCCGCCGCAGGATTCGGGCTCGCAGCGCCAGCGCTCGTCGGCTGGTTCGACTGCTGCAGCGTTTCGTAGATACCCCACGCCACGCCTGCGGCCGTGAGGAGCACCGTCGGATTCGACCAGAGCGAGCCCCCTCGTCCACCGGCCAGGTAACGGAGCGCCCGCGACGACCGCTTTCGACGACCGCCCAGCACGCTGCCAAGTACGCCACGTAACAGCATCGATTCGTCCACGTCCCGCTCCTGATCCCGAGTCCCGAGTCCCGAGTCCCGGATCCCGAGTCCCGAGGTCCGAATCCCGAATCCCGAATCCCGAATCCCGGATCCCGAGTCCCTACAGCCGGTTCGACACCCGCGACGGCACGGCCACCGCCTTCTCTGGTTCCGGCGTGAAGTCCTCGCCCGGATTGATGAAGCGGTCCGACTCCAGCTTGTACTGCTTGTCGTGCAGTTGTCGGTATCGCCCATTGAACGCGAGCAGTTCCGCGTGTGTCCCATGCTCGACCACCTGGCCCTCCTCGAGCACCAGTATCTGGTCTGCACTGCGGATCGTGGACAGACGGTGGGCTATGACGAACGTCGTGCGCCCCGACTTGAGGCTGCGCAGGCCGTCCTGAATCATCTCCTCGCTCTCGCTGTCGAGACTCGACGTAGCCTCGTCGAGAATGAGGATCCGCGGGCTGGCCAGGATGGCCCTGGCGATCGAGACACGCTGCCGTTGTCCGCCGGACAGCTTGATTCCTCGCTCGCCGACGACGGTGTCGTAGCCTTCCGGGAACCGGCTGATGAACTCATCGCAGTGCGCGAGGCGGCACGCTTCCATGATCTCGTCCCGGGACGCGCCGGGCTTGGCGTAGCCGACGTTGTCCGCAATGGTGCCGTCGAACAGGAAGTTCTCCTGCAGCACCGACGCGAGCTGCTCGCGATAATCCATCAACCGCAGCCCGGACAGATCGCGCCCATCCACCAGGATTCGCCCTTTGGTCGGCCGGTTGAACGCCATGACGAGGCTGATGAGCGTGCTCTTGCCGGACCCGCTCGATCCCACGAGCGCGGTCGTCGTCCCGGGGGCGGCACGAAAGGAGACACCCCGAAGAACCGGTTGGCCGGGATGGTACTCGAACCAGACGTCCTCGAAACCGACTTCTCCCACCAGCGTCTGGACGGGCGACCGGTTCGCATCCTCATCGACTTCGGTCGGCATGTCGAGGATCTCGCGGATCCGGTCGAGCCCGGCGAACGCCTCGGTGATCTGTGTGCCGATCGAGGCGATCGAGACGAGCGGCGCGGCCACGAGCCCGATGAAGAAGATGTACATGATCAGATCGCCGAGCGTCATCTCGCCGGCGAGAATCGCGTTGCCACCCAGCCAGATCATCAGCACGCCGACGATGCCGACGATGACCGTGCTGCCCGCGGTGGTCGCCGACACGCCGGTCATCGACTTCGCGATGTTGCGGAACAAACGGTGGGCGCCTTTCGTGAACACGATCTCTTCACGCTTCTCGGCCGTGTAGGACTTGACGACCCGGATGCCACCGAGCGCCTCGGTCAGCCGGCCGGTGACCTCCGCGTTGATCTTGCCGCGCTCGCGAAAGAGCGGCCGCAGCGTGCGGAACGCGTACGCCATCCCACCCCCGAACGCCGCGAGGACGAGGATGGTGATCGTCGTCAGGCCCCAGTTCAGCCAGAACAGCACGCCGAGTCCCATCACCGCGGTCACCAGGCCGCCGACGAGCTGCACGAGCCCAGTCCCCACGAGGTTCCTGATCCCTTCGGCGTCCGACATGATCCGCGACACGAGCACGCCGGTCTGGGTCGAGTCGAAGTAACGGACGGGCAGGTGCATCACCCGCGCCTGCACCCGCTTGCGCATGTCGGTGATCGCGCGCTGGGCGGCAACACCGAGAATCTGCGACAGGGCAAAGGAGGTGGTCGCCTGCACCAGGGTGGCAAGTCCGGCGGCCAGCGCGATGAGCGGAAGCAGATCCGCACGCCTGTTCCCGAGCACCTCGTCGATGAGGTACTTGGACGAGGCAGGGAGCACCAGCCCGGCAAGCCGGCTCACGAGCATCAAGCCGAGGCCCAGGGCCAGGCGACGGCGATGGGACCAGAGGAGTGCGCGGGCCTCGCGCCAGGCCGCCGAGGCGGAGACGCCCTTCTTCTTCGAGGATTCCATCGGTGTTACCCGAACTGTACTACGGGGAAGGCGTTCCCCCATGCCTCGCCCGCCCGGCCTCATGAATACGACCATGTCATAATCGGATCGTCACCCTCTGCAACCCCACGACCGAACGATGACTGACACCACCCCGTACGGCATCCGGACGACCGACGCGACCACCAGGGGCATCCGCATTGAGGTGCGGAGCGAGTTCATGTCCACGCGAAGCTCGCCGCGCGAGGGGTCGTATCTGTTCCAGTATCACGTCCGCATTTCCAATACCGGCACCGACATGGCACAGCTCGTGTCGCGGGCGTGGATCATCACCGACGCCGACGGCACGGTCGAACGACACGGGGGCCAGGGTGTCGTGGGCGAACAGCCCGTGCTGCCGCCGGGCGGCACGTTCGAGTACACAAGCTTCTGTCCGCTCAAGACGGCCGTCGGCTCGATGCAGGGCAGCTATCAGATGGTGACGGCCGATGGCGAGCGCTTCGACGCCATCATCGAGCCGTTCACGCTCGCCGTCCCGATGGCACTCCACTGAGGGCGTCGGTCGAAGCCTTGGCCGCTGTGCCGAAGCTGGCCAACGCGTCGGCCTCGGTCTCGTGGGTTTCGAAGACGGTGATGAGCTTCGTCAGAACCAGGAGGTCCTTGAGGCGCGGGCCCACCCGGACGAGCTTCATCGCTCCACCGAGATGACTGGTCGTCGCGTAGACCTGCACCAGTTGTCCAAGGCCCGCGCTGTCCACGTAGGACACGTCCCCGAGGTCGAGCAGAAGCTTCCGATGACCCCGCTTCAGCAGGCTCCGGACCTTGTCCTTCAGGAGCACATCGCCGCCCTGGCCCAAGGTGATGTCGCCCTTGATTTCGACGACCGCCACGTCGCCCGATAGCCGCTCCTCAATCAGCATTCGTCCTCCCTGCGTGCCACTGGTTCGCGCGGACGGCGATCGGACTCCAACCCCTTTGGGCTACGCCCGACCCCGGTAGCGCAGGATGAGCGCCGTGATGTCGTCGCCCTGTGGGGCACCCTCGGAAAAGCGTTTCACGGCGGCGAGCAGATGTTCGAGCACCGTTTCCGGCTTCACGTCGTGGTGGCCGACCACGGCGTCCACCAGGCGGTCCCGTCCGAACTCGTCCCCGGCATGATTGCGGGCTTCGGTCACGCCGTCGCTGCAGACCACCACGAAATCGCCGGGCTCGAGCGAGACCGTGTCGAACTCGTAGGTGGCCATAGGGAGCAGACCGAGCACGGGCCCGCCCGTTTCGAGCCACTCGGTGCCGCTCTTCCGAACGACGAGCGGCGGCTCTTGCCCGGCATTGCAGTACCCCAGGCTGCCTTCGGCGGTGACGGCCCCGTAGAACATCGTCGCGAAGCGCGCTTCGATCGCCCGGCGCAGTAGCGCCAGATTGACCCGCGACATCGTCTCGGCCGGATGGAGGCTCACCGGCGCGAGCGCCACGAAGTTGCTCTGGACCGCCGCGGCCAGCAGCGCCGCCGGAGGGCCTTTCCCGGCGACGTCCCCCAGCGCGAACCCCAGTCCGCGCTCACCTACGTCGAGGTAATCGTAGAAGTCCCCGCCCACCGTGCGACAGGGAATCGAGGCCGCGGCAATGTCGACCGTCGCGTTCTCGAAGAACGGCTCCGGGAGGAGCGCGCGCTGGATTTCCGCCGCGATGCGCAGGTCGCGATCGAGGCGGGCCTTCTCGGCCGACTCCGCGTACAACCGCGCGCTGTCGATGGCCAACGCGGCCTGCGTGGCGAACGCCTCGAGCGAGGACCTGGTGGCCGCCGACAGCATCGTGCTGCGCTCCCGTCCGTCCAGATAGAGGACGCCGATGACCCGCTCGTCGGTGGGAGCACTCGGCGTGGCCGACATCGGCGTCACGCACAGCGGCACGCACAGGACGTGTCGAATGCCGACGGCAATCGTCCCATCGTGCTGACCCGCAACGCTGCCTTCCATGAGGTCCGGCACGATACGGCTCTGCCCCGTCCGAAAGACCTCGCGGGGGATCTTTTCGCTCGTCGTGAACGACGTGCCGGGCAGCGTCGTGCGCCCGCGCCCGCGCGCGATCTTGAGCTCGAGCTCGCCTTCCGCGCTGGCGAGCATCATGAAACCCCGCTCGGCCTTCGTCACATCGAGCGCCGAGTCCATGACGAGTGCCAGGACCTCATTGAGCACGCGCCCCGAGCCGAGCGCCCGAAGCCCGTTGAGAATGGCCGCCATCTGACGGAAGTCGCTGACATCGGAGGTCGCCTCGAGGAACCCCGTGGTCTTCGCCCCTTCGGTCATGAAGACCAGCTCGATCCCATCGGTTCTCCCGAGTCGAATCCGGTCGCCGTGCTGGAGCGCGCGCTCGGTCACCGCCTCGCCGTTGACGAAAGTCCCGTACCGAGACTCGCGGTCGCGCAGCACGAACTGACCGTCCTCCTGGGTGATATCGGCATGTTCCCGCGACACGTCCGTGCTGACGATCTGGAGATCGGCGGAGGTGCGCCGACCGATCACGAACGTCGGACGGTCAAGTACGACGACTCGGCGTCCTTGGGTATCGGTGACGTGCAGGCGGGCGTCGGCCATGTATCGACTAGTGGAGTGTCCTAGTGATTTCTGCAGCGGGCTGCCCGTTGGTTGGCCCGCATGATCGCAGTCGAAAGGCTGTCGTCGGCATGACAGGTTCAGTTGCTACAGTCCACTAGACAGGCTTGGCCTTGACGGCGCCGATCTGGATGAGGAGTCCCGTGAAGTCGTAGATGCGGCGCTCCCGGGAAATCAGTCCGTCCCGGAACTCGCACACCGACACCATCGACAGACTGAACGGGCGGTCCGTCCGCGGCAGCCCCATGAGCCCGCCGTGATTCTTCCCGTCCACGTGAAACAGCGCCACCGCGTTGTCACCGTCGATGAGCAGCGCTTCCTTGGTGAACGTCACGCCGGAGAAGGCGGTGAAGAACGCGCGGTAGACCTGCTCGATGGCTTCGCGGCCAACCGCCACGCCACCGGCGAACGGGCTCTCAACGGTGCCGTCCACGGTATGGTCGGCCACGAGCGCGGCGACATCGGCACGAAGGAGCGCCTCCAATCGGCGCTCGAAGAGGGCGGCGATCTCGCTGCGCGTCATGTAGCCTCACGTCGGCGACCGAATCGGCCGACTAGAACTGCAGTCTCTTCTGAGCGTCCCGGTAGCGAGGCGACCGCGACGGGACAAGTGCGCAACCGTCTCGGGCGCGCTGGGGATCTTTGACCCGCTTCTCGAACAGCTCTCCGGCACGCCAGGCCGCGTCCCGCGTGTTGTTGGGAAACTTCTGCGCGAGGTCCAAGAGCGCCTGACCGGCCAGGTCATGACGGTGCTTCACGTCCTCAGCCCGGTAGACGACGCCCATGCCCCCTTCACCGAGAGGCGCCACAATCCGGTAGTGAGAGACGATCTGGCCCGGAGTGAGTGCGCTCATATGCGGGGATTACAGCTTAGGTGGACCGCGAGCCCCGCGTCAACGTATCGACCGCGCGTCGCGGACCGTGCAGGCGCACCACTCAGTCCAGGTGAGCCCGCTCGGAATCACCCATGATTACGTTCTTGGAAGCGAAGTACTCCCTCCACCGTTGCGAGACGAGGCTGGCGACGTCTTCCCGGCACGCCAACTCCCTGGGATACCACGGCTTCAGCCGGGCATCGATGACGACGGGGCTGGTGTAGGCGATGTGGTTGCGGACGATGCGACGACCGGCGGCATGGATGTCGGCTGCCGGCTCGAACCGCGTGAACGTGGTCCACAAGAAGTTCATGTCGCTGCGGGTCGCACGACCCGGCTCGTCGCTCATGACGACCAGCGGCCACTCGGCAAACGCCTGGGCAGACGCGATGCGGGTCGGCGCGTCGGGCTCGGACTGGTACGAGGGGGCGTCCACGACGAGGCACCCGGCGCAGAAGACGTGCACGCTGCGGACGCCCGACGGCAGGTCCGTGCGGCTGAACTGTCGTGGGAGCTCGCGCACGGGATCCCCGAGACCCATCCACACGCCCTTGGACCCAACGTTAACCGCCGGTCCCGTGTAGTCGAGCGTGTCCATCGACAGGTTCGAGAACACGTACAGGTCCGTTTCCGGACGCGTGCGCGCTAGGATGTGTTCGAGCGTTGCGCGGATGTTTCGGACATCGACCCACCGGTCGGTGACCAGCAGGAACTTGCTGAGCGACAGCTGCCCTTCGCCAAGAATGCGGAAGGCGCTCGCCATGGCCTCGCGCGAGTAGCGCTGCTTCACGACGGCCGACGCCAGCGAGTGGTAGCCCGTCTCCCCGTACGACCACAGTCGTTCGACGGCCGGCATGACCAGAGGAAACAGCGGCGACAGCAGCTCCTGCAGCAGATCGCCAATGAAGAAATCCTCCTGCCTGGGCTTGCCGACCACCGTGGCCGGAAAGATCGCGTCGACCCGGTGCGCGACACGCCGCACCTCGAAGACCGGGTAGTCATGCTGGAGTGAGTAGTACCCGTAGTGATCGCCAAACGGTCCCTCGGCGCGTCGCACCCGCGGTGGGACCTCCCCCATCAGCGCGAACTCGGCGCTCGCCACGAGCGGGTGCGGGCCGACGCCGTGAATCTGCGCCACCCGTTCACCGGCGATGAGCGACGCGAGCATGAGCTCGGGCACGTTTTCCGGTAGCGGCGCAATGGCCGACAGCATGAGCGCTGGCGGGCCGCCCAGGAACACGGTCGCCGGCAGACTCTGCCCGCGACCCTCCGCGACGGCGTAGTGAAAGCCGCCGCCCTTGCCAATCTGCCAGTGCATGCCCGTCGTACGCGCATCGTGCACCTGCATCCGGTACATCCCCAGGTTGTGGCCGGCACGATCGGGATGGGTCGTGTACACGAGGGGCAGCGTAATGAAGGGACCGCCGTCGTCCGGCCAGCACGTCAGAGCCGGCAGCTCGCCGAGACGCACGTCGTGCGTCACGCGGTCGACCACGGGTCCCGAGGTCACGTGACGCGTCCCGACCTTGAGAAGCTCGAGACCCACGTCTCGCGCGCCCCACAGCTTGGACGGTGTCGGTGGGAGCAGTGTCTCAACCAGATCCACCAATCGCCGTATCAGCCGCAAGGGCCGATCCCCGAACGCCAGTTCGGCGCGCCGGGCCGTGCCGAATAGATTCGTGGCGAGCCGGAAGCTCGACCCCTTGACGTTGGTGAAAAGAAGGGCCGGGCCCCCGGCAGCGATGACGCGCCGGTGAATTTCGGCAACCTCGAGTTGGGGATCGACCGGGGCGTCCACCGTGACGAGGTCGTCGTCACGGCGGAGCTGGTCGAGAAAGGCGCGGAGGTCGGGAAACGACACGCGTGAAGCGGCCGCTACGGTTCGGCGTCCGCGCTGGGGCCGTAAATGTTCGGCACCTTCGAGCCCATCGCCCGCAGATACGCTGCGAGCTGTCCCCGGTGGTGCACGCTGTGGTTGTTGGCGAACCCGATGAAGCGGACGCCCGGCCAACTGAACATGCCGAAGAAGTTCACCTCCGACAGGAGCTTCTCGGCCGGCATCGCCCGCAGCTGCTTCAGCTTTTCGGGGAACGACCGCTTGTAGAACTCGACGATGTCATTGACGTTCTTGAACTGCGCCTCGGCCTGACTGGCCGCGTCCTGGTTCCACTCGAACGCGCCCTTGACGATGCTGTCGATGAACCAGACATCGGCCGTCGCCAGGTGCGTCGCCAGCTGCCACGCCGTGCGCGATTTCGCGTCGGGCCGGTAGTCTCGGCTGTCGTCTCTGACCGCCGCCAGCACCTGACAGGTGGCCGGAAATTCACCTTCCCATACGGTTGCCAACATGTCGGCCGCCGCCTTTGCCTGATCTGGACTCATAACACCCCCCAAACTCAATTCCCAACTCCCAATACCCCAACTCCCAATTCCCCGAGTCCCGAGTCCCGGATCCCGGATCCCGGCTCCCGAGTCCCGGCTCCCGGTCCCGGTCCCGGTCCCGCCTACCGTGTCAGCTTCCGGTACCTAATCCGGTGCGGCGTATCCGCCTCCGCACC
>Ga0209640_10000387_pt1 | contig 33621 bp, 33 predicted proteins | sample RifCSP10_1_FD_184018 | JGI IMG/M metagenome (GOLD analysis project Ga0209640, IMG submission 184018) | Soil microbial communities from Rifle, Colorado - Rifle CSP2_sed 10_1 (SPAdes) (version 2) | ecosystem: Environmental > Terrestrial > Deep subsurface > Rock core/Sediment | place: Rifle... | reverse complement strand
AAAAGCAATTCGGCTGTTTTTTCGGCTGTATCTTTATTAAAAATCATAATACAAATGTATAAAGTTTTTGTTAACGACAAACCACTTTTTTTGACAAATAAAATATCAAAAGAGACAGATTTTCAATTATTTCTTCTGGAAAGTATTGATATAAAGCAACTTATAGTCAAAATATTTCAAAATAAAATTCAAAAGGCCTATTTGTATCACCCTGATGAAAAGGAGATTATGAAGACGTTGAAAACCAAAATTCCGGTCAATAAGGCAGGAGGGGGCTTGGTGTACAATAAAAAAGGGGAGGTTTTATTCATTTTTAGAAATGGAAAATGGGATTTGCCTAAGGGCGGAACCGAAAAAGGGGAGGATATAGAAGGTACCGCAATGCGCGAAGTAGAGGAAGAAACTGGTGTAAACCAATTGCGGATCACTAACAAACTGCAAAAGACCTACCATGTTTTTAAACGCAATGGTGTTTTCAAACTGAAAATAACACATTGGTTCGAAATGCACTCTGATTTCGAAGGAATACCGGAAGGTCAATTGGAGGAGGGAATCGAAAAAGTGGCTTGGTTTAGTCCTGACCAGATACCGGAGGCCTTAAATAATTCTTATGAGAACATTAAATTACTGTTTGAGGAAGAAAAAAGTATTCATCCCGATAAAAAGTAATCTTGAAGTGTAGACATTAACAAAAAAATGGCTAATAACCGTAACGGATATTAGCCCTTTTTTTGTTAATGTTCAGTAATCAGGCCAGAGATTATCGCTTATTTAAGCAAAACTGTGCTGGATTATGATTCAATAGAACATTAATTATTTACCTCATTAATCGGTAAATAGGATATTGCAAATGTGCCTTTTCATAATAAAGCGAATTTTTGTAAATCCAGTCCAGTTGGGCTTCGGGATTCTTGGCGAAAACCGAATCGGCTGTTTTTTTCTGTTCCAAGGCAGTTTTAAGTTTTGGGTCGTCTTTTAACAATTGAGCAGCCGTGTCCTCAAAAACGTATTCAGAATAGCCTTCTTTTTGCTGAAGCATGGTGTCGAAATAATTCCAATTGAAAAACGAATCCACGCCTTGCGGCTCGAGGGTTTCCAGTAAATATTTCACGCCTTTTTGAGTTGTGGGAAACACATAATCCCCTTCTGCGAAAGCCACTGTCTGCTTGTTTACACTTACTTTTGTGTCCTTGTGTATATAATGCCCCTCGTATGCTGAACTGGCTGTTTTGTAATCCTGTATCTTGTAGCTTTCCACTTCTATCAGCGTATCTTTTTTGAGCCGCGAGTAGACTATGTCGTTGCTCTTTAGCAAATCGATAACGTCCCAAAATGCCTTTGGAACGATGTACGCGTCTGGGATTATGATTTCCTTTACTGATTTGTACTGTTTCAGGTAGGGAATTTCTTTTTTGAAGGGTTTTTCCCTGTCATAATACAACCTGTTACCTGTTGTCGCTTCACTTTTTTTATGCCCCGCCTCAAATCCCAGAAACGAAAAAGGAGTCACTTTTGTGGTGTCTATTTCCCATTTTATGGTGTAGGGTTTTCCGGGTGTGTATTGCGATTCGTTTTGTAATCGAAGGTCTTTTATTTTTCGAAAATGCGCGTCCGTGTAATCCATTGTTGCTAGCATATATTCATAAGTGGCTTTCACACGATCGGCATATTTTTTTAGCATATGCGTTTCCACGACAAAGCCAATGGTGTTAAATAGCGAAGTGTAGCCCGTTGAATATCTCGGGCTGTCAAAAAACTGCGCAAAACCGTTGTCAGGAGTTTCGCTAAAAGCGTTCACATAGGGCGTGCTTTCAAGACCTTTTTGTTTTAAAGAGCTAACGATTGCAGGCATCATTTCGGCATCCAAATAATTTCCCAATGCAGTTCCCAGTTGGTTTTGCTGGGTCATGATATAGGTTATTTTATACTGGTAATCGGCGCCATTACTAACATGATTATCAATAAAAACATCCGGGTTCAGCAGATGAAAAATTTCATAGAAACTTTTGGTGTTTCTGGTGTCCGACTTGATGAAATCACGATTCAGATCATAATTCCTTGCGTTCCCCCTGAAGCCGTAGCTTTCAGGACCGTCCTGGTTGGCCCTAGTTGTCGAATTTCGATTTAAGGCACCACCGATGTTATATACTGGAATCGTCGCTATAATGGTGTTTTTTGGCACTTTAATTTTGGCTAAGACCAAATCGTGAAATAGCTGCATGGTGGCATCTATTCCGTCCGGCTCGCCAGGGTGGATGCCGTTATTGATTAATAAAATGGCTTTGTTTTTATGTTTTACGTCAAAATTTTTGTCTGGATCGAACAATACCAGATGGAGTCGTTGTCCGCTATCCGTCAAACCCATTTCCTGTATTTTTATCGAAGGGAAATCTTTGGACAAAAGCGAATAGTAGGCGATGGTTTCCTTATATGTTGCTGATTGGTTGCCGTTTCCTTTTTCGAAAAAAGTTTTGTATTTGGTGTCTTTTTGCGCAGAAACGGCCATTGAAAACAGCAGCAGGGCAAAAGTAAATAATCTCATATCTAATTTATTTATTGGCTAAGCCAAATGTAATATTTTTTTTATGGCAATTTCAAATGGATTCTGATAGACGATACCTCTAAAAGTGAAAACTGAGGTCGAATACTAAAAACTGACCAATTAGTATTTTTTTTGAGTACTTTTGCAAAATGAATAAGAAACACCATTCCAATAATATACTTTTGAATTTAGGCATCGAAAGCCTGAACGAAATGCAGGAAGTTGCACAGGACGCCATCCTAAACGATAACAATGTTCTACTGCTTTCCCCTACGGGCTCGGGTAAAACATTGGCCTTCTTGTTGCCTATTTTAGAAATGTTGCAGCCTGAAATTCAATCGGTTCAATGCTTGATTCTCGTTCCTTCGAGAGAATTGGGATTGCAAATTGACCAGGTTTGGAAAAAAATGGGAACCGATTACAAAGTAAACGTTTGCTACGGCGGGCACTCGATTGATACCGAAATAAAGAATTTAAGCAATCCGCCAGCCGTTTTAATAGGTACTCCAGGGCGTATCGCAGATCATATAGACAGAGGGACTTTCAGGACCGATAAAATCCAAACATTGATTTTGGATGAATTTGACAAATCACTGCAATTGGGATTCCATGAGCAGATGTCATTCATCATTGGGAAATTGACGAAACTGAACAAAAGAGTGTTGGTTTCGGCCACCTCCGATATTGAGATTCCAAAATACACCAGAGTGGTGAATCCAACCATTTTGGACTTTATTCCCGAGAACGTGGAGGAAACAAACCTTTCGATGAGAATGGTTGTTTCTAAAGAGAAGGATAAAATAGGAAGCCTGTTCAATCTGATTTGTTCATTAAAATCGGAGTCGGCTATCGTATTTTGTAATCATCGGGATGCGGCAGAACGCATCAGTGATACCTTGAACGATAAAGGGATTTACTCGACCTACTATCATGGCGGCATGGATCAGGATGAGCGCGAGCGTGCTTTAATCCAGTTTCGTAACGGAAGTGTAAGTTATCTAATCACTACCGATTTGGCAGCACGTGGACTGGATATCCCGGAAATGAACCATGTTGTGCATTATCACCTGCCGTCCAAAGAGGATGAGTTTACGCATAGAAACGGTAGAACAGCTCGTATGTTAGCCTCAGGAACGGCTTATATCGTTGCTCATGAAAGCGAGAAAAAAGCGGATTATATCGATTACGGCATGGAAGTATTCGCGACAGATAGTTCCGTTACCTTACCAAAACCTCCGCAGTTTCAGACGATTTATATCAGCGGTGGAAAGAAAAACAAATTGAACAAAATAGATATCGTAGGTTTCTTTTCCCAAAAAGGAAAATTGGAAAAAGGCGATTTGGGATTGATCGAAGTGAAGGACTTTATCTCTTTTGCTGCCGTGAAGTTCAATAAAGTGAAAGACTTGTTGCATAACATCAAGGACGAAAAAATGAAAGGCAAGAAGTTTAAAATTGAAGTTGCCCGCAAAGTGATCAAGAAAGAGGAAGAGTAGTTATCAGTGTTAAGTGATCAGAAAAAAAAGTGATCAGTGACTAGCTCAAAATATAAAATCGTTAACAGTAAAGTAGATTTACCGTTAACGATTTTTTTTTATTTTTTAATGACAATCCAGTCTGAACACTAAAATTCGGAAAACTGAATACTCTTTTCAAACTGATCACTACTGTACTGAATATTATAATTTCTTCACGTACTGCGTGATGATTACGATGGTCTGTCCGTCCACTTTTCCTTCAATATATTCGGCATTTTCATGGTCCAGTCTTATGTTACGTACGGATGTCCCTTGTTTAGCCACCATGCTTGATCCTTTTACTTTCAGGTCTTTAATCAACACTACAGAATCTCCCACCTCCAGGATTACACCATTCACATCTCTGTGTATGACTTTGTTCTCATCTTCTTCGCCTTCTCCCGTTGCTTGAGCCCAGGCTAGTGTGTCTTCGTCAAAATACATTTGATCAATCAATTCTTGTGGCCAACCCGCAGAACGAAGGCGACTCAACATTCTCCATGCTACTACTTGTACGGCGGTATGCTCGCTCCACATGCTGTCGTTTAGACATCTCCAATGGTTTAGATCTTCATTGCCTGGATTCTCGATTTGGTCAATACAAGTGCTGCATGCCATTATCGCTTCGTCAATTCCACCCTTTTTTGTAGGCAAAACTTCGTATACTTTCAGGTTTTCTGTTGCGGCGCACAATTCACATTTCGATCCACTGCGTTTGTTTAATTCTCTTTCTAGACTCATTTTAAATTTATTTTGATTTTGCGAATTTACGGCTATTAGCCGCTCTCCGCAAGTTTAATTATAAGTGTTCAGTATTCGGTTTGCAGTAATTATTCTATTCTTTAGACGACCGAACAAAACTGGTATCTGCTTACTTCTTGATTCTTACTGCTTTGGGAACCAGCATTTGGTATTCCCCGCCGTTGCGGATGACGTCCCTCACGATGCTGGAACTGATGTATGATGTTCTTGCGGCGGTTAACAGGAATACGGTTTCGATTTTGGATAAATGTCTGTTGGTGTGTGCGATCGCTTTTTCGAACTCAAAATCGGCTGGATTACGTAATCCACGCAGGATGAAGTCCGCTTTTATTTTATGGCACAAATCAATCGTCAGGCCTTCATAAGTAATCACTGAGACTTTGGGTTCGTCTTTGAAGGTTTCTTCGACGAATCGCTTTCTTTCTTCGAGGGAAAACATATATTTTTTTTCGGCGTTGACTCCTATGGCAATCACAATTTCGTCGAAAAGGGAAACCCCTCTTTTGATGATATCCTCATGGCCTAAGGTTATGGGATCAAAAGATCCTGGAAATATGGCTTTTCTCATTGTTAGTTTTTATTTATTTCATTCTCAATTCTCCTATCAGGTACAATCCATAATAAAGCAACAGCTAAATATAGGATTCCTGAAATCCAAGTGGAAACAAATGCCATTGGAATACCCAGAGAATAGCAAATTAACGATATTTTTCCTTTCTTATCGCCTTTCACGGCATGTTTCAAAAGCGATTCCTGTCCATGCAAATGAATTAATTTGTTTTGCAAAAGAGTATAAGCAATCGCAGACATCAATAATATAAACCCATAAATACTCATCGGGACAGATGCAAAGCGTTCTTCCCCAATCCAGCTTGTGGCGAAAGGAATTAAGGAAAGCCAAAATAACAGGTGCGTGTTTAACCACAATACCGTTCCGTTGATGGTTTTAACGGTTTGAAACATATGGTGATGGTTATTCCAATAAATCCCAAGATAGGCAAAACTTAGTATGTAGCTTAAGAACACAGGAAGCAATGGCATCAACGCATTGAAACTATTCTCATGAGGTGCTTTTATTTCGATTATCATTATGGTAATAATAATTGCCATAACACCATCACTAAATGCCTCAACTCGACTTTTATTCATTTTGCTTTTGGTTTAAAAGATTATGGCATTCCATTTTTTGCCGCAACCGGAACGAACACAGTATTAAGCCATAGATTTTACCAGTCCCAAAGCCAATTCGATGGAATTACTGAACAATTCTTCGAGCGAAATTCCTGCCGCTATGGCTTGTTGCGGAATCAAACTCTCCGGTGTCAATCCGGGAATGGTGTTCATTTCCAGCATATAAGGTTCGTCGTTTACGATGATGAATTCCGTCCTCGAAAAGCCCTTCATTTTCAGCAATTCGTAGGCGCGTTTTGCGATGTCGCCCACTTTTTGAGCCATCTCTTCGGAGATTCTGGCTGGGGTGATTTCTTGCGACTTGCCCAGGTATTTGGCTTCGTAATCGAAAAAATCATTGTCTGAGACGATCTCGGTAATTGGCAAAACGGTTATTGTTCCTTTGTAATTGATTACACCCACGGTCACCTCGGTCCCGTCAAGGAAACTTTCGATGATGATTTCGTTATCTTCCTTGTAAGCCACTTCAATGGCTATGGGCAATTCGGCGACAGTTTTTACTTTAGAAATCCCAAAACTTGATCCCGCTTTATTGGGCTTCACAAAACAAGGCAATCCCACTTTTTTTACGATTTCGTCCGGATAGATTTCATCGCCTTTGTTTAAGTAGTAGGAAACGGCGCTCTTGATGCCGTACGGTTTTAGCACCGAAAGGAAATCCCTTTTGTTGAAGGTCAATGCTGCCTGGTAATAATCGCAGGAAGTTTGCGGAATTTCCAGCAACTCAAAGTAAGCTTGCATGAGTCCGTCCTCGCCCGGAGTTCCGTGAATGGCGTTGAAAACACAGTCGAAATTGATTTTATTTCCGTTTACTGTTGCCGAAAAGTCATTTTTATCGATAAGAAATTCGGTTTCGGCATCGTCTACGTAAACCCATTTTTCCTTAAATATATGGATGCGAAAGCCGTTGTATTTTGTTTTATCAAGAAACTGATAAACGACGTTTCCGCTGATGAGTGAGATTTTATATTCGCTGGAATAGCCTCCCATTATAATAGCAATGTTCTTCATTTTTAAGTTTTTAGGTCTGGGGTTTGGATTAGTGCCGCTGACGATTTTGTGAAAACGATTTGTTTTTTAGCCCCGATAGCAGCGGCATCCCACGCTTTTTTGCGTGGATACAGCGGATAGCGGGAATTGGCTCCCACAATTCGTCAGAAAAGCACCAAATACCATTAAACAAAATTATCATTTTTTTTGAAACGAAATAGCTATATCTTTGTCGAATTATAAAATTAAATTTATGAGTTTACCTAAGTATCTTATCAGCCGTGTGTTTCTTATACAAGTGTTTCTAGCCGTTTTGATTATTGCAGTTTTGGGATACCTCTTTATGCATTGGTTGACATTTACCACCGATCACGGAAATGAGATCACAGTCCCTAATTTGAGCAAATTGACCGAGGAGCAAGTAGAGGAAAAACTAGACGATTTAGATCTTAGTTATGTCCTACTGGACAGTGTGGAACACAAAAGCGATTATCCTAAATATAGCGTAGTGCAGCAAGATCCTTTGCCGGGCGAGAAGGTAAAAGTGGGAAGAAAAGTTTACATAAAAATAAACAGTTCCGGATTTTCATCGGTTAAAATACCCGAATTGGTGGGTAAAACCTATCGCGAAGCCGCACCTACTTTGAGGGCTTTAGGACTTGAAGAAGGGACGATTACCTATGTGCCGAATCTAGGGAAAGACATGGTGCTGGAAATGCGTTATAAGGGCAGAAATATGAAAGCGGGAGATAAAGTCTTGAAGGCATCCAAAATTGACTTGGTACTTGGAGATGGGAAGATGAGTTATGAAGAAGAAATAAGAACGGATAGCATAGCTACTCCAACAGAAGAAATGCCAAATGAACAATAATGTAGAGTCGTTAGACTTGGAAGAAGAATTGTACGAACATTTTAAATTTGAAGTTCCCAAAGGGCAAGCTTCCTTGCGAATCGACAAATATTTGATGGGTCTGATTCAAAATGCGACCCGTAACAAAATACAGACAGCAGCCACCGAGGGGAATATTTTTGTCAACGATTTGACCGTGAAGTCCAATTATAAGGTGAAACCTTTGGACATCGTTCGTGTGATGTTGACGCATCCGCCGTATGAAAATCATATTATACCGGAGAATATTCCGTTGGACATTGTTTACGAAGACGATACTTTGTTGTTGATCAATAAACAACCCGGAATGGTGGTGCATCCCGGTCACGGGAATTACACGGGGACTTTAGTGCATGCCTTGGCGTATCATTTTGATAATTTGCCAATGAATAGCAGCGAGCGTCCCGGACTGGTGCACAGAATTGATAAGGACACTTCGGGATTACTGGTTATTGCCAAAACTGAAGCGGCGATGACGCATCTAGCCAAACAATTTGAAGCAAAAACCTCCGAAAGGGAATATGTTGCTTTGGTTTGGGGAAATGTAACCGAAGAAAAAGGGACGATAGAAGGCAACTTGGCGCGTCACTTGAAAGACCGCATGCAAATGGCTGTTTTTGCCGATCCTGAGATTGGAAAGCCTGCTGTGACACATTATAAGGTGCTGGAACGTTTCGGCTACGTGACTTTGATTTCGTGCCAGCTTGAAACGGGAAGAACACACCAAATTAGAGCACATTTGAAACATTTAGGGCATCCTTTATTCAATGACGAGCGTTATGGCGGCCATTTGATCCTGAAAGGGACTACGTTTACCAAATACAAGCAGTTTATAGACAACTGTTTCAAGATATTACCAAGACAGGCATTGCACGCCAAGACTTTGGGCTTTGTGCATCCTACGACGGGCGAGATGATGCGTTTTGACACTGAATTGCCTCAAGATTTTCAAGATTGCATCGAGAAATGGAGAGGATACTCTAAATCGCATTTGACCGAAGAGGAGGAGGAGGCATAGTTTTTAGGGCTTCAAAGTTTCAGAGTGTTAAAGTTTTGGTATTTAATATTCTATCACGAAATGATTATATGAAAAATCCCTTTTGATTAATTCAAAAGGGATTTTTGGTTTTAATAAGGCTTTTCATCATAAGATATCAGCAAGGCTGAGTGTGACTCTTTTGTGGTTGTAGTGATCATATATCAGGTAAATAGCGACGACTTGAAACACAATTGATAGCACAGAACCCTCAAAACCAAAACCGCCCCCATTCCAGATTGTGGGATTGCTGTAGTTGATGTTTATTAAGGAGTAATGGTCGTTGCCACTGACATTAAAACCAAGTATAGTTCCTTGAAAAAAATTCCAACTAAAATGCAAAGCGATGGCGAACCATAATCTTTTTGTAAATATGTAGCAGATGCCCAAAAGGACTCCTGCAATGAAAAGATCAAAGAGATTTAAGATTGATATAAAATCATTGGATATATGCAATAGGCTAAAGAGCACTGAGGAAATAGCCAAAGCCACATACTTATTATACGACTTCATGAGATTACTTAACATATATCCTCGACATAGTGTTTCTTCGGAAATCGCAACGCAAATGAAAAGTCCGGCATTTAACAAAAGTTCAGTAAAACTAAAGTCAAAAGACTGAATGCTTATTTCATTAGTAAAAAGCAAAGTTAAAAACCCCATTAACATAATTAGGAACCCGAGCAATAAACCTAGGATTAGGTCTTTTTTGACGGATAGGTTTTGAAGACCTAGGTGGATAAAAGATTTCAGGTCAAATTGTTTTTTTTGCAAAAGTAATATCGTTACAGTAGTCCCTATTACTGTAGCTAATGCCGAGAAAAAGGATTGTAATGAGGTTGGTGGAAAATTCTTATTATGCAGATAATCATAACCTGAGAAATAGGCTGCCAATATCTGAAATAGCCCTACAATAAAAATATAAGGCAGAATTACTATTATGGCATCATATAAACCCCGATGCTTGTCATTAGAAGGAATTTTCATTTATTTGACTTGTTTCAGGTCCACCTTTTTGTGGTCTACAAACAAACGGCAGCTTACTTTGAATAGCCCTGAAATGTTAGTTTTAACATGGAGTTTAGCTCCGTTCTTGTCCGTCAAAACTCCAGATAGTTTACTTGGAGTAAAAAAGTTTAACTGCTCGTCCTGTAGTATGTTGTTTATAAATAGTTTTTCGCCGTTGAGCCAGTCGTTGGTGATCGTTATTAGGTTGTCTTCGTAGTTGGCAATCCATTCGCTTTTCATGTTAGTTTTTTTTTGGTTAATAGTGAAAAAGGCAGCAACAAAGATGAAACTTTTAAAGCTGTTTTCCTATGGCAAAAAGACGACATAAAAACGTGAATGGCAATACCCACTTTTGGTGATATTTTAAAAGTAAAGGAGAGTTTACAAAAATGGTTGGTAAATCTTGAGACAGCTGATTCTACAATGTTAGAAAAACGGATTGAAATTCTTTTGTTCTTCCACGGCGCGTATCTCAGGTGGACAGTGATTGTTTGGAGGTTATATTCCTATTTTTTTGAATTGCTCTATTTGTCTGCGATGTCTCAAAATATGCACAATGGCGTGTTCCATCAACTGTTCGATATCATATAATTGCCCCCAAGATGTAATCATTTTTTTTGAATTGTCATATACCTCGAGTTCCTGATCGTAAATTGATCCAAAAGTGTTTTTGGTGTATTCAATAACTGCATCCAAATCGTCTTTGTATCCGGTAACACTATTGTGAAACCTCTTCTCCAGTTGTTTAACATCAATGCATTTTTGGTTCCGGATATAAATACAATAAGAGTATCCCGAACTAACCACATGGCTTAAAATCGTTTGAATGGATAGACAGTTCGTATTGGTGGTCGTTTGGTCTCGAATCGCAATTAAATCATCTGAAGTGATGTCCGCAATTGTCGCTTGCAATTCATGAATTGCCTTTTCATATTCGGCCAGTAGCGCAAGGACGGCATTTCTTTTTTGTTGCATGATGTTATTCCGTTTTTAAATTTTGGGTTAATATAATTTTCAATATTGTTACAAAGTAAAATGATACCGTTACTGCCCCACGACAATGGTCCTGAATGTGAGGTTCACTCTGGGTTTTGTAATGAGTTTGGTGGGAGGTAGGCGGTGCAGCCAATGGCTTTGGGTTTGGTCTTTCATGACCAGCAGGCTGCCGTTTTGCAGAATTCTGGAAACCGTTTCCTTGGTTTCCTTGTGCTTGAAGGCAAATTTGCGCTCGGCCCCAAAACTCATCGAGGCGATGGCTCCGTTTTTCTTGAGGTCCTTTTCGGCATCGCTGTGCCAGGCCATGCCTTCGTTGCCACTGTGGTACAAATTAAGCAGGCAGGAATTGTAGGTTTCGCCCGTTTTGGCTTCGGCCAACGCTTTAAGCTCGAGCAATTCCTCTGTCCATGGCAAGGCCTGTTTGGTGGTATTGGAGTAGGTATAGTTGAAGTTGGTGTCGCCGTACCAAGCCACTTTTCGTTTGGTGATGATGAGTTTGCCAAAAATGATGGCTTGGTCATTTTGCCAAGCTATGTTTTCCAACAATTCATCTAAATATTCATTCGCTTTGGTTTGCGTCATCAGCGTACCATAATAGTTCACCGTTCCGTCTTTGGGAAGCAAATTTATGTTTTCTTCGGGTTCTGTGCTGAATAAATCCATTGTCGGTATTCGGTTTTCATACAATGGCCACAAGGTCGGAAATTGTTTTGAATCGCCTCGACTTCAGAGGAAAAAAACACACGATTTTCCTTTTTTAGTCGTTTGCCCGATTTGCAGTGCAGACTTCCATATATTTTAAGTCTGCTGTTGCCGCCCAGCGTAATTTCTTTCCGCTTGATTTTGGATTTGAGCTCGCTATCGGTTAACTGGTTATGAGGGAGCATCATCGTTAAATTATGGTTGTGAATTGCTTTTTCAAGCCATCAAAAAACGGAATGAAGTGACAAAGATACTTTCCATTCTACAATACTGACCTTTTTTCGGCTATTTCTTCCAGAAAATGCATCGTACTATTTTTTGGTGCTAGCGCAATGACGGGTCTTTGCGCGATTTTGGACGTAGTAGGATTCGGAAAGTCAAAAGAATAGCTGTTTCCGCTGAGGAACAGGATGCCATGGATTAGAGATACAGGAAGAAAATCCAGTTTTTCCAGGAAATAATCGCAGGTTTTGTTGCAATAATTGGTAATCAGAAAAGGGAAAGACCTCGGGACAAAATAAAGCTCCTGTACTCTTGTTGGTTCTGACGTAATTTTTTTGTTGAATTTGAAATAGTGGACTTCTTTTTTTTCGTTTTTAAGAGCAGTAAGTTCGGAGACAGACAAGGGTAAGCGCGAATCCGAACGGTAGAAATAGATGTTTTTTGCCACATCAATAATGACCCACTTTTGTAATTCCTTGCAATAGATTTCATTAAAGGAATGCCCCCCTAAAGTGTTTGGGTTATCGTTTAAAACCTTTAATCCCCATTCCTTCACTTTCAAATCGTTAATGACGCAAAAATTGTTGTAAACTTGGGAAAAATCACTGCAAACGCCGCCTTCGCCATTTAGCATTTTTATGATCGCAGTTGCTGAGGATTTTCCCAGTCCCGGTCCCCCTTTAATATTATTCCTAAGCCATTTTGCGATTTTCTTTGCTTTTTTGAGGTCGGTCAAATCTTCGTTGCCTTCAGTGAATATCCATGGGTTCAACTCGTAATAAATGGAGGGAATGTCGTTTTTTGGGTTGTCGGAATTATAGCAAAGATCTTCGGTACAAGCAAAGGATGACTTCTTGGAAACCAATCTAAATCGTATCCTATATAATAAAGAATGTCTCCTCAAATACCATTTTAAAGATTTGCACATAACTAATAGTTTTAAGGATTGCCGCTTATCAAACTTAACGAAAACTAAGAAATAATCAGAGCAAAAACCAATGTAAACGTTGAAAGTCAGATATATACGGTAAACTGCATGTGTCTGTGCAAAAAATAAGACAAACCATTTTTTAATGATGAAAAATCGCATAAAAAAAAGCCACAATGCTCAAGATGAGGATTGTGACTTTTTTAGTTTGTTTAAGTTCTTTTAGTTGCGAAATAGAAGCACTAAATTTACCAGATTCGCTTCGTTTTAGTTTTCGCTGTAAATTTCAATCTGTTTTTTTGCCAACCGCTGTTTCATCCATGCCGCCAGTTTTTCTTTCGACGATTCCTCTAACCCCGCCTTGCTCTTGTAGATCAAGACCGGCAATGTCTTAGTGCTGTCTGTGTTTTCATTAAAAGTATGATTCGAAATTGAAATGTTTTCAATCTCCGGAAACAGGATTTTCACTTCTGCCAGCAGTGCTTTGTTGTCATAAGTATTTTTGGCGATTTCATTTTTTAAGTTTAAAATGGTAACGTCTTTATCGCTCAATATATCTTTATTGAAATTGATTTCATTCAAAATATCGCTCTTGAGGTCAGTGGTGTCCTGGATGACTACTAATTTAGTGTCGTTTATGTTGTAGGTTTTTAATTTTTCATTTAATGTTTTAATTTCGTCATCGCTAAATCTTTTGGAAAGAAAACCAAGTTGCAGTTTTTTTGGCTTTGCGTTGAAGTTCGTTTTCTTGTACAAAACGGCAATCCCTTTACTTGTGAATTCATTGTCCATGAAAACATCGATTTGATGTTGGTATCTTTTCTGCTCAATTAATTGGTATGCAAAATATATACTCGGAAGGATTAATACCGTTATTAAAGTTGTGATAATATACCGCACCTGTTTTTGATGTTTATCGTCCAATTGCTTTTTGACGGGGTACTTTAAATATTTGACAATGAAAAAGGTGGAGATGCAGATGAAAACGCAATTTATCGAGTACAAATACATCGCGCCGAAAAAGAATTTTAAGCTACCAAGCGCTAAACCATATCCTGCCGTACAAAGAGGAGGCATAAGAGCTGTTGCAATTGCGACGCCCGGTATGGGATTTCCTTTTTCAACTCGAGTCATCGCAATTGCGCCCACCAAACCACCAAAAAAGGCAATGAGGATGTCATAAATATTTGGTGAAGTTCTTGATAATAATTCTGGCTGAGCCTCTTTAAAAGGACTTACATAAAAGTATAGAGTAGAAACGAATAAGCCAACAACTGTGGCTATGAGAAGGCTTTTTAGTGACTTTTTAAGCAAAGTAAAATCATAGATTCCCAATCCGAAACCTGCGCCTATGATGGGCCCCATCAATGGAGATATAAGCATCGCGCCTATGATTACCGCCGTCGAATTCACGTTCAATCCCACCGAGGCCACCACAATCGCACAGGCCAAGATCCACAGATTGGAACCCCTGAATGAAATGTTGGATTTCACGTTGTCCAACACTAGATTCTTGTCTTCCTCGCCTTTGCTAAGATTAATATAATCGAAAAACCTATTCATTGTTGTTTTCATTCGTAACTTCTTTTAAGGTGTTTTTTAAAAAAACGAATCCCACTAAACCTGCGATTAATGAAGAAAGTAAAATAATGAATTTTGCGTTGCTAATTATAGTTTGATCGTCAAAGGCAAGTAAAGTTATGAATATTGACATGGTAAAACCAATCCCACCCAAAAATCCCACTCCAATGACCGTTTTCCAGGTTAAGTCGTTGGGAAGTTTGCAGAACCCGGCATAAACGGCCAAAAAGCTAAAGAGGTAAATCCCCAAAGGTTTTCCAACAATTAGTCCCAGGGCGATTCCCAGACTGTAATGCTGCGAAATGGTTTCTCCGATATTGGAACTGATAACAATTGCCGTATTGGCCAAGGCAAATAAAGGAAGTATAAAAAAACCGACGGGTTTGTGCAGAAAATGTTGCAGAATATAGGAAGTTGATTTTTTATCTCCGTTGCCAAATGGTATCACAAAAGCCAACAGCACTCCCGTAATGGTTGCATGAATGCCTGAATGTAGCATGAACCACCACATGATTACACCACCTATCAGGTAGGGAATTAGGTTTCGCACTTTCATTCTATTCAATACGAACAGCACTGACATGACCGCCAGAGCAATGAACAAGTTCATCCAGAGGATCGTTTTTGTGTAGAAGACGGCAATTACCAAAATGGCACCCAAATCGTCAATCACTGCTAATGCCGTTAAGAAAATTTTCAAAGACAACGGTACCCTGCTACCCAATAAGGATAGGATTCCCAATGCAAATGCAATGTCAGTGGCCATTGGAATTCCTGCTCCGCCATGTGCTACCGTACCGTAATTTAATAACAAATATAATCCCGCGGGAATTAACATTCCACCTAGCGCCGCAAAAATCGGAAGCATCGCGTCTTTTATATTTGACAATTCACCGTCGTAAATTTCTCTCTCTAATTCTAAACCAATCAGCAAGAAGAAAATAGTCATCAAGCCATCATTAATCCAATATTCCAAGCTTTGCCCGCCCAAGTTCATATGCCAAGTATGGATGTATTCGGCGCCAAAGATTGAATTTGCCATAAATAATGAAAATATGGTGCAACCTATCAAGACAAGTCCACTGGATTTTTCATTATTAAAAAATTCGTTAAACAAATCATTGTTATAAATCTTTTTTATCGCCTTTTTCATTTTTAATTTCATGTATTCTTTGTGTTTTAACCAATACGGGGATATTTTGCCCGTATCTATTTATAAATGCCACTAATTTTAGCTCGATTGACAAAAATAGCCAATTAGTGGGTAATCCTCTTGCAGAAACGGATAATAATATTTTAAAAATAAGCTGGCGAAATTTTTAAAAATGTTTTAGCGACACCCATTTTATGGTAATCTGACAAAACGGATTCTGAATTTAAAAGAAAATGTCTTAATTGTTAGCGATTAATAGTTCAATAATTATTTACGCACAGCTCCGGACTTGGGGCCTTTTAAGATGCACTTTGCAATTCCCTAAGGATTTTATAAGAATTTAGTCTTGCCTCGTGATCGTAGATATGGGAAACTACCATCAGTTCATCGATTTGTGTGTCGTCAACGAATTGAGTCAAAGCCTCCTTAATTTCGGAGGGATTTCCAATGAAAGAATAGGTCAAAAACTGCTTCATTACTTGTTTTGCTTCGGGACTCACTTTGAAATTTTGATCGGCGGGTTGAAGCGGATGCCTGTCATTTGTCAGAATACCCAGAAAAATTTTTTCCATCGATGTGGCGATCAATTTGGCCTCTTCGGATGTTGTTGCCGCGGTAACATTTACGCAAGCAATCGCATAGGGTTCTTTTAGCTGTTCCGATGGTTTGAAGTTGGTTCTGTAGATATGAAGCGCTTGCTGCAATTGCTGCGGGGCAAAATGGCTGGCAAAGGCATAAGGCAATCCAAATGCGGCAGCTAATTTGGCACTGTCGGTACTGGAACCCAATATCCAAATGGGAATGTCGAGGCCTTCTCCGGGTATCGCCCTGACTTCGGAATTTTTGTTGTCTTCTGACAGGTAGTTTTGCAATTCCCTCACCGTTTTTGGGAATTGGAAAGCTGCCTGATCGTCCCTTTGCAATGCCCTGGCGGTAAGTTGATCCGTTCCCGGAGCGCGACCCAATCCCAAGTCGATTCTATTGGGATACAAGGACGCGAGCGTGCCGAATTGTTCGGCGATCACCAAAGGCGCATGGTTGGGCAGCATGATTCCGCCGGAACCTACTCTTATTTTGGTGGTTCCTCCCGCAATATGACCAATCAGGATGGATGTGGCCGAACTGGCAATACTGACCATATTATGGTGTTCCGCCAGCCAAAAGCGATGATAACCCAGACTTTCAGCTTTTTGTGCCAGACTAAGACTGTTTTTGAATGATTGGGCAGGAGTTTTTCCTTCTAAGACTAAGGCTAGATCTAATATGGATAATGGAGTGGTATTAAAATCTTTTTTCATCGGAATTATATCTGTTCTGGAGTTTTAATCCTCTGTTTTTTAAATGTTCATTTGTATCGCTTAAGATACAAAATTTGAGACTCAACGGCCTATTTTTTAGCCGTTTTTATATTTCGAGTTTCATCAATAAATTTATTGGCTTGTCACTGCCCAACTACAGCAGAAAAAGTTTCGATGAATGTTTGGGAAGCAATTTTTTGTATTGATTCCAGATCAGATAGAGTAGCTCTCCTAATTTCTATTTTGTTCATGATAATTGAATATGTTTTCGAGGCGTAAAAATTAGATTCAAAAATAGCGAATAGAAAATTTGAATCCATTCATGTTTTCTATTGAATCATTAAACAAATCAATTTAAGTAAAGCTATTTATTGTTTTCAATTTGTACTTTTGGGTAATTATTGAAAAGAACCTGTAACAGGAATATTTATGAAAATTGTGATCTCTCCGGCCAAATCTTTGAACTTCGAAAAAGAATTACCTACCGCAGCATATACCGAACCTTTATTTTTAAAGGAATCAAGACAGATCCAAAAAGTATTGAAAAAGGAATCACCAAAAGATTTGTCTGAACTGATGCATATTTCGGATAAATTGGCCGATTTAAACTGGCAGCGAAATCAAGAGTGGAAAACTCCGTTTTCTCCTGAAAATGCACGTCCCGCCATTTATGCTTTCGACGGGGACGTATATACTGGTTTAGATGCCTATTCGATTCCAATAGATAAATTACAGAGACTACAAGACAGTTTACGGATTTTATCCGGTTTGTACGGACTCTTGAAACCTTTGGATCTGATTCAAGCATACCGATTGGAAATGGGGACAAAATTACCCATCGACGAAAGCAAGAATTTGTATGAATTTTGGAAAAACACAATCACCAAGAGCCTCAACAAAGAACTTAAGAAAGACGAACTTTTCATAAACTTGGCGAGCAACGAATATTTTTCGGCTATTGATGTTAAAGCATTAAAAGTTCCCATAATCACACCCGATTTTAAAGATTATAAAAACGGAAAATTGAAAAGCATCAGCTTTTTCGCCAAAAAAGCCAGGGGAATGATGGTGCGCTATATCATCGACACCGATGCCAAAACAATTGACGATTTAAAAGGCTTCAATTATGACGGCTATCAGTTTGACGCGAATCTGTCTAAAGGCAACCATCTCGTTTTCACGAGGTAGTACTTCATCAAAAATAAAAAAATGCCGATACCACTTGTGATATCGGCATTTTTTTTATTGCTATTAATGCATGGCGTCCGCCGGATTGATTTTGTTTTTTCCTTTCTTAATCAGAAATATAATCGGAATGCAGCACAGAAACATAATTCCGAGATACGTGAAAATGTCCATATACGACAATACCGTACTTTGTTTCATAACGGAATAATCGATTGCCTGATAGGCTTTCTTTAACGCTTCGTTAGCCGTAAATCCTTTGGACATAAACCCTTTTTGCAACAGCAACAATCGTTGTTGGACTTCAAATTTGCTTCCGTCCAAATGTGCCACTAAATTTACGCGGTGTTCTTGGTTGAATCTGGTGATAAAGGTAGTGATTATGGCTATTCCGAACGAACCTCCAAGCTGTCTCATCATACCTGTAAAGGCTGCGCCTTCTCCAATATGTTTTCCTGATAAAGTGGATAACGATAAGGTGGTGATGGGCACAAAAAGTAGCCCCAGTCCAATTCCCCTTAATATCAATGACCAATATAAATGTTCGACACCAGTATCTGGCGTCATGCTATCATGCATCATAAGGGTAAAGAAAAAGAATACAAGAAACCCTAAGCCTACCATATATCCTTGCGGAACGCCCCTCTGGATCAATTTACCAATAATAGGCATCATAAAGGCGGTAGTTATAGATCCCGGGATCAACAGCAATCCCGCATCAGTGGCGGTCCATCCTAAAACGGACTGGGTGTAAATTGGAATAATCAAAGTGGAACCGTACAATCCGAAACCTAAAATGAAACACATTAAGGTACCGATCCTTAGGTTACCGTCTTTCAACACACTCAAATTTACGATCGGATATTTGTAGGTTAACTCCCTCCAAATAAATAATATCAGACCAAATAATGAAACGGCGCTCAATAGCACAATCAATTTGTTGTTGAACCAATCGTCTTGTTGCCCATGTTCCAGTACAAACTGTAAAGAACCGATAAAGGCTGCCAAAAGGAAGATTCCTATCCAATCGACTTGATTTACCTTCAGTTTTTCGCCATATTTCGGGCTTCTGACAAAGCTTAATGTCAAAAGGGTGGCGATGATTCCCAGGGGGATGTTGATGTAAAAAATATAAGGCCAAGAGAAATGATCCACTAAATAGCCCCCCAATGGCGGACCCAATGTGGGGCCTACAATAACTCCCATACCATAGATGGCTTGGGCCATTCCCCGTTTGGCAATGGGATAACTTTCCGTAATGATCGTTTGTGCGGTAACCAATAAGGCACCCCCGCCAAGACCTTGAATAAACCGGAAGGCTACCAGCTCCCATATATTGGTGGCATTACCACATAAAAAAGAGGCAACGGTAAATATAATGATGGAAACGGCAAAATAATTGCGTCTCCCAAATTGCTGTGAAAGCCAACTCGTCATTGGGATTACGATAACATTGGCAATGGCATAGGCCGTAATCACCCAAGCCACATCTGTTAAAGTGGCTCCCAGGCTCCCTCTCATATTGGTCAGCGCGACATTGACAATAGTGGTATCCACAATTTCCAGCAAGGCACAAAGTACCGCCGTCAGTGTAATGATAACCCGTCTAAAACCGTATTCAACTAGATCGTCTTCTCCTTGTGCCATATTATTTTATATGTACGTCAACATCCACATTCATCCCCGGCCGCAATAATTTTATTTTCTCGGCATCATTATTGGCGTCAATACTGATTTTAACGGGCAAGCGTTGGATCGTTTTCACGAAGTTACCCGTGGCGTTATCCGGAGGCAAAATAGAGAAACGAGCCCCAGTGGCGGGTGAAAATGAAGTCACCGTTCCATTAAAGTCATAGCCAGGATAGGCATCCACTTTTATGGTTACTTTTTGTCCGGTCACCATTTTATTTAATTGCGTTTCTTTGAAATTGGCCACAACCCAGGCTTCATTGTTGTTGATGATGTAAAAAAGCGATTGTCCTGCCTGAACCAGTTGTCCCGGTTGAATGTCAATTTTAGAAACCTGCCCGTCAATGGCGGCGGTTACGGCTGTGTAGCTTAGATTTAAAATTGCCGAGTCAAGCAACGCTTTGGCTCTTTTGATATTGGCGGCCGCTACGTCCGTTTGTTTGTCTGATGCTTTTGATTTGGCCACAATAACTGATTTCTGGAAGGCCGTCGCTTTTTCCTGTTGCTCCAAAATACGCACTTGACTTTCCGCTTCTTGCTTTGCAGCCAAAGCCTGTTCGTATTGTTGCTTTGTGATCGTATGGCTTTTGTACAAGTTGTTGTATCGGTTGTAATCACTTGTGAGGCGACCCAATCTGATTTTGGCGGTTTCGATATTTCCTCCGGCAGATTTCACATTGGCATCAGACACTGAAATGCTCGCTAAAATACTGTTGATGTCCGCTTTGGAAACTTCAAAACTCCCTTCTGCACTGGCCAAATTTGCAGTCGCTTCATCTATCTTTAATTGGTAATCCTTTTTGTCAATCGTAAATAAAGTATCCCCTTTTTTTACAAAATCGTTATCCTTGATATACACTTTGCTTACATAACCTGAAACTCTTGGTATGATTGGGTTCATGTTTTTCTCTATCTGGGCATCATCTGTTCCTTCGTGAGAAAGGGAGTGAATGTATTTATAAGTTCCATAAGCAAAACCTAATAGCACCAAAGAAGCTATTATAATGATAAACTTTGTGTTTGTTTTTTTCTTTGTCATTTTGGTGTCGATTATATTTTTGAAAGATTGAAGGTTTGGTTTAATTGTCCGCATACGGAAAGCAGCTCATAGTATTTTTGGATAACATTCGCTTTCGCCAATGTCCTATTTATGTTGGAACCCAATTGTTCCACATCGGCTTCCAGCAAGTCATTGGTGTCCGATAGACCGTTATCGTACTTGTCTCTGATTATCCTGTAATTTTCAGATGCCTGTTCAACCGCTTGATTGTAAACCAAATTTTGTTTTAACGCTAAATCATAATCTTCAATGGCTTTCTGAACCTGTATTTTGATGTAATCTGTAAGCATCTCCCCGGAATTTTGTATTTCCAAAGCCTTGCTTTCGGCGATTTTTACATTTGTGCCATTTTTAAGAATGCCACTCAAGTCATAGGATACGCCAACACCAATATTCATTGCATTTTGTACGGTAATCACGTTTTTTAAATCTAATGCCGTATATCCTCCAATGATTGAAATAGTGGGGTAGTAGCCACTTTTGACTATTTGGACATTGGCAAGACTCGCTTTTTCTTGTAATTGAATAGATTGTAAGTCTTTTCGATTTTTCAAGGCCGGTCCCTCCTCGGTGGGAACATTGGTCATTTGAAAGTTGGCAAAATCACTTTCTCTAATTTCTAGCTTCGTCTTAGGATCCATTTTTAAAAGACTCGCGAGTTCGAAGTTTACGATATTCAGGTCACTTATGGCTCGGTCTAAAGATAGCTGTACTTTAGAAACTTGGAGTTGTGACTTTAACAAATCATTTCTTGGAATGATTCCGTTTTTCTCTAGTTCAAGGAAATCGTCCACGCGTTGTTGTGCACTTTTTTGGTTTTCCTTTAGGAGTTCAACCGTTTTTTGTGCCTTGTATAAACTTGCGTAATAATTGATGACTTGCATGGCGACCTCCTCTTTTGTTTGCATTGCGCTGGCGGTTTCAGCCTGATACATAATATCATACGCTTCAACGGTGTTTTGTATTTTAAAACCGGCAAATATGGGAAGACTTGCGTTGACTTGTCCAATCATTAATTGGTCAACGACTGGAAGCGGCTCTGGATTGGAACTTTTGTTCAATTTCAAATCTATTGAAGCTTTCGCTAAACGCTGGTACTGTCCCGAAACCTTCAAATCAGGGTATCTGTTGTTTTTTACGGATTGCAACTCGTATTTTTTCGTGGCCACTTTGGTGTTTGCCAAATTTACTTCATTGCTTTTTGCCCATGCCATGTGGATCGCCTCGTCGAGTGTTAGGCTCGTTTTTTCTTGCGCTTCTATGGATGAAATTCCAGTAAAGAAAATCCCAAAGAGCAATAATTGACTAACTTTCATATATCAGAAGTGCTTTTATTGTTTGTTGAATGTGTTTTGTCAGATTGGTTTTTACGTAATTGTTGTATAGTTCTTCCGTATTAAGCTGTAATAAATTTTTGAAATACGGTTTGTTCATGTGGAAATGGAAAAACGTCCCCAAGATGGTAGGAGTGATCAGGGGAACAATAATATCTTTCCTAAAAACCCCCTTGTTTTGCCCTTCTTCAATGATGGACATTAATGCTTTTAGGTTTCCGCTTCTTAGGTCATTAAGGGCCTGAAGGTCAATATCTCTTTTCTCATTGGAAAACTCAAAATGCAATATTCTATAAATCCCTTTATTACAGTTTATCCGATTGATATAAATCTCGATCAGTTTATTTACTTTCTCGATAGGCTCAAGACTTTCGGCCAATAAATTTTCTATTTGAAATTTTAAGTCCGTAGTTCTGAAAAGAATAAGGGATTCCAGTAATCGTTCTTTGGACCCGAAATAATAGGAAACCATTGCGACGTTAATTTTCGCTTCTTTGGCAATGTTTCGAATCGAGGTGCCATCAAAACCCTTTTCGGCAAATAGGGTTTCAGCCACTTGAAGTATCTGGATTTGCTTCTCGCTAAAGGTACTGCTTGATGACATAAATTAAAATATCAGGCAAAATTAAACAAGCGTTTAAATTAAACGCTCGTTTAATTTTGGTTTAACACAATTTTAACAGGAAGTTCTCGGCCCTTTTTTTGTTAATTCCCGGAAGCCATACAACAATTGGCGACATGACTCCAGCTAGGAAAATTGACCTATGCCGAAATAGTGATGGAATGTTTCGATTAGATTCCGAAAGCTTTTATCGATCTGTTTGATGGAAGGAACAAAGGCAAAATGGTCGTTAAGATTTAACGAATGCATAGAAATAAACCCAAAAAACCAGTTGCCGATTTTTTTGAGCGACTGTTTTTGCTTTAAGATTATCTTCCCTAATCAGTTGGACTTTTTTTATTTCGCCTCAAATCATTAAAATTTGGTTAGATTTGTAAAGTACAATAATGCAAATCATACTCTTAGGCGATTGTGGAACAGGTGTTAATTCTACAGCATTTTGCAAAATTTAAATCTCGTCAATTCCTTTTTCACTATGAAATCTAAAAATATAAACCGCTTGAAATGGACAACAACTATTGCTTTACTGTTGATAGTTTTAGGGAGCTTTGCCTACGGTTCATGGCGAGGAGATAGAGGGAACGGAAACAAGAGGTTTCCAGAGAAGACAGAAACGATTTTAAAAGATACTTTGTCAGAGCCAACTAAAGCTTTAGAACCTGCTAGCACAATGACAGAGCCAACTAGTGGTTCTCTTTCAGTAAGGGACAGTATTGTAAGCTTCGGAAGCGGTTTATTGGGAACGCCTTATGTCGAGGCCGGATGCAGCAGGGATGGTTTTGATTGTTCCGGATTTGTTTATTTTGTTTTCCGACACTTTAAAATCGAGGTTCCGCGTAGCTCTTCGCAATTTGAGAATTTCGGGCAAGAAATCGATATTGATAATGTAAGGAAAGGGGATATTTTACTGTTTTTAAGTCCCACAAGAAATGTAATAGGCCATTTGGGTATAGTTTCAAATCCAAATGGAATGGAAAGCGATTTCATCCATGCGACTTCCGGCCGCGAAATGAAAGTGGTTATTACAAGCCTAAAAAAGCCGGGCTATACTCGCAGATTCGTAAAAGCGATACGAGTCTTATAAAGTTCATCATTAAGCAAACTTATAAAGACACCGATACCAGGGTTTTAAAGAAGTCCCTGCTGGGAAATTGACTTGATTTCTCTGCCGGAGCCAACGCAACACCGCTGAAGAATAAACAATAAATCTTCATAACTTATACCAATAAAATAAAATGAGAAATAAAATAGATAAAAACCGTATTCTGGAAGAATGCAGGCAACATCAGCTTGAATTAATTAACAATTATAAAGAACGAGAGGCGGAAATAAATGAAGATACCTTCAGCCAAAATGAATCTGCCAGCCAGTCTGAAGATCGCAGGGCCGGAAAATACGAATTGTTGAAAGTCCTGGGAGACGAACTGTCTTTTGCCCAAAAGGAACTCTCTTACCTAGATTCATTAGACGTCGCAAAGGAAAGTTCTCACGTAGAACCTGGAGCAATTGTAGTAACTGAAAAATTAACTTTTTTCATCGCGATATCCAGCGAAAAAATTGAAATAGATGGACAGACAGTCATTGGTATTTCGACCAAAGCACCTATTTATGAAAAAATGAGGGGATTGTCAAAAGGAAGTTCATTCCAATTTAATGAAACGGATTATGTTATCGAAGATTTGTATTAAGAGTTAAAAGATGCGAGAACATACATTTTGGTTTTTGTCGTAAGATAATGAAAAGTCGAATTTCCACTTGGAAACTATCGCTTTGCAAATAATGGTGCGTTTTCCGGAAAAGCTGCTTCCGGGAAACATTGCGCATAATTACATGGCTATCAATAATATAATTTTTTAAATTGTAAAAAAAAGGTTTTAATTTTCCCCGGATTATCTGTTCCCTTTCAAAAAAAAATCTTAAATTTAAGTATAATTTAACAGCTGACCCCATCGCTGTTTTTTGAAGCTATTGTCGTTCGATGAGATAGCTGCCGTTTTTGTTTTTGACAGTTGTTTTTATCAAAAAATAATATATTTTTCCGAAAGTGAATTCTTTTCAACTATAAAACTGTCAAAATGAAAAAAAAGACACTGATATTGCTTTCCGTTTCGGTTTTCGTTGTCGCGGCGGCACTTTACTTTTTCCTTTCGAAAGATAAGGCCAAAAACATTAATTTTGTAACGGCAAAGGCACATTACGGATCAATTGCTAAAAGCGTGACGGCAACAGGAACGATTCAGCCACTGGATACCGTTTCGGTGGGAGCTCAAGTTTCGGGTGTCGTGAGCAGTATTTATGTTGATTTTAACGACGTGGTCAAAAAGGGTCAGCTTTTGGCTAAGATAGATTCTTCGATTATGAGGGCACAGGCCGAACAGTCTATGGCAAATCTGGCCACTGCCAAAAGCAACCTGATATTACAGGAAAGCGATTTTGAAAGGCAAAAGTACTTATTCGACCGCGGAATAATTAGCAAGGCTGAGTATGAGTTATCAGAAAATCAATATCATACTGCCGAGGCCGCAGTTAATAGTGCGAACGCGCAATTGAAAATAGTCACAAGGAACTTATTCTACACCAATATTTATTCCCCCATTGACGGTGTGGTCCTGAACAGGAACGTAAGTGCGGGCCAGACCATCGCTTCCAGTTTTAATGCGCCAACCTTATTTGTAATCGCCAAAGATCTGACCAAAATGCAGGTTCGTGCGGCGGTGGATGAAGCAGATATTGGCGGAGTGAAATCAGGGCAGAAAGTGAGCTTTACCGTTGATGCTTTCCCTGATATCTTTAAGGGAACCGTAGAGGAAGTGCTTTTGCATCCATCGGTATCGGCAAACGTGGTGACCTATAAGACTCTAATCAATGTTCAAAACCCCGATTTGAAACTCAAACCCGGCATGACTGCAAACATCAACATCTACACGGCCGAAGACGACAATGTCTTATTGATTCCTTCGAGAGCCTTAAACTTCAAACCGGATTCGACCGTAATGACCAGTTTTAGGGTTGTAAAAGCGGAAAAAGGAATTGCGTATTCAAACGAAAGCGCTGGGTCAGAATCCGTTTCACAGGCAGCTAATAATAGCTTTCAAAATGCCTACGTATGGACCAAAGTGGGCGATACTTTGAGGGAAAAAAAGATAAGTATTGGTCTTAACGATGATGCTTTCGTAAAAGTGATTGGAGGACTCTCAAAAGGTGAAGAGGTAATCACTGCTGCCGCGAATGATATCAGTGGTGATAATGCCGATAATGTGCAGAGGAGCCCTTTTATGCCTAGGATTTCTAGAAGAACTTCCAAAAGTTCGTCAAACAATTAAAAGCAGGAGTCATGAGTTCAGCGATATTGGAAATACAGAACCTGAAAAGGGAATTCAAAATGGGAGGAGATGTGGTTAAAGCAATTAACGACGTCAGTTTCTCCATTAATTCCGGGGAATTCATTACCATTATGGGGAGCAGCGGCTCGGGGAAAACGACCTTGCTGAACATTTTGGGCTGTTTGGACCAACCGAGCTCGGGACACTATTTTCTGGAGGGTATTGATGTCAGCACACTCAGCAAGAATGAGCTGGCACGACTTCGTAACCGCAAGCTGGGCTTTGTATTTCAGTCGTACAATTTGTTACCCAGGACTTCGGCCATTGAAAATGTCGAGTTGCCACTGCTTTACAATCCTGATATTTCGTCAAAAGAGCGTCAGGAAAAAGCGATGCAAGCACTCGAGGAGGTAGACCTTTTGAATCGGGTTCACTATCGGCCTAGCCAGTTATCCAGCGGTCAGCAACAGAGGGTAGCCATAGCGAGGGCCTTGGTCAATAACCCGATATTGATTCTGGCCGACGAAGCCACAGGTAATCTGGACACCAGAAATTCCTACGGGATTATGGCACTGATGCAGGAACTAAACGAAGTGCAAGGAAAGACGATTGTCTTTATCACCCATGAGCCCGATATTGCCGCTTTCAGCAAACGCACCATTACGCTGCGCGATGGCAGAATCATAAAGGACAGTATCAATACAAATGTGCGGAACGCTAAGCAAGATTTGGAGGATCTCCCTGAAATTGATGAATCGGCAACTGCTACCCAATGAAACTATCTAATCTTTTACGACTGGCCCTGAAGGCAATATTGCGCAATAAGCTGCGGTCGATTCTCACGATGCTCGGTATCATCATAGGAGTTGCATCGGTCATAGCCATGATTGCTATCGGCCAAGGCTCGAAACAAAGCATCCAAAGCCAGATTCAGGGCATGGGCAGCAATATGATTACCATCCGACCAAGTAGCACGGTTATAGGAGGAGCAAGAATTGACAATGCCAGCGTTCAGTCACTTACGGAGCAGGATGTAAAGGCCCTGCAAAAAGATTCCAAATACATAAGCGCGGTTTCCCCAGCCGCATATTCGGCAGGACAAATCATCAACGGCCCTTATAACATGTCGACCACAATGCAAGGCGTTTATCCCGAGTATTTGGATATCCGGGGCTGGCCTTTGAAGGAGGGCGTTGCCTTTACCGCACGGGACGTTAAGTCGGCCACAAAAGTTTGTCTGGTGGGACAAACCATCGTCAACAATCTTTTCCCCGACGGTGAGGACGTTTTGGGCAAAAGCATTCGTTTTAAGAGGATTCCGTTCAAAATAATAGGAGTTTTGACCAAAAAAGGGGAAAATGCCTTTGGACGGGATCAGGATGACGTTATCCTCATCCCCATTACGACCTTGCAGAAAAGAATCTTGTCCAGCATTTATTACCAAACTATTTTTGCCTCAGCCATTGACGATAATGCCACAAAAAATGCAGTTCTGGAGATTCAGAAAGTGTTACGCAGCACCCATAAAATACCCCGCGGAATGGAGGATGACTTTACCGTACGGACACAGGCGGAGCTAATCAGCACTTTTTCATCCACGAGCCAAATCCTGACGGTGTTGCTTACCGTCATTGCAGGGATATCTTTGATAGTGGGAGGTATCGGTATTATGAATATCATGTACGTTTCGGTAACGGAGCGCACCAAGGAAATCGGTCTACGGATGTCTTTGGGCGCAAGGGGCGTCGATATCCTGATGCAGTTTCTGATCGAGGCCATTATGATAAGCATCACTGGAGGGCTGATCGGAGTAATCGTAGGGATAAGTGTCAGCAAAGGGGTCACTTATTTTATGCATTGGCCTACCTTGATTACCCAATCATCGGTGGTGCTTTCCTTCCTGGTTTGCTTTGTCACGGGCGTTTTTTTTGGATATTACCCTGCACTAAAGGCTTCCAGATTGAATCCAATCGAAGCTTTGCATTATGAGTAGATGCTCTTTTTGCGAATTGCAATTGGAAATGATTGGATGCAATAATTGACATTTGTCGATCAAAAGTAATACATTTTTCTTTTATAGCCAGTGCAGGGGAGAAGCGAATCGACGAATTAAATGGCTTCGACCAAACTAAATATCTGATAGTTAAACTTATACTTGCCGTTGGATTCCGGTGCTCGTGCAGAGGAGTCATTCATCGGAATAATTTGGAATTTTAAATCAACAAGAGGCAATGTTTGTAGGGCTTTTTAATATTAAATTTAAAAAATGTGTTATTTCTAAAAATTAAAATAAAAATGTAAAATTTTAAGTTTTTTTTAAGGAAAACACATAAGTTTGTGCCCATCACTTTATGAAACTATCAAAAAAACAATTTATGAGATTTAACCAATTTATTTTAGGCCTATTATTTTTGATAATTGGACCTGGGGCAATGAATGCCCAAACAATCAAAGGGATCGTGACGGATGAGAATGGACGAGCTTTGCCATATTCTAATGTTGTGGACAAAGCTACATCGCAAGGCGTGACCACGGATGGTAACGGTGCTTTTGAAATTAATGTAAAGGCATTGCCTGTTACATTGACCGCAAAATACGTAGGATTCCAAAATAAAAGTATTGAGGTAACAAATGCTGGCGCTGCAATTGTTTTTAAGCTGGATCCAAATAACAGCTTAGATGAGGTTGTTGTTACAGGAAATAGGTCAAAAGTGCGAAGCGTACTAAATTCGGCGGTTCCGATCGATAAGCTTTATGCGGAAGATCTTAAATCGAGCGGACAAGTTACATTTGACAAAATGTTAGCTTACAAAATTCCTTCATTCAATTCGAGCACTCAGGCTATTTCTGATGCGACAGCACATTTTGACCCGGCAGATTTGCGCGGCTTAGGACCAAGTCGTACCTTAGTTTTGGTAAACGGAAAAAGAAAAAATCAAAGCGCATTGGTTTATATCAATGATACTCCCGGAAAAGGTGAGGTAGGAACAGATATGAAAAGTATACCTTTTTCTGCAATCGAAAGAGTTGAAGTACTACGCGACGGAGCCTCCTCTCAATACGGCTCTGACGCTATTGCAGGGGTAGTTAATATTATCCTTAAAAAACAAACTAATTTTACGGAGGTAAGTCTTACTTCAGGAGTAACTTCACAAGGGGACGGTTTCAATTTTGGAGCGGACCTTAACTCAGGATTTAAAATTGCTGACAAAGGTTTCGTGAATTTTAATCTTTCTTATTTGGACCAAAAGAAAACGAACAGAGCAGGAAAGCCAGGAAAAGACGATTTGTTTGGAGTAGCCGCAGATGATGCACAATGGGGAGATTGGTTGAGTAGAAATCCAGACCTAGGGATGACTATAGGACAGCCTGATTCTAAAATGGGTGCTTTAGTGGTGAACGCTGAATATCCGCTTTCTGATAAAACTACACTTTACGCTTTTGGAGATATTAATGTTAGAAAAGGGACTAGTTTTGCGTTGTATAGAGCCCCGTACTGGATTTCAGACCCGAACAATTTATTGCACGATGCAGGTACTACTTATAATGGTTTCCAACCTACATTCAACACGGATGTGTTTGATAATCTAGGGTCTATTGGAATAAGATCTACTTTGTTTGGTTTTAATTCGGATTTCAGTTTAACGGCTGGTTCTAATAAGGTAGATTATAAAGTTGGGAATACGTTGAATGTGTCTTTGGGTGCCAACAGTCCTACAGAATTTAATGTTGGTGGATATACTTTCAGTCAGGTAGTGGGTAATGCCGATTTCAGCAGAACTTTTGACAAAGTGACTTTTGGTTTTGGTACAGAGTTAAGAAAAGAACAATTTGAGGCGAGAGCAGGTCAAGAGGAGTCTTATGTAGGTGGAGGAGCACAGTCTTTTCCTGGATTACAGCCTGCAAATGAATTGAAAAAAGACCGTAGTAACGTAGGGGTTTACACTACGCTGGATTACGATATGACAGAGGCTTTCTTGATAGGAGGATCTTTAAGATATGAGAACTATTCTGATTTTGGGGATAATTTTTCTTGGAAGGTTAATTCTCGTTACAAACTGAATAATGATATTGTAGTAAGAGCTTCATACAGCACTGGATTTAGAGCGCCAGCCTTGCACCAAATTTATTTGAGTAATATTCAAACGCTTGTATCTGGAGGTACAGTTTCTAATCAAGGGACTTTTAACAATGTGGATCCAGCGGTTATAGGATTGGGAGTTCCTCAATTGCACGCTGAGAAATCAGAAAATATATCGACAGGGATTACTTTTAGATCAGGTGCTAATTTTTCTGCATCTCTTGATTTCTACCATATAAAAGTAAAAGACCGTGTTCTTTTTTCTGGAGAGGTTGGATTTGATGGGGATGATACGACAACAAACCCAGTTGAAGAAGTGTTACTTGCTAACGATATTACAAGTATGAAGTTTTTCATCAACGCAGTTAATACTATAACTAAAGGTGTTGATGTTGTTTTGAATTACAAAAATTTAGAATTAGGAAACGGGAAACTAGCATTTAGTTTGGCGTCTAATATTGCCAGTACTAAAATCGATGGACAAATTGCCACACCAAGTATTTTGAAGGCTAACGGATATGATATTTTCAACCGAAAAGAGCAAGGTAGAATTCTAAGTGCAAGACCTAACACAAAAGTATTGTTAGGGGCAAATTATGATTTGAAAAAAGCGAGTCTTACTTTCAATAACACTTATTTTGGTGAAGTTACTTGGCAACACGCTACAGATATCTCAAAAGATCAAACTTTTGCAGGGAAAGTTATTACAGACTTAGGTTTAGCTTATAAATTCACAAGCACTCTATCTGCCAATGTTATGGTAAACAATCTATTCAATGTTTATCCAGACGAGATAGATACTAAAGGAGATGTGGTTACTGACTTAGGAGGTCGTTTTAAATATGCTTGGGAAGTAAACCAATTTGGATTTAGTGGAACAACTTTTTCAGCAGGACTAAACTTTAAGTTTTAAAGGTCATTTAAAATACAATCATAAAAAAACGGGATTTATTCCCGTTTTTTTTATGTCTTTTTTGAAACTGCCTGATTCGGTATTTTTATGATTTTGTTATCAATATGAAGTCCGATTTGTTATACCATAGTAGTGCTTGGTTTTGAAGTTATCCTTTGTTGAAAAATTTATGATAGTGTTGTTGATTTACAATATGTTTTTATAAAGTACTTACAAGTTCTTTTATTTGTTTTTCTAAAGTAAGAGCATAATTATAGCCGTAATTATAGATTTCGTCTGATTTTTTTAGATTGAAAATGCTGAATTGACTCATGTTTGGCGGTTCAATGTATAAAGTACACTGATCTATTTTATTTTGAACAGAGCTTTTCATGGCCAGATGGAAACAGCGGTCGAGAATGTTATTCATGTGAACTTCATTAACCTCTTTTTTGATTGAATTGACGTAACTTCCAATAATTATATCACATTTATTAATCAACGGCTCCGTTGGAAAATTATCAATTACCCCGCCATCGACAAACAGGGTATCTTTATAGTTTACGGGCTGGAAAAGCAATGGAATGCAGGATGAAGCTCTTAAGGCCTTGGAAAGATTTCCCGATGAAAAATAAACAATCTCTCCCTTTAAAATATCGGTGGCAGCGACAAATAGCGGAATGTTTAGGTCCTCAAAAGTATCGTTTGGAAAACACTCCTGATAAAGGTTTTGAAAGCCTTTCATTGCAAACAAGCCTTGCTTTTTGATGAGAATATTTGAGAAATTAAAAATTTGGCCTTTTTTTAAAATGTCCACAATTTCGGGAATGGAATAACCAGCAGCATAAAAAGCGCCCGCAATGGCACCCGCGCTTGTACCAGAAATAAAAGAGGGAACAATTCCGAATTCCTCCAAAGCCTTCAAAATACCCAAATGAGCGATCCCACGGGCGCCACCTCCAGACAAAACAATACCGATCTTAGTTTTCATTTCAATATCTTATTATTTGTGTTAAAATAATAAAGTAGTTTTCACTAATGTAGAAAAAAAAGATTGTTTTTACTGTATATATTTGATAATCAGGAAATAATTAGTATAAAAAAGTAGAAAGTCATTATTTTACGAATTTGATGACTGGTTTTTATTTCGTGACGAATGCTCCAAAATGCCATAGGACACCAGAGGGGTCATGTAGATAACATTCGCTTCCCCAAGGTTGCTCCCGTACAGGGGTGACTTTAACACCCTCATATTTCGACGGAAGGGCCAGCGCCGAAAGACCGTCGAAAAAGGGCTTTACATCCTCCACTTCCATAAAAATCATGGTATTGTCAATCCAATCCTTGACATAAGCATCTTGTAGATAAAAGCCTAGAGTATCTGACTTGAAATAGGACATGTTTGCTGATAAAACAATCTCCTCGAAACCGAGGTCTTGGTAAAATTGACGTGAAACTCCGTAGTTTTTTGCGCCTATGAACGGACGAATTGATTTGCCTTTGTGTTCCATATCTAGGTTATTGATTTTTGGTTTAGTTCCTGTTTTTGAAATTTCTTCCAATACTTTTTTTCATTTTTATTGCGAGGACCCAGATTCCAGATCGTTTATAATTTAAAATTCAAGAAATTTAAACTGGCATTTTTTCTATTACAACCGCGTCGACTTCAGTGTTAAGATACGTGCAAGTCATCTCTATGATATCGATACGGCACTTGGCGATTCCACATTGAGCGGCCTGTTGGCAAAAAGTATAGTAGTCGGTTTGACCGCTTTCGTGCATGACAAGATACTCAATAAAGCGCTCTTTGTTTGTCACGGCCGCAACGGATAGTTGCTCGTATTTTATATCGGTGCTCGCTTCGTGATCAGTGTCACCATAATAGACTACCCGACCGTCAGTGATGAAGGTGTCGTATCCTTTTATGCCTAAATCAATTAGTTCCTGAATATAAACGGCAAAATCAGCCTCTGTTTTTACTTTATCGTATGCTTGTTTGATTTGTTCTAGGGTAAACATATTTTTTGTTTTAATTGTTATTGTGGGAACGAATTGCAAATATACATTATATGGAAAAATAAGTTTGTCCACTCTGACTTTGATTTGTGCATGAACGGATTTTAAATTCGACGTAAGGGTTGCGTATTGCAAACGGATGTTGTTTTGGTAAACGATTCGGATTATTCTCAAAAAAAAACTAGCCCCGATAGCAGCGGCATCCTTTATGTTCTTTCTTTAGGAACATAAAGATACAGCGGATAGCGGGATTCAGCTCCTTAAAAGGGAAATGGTGGGGGTGACATTCAGGATGACAACTTTTGGAACAGTGACAAAGCCCCCAAAATGTCAGTTTGTCAGATTAGCTTGCGACAATTTTAACAAAAACTGACAATTTACGGGACCTTCTTGCATTGGCACAAAGATTGACTTAAGCACCATGAGTTGTTAAAATAAGTATACATTATAATTAAATATAAATAAAAATGGGTAAAATAATCGGAATTGATTTAGGTACGACAAACTCTTGTGTTTCTGTAATGGAAGGTAATGAAGCAGTTGTTATTCCTAACGCAGAAGGAAAAAGAACAACACCATCTATCATCGCTTTTGTTGAAGGTGG
>Ga0209640_10000386_pt1 | contig 33655 bp, 29 predicted proteins | sample RifCSP10_1_FD_184018 | JGI IMG/M metagenome (GOLD analysis project Ga0209640, IMG submission 184018) | Soil microbial communities from Rifle, Colorado - Rifle CSP2_sed 10_1 (SPAdes) (version 2) | ecosystem: Environmental > Terrestrial > Deep subsurface > Rock core/Sediment | place: Rifle... | reverse complement strand
GAGAGCGAGAGATCCACATCGGGCCCCTTGACCTCGATCCCTCGCTTCCCGGCGAGCCAGTCCACCAGCCGCTGCTGCTCGTCGTGGATCCTGCGCCATTCCGCCACCGGGTCCGGGGTGTCGGCGTAGGTGGTCGAGAAAACATACTGCTCGAACTCCTCCAGGCTCATGTCCGCATCTTGGGCGTAGGCGTCGGTTGGGTAAAGCGTGCTTACCCACCGCAGCTCTCCCGAGGCACCCCGGCGCATGAAAGCCTCCATGACTTCGGTCATCGCCTTGGCCCGGTCGCTCTGCCGAGTGGGATCCACCTGCGAGAGACCGCGGGTGTTCGATTGTGAGCGGATGGAGATCAAGGCATCGAATTCGTTGTAGACCATCTTCGCGATCCGCGAGACATGGTTCAGCTGATCCGAGTTGGCTTCGGTGTAGAAGATTCGATCCAGCCCCTCCAGGCTGACCAGCAGGTAAGGATGGCCTCCGGCATGCAGCACCTCCCGATAAACCGCTCGGAGCAGCGGCTCGCCCGGCGGCATTCCGTAGATTGCGACCAGGTCGCCCGGTCTCACCGGGCAGGAGTACTGGACCAAAACTCGAGCTAACTTTACGACTCTCTCGTCAGGCACGGGTCATCCTCGCGGTGGTGTCGGTAGATTATATTGCGCGGCGACCCAGGGCCGGGATTCCTTTTGGTCCACGTAACTTCCTGAAAGAAAAGATCAGGGCGGGTACCCGACCCGCCCTGCTTCGATATTGGAAAGCGATTGCGCCTAGCGGTTGAAGGCTACCACTCGGTTGCGAGAACACACAAACCGGTGCCGGATTCGAATCCAAGCTCAAGGCGATAGACCCCGGCCTCTTCAGTGACTGACCAGTTGAACCGCAAGGTCAGGGTGCGAAGGTCTCCGTCGGTGATATTCAATCGCTGGTCGAATGGGATCTCGGGGTTCCGGCCCTGCTCCATGTCTTCGAGCATCTTATCCAGATCATGCTTGTTCAGCCACATCCGCCCATCCAACGAGATCTGATTCGCCGGATTGGTCTCCGGCCATCGGAAACCGAGATCGACGAGCTGCACCGAGGATCCGGTCGTATTGTCGATCGTCCAGCTAACTTCGTTTCCCTTCTGGGAGAACGTAATCAACCGCAGTCCCGGACAAGCCCCGGCTTCCACCGGAGTCGGGGTCAGAGTCGGTACGGGTGACGCAGTAGGTGGAGCCGTTGCCACTGGCACGGGGGTCCCTCCGACGAGGCCGGGCAGTCCCGTTGGCGTACCGTGATCCTCGTTCGCCGCCCCCGGGCCGAAGGCAATCACCGCCAGCAGGGCCACGACCGGCAGCGCGCTGGCCGGAATCAGCCAGGTCGGGAACGGTCGCGTCCTGGCTGGACGACCCACCGGGGCCGCGGGGCGGGCTGAGCGCAGCTCGGTCGGCGCTTCGACCCAGGCTACCGAATCCCCAGCTAGAGCTGCGTGATAGGCCCGCTTGAGTTCGGCCATGTCCTTGAACCGCTGCTCGAGGTCCTTGGCCAGGGTTTTCAAGATCACCCGCTCGAGGGCCGGCTTGAGCATTGGGTTGAAGCGGCTGGGCTTGGGGACCGGGTCCTGGATGTGCATCAAGACCAGGGCCATCGGTGATTCCGAATCGAAAGGCAGGTGCCCGGTCGCCACCAAATAGAGCACGACGCCGAGCGAGTACTGGTCCGAGCGGTGGTCGAGGCCCTTGCCCTGGGCTTGCTCAGGTGACACGAAGGCCGGAGTCCCCATGAGCATCGAGCCGGTCAGCTTGCCGGAGCCTTCGACATCTCGGGCCAGGCCGAAGTCCATCAACAGTGCTTCGCCGGAATCGGTGAGCATAATGTTGGCCGGCTTGATATCCCGGTGAATGACCTTCTGTTTGTGGGCGAATTCGAGGGCATCACAGATCTGGCCAATCCACAGATTGGCCTCCTGCTCGGTCAACCCGCGGCGAACCAGCCGGTCCGAGAGCGTTTCGCCTTGGACGAGCGGCATCACCAGGTACACGTAGCCGTTGGTCTCGCCGTAAGCCAGCACCGGCACGATGTTCGGATGCTTGAGCCGCTGCTTGACAATCTCCGCCTCCCGGCGGAATCGCCGCACGAAACGTTTTTCGCCGGTAATGGTTGGGGAAAGGACCTTGATCGCGACGTCTACCCCGCGGCGCGTGTCCTGCGCCCGATAAACGGTCGCCATCCCGCCCTGGCCGAGCTGTTCGACCAAGCGGTAGTGGTCTAAGGTTTTACCGACCAGGCCCGCCATCCGGGAGAATGCCTCCAATCGCCACTGTCCTGCGCGCCGGTGGCGAGGCCTGCTTAGACTACCACAGGCCCCAAGGCGGGGCATTGGGAAAGAGGATACAGCCTGCGGCGGCGCTGAGGAGTGCGTCGACCGCAGCCGTCTGCCCGCGGCCGGTTCACCTTGACGATTTCCTATGAATGCCCTACGATTGATTCTGCTTTCCCCAACCACGCCGGGCTTTGTTCCATTTGCACCTCAGCTTGATGGCGTCAAGGCCGCGTAACCATCGAGAGGTTGTATCGCCGCAGTCCGCGCAAAGACGTCCGCTCTCAAGGAGGTGTGACGCCCGCAGACTTCCCCTTGCATTTTGTCTATTCGGTGCCGTTCAAGTCCATGTACATCGAAGGAGGAGAGAGTCCGATGCTTAGAAAGACTTCCGTGCAGCTCACGACCAGCCTGGCGCTCGGCCTGCTGCTGGCGTTCGCCCTGAGTGCCTGCCAACCCGCCGAGCCCGAGATCCGGGAGGTGCGGGTGGTAGAGACCCAAGAAGTCCAGGTCGTTCAGACCCAACAAGTCCAGGTTCCAGTCGAGTTTCAGATGGAATCGGCGCGCCTCCAAGCCGTCAAAGACAGCGGTGCGGTGCGCTGTGGAGTGAACTCGGGAGTGCCGGGCTTTGGGTTTCTCAACGATCAGGGCGAGTTTGTCGGATTTGATTCCGACTTCTGCCGCGCTCTAGCCGTTGCCATCTTCAACGATGCCACTGCGGTGGAGTTCCGCCCGCTCACCGCGGCCGAGCGCTTCACTGCCCTGCAGACCAACGAGGTCGACATCCTGATCCGCAACACGACCTGGACCCTCAGCCGCGACGTGGAGCTTGGCACCGACTTCGGCCCCACGACTTTCTACGATGGTCAGGGAATGATGGTCCGACTTGACGGCGGCATCTCCTCGCTGGATGACATGGACGGGGCGACCGTATGCGTCCTGGCAGGGACCACGACCGAGCTGAATCTGGCCGATGCCTTCAGTTCGCGCGGGCGCACCTACGAACCGTTGGTGTTCGGCACCTCGGACGAGACCCGGGTCGCCTATGACGAGGGCCGCTGCGATGGGTTGACTTCGGATAAGTCCCAGTTGGCCGGTCTCCGTACCGCGTTAGCGAACCCCGCAGACCACGTCATCCTTCCCGAGACGATGTCCAAGGAGCCGCTTGGGCCGGTCTGGGCGCAGGGTGACCAGCAGTGGGGGGACGTTGTCCGCTGGGTCGTCAACGCGATCATCATCGCCGAGGAGAAGGGCATCACCTCCCAGAACGTAGAAGAGATCGCGGCTTCTGACCCGCAGGATCCGGAGGTCCGTCGGCTGCTCGGCATCGAGGGCGAGTTTGGCGCTCTCTTGGGGCTCGCTCCGGACTTCGTTGTCAATGTCATCCGGGAAGTGGGCAACTACGGTGAGATCTATGATCACCACCTTGGCCCGGCCGGAACCGACATCCCTCGGGAGGGCAGCCTGAACGCACTCTGGACTCAGGGCGGTCTGATCTACGCGCCGCCTTGGCGGTAGTTTCCTTCCGCGAGGCAAGAGCAATTTGACAGTGCGGCCCGGCCTACGGCCGGGCCGCACTCTGCAAGCCACAGCTCACACACTCAATGCTGAGAAGTTTCCAAGGCTCGCTCAAGTCCTTCAGCCGCTTCTCCAGGGACATCCGATTCTTGCAAGCGCTCGCCCAGGCGGCGTTCGTTGTGTTGGTGGTCGCTGTCGGGCGGTGGCTGCTGGGCAATCTGCTAGACGCCCTGGACACTCGAGGCCTCGACCTGAGCTTCGGGTTCCTCAGCAGAACGGCCGGTTTTCCGGTCGCCGACGAAGCGCTCCCGCTCGAACGATCCGACAGCTATCTGGATGCTTATTTCGTGGGGTTGGCGAACACGCTGCAGGTGGTGGTGCTTGGCCTGATCCTGTCAACCGCGCTAGGCGTTTTCACCGGCATTTCCCTATTGTCGTCGAATTGGCTGCTGCGGACGATCTCGCAGGCCTACGTGGAACTCATGCGGAATACCCCGCTGCTGGTTCAGTTGTTCTTCCTCTACTCAGCCGTCATCCTCAAGCTTCCTGAGCTTGCGGACCGTCTCACACTCGGTCCATTCATTCTGAGCAATCGCGGCTTCTTCACCCCGCGGGCCGTGCCTCAGGAATCGTCACGGGCATGGCTGCTGCTTGCCGTGGTCAGCGCGCTGCTGGCCTTGTGGACCTATCGAAGGCAGCTCGATCGCGGGCTGCGAGAAGGAAAAGAAACCCGGCCTGCCTTGTGGGCCGCAGTCCCTTTGTTCGGACTCCCATTGCTTGGCTGGCTGGTACTCCCCGGGGAGCCGTTCACGGCCGAATTCCCGCAGCTCGAGGGCCTGCGGATTGTCGGTGGATCGCGCCTCAGCCCCGAATTTGCCGCCATTCTGATCGGTCTGGTGATCTATACGGCGGCTTTCATCGCCGAAATTGTCCGAGCCGGGATCCAGGCAGTCCCCCATGGCTTGCGCGAGGCCTCTTTGGCCACCGGGCTCACCAGAGCGCAGACCTTGCGCTTGGTCATTCTCCCGGTAGCTTTGCGGGTAATCATCCCCCCGACAACGAACCAGTACCTGAATCTGGCGAAGAATTCCAGCCTGGCCATCGGGGTCGGTTACCCGGATTTGTATTCCATTTCGCAAACGATCTTCAATCAATCAGGTCAAGCGGTACAGGTCATCGCCATGATGATGGGGACCTACCTGGCCCTCAGTTTGATCATTTCTGCAGGCATGAATCTCATCAATGCTCGGCTGAAAATCAGAGAAAGGTAGCCCATGAGGACGGGCGAGCTTGCAGCCTTCGGCCCGATCGAACAACCGCCTCCGATGAGCGTGGGCGTTATCGGCTGGCTGCGCAAGAACCTCTTCAGCAGTTGGTTCAACGGCCTGGTTACCCTGGGGGTTGGAGTAGCGCTCTACACCGTCGGGCGATCTCTGCTCGCCTGGGCATTCTCAGAAGCAAACTGGAAGGTGGTAAGCAGCAATCTCGAAATACTGACCTGGGGGCGATACCCGCAAGATCAAGTGTGGCGGCTGGGGGTCAGCCTGGCAGCGATCCTGGGACTTGCGCTCGCGACTTGGCTGGCGAGGCGGGGGCAGCGGCGAGCGAGGCGCGGGCTCCTGGTCGCCTGGCTGTTATCGCCTTTCTGGCTGGCCGTGTTGCTACGCGGGCTGATCTTGCCGACTCCCCTGACAGTCTTCAATCATCTTGGCTACTACCTGTTCCGGCCTGAGCTGTTGTCGGCGCTGGGGGTGGAGTGGCGCGGGCATGTAGCCGTGCTGCTGGTCGGGATCCTCGGAGGGCTAAGTTGGGGCGTAGGATCCACTCGGTGGCGAGTGGCCATTGGATCGGCCAATGTGGCGATCCTGGCATTGCTCGCGCCGTATGGAGTGCGGGGTAGGGAAATCGCCCCCGGCATCCTGCTTCCCAATCTCGTCCCCATCGGCTTGCTTTTGGGCGTAGCCTGGGTTTTGGGCCGGTCGGCCTTCCGCCGGGTAGCTAACGCGATCGCGATTCCGCGACTGCTCCTGCCGGCCTGGCTGCTGCTGCTGCCAACCCTGATCATCTTGCTTACGAACTTCGATGTGGGGGTCGAACGGGTGGCCCCCGCCGCCGTCCTTCCGATTGTCGAGCCCGCCATCTGGAGCGGCATCCTGCTGACAGTGGTGCTGGCGGCGGTCAGCATCCTGGCCTCGTTCCCGATCGGCGTGCTGCTGGCCCTCGGGAGGCGAAGCAGCTTGCCGGTCGTCAAGGGTTTTTGCGTGTTGTTAATCGAAGTTATCCGAGGGGTCCCGCTCATTACCATCCTGTTCATGGCCCAGGTCATGCTGCCATTGTTCCTGCCGACGGAGCTGACCCTTGACCGGGTGCTGCGGGCGATGGCCGGGATGACCCTGTTTACTGCGGCTTACTTGGCCGAGATCGTGCGGGGAGGGCTGCAGGCAATCCGTCGCGAGCAGTATGAAGCGGCCCGGGCGCTGGGACTGAGCGAGGCCCTGGTAACCGGGCTGGTTATCCTGCCTCAGGCGCTGCGGACGGTCATCCCCCCGATCATGGGCCAATTCGTCAGCATCTTCAAGGACACGACGCTGGTCACAATTGTCGGCCTGCTCGACCTCCTGGCAGTGGCCCAGAGTGTGATCAAGCAGCGCGAATTCCTGGGGCTGGTGCGGGAGGTATACTTGTTCGCCGCGCTCTTCTATTTTGTCGTCAGCTTCGCAATGTCCCGTGCCAGCCGCCGCATCGAGGGTCGGCAAGGCATCGAGCGAACAAGGAATTTGGCGGCCGAATGACCGAACCCATCATCCAGTGCACCGATGTCCACAAGTGGTTCGACCACTTCCACGCGCTGCGGGGAGTTGACATGGAGGTGGAGAAGGGGGAGGTGGTGGTGATTTTCGGGCCGTCGGGGTCGGGTAAGTCCACCTTTATTCGAACTCTCAATCGGCTCGAGGAGCATCAGCAGGGGACCATCATCGTGGACGGGATTGAGCTCACCCACGACGTCCGCAACATCGCCACCATCCGAAGTGAAATCGGAATGGTCTTTCAATCCTTCAATCTGTTCCCGCATCTAACGGTCCTGCAGAACGTCACCCTCGCCCCGATCTGGGTGCGAAAGTGGCCCAAAGACAAGGCAGATCAGGTCGCCCGCGAGCTGTTGGAGCGGGTGGGGATCCCCGAGCAGGCAGAGAAGCACCCTGCCCAGCTCTCAGGTGGTCAGCAGCAGCGGGTGGCGATCGCCCGGGCTCTGGCGATGCAGCCGAAGATCATGCTCTTCGATGAGCCAACCTCTGCCCTCGATCCCGAGATGATCAATGAAGTCCTGCTGGTCATGACCGGGCTGGCTCGCTCCGGGATAACCATGCTGGTGATTACCCATGAGATGGGATTCGCCCGAGCCGTGGCGGATCGAATGTTCTTCTTTGACGAGGGAGTGGTCGTCGAGAGCGGCAGCCCAAGCGACATCTTCGATCACCCCAAAGAGGAACGGACCAAACTCTTCCTCTCTCAGATCCTGAGCCACTAACTCACGGCTCGAATTCCCCGATTCGCTCGCCATTCAGCCATACGCTGTACGAACCAGTCGAGTAGGCCCCCAGGGGAATGTTCTCTTCGAACTCTTGCAGGACTTGGATGCAAGCCAGCGCCGCGTCCTGCGACGAATAGGCCGCAACTTCGATCCGACCCTGCACATCCGGCTCGGCCACTGACCAGCGGAGAGTAGCGCATGGAGTGGGGAGACTGCCGCGCAGGTGCAGATCAACTTGAATCGGAAAGCTTTCGCGGATCAGCAGCTCGGCCTGATCGATGAAGACCGGTCCCCGAAGCTGTTCGGGCTCGTCGGTGGCAGGGCCGGGCACCTGAGTGGGGTTGACCGAAGCCTTCGAGGAAACCGGGGTGTCGGCCGAGATCGGGGGAAGCGGCTCCGGCTGCGGGCTCTGGCAGCCGGCAAGCACTGCCGCGGCGGAGCAGATCAGGACTAGCCATTCGGAACGGATGCGCATGGTATCGACCCTCCTCGTTGATCCTCCTGAAGACGACCAGCACGGGGCGAGAGTTCCCAGGATAGGACGACTGACCGCCGCCGGAAAGGCGGCGACGGTATCATTGACGCCCAGCATGAAGCGGAAGAAAGACGGCGTTCCGAGCGCCAGGAGGGAGCTCCTCACAGGCATCCGGGATCAGCTTCCGCTGTTGCTCGGGGTGATCCCCTTCGGATTGATATTCGGCGCCTTGGCGATCTCGGTCGGGCTCAGCCCGCTCGCCGCCCAAGGGTTCTCGCTTTTTGTCTTCGCGGGCAGCGCCCAATTCATTGCGGTAAGCCTGATCGGAGAGTCGGCTTCCGCGCTGGTCGTGATTCTTACGATCATCCTGGTCAACCTTAGGCATGCGCTGTACAGCGCCAGCCTGGCGCCCTCCCTCGCCCACCTGCCGCGGCCCTGGAAGCTCGCCCTCGGCTGGCTGCTCACGGATGAAGCTTTCGCAATGGCTTCTCGGCGGTATCGCGGCGGGAAGTTAGGAAATGCCCATTGGTACACCCTCGGCACCGGACTGACGTTGTGGGCCGCCTGGCAGCTCAGCACCGCGGCGGGCATCGCCCTGGGCGCGGGCCTCCCTCCAAGTCTGTCGCTCGACTTCGCCCTGCCGTTGACCTTCATGGCTCTGGTGGCGCCGACCCTGGTCGACCGGCCCACCCTGGCTGCCGCGCTGAGCGCCGGCGTGCTTGCTCTGGCACTCATCAACTTGCCTTTCAAATTAGGGCTGGTGGCCGCCTCGATCGCGGGAGTCGGCCTCGGGCTGTGGGTCGAGTCCCGGATCCGGCCGCCGAGCGAACATACCATTGGCTGAGACCACGGTATGGCTCATAATCCTGGGCGGACTGCTGGGCACCTATCTGACCCGGCTCTCTTTCATTCTGTTGATCCCGGCGGATCGGGTGCCGGTGGTCCTGCATCGCGGGTTGAAGTACATCCCACCCGCGGTCCTTTCGGCGATCCTGCTCCCGGAGTTAGTGATCCGGGATGGAGCGCTCGACCTGACTCTCTCCAACTATCGGCTGGTGGCTGGGATCATCGCCGCCCTGGTGGCCTGGCGGCTGAAGAACACCTGGTTGACGATCGCTACCGGGATGGTCACTCTCTGGTTGCTGATGGCTCGCTGAGGGCCATTGGCGTGAAACAAAAGCGCCGTCCTACCGGCGGCGCCTCGACCTCCCAATCCCAGGCTGCTGTAATCTAGCCTAGCTCAAGCGGGGATCGCCTTTAACAGCCCCAGACCGTCGAGCTCAAGCAGCGGCCCGGAGAGGTCCTGCCAGGCTCGTTCGACGGCTTGATTCTGTCCGGCGACGTCGTCGGCCAGACTCAGGATCTCGGCCACCTGCTCTCTTGGAATCTTGACCTCGACCCCCTCCAGCAGGGGATCCAGATTCTCGAGCAGATGGCGCAGAGTGGCGACTGCCAGCAGCAGCGGCACCAGGATCGCCTTGCGAATGTCAAACTCCTCTTCAGGGACTACCCGAACGTAGTCGCGGCCCAGGCAAAGGTTCCGGTAGGCATGGGCTACGATCGGTTTCAGTCCGCTCTGGCTCCCATGGTTGTTGAACGGCAAGTACTCCTGAGGGATGTAATAGCGGCCTTCCTTATGGTCTTGGAATACGTCCTTGATGATATTGGTCAGCTGCAGGCCCGCCCCGCAGGCGGTCTCCAGCGAGCGCAGCACCAGCAAGCGGGTCCGCTCCAGGGTTGGCCGATACAGACTGATAAGGCTGGTGGCGAGCTCGCCCACAATCCCAGCCACCGCATAGCAATAGTCGTCCAGCTGCTTCAGGCGGAGCACGGTCAGACGATTGTCACTGCCGTGGCTCTCAACCCAGACCTGCATTCGTTCGATCACTCGCGCCACGTGTTCGGTCACCGTTTCGACATAAGGCTTTGGTAGGCGCTGGAGCTGGTCGATTAGCCACGGAGTCAGCCGCAGCAGCTGGAGGTGGTCCGGGTCATCGATGAGAGCTTCTTGATCAAAGCTGGCGGCAAAACGGCGGGCGGCCTCCGGATCCGGATTCAGGAGCAGCTTGCGGTAGGTATCTAGGTCGGAGTGGCGGCGGGCCTTTGACCAGCGGTAGGCGTCCTCGAGGGTGTCGGCATTCCGCAGCAGCAGGTAGCCCAGCCCGAGTCCATCGCGCAGCAGACCCGGCATCATCGGGATGCAGAGTGCAAAGGTCCGGGAGGTCGCCCCCAGCAGCTCTTGGATTCGATTGCGATCGATAGCCTGCATAGATTCGGGCATGCTGTCTCCGGCGTGCATTCTGAGTACCTTAACCCCACCTGGGCAGAAGGGCAACGGGTCCGCGGGGACTTGCTGGCCGCGGCCGCTGCGATCCCTGACCTAAGGGGGATACTTTACCGCATTGTGCCGGTCGTGGGCATCGGCTGGTGGCTGGTTTGGATCAGGGAAGGACCCTGCGACTTAGGGAGTCGGAGTGCAGTAGCGGGGATGCCCGGGAGGCTTATCAGGATCGCACTTGTCGGGGTCGATCGTCGGGACCGGGAAAGGAGGCGTGATTGAAGGCCCCGGAGGAACGGTTGGCAGAATCGAAGTCGACGTGGGTGGCGGAGCGGAAGGAGCTGGCCCGGAGGTGGGCGTTGCAGAGGGCACTGGAGATTGGCTGGCGCCTGGCCCCGGCGGGGGCCCGCCGCCAGGGGTACTGCTTACTGCGGCAACCGGGGTGCGGGTAGGAGTGGGTGTAGGAGTGGGTGTAGGCGTAGGCGAAGGGCCTTCCGTCGGCGTCGATGCCTCCGGCGTTTCAAACAGCCCCATGGCGGATACGGTGCCGGCCACCGCGGTCTCGACCAGCCCAGGCTCGGCCGATCCCCCTATGGCGAGCGCATTCTCGGTCGAAAGGGCCGCGATGGTCCCGAGCAGGTGCACGGACGGGGTAGGCGTTCCCGCGCTCGCCTCAACCGACGGGTCGGTACCCGGCGGCCCTCCGCTCAGCGCCCAGGCGGCCAGCGAGACGGCGAGCAGGGCAAGCCCCGCCAGCGCGTAACCGCGATGGTTGCTCAGCCACAGCCACAGGCTGCGCCGCCTCGGCGCTTCAATCACCTGAGTGGCTGGAGCCGGTCCGATCGCCTCCGGCCTGGCGAGGCCGGTGTCCGGGTCCAGGACCTGGCCGAGGGCCAACTGGAAGGCCTTATTCATTTCTCCGATGGAGGCGTAGCGCCGGTCCAAATCCTTCTCCATCGAGTGAAGCACGACTGCTTCGATCGCATCCGGCAGGTATGGGTTCAGGTAGCGCGGCCGAGGCAGAGGCTCGGTAATGTGCTTGATCACGACCGCCATCGGCGTCTCGGCATCGTACGGCAGGTGGCCGGTGGTTGCCTGATAGAGCACCGCGCCTAGCGAGTACTGGTCTGACCGGGCGTCCACCTCCTCACCTTTGCACTGTTCCGGGGACATGAAGGCAGGCGTCCCGATCAGCACCGACCCGGTCAGGCTGTGGGAGGTGTTGCTGACGTAGGCGAACCCAAAATCCGACAGGTGGGCCCGCCCTTCTTGATCCAAGAGCACGTTGGATGGCTTGATATCCCTGTGGACGATCCCCTTTTGGTGAGCGTAATCTAGGGCGCCGGAAATGTCGTCCATGAACCGGCCAACTTCCCCCAGCCCGAGCCCGCCGTTCTCGATCCGGGTCTGTAAGGTGCCTCCGGGGTAGAAGGGCATCACGATATAGGTGATCCCCTCCTCTTCCCCGTAGTTCAGGATCGGCACGATGTTCGGCTGCCGTAGCTCCTTGAGCAGCTTGACCTCCCGGTCAAATCGCTCCTTGAACCTCGGCTCCTGGGCGACATAGGGCGACAGGACCTTGACCGCCACCAGCTCCAGCCGGTCGAGGTCGTGGGCCTGATAGACGGTCGACATGCCGCCCCTGCCGATGGGGTCCAGCACCCGGTAGCGACCGAGGGTCTTGCCGGTTAATCCTTCCATCTAGGGTTTTGAGACCTGCTCCGTGCCGTGGCCACACCCAGCGAGCCGGGCGGCGACACTCAACTCTAGCCGATTTGGCCTTCGAGTGGCAGAAGGAAGTTTGTCCGGCCCGCCGCCGCGGGTTAGGTCCTAGAGCGGCTTAAACTGCTCGAAGGGCTGGACGCAGGAATTGCAGAAGTATATCGACCGGCAGGGCGTTGATCCAAATCCGTTCTTGAGCTCGGTGTCTTGTGATTCACAGTAGGGACAGCGGGCGGCTTGCTGGAGAACAGCCGTGAGATCCCCAGCGTGCCGCGGAGGCGGGGCCAACCCAAACCCGCGCAGCTTCTCCCGGCCGGCCGGGGTGATCCAGTCCGAAGTCCACGGGGGTGAAAACACCGTCCTGACTTCCACCGACTCTTCGCCCAATTGCTGCAGGCGTTGCCGCACATCCTTCCTCATGACATCCAGGGCTGGGCAGCCCGCGAAAGACGGACTCAGCGTGACCACTAACCGGCCGGCCGTGTATCCAACCTGCCGAATCAGGCCCAATTCGACGATCGAGATTACCGGGATCTCGGGATCTTTGATTTCTTCCAACGCTTCCCAGACTCGGTCCAGATCTGGGGGCTGACCAGTTACCACGCGATCTCCGCCTCCAGGCGCGCCACTTGCTGCAGTTCAGCGACCAGCGGCTCCAGGTGCGAAGTGTGCGCATTGCGACCGGCCGGGGTGGATAGATTTCCATCCGGGAGTCGCAGCTCAGATGCAATGAGCTCCTCGCTCACCTGGGAAGCCCACGAAGCCAGCAACCGATCGGGTCGCGGCACCAGCCCAGCGCTGGCCAGCTCGGCCTCGCCGGTCTCCTCGGTAAAGAGCTGGAGTGCACGCGGATAGAGCAGGTCCAGCGCCGTTTGCATCTTGCGGTTGCTTTGCTGAGTCCCAAGCCCGAGTCGGCGGACCCAGGCACTCGTATGGCGAATGTGATACAGCTCCTCGGTCCGGATCTTGACTGCCGCCTGCGCCAGCTCTGGATGCTTGCTTGCTGCAAGGGCACTCAAGCGGACCTGCTCGGACGCATCAAACAGATACTGGCGCAGCATGCTGAAGGCCCAGTCGCCGTTCGGCAGTTCGACCATTTGAACGTTACGGAATTCCGAGGCCGGACGCGTGAAAACCAGGGCGTCCGGGTGGCGGTCCGGGTCTTCGTCGAGCAGCTCGGCGGCCAGCCGATACCAGATCGAGGCATGTCCCAGCTCATCCAGGGCCAGATTGGCAAAGCCGATGTCCTCCTCCAGGATCGGGGCATGCCCGGCCCACTCCGAGTCGCGATGGGCCAGGATCAACTCGTCGTCGCCGATGGCCGTCAGATAGTTCGCAAGCGCTTCCCGGAGTTCGGCTTTCATGTTTCTTGTCTCGGGCGCCCGCGAATCTGCCGCATCAGCGTGGTCGTGTGGTAGAAGGCCTGGTCCCGGTAGGGCTTGTCCTTGGCCGGCCCGAACAAGCTGCCGACCTCGGCGGCATCCGTCCGCTCGACCAGTCCCTCGGGAACGACCCACCAAACCAAGGCCTCCTCCGTCCCAAAGCTGCGCACCGCCTCTCCCAGAGCCGCGGGTCCGGAGCTCGCCGAGACCGCTCCCACGTGCTCGTGTGATCCTGCTTGAGTGCGCTTGAGGAAGACCAGGTAGCGCTGCGAGTCGCCGTTTCCTGCCGGGGTCGGCGGCAGACCCGCGCGCTCGATCTCTTCAGCGGTGAGGCTGAAGATCTGATCCGCCGGAACGACCCACAGACTGACACAGTCCGGCCGTCGCACGAAGACGTCCCGGGCATTCTGAAGAGCCAGCTCGGCGTCAGGCGCGTGCACGGCCCCAGCGTTGGTGTGCGGTCGGTCCGGCTGTTCTTGGTGAAACACCTGATAGATGGGCCACTGGGTATCCTTCATGCCGCGGGCTGGCGCTCGGCGTACCCCGCCAGGGCTTCCCGGACCCACTCACCGTCGGCATGCGCCTTGCGGCGGGCCGCCATCCGCTCCGCATTGCACGGTCCATCGCCCTTCACCACTCGCCAGAACTCGTCCCAATCGATCGGCCCGATGAGCCAGTTTCCTGAAGCCTGGTCGAAATGGAGCTCAGGGTCGGGCAGGCTCAGCCCAAGCTCCAGCACTTCAGGGGCTACCTGGTTGACAAAGTCCTGCCGCAGCTGGTCGTTGGTCTTAGTCTTGATTCCCCAGCGGATAAGGACCGGGCTGTTGGGCGAATCGTGGTCGTGCGGCCCGAACATCATGATAGTTGGCCACCACCAGCGGTTGGCGGCATCCTGCACCATCGACCGCTGCAGCGGGCTACCCTGCGACATCAGAATGACCTGCTCCTTGCCCTGCTTCATATGGAAGCTTTCTTCGGCGGAGATCCGGATATTGGCCCGGGAGTAAGGGCCATAGGAGCAGCGGGCAAGCATAGTCTGGTTCAGGATGGCGGCCCCATCCACAAACCAGCCGATCACGCCCATGTCGGCCCAGGACAATGAAGGATAGTTGAAGATGCTCGAGTATTTGGCCCGGCCAGAAAGCAACGCTTCGATCATCTCTTCCCGGGTCGCTCCAAGCGTCTCGGCCGCGTGGTAGAGATACTGCCCGTGGCCGGCCTCATCTTGCACCTTGGCCAGCAGTACCAGCTTGCGGCGCAGGTTGGGTGCCCGGGTAATCCAGGCCCCTTCCGGGAGCATCCCGACGACCTCGCTGTGGGCGTGTTGCGAAATCATCCGGATCAACTGGCGGCGGTATTCATCCGGCATCCAATCGCCGGGTTCAATCTTCTCACCCCGGCGAATGCGCTCCTCAAAGGCCTTCAGGCGGTCGGCTTCGTTCATCCCTGATTCGTCAGCTGTTGGGCACGGATTGGCGCGTCGGTTCAATTATACAGAGCAGCGGTCCGGGAAGTTCTCAAGCGATATCGATTGCACGGACTAGCGGGCGTCCTGCGGGGGGCGGCCGCCGAGCCATTCGGGTGAATCATCCTCCGCCCATCGGCGGCGGATGGCGTCGTAGTCCGGAGGGCGCTTCTCGCCAAACGCCCGGACTCCTTCCCAGGTCTCCGGACTGGTATTGTGGATCGCGAGCCATTCCCGACCATGCCCGATCGTCAGGTGCCAGCTCAGGTCTCGCCAGAAGTTGAGCTGCTGCTTGGTGTAGCGGGTCTTTTCGGGGAACTTGGCAATCAGCTTGGACACCAACTCATCCACCGTGCCGTCCAGCTCCGCCCGCGGGACGGCGTAGTTGACCAGTCCCCACTCGAGCGCTTTTGCCGCCGGGATCTCTTCATTTAAGAACAGGATTTCCCGCGCCCGCCGATCGCCCACCATCAATGGTAGGAATTGGGTGGCGCCGGCCAAAGCTACGCTGCCGTGGCTGGTCCCGACCTGCCGAATGTAGATGTCGTCGGCGGCTACCGCCAGATCGCAGCTCAGATTGAACTCATTCCCGCCGCCGACGACGATCCCGTTGAGCCGGGCGACGGTCGGCTTCCCCAGGTTGCGCAGTCGTTCATGGAGCTCGATAAACTCCCCCATCCACTTCCAGTAGTCTCGGGGTCGGGCAAGGAACTCTTCCTGCTCCTTAAGATCGGCTCCGGTGCAGAAGGCTCGATCGCCCGCACCGGTCAGGACGACTACCGCGACCGAGTCGTCCCAGCTGGCATCCTTCAAGGCGACGCTCATCTCTTCGATGACAGCGTGATTGACTGCGTTGAGAACCTTCGGACGATTGATGGTGACCGTCGCTCGGTAGTCGGCCTTCTCGTACTCGATGGCCGTGAATTCGAAGTCTGCCGCGGGCTTCCCGACATATCCACGATCACTCACTCTCGATCTCCTTCTTGAACCAACCCGATTCGAATGAACACAGACTACAAGCTGCGGCGAGCGCGGTTGCGCAGCCACGGAGCAGCTCGATACCGCTCTTCCCCGTACTCGTCCGCCAGGTGGTCCAGCACGGCAACCACTTTCCGGTACCCCAGAGCGGCGGCCCATTCCAGCGGCCCCTGCGGGTAGTTGACCCCCAGAACCATCGCGGTGTCCACCGCCTCCGGGGCGGCAACCCCCTCGGCCACCGCGAAAGCCGCTTCATTCGCCAGGCAGCACACGATCCGCGGCAGCACCAATCCGGGGCTCTCGTTCACCCACACCGGCAGCTTGCCGAGCGACCGGACCAGTGTCTCCGCGGCCTGACGGACTTCGGACGGCAAGTTCGACTGTGCGACCAGGGTGACGGCCCGCGCTGCGGCGAAGAACAGGCCATCGAACCCTATGAGGCGTTCAGGATGCTGGGCGCTCTGCTCGACCTCGCTGAAGGCGATATCAACGGTCTGGCACAGAATAGGGATCTGCGGGGCGAGCCCTCGGTCGTAACGACGGAGCACGTCGCGGGCTCCCTCCTCCCTTCCGTTGACGATCAGCGCCGCCAGGGGGAGGTCTCCATGGGTTTCGCTGAGGGTGTACCCGGCCTGGACCAGCAGCCTGCCCACCTCGGGTCCCCAGCTCCCATCGGAGATCAGCACGAAGCCGGACTGCTGGCGAGGCTCCGGAACTTCGGGCGCCGTCCAGTGCTTCTCGCCGTCCGGGTATTCGTAGAATCCGGCGCCGGTTTTCCGGCCCAGCCGCCCGCTCTCGACGTAACGGCGCTGGATCGATTGCGGACGGTAGCGGGGCTCACCATAGCTGGAGTCGTACATCGACTGGGCGGCCTGAAGATTGACGTCCAGGCCAATGAGATCCATCAGCTCGAACGGCCCCATGGGGAAGCCGCCGCCGAGGGTCACCAGGAGATCGATCGCCTCATGCCCGGCAGCCTGCTCCGCCAATAGTCGCAGGGCTTCGCCATAGAAAGGACGCGCCACCCGATTGACAATGAACCCCGGCGTGTCGAGCGTGACGACCGGAGTTTTGCCCATCTGCTCCGCCAGCCCGACCAATGCCTCCAACGTGGCCTGGGAAGTCGCGGCGCCGCGGGCCACCTCCACCAGACGCATCACCGGGGCGGGGTTGAAGAAGTGCATTCCGGCTACCCGTTCAGGGGTCCGGGTGGCGGCCGCGATGGCGGTAATCGACAGGGTACTGGTGTTGCTGGCCAGGATCGTCGGTGGAGGGCAGAGCCGGTCGAGCTCGTTAAACACGGTCCGCTTGAGCTCGAGGTCTTCGTTGACAGCTTCGATCACCACCTCGGAGCCGGCCAGCGCCCCGAGCTCGTTGCTGAGCCGCAGCTGCTTCAGAGCATCGCTACGGCCCTTGCGGGCCAGGTGGCCCTCGATGTATTGGCGGCCGCGCTGCAGGGCCTCCGGGGCGGCCTCGGCCAGGATCACCTGATGTCCGGCGTAAAGGGCAGTCAGGGCAATGCCGGCCCCCATGGTCCCGGCCCCCACCACCCCGATTCGCATGCTCCCCGAACCCGCGGGATCCGTCATCGAGTTGGCCACCTAAGAACAACGCCCCGCCGGAGCGGGTCGCGGGCGTGCTAGCCGGCCCCCCAGATCCTGAAGTCTTGCAGGATCGACCCCCCGATGAATTCGCGCAGGATCGAGTTATCTGGAATCCGAGAGGCTTCGACCGGGACAAACCACTCCAGAAATGATAGCAACCGCTTGGCCTCGACGTGTTCGTTGGTCCCAAAAGCCACCTGGCGGAGCAGTGGCTCGGCCAGCGGAGCGAGCGCCGCGCCTTCATACACCAAGGCCGAGTTGAACATCATGTCGGCGTTCTCTTGATAGGGGAAAATATACAGCTTCTCTCCCCTGCGGACCGACTCCCAGCGGGCGATGGTTTCGGCCGCCGACTTCCCGCGCTGGGCGGCATCCCGCACCAGCCGGCGGGCCAATCGGATATCGGTCGTCGAGATCCGATTGTAGCGATCCAGGTTCAGCTGAGTGAGGGGCGAAGCATAGATTCGAGTCGCGCTTTCGCCGGGGATCTCAGGAAGCAGCGCCGGATTCAACCCGTGGATTCCCTCCAAGATGATGATATGGGCCTTTGAGATCTGAACGACCTCACCCTCCATTTGGCGACCGTTGACGAAGTCATAATTTGGGAGCTGAACCCGTTTGCCCGCAATCAAGTCACCCAGGTCGTGGTTCAGCCGGTCCAAATCGAGGGCTTCCAGGCGTTCGTAGTCGTAATCGCCCTGCTCGTCCCGGGGGCTCTTTTCCCGATCGACGAAGAAGTTGTCCAGTCCGATCGGCAGCGGGGAGATCCCCAACGCCAGCAGCTGGATCGAGAGCCGCTTGGAGAAGGTGGTCTTGCCCGAGGCAGAGGGGCCCGCGATCAGCACCAGGCGGGCAGCTTCCCCCCGATCGTGGATCTGGGCCGCCATCTCGCCGATCCGGTGCTCGTGCAGAGCTTCCGATACCAGGACCAGCTCCCGGGTCCGCCCTTGTTGGAGGGCGTCGTTTAGCGCGCCAACGCTTGAGACCCCGAGGGTCTCGATCCAGTCGCTGTATTGTTCGAAGGTTGCCAGCAGCTTCGGGTAGTGGGGCGGCGGCATCACTTCGGTCGGGGTTTCCCGCTTAGGGAACTGCAGGGTAAACCCCTCGTTTGCGGGGCTGAGGGCCAACCAGGCCAAGAACCCGGTGCTGGGTACCATGTAGCCGTGGTGGTAATCGCGGAACTGGCCCATCTGGTACATGATCAGGTAGGGCTTCCTTCGATTGGCGAGCAGGCGGGCCTTGTCTTTGAAGCCCTTCGCCTCGAAGTGGTCGATGGCTTCTTGCAGCGGGACCTGCTTCTTTACAAACGGCAGGTCCTGCCGGACGAATTCCCGCATCCGGGCTTCTAACCTTTTCAGTTCGCTTTCCGACAGCTGGGGCCGGTCCTTCACCTGGCAGTGGTACCCGCCGTGGGCCACTGAGTGCTCGACCTCCAACCACTCGCCAGGGTGAAGCTCTTCGAAAGTCGCCGCCAATAAGAAGGTGAGCGAGCGGCGGTAGATCCGCATCCCGTCTTCCTCCGCCATGCTGACCGGGCGGACGTGGGATTCCATCTCGATCGGGTAAGTCAACTCACGCAGCTCGCCATTGACGATTGCGCCAACGATGGGCGCCTCGGACTGGTCTTCCTCCCGCAGGAAGGCCTGCAAGGTCAGCCCGCGTTCCCCTTCCAACACCCGGCCGCCCGGCAAGTGAATCTGAACCGAGGGCCGGGCAATGGATTCGTGGACCTCTCGCTCCGCGATAGTTTGGGCCATGTCTGTGCGAAAAGGGAACCGATTTTACCGCATGCTAGAGTAGGGCCTGCACCGTTAAGAATCTACTGAGCCGGATGGCCTAGACTGGGTCTACTGATTCGCCCTCACGGCCTTGGCTGGAGGGGACCCGAGGCAAGCCACACCAGACGGCAGGGCGCCGGACAATGCGGTCCGGCGCCCTGCCGCGACACCTCTCCGGATTGACCTTCTTAAGGATTGGCTGGCGCCAGTTCCGCCGGGCGACAGCACAGCACCAGTTGCTTGGCTGCCTGCACCTCGTCCATCCGCCCGAAGGGGGTGCTGTGGGGTGCGCCTTTCAACAGCTCCGGTTCAGACCGAGCCTCTTCGGCGATCGCCAGCATTGCCTCGACGAACGCGTCCAGAGTCGGTTTGCTCTCGGTCTCTGTGGGTTCGATCATCAGCGCTTCGCGTATGATCAGCGGGAAGTAGTTGGTCGGAGGGTGGAAACCGTAGTCCATGAGCCGTTTGGAGATATCCAACGCATGGATTTCCGGAGCGAATTCGAAGCGGCCTTCGGCCACGAATTCGTGCATGCAGCGCCGATCGAAGGGCACCTGGTAAGTCTGGCGCAATCCGGCCATCAGGTAGTTGGCGTTGAGCACCGCATGGTCGGCGATCGCCCGCATCCCAGACCTGCCATAGGAGCGGATATAGCTATAGGCTCGCACATGCATGCCGAAGTGGCCATGAAAGGCCTTTACCCGGCCGATGGACTTGGGTGGCATCTCCAGTCCGTACAGGGGCGGCAGATCCTCGGTCTCGGGTTCCAATTCCGCCACCACAGGCCCCGGCAGGTAGTCCAGCAGCTGGTCGCCCACGCCGACCGGCCCCGCCCCCGGCCCGCCGCCTCCGTGCGGGGTCGAGAAGGTTTTGTGCAGGTTGAAGTGCAGCACATCAAAGCCGAGATCCCCCGGGCGGACGACACCCAGCAGGGCATTCATGTTGGCGCCGTCGCCGTAGACCAGACCTCCAGCGTCGTGCACCAGCCGGACGACCTCCTGGACGTGTTCTTCGAAGAGACCCAACGTGTTGGGGTTGGTCAGCATCAGCCCGGCGACGGTCTCGTCGCACTCCGCCCGCAGTGCTTCCAGATCGACGTTGCCGCGGGCATCCGAGGGCAGCTCAACGACCCGCAGACCGCTCATGGTGGTGGTGGCCGGGTTGGTGCCGTGGGCCGAATCGGGCACCAGGATCTTGTTCCGCTGCGGTTGGCCGCGCTGGTGATGGTAGGCCCGGATCATGAGGATTCCGCTTAGCTCGCCGTGGGCCCCGGCCGCCGGCTGAAGGCTGACCCCGGCGAAACCGCCGATCTCCTTGAGCCACTGCTGCAGCCTGAACATCAGGGCCAGGCTGCCCTGTTGAGTCGACAGGTCCTGCAGCGGATGGCTGTGGGCGAATCCCGGCAGCCGAGCCGCATCCTCGTTGACCTTCGGGTTGTATTTCATCGAACACGACCCCAACGGGTAAAAGCCGGTGTCGATGGCATGGTTGAGCTGGGAGAGTCGGACGAAATGGCGCACGACCTCCAGTTCCGAGAGCTCCGGCAGCATGAGCTCTTTTCGGGTCATCCCGGCCGGTAGGTCTGCCCGAGGAACATCGGGATCCGGGAACCGATGTCCGGGCCGCCCGGGAGTGCTGAGCTCGTAGATCAGTGGCTCAAGCATCGACGGCCTCTCGCAGGGCGGCGGCCAGATCGTCAATGTCTTGCTTGTGGATGAGCTCGGTCACCGCCAGCAGCATGTGCCCTTCGAGCTCCGGGTACTCCTGACCGAGGTCATATCCGCCGAGGATGTCGTGGTCCAGCAGGTGTTGGTTGAGTTGGGCCGGCGGCTTCGGGCAGCGGATCACGAACTCATGGAAGAACGGTTCCCGATTCCACAGCTGGAAACCCTCCACTGCCGCAATCTGCTCGGCGGCGTAGTGAGCCTTGTGGTAGCAGAGCTCGGCCACTTTGCGCAGTCCGCCTCTCCCGACCGAGCTGAGATACGCAGTCACCGCCAGGGCCATCAGTCCCTGGTTGGTGCAGATATTGGAAGTTGCCCGCCCGCGTCGGATGTGCTGTTCGCGCGGGGTGAGGGTGAGCACGTAGCCGCGTTGGCCGCGGCTGTCCGACGTTTCGCCGACCAACCGGCCGGACATCTTGCGGACGTACTCCTGCCGGGTCGCAAAGAAACCGATCGTGGGTCCACCGAAAGAGAGCGGTATGCCGAGCGGCTGGCCGTCGCCAACCACCACATCCGCCCCGAACTCGGAGGGCGGTTTGAGCAGCCCAAGCGCAATCGGATTGGCGACCACACAGACCAGCGCGCCCACCGCATGAGCCGCCGCGGCGAGCGAAGCATAGTCAACGATGTTCCCGAAGAAGTCGGGATACTGGACCGCCACCAGGCTGGTCCGCTCGTCCAGGTAGGTCTCCGGTCGCGACCCGAGGGAATCATCGCCGACGATTTCGAGCGGCTGGCCCTGCAAGTACGTCCGCACGACCTCCCGATACTGGGGGTGGATTCCCGGAGTAAGCACCAGTTTGTCGCGCCTGCCCTGGTGGACGTTCAGCGCCAGGATCGCGGCCTCGGCGAGGGCGGTCGCGCCGTCGTAATGTGAGGCGTTCGAAACTTCCATCCCGGTGAGGAAGCACATCAAGCTCTGATACTCGAAGATCGCTTGCAGAGTCCCCTGCGAGATCTCCGGCTGGTACGGAGTGTAGGCGGTGTAGAACTCGTTGCGGCGCAGGATGTGATCGACAACGGACGGGATGTAGTGGTTGTAAGCTCCGGCTCCGAGGAAACAGGCCGCCTCGCGGGTGTTTAGATTAGCCTCCGAGAGCAGCTGCAGCTCCTCGAGGATCTCCAGCTCGGAGGCCGGTTCTGGAAGATCCAGCTCGGGGAAGCGGACTTCTGCCGGGACGTCGGCAAAAAGCTGGTCGATCGATTCGACCCCCACCGCCGCCATCATCTGGCGGCGCTCCGATTCGGTGTGCGGGATGTAGCTCATCAGCCGCCCCGCTCCTTGGTATTCCGCTGATAGGCAGCGTCATCCAATAGGGCGGTCAGTTCGGACGGATCGCTCAACTTGAGCTTCACCATCCAGGCGCCCCCATAGGGCTCGCTGTTGACCAGTTCCGGAGTAGCAGGGAGGGACTGGTTGATCTCGACGACCTCCCCCGACACAGGCGTGGCCACATCGGCCGCGGCTTTCACTGACTCCAGGGTTGCCACCTGCGCTCCGGCAGCCACCCGCTGGCCAACCTTAACCGTGGCCTCGAAGAACACAACGTCCGAGAGTTGGTCCTGGGCAAAGTCCGATACGCCCAGCGTGGCCAGGTCACCTTCCACCCGAATCCACTCGTCGGTCGCCGTGTATTTCAAATCCGTCGGAAAGTTCATCCTGACCTCCTCGATCACCCATTCAGCCGATAACAAAAAAGGGCACACCGATGTGTGCCCTCTGTCTGGTACCTGAGAGATTCGCCTTGCGGCTTGCCCCTTCGGTGCGCCGGGCGCTTTCCAGAGGTTCGGCCAGCCGGGGTCCTTTTACCTGAGAGATTCGCCTGACCGCCCCAGGGACGGTCGAGCTTGCCCCTTCGGTGCCCTGAGCTCCGGGTCTCTTCCCCGCCTGTGCAGGGTTTCATTCTATGGACGGCCACCATCAAAGTCAAGGCGCGGCTCCGAGTTCCGGATGCCCGGAACCTCGCCCGAGGCTTGATTCTTTCCGGTGTCCTGTGCCAAGATACCTTTCAGCGGATCTCTTCCTACCCATGGCACTCAGCGAAAGATGTCCGACGACCTCACTCTGATCACCGGTGCAGCCGGCGAGATCGGCCATGGGCTGCTCAAGTCGCTGGGGGCGGCGGATCCCGATCGGCTGCTGGCGCTCGATCGCAGTGACCTCGAGCCGGACTTGCGCCGCTGCTGCCGGGAGTTCATTCAGGGTGACGTGCTGGACGAGGCGCTGTTGGCGGGCCTCGGAAACCGCTATCGAATCGGCACGATCTACCATTTAGCGGCAGTACTGTCCACGCGAGCCGAGGAAAATCCCCGAGCCGCCCATCGGGTCAACGTCGAAGGGACCTTCAACCTGCTGGAGTTTGCGCTCGAGCAAGCTCGGAGGCGCGGCGGACCGGTGACGTTCGTGTTCCCCAGCAGCGTCGCAGTCTACGGCTTTCCGAGCCTCGCGGCCAAGCTGGCCGCCGCCCCGGTCAACGAACAGGCGGTGTGCTCACCCACTACGATCTATGGCGCCAGCAAACTCTACTGCGAGCACCTCGGGGCTTACTTCAGCCAATCGCGGCGTCCCAAGCGAGGTGAGGTTGCCATCGCCTTCCGGGCCCTGCGCCTGCCCGGGTTGATCAGCGCGGAGACCCTCCCCACCGGAGGGACCAGCGACTACGGACCCGAGATGCTGCACCACGCCGCCGAGGGGCGACCGTATCGTTGTTTTGTGCGCCCCGATACCCGAATGCCGTTTCTGACGATGCCGGATGCCGTCCGGGCGCTGACCGGGCTGGCCGAGGCGCCTTCCCTTCGGCGCCAGGTGTACAACGTCACCGGGTTCAGCCCATCCGCGCAAGAGCTGCAGCAGATCGTGATTGAGTTTTTCCCCAATGCCGAGATTGACTACGAGCCGGACAGCCGCCGGCAGGCGATCGTCGATAGCTGGCCGGCCGAGGTGGATGATCGGGCTGCCCGGCAGGATTGGGGCTGGGTTCCCCAACATGGACTGCGGGCTGCGTTCGAAGAGTACTTGATTCCGGCCGTCTCCAGGCGGTACGCCGCGGCTAAGTGAGCCGGATACCCGCCCGCGATCTCACCCGCTGTAAACCCGCGGCACCCTCGCTCCGATCCCGCAGGTCACTTCATAGTTGATCGTCCCCCAGTGATCGGCCAGCTGTTCGGCCGACAACCGTGTCCCACCCTGGGTGCCGATGATCACCGCCTCATCACCCTCGCGGGCGCCTGGGACCCGATCGAGCTGCACCATACAGAAGTCCATGCAGACTCTCCCAACCACCGGCACCGGCACGCCCCCGACCAGCAGCTGGTTCCCTGATGTTCTCCGCAGCCCGTCCGCATAGCCGACCGGGACGGTCCCGATCCGTTCGGTCTGGCGCGTCACGTAGTCATGGCCATAGCTGATGCCCTCGCCGGGAGGGACAGAGCGAATCCGAGTCAGCTGAGACTTCCACTGCAGCGCAGGATCAAGCCCGGATGCCAGCGGGGCGGCCGGCGCGGGACGCAGGCCGTACAACGCAATGCCCACCCGAACCAGGTCGTAATGGGTTTCGGGCCAACCCAGGGTGGCCGCCGAATTGGCCGCGTGGATCAGCGGCGGCCGCAAGCCCGCCGAGCTGAGCGCGGCGAGAGCCTGTTCGAACCGCTCGACCTGCCGCTGCACCGGTTCCGGCACTCCCTCATCGGCCCGCGCGAAATGGGTGAACACTCCCTCAAAGCGGAGGCCCGGGTGCTCCCGGATCCGGACGGCCAGGCCGGCCGCGGCCTCGGGCGACGCACCGAGCCGGCTCATTCCTGAGTCGAGTTTCAACTGGACCTTGGCGCTCCCCGGCTGGTCACCCGCGGCCCGGGCCGCGGCGTCGATCTGGGCCTCGTCGCCCACGGTGAGCGAGACGCCAGCCGCGATGAGGGCCGCCAGTTGTTCGACCGGTGCCGGGCCCAGCACGAGGATGGGGAGGTCAATTCCGGCCGCTCGCAACTCCAAGGCCTCTTCGGCTCGGGCGACCCCTAGCCAGCTCGCACCGCCGCGGGCGGCCGCCCGAGCTACCGGGATGGCTCCGTGGCCGTAAGCATTGGCCTTGACGACCGCCATCAGCTGCCCCTGAGTCAGCGCGGTCAGTCGACGGGTGTTGGCTTCGATGATTCCCAGATCGACTTCGACCCAGGTTGAGTACCGATTCCGGGGACCGGGCACAGCCGAAGTATACGGAGCGACTGCGCGACTGTCTACCACAGGTATAATCGCTGGCTCGCGCGGCCCGGCTTTCCCCGAAGAAATGACCGACTTTTCGTTTGAAATCATCGCCCAGGACGGCCGGGGCCGCGCCGGCCTATTCCACACTCCGCACGGAACCCTCGAGACTCCGCTCTTTGCTCCGGTGGGGACCCAGGCCACCGTCAAGGCGCTCACGCCCGCCCAGCTGCGCGAGCTTGGCGCCAGCCTGGTATTGGCCAACGCCTATCATCTGTACCTGCGGCCGGGCGCCGCGCAGATCGCCAGACTCGGCGGACTGCACAAGTTCATGGATTGGCCAGGTCCGCTGCTGACCGACTCCGGTGGATTTCAACTCTTCTCGCTCGCCGCCCAGCGCGAGGTGGACGCGGATGGGGTGACGTTCCGTTCCCACCTGGATGGGACCCCGCACCGCATCACTCCCGAGACGGCCATGGGCATCCAGGAGAATCTGGGCGCCGACATCGTCATGACTCTCGACGAGTGCGCCGAACCGTACGACCGGGAGTACAACCGGCGGGCGCTGGACCGGACTCATACCTGGGCCCGCCGCTGCCTCGAGGCAAAGACCCGAGTCGATCAGGCTCTCTTCGGAATCGTCCAAGGCGGGATCTTCCCGGACCTGCGGCGCGAGTCGGCCGAGTTCATTGCCTCCCTGGATACTCCCGGCATCGCGATCGGTGGGCTGAGCGTGGGTGAAGCGAAGGACGAGATGCTGGCTATTCTCGAGCTGCTCGACGGCGTCCTTCCGACCGATCGGCCCCGCTACCTGATGGGGGTCGGGGCGCCTGAAGATCTGCTGGAAGCTATCGCCCGAGGAGTGGACTTGTTCGACAGTGTCCTGCCAACCCGCCTGGCTCGCAACGATGCAGCCCTCACCCGGCGCGGCCGGCTGAATCTCCGCTGGGCCACGCTGGCCGATGACCCTGGACCCCTGGACTCGGAGTGTTCCTGCTACACCTGCACCCACTTCAGCCGAGCGTACCTGAGGCACCTGGTCGTCAGCCGGGAGATGCTTTCCGCGACCCTGCTTTCGATCCACAACCTGCGCTTGCTGATTGACCTGACGCAAGAATTACGGCAAGCGATCCTGATCGGACGATTGGCCAGCACTATCCAGAGTCTGCGCCAGGGATTGGTGAGTGGGGAGCGAGCGGAATGACCTGGTACCAGGCCTTGATCCTGGGTGTCGTCCAGGGAGCCAGTGAGTTCCTCCCGATTTCTTCCTCCGCCCACCTGGTGCTGGTTCCCTGGTTGCTCGGGTGGCAGCTCGAGGCGCATCCATTCTTTCTCTTCAGCGTTTCGGTGCATTGGGGTACCCTGGCGGCGGTGGTCGCAATCTTTCGCAGCGACCTGCTGCGGTTTGGCCGGGCCGCCCTGCAGGCGCTGGTGCATCGCAATTTGCTCGAGACTCCTGAGGCGACCCTGGGGTGGCTGCTGGTGCTCGCCTCGCTGCCGGGGGCGCTGGGCGGGATTGTACTGGGTGGGGTGGTCGAGCAGGCGTTCACCAATCCGCCAGCCGTGGCCGGCTTACTGCTCGGGACCGCGGGGTTATTGGCGCTTGGAGAGCGGTCCCGCTCGATCCGGGCCGCGAACCCGGGCGAGTTCCGGGTGCTGGAGAGCCTGCGGACTCAAGATGCGCTCTTGATCGGCCTGGCCCAGGCGGTGGCGCTGCTCCCTGGAATCTCGCGGTCCGGCGCCACCATTTCTGCCGGGCTCTTTCGCGGACTGGACCGAGTCGATGCAGTCCGCTTTTCGTTTTTGATGTCGGTCCCCATCATCTTCGGAGCGGGGCTGGTGGCGCTCACCGATCTGGCTGGCGGACCCGGGGCGGCCGAATTCCTCCCCTCACTGGCAATCGGCTTTCTCTCCGCGGGGATCGTTGGATTCTTCGCCATCCGCTGGCTGATCCGAACCCTCGCAGGTTCCACCTTTTGGGGGTTCGCGGCTTACTGCGCGGCGCTCGGCGCGGCTGGCCTGCTCGTGAGCCTGATCCGTGGCTAGAGCGCTCCTCGGCCTCGGCCTGGCAATTGTGCTAGCCGGGTGCGGATTCGCGCCGCTGGGGACAGCCGGAACCGGGACGATCCCGGTTCCCACCCCTTTCCCGGAGATCGCCACGACTCCCAGTTTCCAGACCTGGACCACCAGCCGGATTCTGGCCTTCAGAGAGCAGAAAGGATCGGCGGCTGAGCGGTCCTATATCGGGCTTGGGCTGGAGATCCTGGCGCCGGCCGGGACGCTGGCTGCGGTCGAAGCCGGCGAATTCGAGCTGGTCGTCTCAGCTCAGGAGCCGCCGGCCGGCTGGTTTGCAACGCCGCTCGGATCGGAGCCGATCGTATTTGCTGTTCACCCCAGCAATCCGATTCACGACCTGTCGCTCGCTGAACTGGCGCGGGTTTTCCGAGGCCAGAGCGTCAATTGGAGCGAGTTTGGCGGGCCAGACCTTGACATCACACCGGTCATCCCGCTGCGCGGGGATGAGCTGCGCGAAGCCCTGGCCGCGAATCTGCTGGGGAATCTCCGCTTCACCACCCAGGCTCGGCTGGGGCCAAGCCCGGAGGCGACCCTGATGCTAGTCCAGCAAACTCCGGGGGCCATCGGGATACTTCCACTCTCTGGGGCGGCAGCAGGGGTCGACGTGCTCCAGGTCGGCGGAATTGCGCCCGAGATCGGGGACGAACGCTATCCACTGCAGGTCGAAGTCTTGGGCTTCGCGCCTCACGAGCCCGGCGGCGTGGTGCGCGAGTGGTTGGCCTGGCTGCAAGCCGAAGGAAGCTAGCGGCTAACCCGCCAGTCCGCTGAGGAAGGGATTGGACCGGCGCTCTTCCCCAACCGTGGTCGGCGGGCCGTGGCCAACGAGCAGCTGGGTCGTATCCGGCAGGGTGAGAATCTCTTTCTGAATGCTGGCGAGCAAAGCTGCCGTGTCTCCGCCCGGCAAATCGGTTCGGCCAACGCTCCCCTGGAAGATCAAATCTCCACACAAGACCAGGCCGGCGGCTTGCTCCCGAAAGATCACATGACCCGGCGTGTGGCCAGGTGTATGTCGAACTTCGAATCGATTGCGGCCGAGGTCCATCTGCATCGCGTGCTCGAAGGCGATCGTCGGCTCCGGACCGGGGTCGAAGACCGGGAACCCGAAGGCCGAGGCCCCGCCCCGCATTCTCCACAGGGGCTGGTCTTTCGGATGCAGCGCCACCGGAATCGCGACTTCGGAGGCGTCCGAGAGGGCCCCGGCGCCTCCAAAGTGATCGAAGTGAGCATGGGTGAGCCAGATCTGAGTGACCCGCCAACCGCGACGCACCGCCTCGGCCTGAATCAACTTTCCATCCCAGGCCGGATCGACGACCACCGCAATTCCCTGCTCCGGATCACCGACCAGGTAGGCATTGGTTTCGGCCGGTCCGAGGGTAAAGCCGACAATCTCCAATCCTCCCGCCCGGTATTCCTGGTAGGTCAAGGCTTGGCCCTCCGAAGAGCCCGCTGGACAGAGTTCACGGCCGGAGTAATGGTATCCTGTCCCGCGTCCCTAGTTAACCCGTGATGAGCGTCGCAGAATTCGTCGTCCGCCTGCCGCACGCGCGCGACCACCGCAGCGCCGCCCGCTGGATCCTTTCGCACGTGACCGACCATCCGAGAATCGTGCTCACGACCTTCGTCGGCGCATTCGGAAATGCGACCCTGGCGGCGGCGGTCCCGGTGCTGCTCGGCCAGGCCTTCAATCTGGTGCTGCAGGGCGGAGAAATTCAGGCCGGGCTGGGGCGGATTGCCCTGACGATCATCCTCACCCAAGTCGTGCGGGGAGTGCTGCAACTCGGGCGGAACTTTGGTTCCGACCTGCTCGGCCAACGGCTGGAACGAGATATCCGGCAGGAACTGTACGCCAGCCTGCTCGGCAAGAGCATGACCTTTCACAATCTGCAGCCGGTAGGCGACACGATGGCCAGAGCAACCAATGACGTGCGCGAGATCGGGCTGATGTTCAACCCCGGGTTCAACCTCGTCATCGGCTCGGCCAATTTCATGCTGCTGCCGCTGATCGTCGCCCCCAGCTACCATCCCTCGCTGCTGCTGGTCCCAGCCTTGTTTACCATCAGCTACGCGTTCGCGGTGTGGGCTTACCTGCGCGAGCTCCGGCCCGTCTCCGAGGAAGTCCGCCGCACCTTCGGTGAGATGAATACCCAGGTCTCCGAGGCGCTGGACGGAATCGAAGTGGTCAAGGGCCACGCCCAGGAGGCCCAGGAGGTGGAGCGTTTCTCAATCAACGCCAGTGCCTTCCGGGATGCGTTCGTCCGGCAGGGAGATATCGAGGCCCGCTACTTGCCCCTGCTGCTGCTCGGCCTGGCGGAGGCCGGCTCCTTCCTGCATGCCATTCTTTTGTTCCGGCAGGGTTCGCTGGACTTGGGGGGCTTGATCGCGTTCATGGGACTGATTCAGCTCCTGGGTTTTCCCACGTTCGTGTCGCTCTTTGCCTACTCTCAGGTCTCGCTGGGGATGGCCGGAGCCCGCCGGATCCTGGACTTGATTCTGCGCGAGACCCAGCTCGACCAGAATCCCACCGGCCATTCCGGGCCGATGCGGGGGGAGCTCGAATTCCGGGAGGTCGGGTTCAGCTACGGCGAAGGGAAGGTCGCACTCAGTGGTCTGACGTTCAAGGTCAGGCCGGGCCAGACTCTGGCGATCGTTGGCCAGACGGGCTCCGGCAAGACCTCGTTGGCGAAACTGATCAACCGGATCCATGACGTTTCCACGGGCCAGGTCCTGGTGGATGGGATTGACGTCCGGGATTGGAATCTGGCTTCGCTCAGAGAACAGATCTCGATCATCGAGCAGGACGTGTTCCTGTTCTCGCGTTCGATCGCGCAGAACATCGCCTTCGGGCAACCCTCCGCCCCGGAGGCCGCTATTCAGCTGGCGGCCGGCCAGGCCCAGGCCCACGAATTCATCCGCGGGTTCCAGGAGGGCTATGGCTCGATCGTCGGTGAACGCGGGGTGACCCTCTCCGGCGGCCAACGCCAGCGGGTGGCCCTGGCCCGGGCGTTTCTGACAGATCCGAGAGTGCTGATCCTGGACGACTCCACAAGTTCCATCGACAGCGCCACCGAGGACGAAATCCAAAGGGCGATCTTTCAGGCCTCCCAAGGAAGAACGACGGTGATCATCACCCACCGGCTGTCGCAAATCCGCTGGGCTGACCTGATCCTGGTGCTGCGCGACGGGCGGATGGCCGCCCTCGGCACCCATGAGGAACTCATGGACCGTTCTCCGGCTTACCGCCGGATCTTCCAGCGACTGGCCGACTGATGTCGTTCTTCCGGGACCTCGAGCGGGAAGACTACGATCGGACCTACCGCGACCGGGACCTGGTCGTCCGGCTGGCGGGCTATTTCAGGCCGGAGCGCCGGCGAGTGTTGATCGCAGCGCTGGCGACCGGGCTGATCGCGGCGGGGGAGGCCGCCTCGCCGATTATGGTCTCCCAAGGAGTCGGACTGCTTGAGCAAGACCCGGCTGCGCCCCAAGCGGCCTGGATCGCCGCGGCGCTCTTCCTGGTGGGCGGGCTGGTCTGGTCGGTGAATTGGATCCGGCGACGGATGCTCACTCGGGCCGTGGGAGCCGTGATGCTCGACCTGCGGACCGAAGCCTTCGCGGCGACCGCGGCCCACGATCTGGCCTTCTACGATGAGCACGCCTCGGGAAAGGTCGTCAGCCGGATCACCTCAGACACCAATGAGTTTGCCCAGGTCGCGGTGCTGGTGACCGATGTCGCCAGCGAGGTGCTCCAGGTGGCGATTCTTATCCTCGTCCTGCTCCGGCTCGAGTGGAGCTTGACCCTGTGGGTGCTCGGGATGATCCCGGTTTTCCTGGTGGTGGCGCTGGGATTTCGCCGCCTGGCTCGGCATGCCATTCGCCGCTCTATGCGGGGTATCGCCAACGTCAATGCCAGCATCAAAGAAGCCGTCACCGGGATTACGGTTGCCAAGAACTTTCGACAGGAGCGGGCCATCTACACCGAGTTCGACCAGGTTAACCGTCAGTCGTACGCGGCGAACGTCAGGCGGGGGTTTGTGCTCTCGGTCGTGTTTCCGACCCTGAATGCCATGATGGGATTTGGAACAGCACTGATGGTTTTCCTGGGCGGCCTCTCCGCTGGCCGCGGGGCAGTCGCGGTGGGGGCCTGGTACTTGTTCATGCGCAGCCTCGACCGCTTCTGGTTCCCAATCCTCAGCCTGTCCGCCTTCTGGAGCCAGATCCAGGGAGGCCTGTCGGCTGCCGAGCGGGTGTTCGCCTTGATCGACACCGAATCCCAGGTCCGCCAGACCGGTCAGCTGAAGATTCCTCGGCTGCAGGGTCGGATCCATTTCGACCAGGTTGACTTTCGCTACCACCCGAAGGAACCGGTGCTGGAGGGATTCAGCCTGAGCATTGAGCCTGGCGAGAGTCTGGCGTTGGTTGGACACACCGGGGCCGGCAAGACCTCTATTGTGAAATTGATCACAAGATTTTACGAGTTCCAGTCGGGGCAGGTGTTGGTTGACGGTCTGGATCTCCGGTCGCTGGACTTGCACGACTTTCGCCGGCAAATCGGGCTGGTGTCACAGAACCCGTTCCTCTTTGCGGGGACGGTGACCGATAACATCCGCTACGCCCGGCCACATGTGTCGGACCAGGAAATCGACGCCCTCGCTCGACGGATTGGATCGGGCGAGTGGTTGGAAACCCTCCCCCAGGGACTACTGACCAAGGTCGGAGAACGCGGAGGCCGGTTGTCGATGGGGCAGCGGCAGTTGGTCTCGCTGATGCGGGTCCTGGTTCAACGGCCGGCGATCTTCATCCTGGACGAGGCCACTGCCAACATCGACCCATTCACTGAGTCCCAGATCCAAGAGGCCTTGCAGCTCATCTTGGCCGAGACGACTTCGATCTTGATCGCCCATCGGTTGTCCACGGTCCGCGCCTGCGATCGGATTGTCGTCCTGCGCCAAGGTCGAGTCATCGAACAAGGCGATCACGATCGGCTAATAGCCCAGGGGGGCCACTACGCGGAGTTGTACAACACCTATTTCCGCCATCAATCGCTGGCCTACATCCAACAGGCGCGCCTGGCCGCCGCGGCAAGTTGACTGAGGGCAGGTTACCCGGACTCTGTTAGGCCTCTGTAAGGTAGTCCGCCACCGGAATCCACTACTATGGAACCGGACACTTCCCCCCAGAGTGTCCAGGCCTCGAAGCCGCCCGCGACCCCTCTTCCTCCGGCTAAAGCGGGCGGCTGCCATTTAACCGGCTTCCGCAGGCACACGGATTGCATCCATAGCCGGGGTCTCAGTTTGGAATAGAATCCGCGGGATCTTGTGGCCGCCAGAATCCGTCTGATTCATTGGTTGCCCAAAAGGACGCCTGTTTGAAAACTCGCCTGCTGCTCTTCCTTGGTTTGCCCGCAGCGCTCTCCGTCGCTTGCCTTGCCTCCCTTCAAGACTTTCTGCAAGATACAGTGCAAGGGCAGGGCCTTGAAACAAGCGTGGTTGAAACCTCGACCGCCCTGGCCTTTCCGACTGAGCTCCCTACTCCCACCCCGACCATCACGCTGACTCCGACCCCTGCCGACACGCCGACTCCGTCCGTGACCCCGACCCCGACGGAAATCTGGGGCGAATTCCCGGGACCCTCCGAGCTGTCGGCAACCGAGATCCCGCCTCCTATGCCTGAGATCACGTTCGCGGACGATGTGTTGAATGTGGTTGTGCTGGGGAGCGATCAGCGGCCCGACACCGGGGGCTACCGGACCGACACCATTATGGTGGTCTCGGTAGACCCGCACACCGGCACGGCCAAGCTGATCTCATTCCCACGCGACCTCTACGTCTATATTCCAGGCTGGCGGATGGACCGGATCAATACGGCCGACCCGCGAGGTGGATTTGAAATGCTCCGCCAGACGATCCTCTACAACTTCGGGATCGATCTGGACGGCTGGGCCCGGACCACCTTCTCCGGGTTTATCAACGCGGTCGACGCGCTGGGTGGGATCACCGTGCAATCGACCGGCTACCTCACCGACGAGTGCGGAGGCGTGCTGCGCAGCTACGGCCCGGGCAGTTACTTCATGGATGGATTCGAAGCCCTCTGCTACGCACGTATGCGCAAAGTCACCGGCGATTTCGATCGCTTGCGCCGGCAGCAGGAGGTGCTGCAAGCGATATTCGTCAAGATCGTCAGTATCGATGGCCTGGCGCGATTGCCGGAGGTTTACAGCCAGTTTTACAACTCGCTGCGGACCGACCTCGACCTGGGTGACCTGCTGCCGCTGGTCCCCACCGCCGTGCAGGTGGCGGGCGACTCCTCTCGGATCCAGCACTTCAACCTGGACTCCTCAATGGCGGACTTCTGGAGGACACCCGGCGGCGCTTCCGTGCTGCTCCCGAAGCGGGATGCAGTCTTAGCCATGCTGGTCCAGGCGTTTGGGCCGGAGGCCTTCGCTCAGAATCCATGAACCGAGTGGCACGGCCTACTCGAATAGGAAACTGGAGCCGCTACCGCCTGCCGGTTCGCTATGCTAGATTGAGACCAAAGCCGGAAGGAATGGTGGGAATCCAATTGGCTCCACGCACCCGCGTGGAAGACAACTACGGGGCCGGACGGGTCTGCGCCATCTGTGGCCAGCTGGCTCT
>Ga0209640_10000384_pt1 | contig 33704 bp, 18 predicted proteins | sample RifCSP10_1_FD_184018 | JGI IMG/M metagenome (GOLD analysis project Ga0209640, IMG submission 184018) | Soil microbial communities from Rifle, Colorado - Rifle CSP2_sed 10_1 (SPAdes) (version 2) | ecosystem: Environmental > Terrestrial > Deep subsurface > Rock core/Sediment | place: Rifle... | reverse complement strand
GAGGACGGGCACGCCGAGGTCGGCCAGTGTCTTCCACACGGGACGAAACTCCGGCGCGTCGAGGGGCCGGCCGTTCACGTTGGTGAAGATCTGAACGGCGCACAGGCCCAGCTGGCGGAACGCGCGCTCGATTTCACGGCAGGCCGCGTCGGGCTCGTTCATCGGCACGGCGCCGGCCGCGCCGGCGAACCGGTCGGGATATTTCGCGACCAGCCCCGCGAGCTCGTCGTTGGCAATCGTCGAGAGCTCCACGCTCGCCTTCGGGGCAATGTGCTCGGGCGAGGGGCTGGCGAGGCAGATCACCTGCCGGTAGTCCTCGAACTCGTCCATCATGCGGAACCGGGCGTCGAGACTGGTGAGCCCTTCGTAGTTGGGCGCCTTTTTGCCGGTGCGCACGTACTGGAGGTGGGCGGGGCTGTTGGCCGCAAAATCCTTCGAACCCGCGCGGGCCCAGCGGGTCTCTTCATACTTCGGGGGCAGGATGTGGCAGAAGGCATCAATCATGGCCACCGATTATTCCCGGTCTACGGAATGCTCACAACATCTCCAGCGGTCAATTCCGTGCATTCGTCACGTACCCGGCCGGCGGGGAGAAGAGAGCGTCCGGTACGGCGTCGGTGGCCACGGACTCGACGACGGTGGTCATGGACAGATTGCCAATCTGCGCCAGCGCGGCCGCCAGCGGCCCGCTCCCCTCCAACTTGATCTGCACTTCGCTCGCGTAGGGGATTCCGCCAATTTCCGCCATCCGCCGATACATTTCCGCCATGGCCCGTGCGGCGCCCGGCTGCGCCCTGGCCGCCCGCGGGTCGTTGAAGATGAAGCCCTTTTCGGCAGCGGCGCGGTAGAACCCCACGTAGTCGGCGGCGCCCGGTGCGCCCGTGACGATCCACACCGGTCCCGCCAGTGTGGCGTTGACCTGCAGCGGCGTTTTGCCGTCGGGTGCCGCCGACACCGAGATGGCAAGCTGGTAGCCCGCGGCCGTGTGGCCTCCTACCTCTCTCGTCTGCCCGTTGGGCGTGATTGACGCGCTCATGGCCGACGCGTCCACGCTCGTCGAGAGGTCGGCTGACAGCGCCCGCATGTCCCACACGTCTGCTTCCTTCTTGGTGGAATCGAACACGAACATCTTCTGGGCATCGACGTCGAAGATCGTCGTCTGGACGCGCGTGCCGATCTGGAGGTCGGTTCGCATCCGGTTGCCCTTGATGTAGACGGTGCCCGGTGCCTTGTTCGCCACGCCCCCGCCCGTGTTGGAGGTGGTCATCTTCAGCGTCACGTCAGCGAACCCCGGCGCCGCGGCACCGAGGAGCAGAGCCGCAGCCACCAGCAGTTGCGTCACGACACTCCCTCCATCTCGTATCCGTGCCGCGTGCAGTAGGCGGCCATCGCCTGCCGAACCTGGCGATATCGCTCGAGCACCTCGGGAAGCACGGCTGCCCGCCGCGGACGGACGACATCGGCGGCGCAGGCGGCCGCGTCAGTCGGAAGCGCGAGGAACTTGAGCACCTTTGCGATCATCGCCGCCGGAGCGGCGCAGAGATCCTCGTAGCGAAGCTCGACGTAATCGCCGGAAGGCACGGCGTCGATGTGCTCGAGGTAGTACCGCGTGACCTTCTTCACGTGGCGGCTGACGATGCGGGGGCCCGGCCGGCCGCTCGCGGCGCGGGCCAGCCGCAGCCGGACTGGCTGATCGAACAGGTTCCGGTACCACGGCGAGAGCAGCGCGACGTACTCATTGCGGGCGGCGAACAGCGATCGCGATGCCGCAAGCTGCGAGCTCATGACGGCAAGCGGATGGCGGTGCACGAAGATCAGTTTAGCCCGCGGCAGAGACTGCTTCACGAACGCGAAGCCCAGCACGTCCCATGGATTCTTGAGAAGCACGGGACGATCGCCGCCGGTGAGCCGGAGCCGCCGGCAGAGATCGATCAGCGCCGGCAACGTTGAAGAGCGCAGGCGCGGCCGCGGCGCGCTGTCGATGACGAACCCGTATTCCTCCGGAAGATCCGGCGTCACCATCATCCCATCGATGACGCGATCCGTCAGCCCGCGCCTCGCCAGCTCGTCCGCCAGCTCGCGCCGTGCCTCCTCTTCCCGCCCCGCGATGTAGTTCGGCACGATGTCCCGGTCTCGGATGACGTGATAGGCGGTCACCACGTTGAACGCACGCGTCCGGGCCAACGCCTGATAGAGCACCGTGGTCCCGGACCGGTGGTCGCCGATGATGAAGACGGGGTCGAAGTTCACGGCCTCGTCAGTCCCGGCGGAGCAGCGACCGTCCCTGCATGGTCGACGGCACATCGCGACCGGCGAGATCGACCAGCGTGGGCGCCACGTCCAGCAGGTGCATGTCGGCGATCTCCCCGCGGAGGCGCAGGTTCTGCGCGCTCAACACAAAAGCGCCGAACTGGGCATGGTTGCAGTCGTCCGGTCCGGTGTCGTTCTCCTGGACGTACAGATCGTCGTACCCGACGCCTCCAACGGACCGCCAGTACAGGTCGCCGAAGTGCGCGATCAGGTCGGGTGGAATGCGATTGAGCTGGCGGTAGATCTCGCGCGGCCGGAAGACGCGCGTGCCCATTGGCTCTCCGCGGTCGTTGGGAAGCGCTTCGAGACGCGCCGTGAGATCGTCGAGGAGCGGCTCGTACTCGCGGCGCGGGACGATGCCGCAGGGCTCACGCCCCTCGAGGTTGACGAACACGCGGGCGTAATAGCCGCCTTCGCTCCACACGCGCGTCCGGCTCCAGTCCACGTTGGCCGGCTTCAGCGGCGCCGGACTCGCCGGCCGCTCGCGCACGGTGAGCAGCCCTTCGCGCGTCAGCCATTCGTTCACGCAGAACCCGCCGTCCAGCCGCTGCGCGCCGTGATCGGACACGACGAGCACCGTGTCGCGGTCGTCGATCAGCTGCAGCGTTTCGCCGATCTCCTCGTCGAGGTACACGTAGTAATCGCGGATCACGTCCTCGAACGGATTCCCCGGCACGTACTGCCGGTGCAGGCGATCGTGGTACTTCCAGAATCCGTGCTGAATGCGATCGAGGCCAATCTCGACGAACTGGAAGTAGTCCCAGTTCATCGTCTTCATCAGATGGCGGACGACCAGGAAGTGCTTGCGGGTCATTTCGTAGATCTGATCCTTCAGCCAGGCCTTGTCGTCGGTCCGGAAGCCGCTCACGTCGACGGGGTACTCGCTGACCAGGTCGCGCAGCGTCTGTTTGATCTGCGTCGGATGCGTGAATTCGGTTCGCGCCGGATCGGGCGTCAGGAAGCAGCCGATGCTGACGCCGTTGACCCGGCGCGGCGGGTACCCGGGCGGGACGCCAATGACCGCCACCTGCCTGCCGCTCGTTCCGAAGGAATCCCACATGGCGGGCGCGGTGATGGATTGAGACGTCACGACACCGAGGCCGTCGTAGGTATACGCAGTGCGGTTGCGGAAGCCGTACACCCCCAGCGAGCCGGGATCCTGGCTGGTCGCCATGCACATCCACGCGGGTACGGTGATCGGCGGGATCACGCTTTCGAGCCGGCCGAAGCAGCCGCGCGACATGAGCTGCGGCAGATGACGGAGCCGGCCGTCGCGCAGCAGGATCTCGGGCGCGGCGCAGTCGAGTCCGATCACTAGTGTGCGCATATCCGCTGCTCGATCAGCCGCCGCTGCACGAGGCTGACGCGATGCCTCGTGAGGTTGTAGGCCAAGATGATGCCCGCCGAGACGAGCACCAGCGCGCCCGGCAGGAAGCACGCTAGCACGCCGACGCGAGCGGCCGTCGCGGCGGATTGAACCGTCGATCCGGGCACGAGGCCGGCATAGCCGTCCACCAGCGATCCCGCAAGCGCGGCCGCGAGGCCGGTCGCGATCTGTTGTCCCGCTGAGAACACGCCGAAGAACATGCCGTCCGACCGGTGGCCCGACAGCAGTTCATGCTCCTCCGCCACGTCGGCCAGCATCGACGGCGCCAGCACCGCCGGGCCGGCCGCCGTCGCCCCGATGGCCGCGTGTCCGAACACGAGCACGGCATACCTCGTCTGCTCGTTCAGCAATCCGGGCGCGGCCACCCAGAAAAGCCCGGCCAGCAGACCCGCCAGCACCATGCCCGCAGCGAAGTACAACCGGTGCTTGTCGAACTCCCGCGCGAGCTGCGTCCATCCGAGGGTGCCCGCAATCGCGCCCCCGTACAGCGCGAACTGGCACAGTCCGATGATGCGGCCGCTCTCAATGCCAGCGTAGTAGGTGAGGAAGTAGATCAAAAGTACCGCGCTGAATACCATCGCCAGGAAATACGCGATGTTGGCGCCGGCCAGCAGCGCAAACGATCGGTTCCGCACGACGGCTTTCCAGGGGGCTTTCGGGCCCACGCTTCGGGATCCGCCCGGTTCCGTCCGGAACCGCCACGTCCCGGCAGTGGCCACGACGCCGGCGCCGCACATGAGCACGCCGAGCGTGACCGCCATGCTGGCGTAGCTCTCTGCGGCAAATCGCGAGCCCGCGCCTGTGGCCGCGGGAAAGAACAGCGCGGCAGCCAGCCCCGACGCGATCATCGCGCCGACCTGGATCGCCGCCGCGCGGTATCCTGCCACCATCGTCCGTCCGTCATAGGTCGGCGACAGCTCCGCGCCGAGCGCATAGTACGGCACCGTGAACATCGACTGGCTGGTGCGAAGCAGCACCGAGGTGCCGAGCAGCCACGCGAAGAGCTGCCGCGTCGACAGCCCCGCCGGCGGCGTGAACAGCGCGATGAAGCCGGCCGCCATGCCGACGGCCCCGGCGGCCATCCAACCGTGGCGCCGCAAGGAGCTTCGGCTCCCGTCGGACAGCCCGCCAATGATCGGATCGCTCAACGCGTCCCACAGCAGGCCAAGTGCGGCGGCGATACCGACGAGCCTCCCCGGCAGCCCGAGGACGGTCGTGTAGAAGAACAGCAGGTACAGCCCCGACGCGACAGACTTCACCGAATCGCAGATCCCGCCGGCGCCGTAGAGCACCCTGACCCGGACCGGAACGATTTCGCCGGCGTGCGTGTGCGAGATGGCGAGCATGAAGGCGCTCAGAGTCGGCGCGGAAAGAGCGCCAGCACGGTTGACACGCAGACGACCGGAAAGACAGTCAGGAATACCAGGTCGGTGGCAATCGCGGACGGCCCCACGTCTTTCAGCAGGACGGCGCGAAAGCCGTGCACCGCGTACGTGAAGGGGTCCATGCGCGCGAGCACCTGCATCCAGGCAGGAAAGCTCGACACGGGGTACAGGGCGCCGCTTGGAAAGAACAACAGCGTGTTCAGGATCCCGAACGTGGCCCGTGGCACCACTGGATTGCGGACGCGCACCACCAGCAGGGCCACGAGACTCAACAGCGAGAACGCGAACAGGATGTTGAGCACCAGCAGCAGCCCGAAGGCGGCCAGCGACAGCTGCGCCACGATGCCGACGATGGCGGCGCCGGCGACGGTCACGATCACGCCGGCCATGGCCGCCTTGACGGTGCCGGACAACATCATCCCCAGCACCAGCTGCGTCTTCGTCACCGGTGTGGCGAGGTAGCCCTCGTGGAACCCGCGCGCCTTGTCGTCGATGTAGAGGAGACCGCCGCCGATCAGCGCCGAGACGAACACCGCCAGCACGATCGTTGCCGGCAGCAGGTACTGCATGTACTGGACGTACGGGAAGACCTCGACGATGTCGAGCGCCACTGCCGACGCGTAGCGCGCGGGCACCTCGGGACGATTCACGGCGTCCACCAGCTCGCGGAGCTTCTGGGTCAGCGCGGCCACGACGAACGGGTCGGTGTTGTCGACAATCAGTCCGAGCGTCGGCCGCTGCCGCTGATGCACGCGGCGCGAATAGTCCTCCGGCACCACGATCGCGGCCACGACGTCTCCGTCGCGCGTCATCTGCACCGCCTCGGCGAGGTCGTTTTCGACCTGGACGTGAAACGTGCGCGCGTTTGCCTCGACGGCGCGGAACTTTTCCTCCAGCCGCACGGCTTCGCCCTCGCGATCGAGCGCGACGAGCGCCACGCTGATGCCGCGAATCTGTCCGCCGAACGACTGGCCGATGATCACGAGCTGGAGCAGCGGCACGAAGAGCGAGACCGTGATGAGCGCGGGGCTCCGGAAGTAGCGGCGCAGGTCGCGGTCGACCATCGCCCACGCCGGCAGCAGCGTCCCCGCGGCGATCATCGCACGCTCCGATCGTACAGATGGCTCACCTCGATATGCGCCGATGCCCGCGGCGTGTCGCGCGGTGCCTTGCCCGCGTAGCGGATAAAGAGATCCTCGAGCGTGGTGCCGTGCAGCGCCAGATCCGCAATGGCGACGTCCCGGCTGCGCGCGAGCGCGACGAGCGCCTCCACCGTCGACAGGCGATTCGTGCTCTCGATGACGCACGCGCCGCTCGAGAGCGACACGTCCTGCACTCCGGGGAGGTCGAGCAGCCGCTGCCGCCAGTCGAGCGGCGTCGTCTCGAAACGGACGTCGATGGCCCCGTTTTCGGCGATGCCGCCCTTGAGGTCGCCAGGCGCGCCCACCGCGACGATCGAGCCGCGATCGAAGAACGCCACGCGGCTGCACAGCGCGTCGGCTTCTTCCATGTAATGCGTGGTCAGGAAGATCGTGACCTCGGCCTGCGCCTTCAGCCGCCGGATCATGTTCCACATCGCGATCCGCGAGGCCGGATCCAGCCCCGTCGTCGGCTCGTCCAGGAAGAGCACCGACGGTCGATGCAGGAGGCCGCGCGCGATCTCCAGCCGCCGCCGCATGCCGCCGGAGAATGTGCCGACCAGGCGGTCGCGCCAGTCGACCAGATCGACGTCAGCCAGCAGGTCCGCAATGAGCTCGCGGCGCCCCGCCCGCGACATGCCGTAGAGGCGCGCGTAGAACTCGAGGTTCTCGGCGGCCGTCAGGTCGGGGTCCGAGGTGAACGCCTGCGGGATGACGCCAATGGCGCGCCGCACGGCGGTCGGGTTGCGCTGAACCTCGTCGTTGCCGATGTATGCGCTGCCGGCGGTGGGAAGAAGCAGCGTCGTGAGCATCCGGATCAGCGTCGACTTGCCGGCGCCGTTCGGCCCGAGAAGGCCAAAAATCTCTCCCGTCCTGACCTCGAAGGTGACGTCCCGGACGGCTTCGAAGCCGTCAAACCTCTTCCAGAGACCTTCGGTGCGAATGGCCGGCACGGCTGCCCGTGAAGCGAACATACGGACGGACTCGCCGGGCGTCTCGACAGTCATCGCCCGGCAGCCCTGGCGCCCTCGGGCAGGAGGACGAATGCGGTCATGCCGGCGTGCAGCCGGCGATCGTCGTTCGGGAGCGCGACCTTGATGCTGAACGTGCGGATGTCGCGCCTGGCGCGACTCACATCGCGCTGGGTGGCAAAACCGGCTTCGGGCGCGACGAATGTCACTCGACCGCTGCGTCGTTCCCCCGTGAGCAGCTCCACCGGCACGCTGTCGCCAACCGCGACGTAGCCGGCGGCACTCTCCTCGACGGCGGCCGTGATCCAGATGTCGTCCGGATCGATGACCACCGCGATCGGATCGCCCGCGTTGACCACCTCGCCCTGGCGTGCGACGCGGAGCGACACGACGCCATCGATCGGTGACACGACGATGGCCTCGTCCACCCGGACGTCGATTTGTGCGAGCTGAGCCTCAGCCTGCCGCAGTTGCGCCTGAATCTGCTCGACGTCGCGACGGGCGACGCCGACCTGCCGGGCCTCCGCTTCGGCGACCGACACATTCGCCACGGCGGCAGCGACGCCGTCGCGCGCGGTGGTCTGGCGGGCTTCGGCCACAGCCACCTGGGCGCGAAGACGTTCCAGCTCGCGTCGGGCCACCAGCTGGAGATCGACGAGCCTCGAGGTCCGATCGGCTTCCTCGCGGATGTCCGCAAGCTCCGCGTCCGCCTGCCGCTCGCGTGAGCGCGCGGCGCCAAGCTCGGCGCGTGCCCGCGCGATATTCCCGTCGGATCGGCGCGATTCCAAGGCGACGATCTCCCCGCTCCGCCCGAGCCGCGCGGTGAGTTCCGCGATGACGGCGACCTGCTGGAGGCGAGCCGCATCCAGGTCACCGCGGTCCAGAACGGCGACGACGCCGCCAGCCGCCACGGTGTCGCCCTCAGCCACATTCAGTTGGCGGATGCGTCCGGCCGTGCGGGCGGCAATCGTCACTTCGTCGGCGGCGATCACACCCGTCACCCGCAAGTCCCCGGGCGCCGAAGGCCGTGCGAACGCCAGGTACGCCGCCGCGGCGACGGCGACGGCCATGGCAACCGCCAGTAACCGGATGAGCGGGCGGCGAGGATGAACGCTGGCGTCCGACGCATCGCGGTGCGCTTCGCGCGCCGGTGCAATAGACGGCTGACGCTGCAGCATGGTCATGGGTCAGCCCGTGCGGAAGCGGCGTTCGCCGTTATTTCGTCCGGGCCGCAGCGGCGGGCTGCGCCCGCTTCAGCTCTTCGTCGACGACTTTCGCGAAGCTCTCGAGGGGAAGAGCGCCGGTGACGTTTCGCCCGTTGATGAAAAACGTCGGCGTCCCGGTGACCCCGAGCCGCGAACCGTCCTGGACACTGGCTTCGACCTGTGTCTTGAACCGACGTTCCTTGTAGCAGGCCTCGAACGGCGCGACGTCGATGCCGACCTCCTGCGCGAGGCGATTCAGCGTGGCGGGCGAGGAATCAGGCTCGCTCGCGAAGAGCTTGTCGTGAAACTCCCAGAACTTGCCCTGCGCGGCGGCGCACAGGCCCGCCTCCGATGCCGCCCGGGCATTCGGATGCAGGTTGTCGAGCGGCATGTCCTTGTAGACGAGCCGTACCCGGTCGCCATACTTCGCCAGCAGCTGTTGAATCACCGGATGCGCCCGGCGGCAGAAGGGACAGTGGAAGTCCGAGAATTCGACAATCGTCACAGGGGCGTCGGGGTTCCCGCGGACAGGCGCGCCGGCAAGGGGCACCTCCGACCGAAACGGCTCGGGGGCCTCGAGGAACATGCTGATGGCCGCCTTCTCGCGGAGCGACACGACGAACTCCTGGCGCCTTGTCGTCAGGCGCTGCGACGTCAGGTGCGTCTTGATCTGTTCCTGCAACGCCGCGAACGTGCCGCCCTGCAGCCGCGCCTTGTTCGCCTCGTAGAAGGCGGACGCGTCGGCCGTCGTCACCGGCTGGATCCGCGTGTTGATCTCGGCCTGGGTGAGCGCGTCGAGCGTGATGCCGCGCTTCGCCGCTTCCCCACTCAACAGCCGCTCCTCGACCATCGTTTCGAGCTGCGCGCGCTGCATCGTGTAGATCTGCTCCTGCAGCTTCGCGAGCGAGGCGCCGAGCTTCGCGTCGACCTCCGCCGCGGTGATCGGTATGCCGTTGACGACGGCGAGTACGTCGCGCACCTGCGCCCGCGCGAGCCGCGGCGGTGCCACGAGCAACACCAACACCACACCGATCGTGATCCAGACTTGATTCTTAGGCACAGCCGTCACCTCCGACGCAGACGTGCGCGCGATTCTACGGATGCGCGCGCTCCGATCGCAATACCCAGTTTTGTAATCGCGATCACAGAACTGTGCGTGGCTGGCAGCGTAGGGCACCCACCCCACACGTCGTCATCGCAGTGTTGCAGGCGTGATCACAACTAAGACAAGTACGACAACACGATGATCTCGTAACGCGACCATACACGGTTGAGGTGGCACCGTTACAACAATGTGGGTTGATCATCGCGCCGCATATTCTTACGATACTCCGCGCTGGCGACGATGCCCATACAGGTTGCGGTTGTGTGTGATGACGAGTTCTTCCGGGCAGGTCTGCACCAACTGCTTCGCGATGAGCCGACGATCACGATCGTCGATTACGATCCCGCGTCGCTGATTGTTGCGGCGCCGAGTGCGGCAGACGTGGTTCTCGTAGACAGCCGCCGGGACGACGCGTTCGAGCACTGCCTGCGGCTCGAACCGGATTGCCGGCCTTACCCGATTCTTCTGATGGTTCCCTCCGATGCCGTCGGCATTGACGGGCTGGCCGCCGGCGCCCGCGGAATCGTGCGAAAAAGCGACGCGATCCACGATGTGGTCCGGGCCGTTGCTATTGTGCATTCGGGGTCGATCTGGGCCCCGCGCAAGGTCGTCGTCGATGCCTGGCTGCGGCACCGCCGCGGCGCGTCCGCGGTCGCGCAGCGGTTGAGCGCGCGCGAGTACGAGATCGTGCAATCGGTGGCGTCCGGGATGTCGAACAAGGAGCTTGCCGCGCATCACGGCATCAGCAAGGCGACGGTCAAGGCGCACCTGACGCACGTGTTCCAGAAGCTCGGACTTACCGGGCGCGGCGAGCTGATTGCGACCTACCACGGCACGTCCGTGGCGCGCAACGATTCGCGCCGCGCCGCCACGCGCCTGCCCCATCGCGGGTCGTACTACCGGGCTCAGCCGAAGGGCGTAGACCCACGCGCCAATTGATCAGGCCGCTTCAGGCGGCTCATGATTGCGCTCCCCTGCACGCCGGCTTCCCGCTCATGGCCGGCCGATCCACTGACGAGGAGGCGCAATGGCCACGCGAACTTCGAACTGTTTCTGGACAAGACCTGTCCGGGCATGCCTAGGCATAGCGGTGCTGACGGCGGCAACCCTGTACGCCTCAACCGCCGAGGCACAAATCGCGGTCGCCTGCGCTCTTCCGTACTCGCACGGTCAGACCGGCAGTGACTGCAACGGTCGGCACACCATCGTGTTCTCCACGACCGGCACCACACCGGGCGCGAAGGTCGTCGCCGAGCTCCTGGCGCTCGATGCGAACGGGGACCTCATCCAGGCGTTGCCGGTCAAGAGCGGCGACGCCGTCCATATGGCCAGTCGCGTGTCACCTGACGACTTCAAGCTGGCCACGAAGAACAAGATGCACGAGATCTTCGCGCCAATCCCGCTGCTGAAGGTCACGGTCAGCGATCAGGGGCAGACTGCGGAGGCGTACTGCTCGAACATTCCGTACCTCGACGTGCTTCAGCCGAACGGCGCCGTCGTGACCGAATCCGCGGGCAACGACACGCACATCCTGGTCGCGATTCCGCGCACCGATCCCGACAGCGTCGAGCTGAGGGTCGACAACGTCGACCTCTTCGACGCGCTGGGCATCCAGTTCCCGTCCTCCTGCACGGCGGTCTCGCCGTGCGGCGGCGTCGCCGACATCAACGGGAACCTCGTCCAGGTCTCCAATCTCATCGTGGACGGGTCATCGAGCATCAGCACGGCAGCCTCCAACACCGTTCGCGCGACGCTCAGCGACCTGACCTGCGGCACGCACCTCTACAACGTCTCGGCCGACCAGGCCGCGGGCGCGCTGCGCAATCCGACATCCTCCAGCTGCGTCGTCGACGATCTCACCGACACCGGCACCTCGTCGGTCTTTGCGATCCACATCGACTCGCCGACTGAGGGCGCGACGCTGCCTGCCCCGCCGGTGCTCGTCGAGGGCGAAGTGTGCGGAGGCCACCCGATCGTCGCCGCAAAGGTGAATGGGATGGACCTGAACCTGGCGGGCCAGGTCTTCGAACCCGGCAACGGCGTGGACATGGGCGACGTCTACACCCTTCCGATTCACGCATCGCTCGGGGAAACCGACCTCGTCCAGGACATCACGTCCGGCGACGCGGCGGTCGGCACGTTCGACGCCGGTTCAAACCGGCTCGCCGCGTCGGCGACCGATGACCTCGGCAACCGCGCGTTCGCGCGGCGCATCTTCGCTACCGGCGACGTGGTGCCGATCGGCATCGAGCAGGCCCTCAGCGCCACGTTCCAGGAAAATGCGTTCGTGGAAACCGTGAATTCCGGGCTCAAGACTCTGCTCGCCCCGGAAGTGAACCTGGCGTTGAGCGGCACCTCCACCGCCATCGAGAACGCGTTCGTGGTCGGTGTGTCCGCCAACGGCACGCAGAAGCTGTTCGATCAGCTCTGCACGCAGCCGGTCAACGCGCCGGACAATCCGGCGATTAATGGCAAAACGCCTGGGCAGATCTTCGCCGAGAAGGTGGAGGCCGCCATCCTCGCAATCGGGCCCAAGACCATCACTCCGTCGGTGCCGTGCGCGAGCGATCCGGACGTGGCGCTCACCATCACGAACGTCGACGTCGGGACCGACGTGACGTGCAACGTCGGGTTCAATGACGGGTTCTTCCACGTCACCCTCGGGCTGCCCGACGTGCACGTCGACGTGCACGCGTTCGGCACCGGCGGCGACTGGGGCGACGACATCTGCGTCGAGGGCATCAAGGTCGAGGGCAATGCCTTCGCTGACGTCACGAACATCAAGCTCGACTTCGACGTCACCGAAGACAACCTGCTCAACACCTCGACAACGCCGCCCGTGTTCGACGCCGGCACCACGGTGAAGTCGAACGGGACGGTCGGCGTCGATTTCTGCGGCCTGAGCGTGCTCTGCAACGTGCTGGTGACCATCTTCACGTTCGGCGCCGTGGACATCAACCCGGAGATCAGCTTCGACAAGGTGCAGGACTTCACCGCGCAGATCGGCGCGAGCGAGCCCGACCCGGTCAAGCTGAAGGAAATCAAGGTCGACGAGAACGTGGTCGCGGAATTCGACCAGAAGCTGAGCGCCGACGTCTCTTCTGTGAACATCACCCAGCACGGCATCGTGGCGGGGCTGACGGGACATTTCGCGACGACGCTGGTGGACCCGGAAGTGCCGCCGACCCCCGGATCGGTGCTGACGCCGGCGCCCCTGCCGGATCTGCCGGTGCCGAACGCGCAGGACGTGTTCATCGGGCTCGCCGACGATTCGATCAACATGATGTTCGCGAGCATGACGGCGGCCGGGAAGCTGAAGCTCGGGTGCGTTGACACCACCAAGACGATTGGCGACCTGCTGCCCGACTGCGACGCGTTGACGCTCGAGACCGACGCGGCGACCGCCGCCGCGCGCGGGATGTGCTACGGCGTGCGGGGCACCAGTTGCGAGTCGTTCTCGTTCGGCAACGCCCTGCTGACGGCGACCGGCCAGGGCATCTGCCACGGTGCCCAGGGCGACACGTGCAGCGGCATCCCGACGCAGTTCGGCACGGCGCTGGTCGAAATCGCCGCCTGCAACGTCACGCCTGACTTCAACCTCCACGCGTCGCAAGGCCTCCTGTTCTGCACGCAGGAGGATATCCCGCCGCGGATGCTGTTCCCGGGAGACAATTCGCTGACGAGCAGCGTTCCGTCCTCGCTGCGGCTCAACGATCTCTCGGTCGCACTCGTCGTCGATCGCGACGGCACGCCCGGCTTCCCGCCGCCCGGCGGCATGCTGGCCGACGCGCAGGGCTGCTTCAAACAGGGCGCCGACACGACCGCAGACTGCAACCTGCTGGCGGCGTGCCTCGACATCAACCTGAACTTCAACGTCGGATTCCAGACGTGCGCCGACGGAAAGCCGGGGTTCAGGAGCACGTTCAACACCATCCAGGTGCTGAACCGTGAGGTCGGGATGGTGTGCGGCGGTTCGGGCGCGCCAGCCGACGACGGGGTCGTGTTGAACGAGACGTCCACCGACGACACGGTCACGATTCAAATAGGCCAGCAGGCCGGCCAGTTGTCGCCGGATATCTGTGGCGCGGGCATGGATCTTGGCGGATTCGTGACCTGCCAGTCACCGCAGCTGCTGGCGATTGAATCCGACGGTTCGGCGGCGTTGAAGGATTACCTGGCGATCACCTGCAACGTGCAGTGAGGGGTCGGTGACCGGACGCGGCGGCCGCCACCACCGGCCGTCGCGTCCCCCTTCCGCCACAGGAATGCCGCGTCACCCCGCGCAAGTACCGAGCAGGACTCATGCCTTCGAAGTCCGTATCCGACAGCGGTCCATTTCCGATCCTGGTGTCGACGCTGCCGGGTTGGGCCGATATCTCCCTGCTTCGAGCCGCGGCGCGCGCAGGCGCCAGCGCCGTACTGACGCTCGAAGCCGTTTCTTCGGATGACGCGCAGGCCGGCTTCGCCGCGCTGGCACACAGCACGCCCGGCAAAATCGGCATCCGCATCGATTCCCTCTCGCAGATCGATCACTGGCCCGCATCACTGATCGATGCCATCGACGTCGTTGTCGCCGGAACCGGCGGGCGCGACATCGTGCGCCAACTCAGGCGGCCCGGGCGGCAGATCCTCGTTGAATGCACCACCGTCGAAGAAGCGCGCTCGGCGGCTGCCCTGGCACCGCAAGGACTCATCGCCAAAGGCCACGAAGCGGGCGGGCGCGTCGGTGAAGAAACCACGTTTGTCCTGCTTCAGCGGCTGCTGGCCGAGACGACGCTGCCGGTCTGGGCGCACGGCGGCGTCGGCACCCATACGATCGCGGCCTGCGCTGTCGCCGGATGCGCAGGCGTCGTGCTCGACGCGCAGCTCGCGCTCGCGCGCGAATCGACGCTGCCGGAGCCGGTCAAGATGGCGATCGGCCGGATGGGCGGCGACGAGACGAGCTGCCTCGGTGCCGGGCTTGACGCGCGATACCGGGTGTTCACGCGGCCCGATCTTCGCGCGCCCGATGCGCTGCGCCTCATCGAGGCCGATCTCGCCGGCAGCGCCGAGCGCGGCGACACGGTTCGCGACCGCTGGCTCGAGGAGGTGCGCGCGCGGATCAACTGGCGGAACCTGGGCGACCCGCTCTGGCCGCTCGGACAGGATGCCGCCTTCGCCGCCGCGTTCGCGCGGCGCTTCCGGTCCGTCGCAGGCATCCTGCACGGCCTCCGCCAGGCCATCGACGGCCATCTAGACGATGCCCGGCAGCTCGCCCCGCTCGATCGCGGCGCGCCGCTCGCGGCAGCTCACGGCACCGAGTATCCGATTCTGCAGGGCCCGATGACGCGCGTCAGCGACACCGCCGGGTTTGCCCGGGCGGTGGCTGATGGGGGAGGCCTTCCGTTTCTCGCGTGCGCGCTGCTGCGCGCGACGCGGCTGCGTGCCCTGCTGAGCGAGACAAAAGAGCTCCTCGGCGATCGGCCGTGGGGGGTCGGTATTCTCGGATTCGTGCCGCCGGAGCTCCGTGAAGAGCAGCTGCGCGTGATCGAGGAATTCGCGCCGCCGTTCGCGCTGATTGCGGGCGGCCGTCCCGACCAGGCCGCCTCGCTCGAAAAGCGGGGCATTCCCACGTACCTGCACGTGCCCGCACCGGCGCTGCTGCGAATGTTCCTCGACGCCGGCGCACGCCGCTTCATCTTCGAAGGGCGGGAATGCGGCGGTCACGTGGGCCCGCGCACCAGTTTCGTGCTGTGGGAGTCGATGGTTGACGCGCTGCTTGCCGCCGTTGAAGGCGGCGTCCCCGCGGGGGAGCTGCATGTGGTGTTCGCGGGCGGTATCCACGATGCGCGCTCCGCCGCAATGGTGGCGGCCATCGGCGCCCCGCTCGCCCGGCTCGACGTGCGAACCGGCGTGCTCATGGGAACCGCGTACCTCTTCACGACCGAGGCGGTCGAGACCGGCGCCATCGTCGATGGGTTCCAGCAGGAAGCGCTGCAATGCGCGCGGACTGTGCTGCTCGAGTCCGGTCCGGGACACGCGACACGGTGCGCGGACACGGCCTTCTGCGCCACGTTCGAGGACACGCGGCGCCGCTTGATCGATGAGGGAAAGCCCGCCGACGACGTCCGCCTCGCGCTCGAAACACTGAATCTGGGCCGCCTGCGTATTGCGTCCAAGGGCATCACGCGCGACGAGACGCGTGCGGCCTCTGGCCGGCCGGACGATCCCACCGGCTATGTTTACCTGCCGGAGGCAAAGCAGCGCCGCGACGGAATGTACATGATCGGCCAGGTCGCCGCGCTGCGCGACCGTGTGTGCCGCATCGCGGATCTGCACGAAGCGGTCTCGGTAGGCGGCACGGCGCTCCTGCTGGAGTCCGGGGCGCGGCGCGCGGCGCCGGCTGTCGTGGCGCGGGAGCCGGCAGCAGCGCTGTCGGCGAACGTCGCCATCATCGGGATGGGCTGCCTGCTGCCCAGGGCGCAGGACGTCCGCACGCTCTGGCACAACCTGCTCAACAAGGTCGACGCGATCGGCGAGATTCCCGCGGAGCGATTCGACGCGGCGCGGTACTACGATCCGGATCGCCGCGCGGCGGACAAGATCTACTCGAAGTGGGGCGGGTTCCTCGAGGAGGTCCCCTTCGATCCCGTGAAGTACGGCATCCCGCCCGCCGCGATGCCGTCGATCGATCCATTCCAGCTGCTGACGCTCGAAGTCGTGCACCAGGCACTCAGCGACGCGGGGTACGCGGACCGCGCATTCGACCGCGAGCGCACGTCGGTGATCCTCGGCGCGAGCGGCGGCGGAGGCGAGCTCGGCTACCGCTACGGTATCCGCGCGGGGCTGCCCACGTATCTCGACCACGTCCCGCAGGCGACGCTGGCCCGGCTGCCTGAATGGACCGAGGACTCCTTTGCGGGCGTGCTGCTCAACGTCGCCGCCGGCCGCGTCGCGAACCGACTCAACCTGGGAGGGTTGAACTTCACGGTCGATGCGGCGTGCGCCTCGTCGCTGGCCGCCGTCTACCTGGCCGCGCGCGAGCTCGAGGCCGGCGCGAGCGACATGACGATCGTCGGCGGCATCGACACCGTCAACAGTCCCTTCGGGTTCCTGTGCTTCAGCTCGGCGCAGGCGCTGTCTCCCACCGGGCACTGCCGGACGTTTGACGAAACCGCGGACGGCATCGCGATCAGCGAGGGCCTCGTCGTGCTCGTGCTCAAACGCCTGGCCGAGGCGGAGCGTGACGGAGACCGCGTGTACGCCGTGATACGCGCCGTGGCTGGTTCGAGCGACGGGCGCGGCAAAGGGCTCACGGCTCCGCGGCCCGAGGGCCAGATGCGCGTGCTGCAGCGCACGTACGACGCGGCCGGCTTCTCTCCCGCCACGGTGGGCCTGGTCGAGGCGCACGGCACCGGCACCGTGGCCGGCGACTCGGCGGAGGTGGCGGCACTCGCGCGCGTGTACGGCGCCGCGGGAGCCGCGCCCGCCAGCTGTGCCCTCGGCTCGATCAAGTCGATGATCGGGCACACCAAGTCGGCCGCCGGGGTGAGCGGGCTGATGAAAGTCGCGCTGGCGCTACACCACAAGATCCTGCCGCCCACGCTGCACGTCACGAAGCCAAACACCCAGCTCCGCCAGGAGAACACGCCATTCTTCGTCAACACGCTGGCGCAGCCGTGGATCGCGCCGTCGGACGCCGAGCCGCGGCGTGCTGCGGTGAGCTCGTTCGGCTTCGGCGGCACGAACTTCCATGTCGTGCTCGAGGAGTATGCCGGCGACGCGCCCGGCGTGATCCCCGAGGTCTCGTCCGCGGAGATGTGGCCGGCGGAACTGTCGTTCTGGGCCACCCGATCGCCGCAGGACCTGCTCGCGGCGCTCCAGCGGACTGAGGATGCCCTGGCGCGCGCGCCCCAGACGCCGCTGCGCGATGCCGCGGCCGCCATCTGCCGCAGCACGGCCGCCGCGACATCCGCGCCCGTGCGCCTGGCCATCGTCGCGAGCACGGTGCGGGAACTGCGCGACAGGATTGCGCTCGTCCGAGACGCGCTGCAGAGCGGGCGCCTGCCGGCGGCGCCGCCCGACCGCGGCATCTACTACGGCGAACAGACCGAACCGGTTGGCAAAGTTGCGTTCCTCTTTCCAGGACAAGGTTCGCAGTATCCCGGAATGCACCGCGATCTCGCCGTGCACTTCCCAGAGCTGCGCCATGCGCTCGAGACCGCGGACCGCATCACTGCCCAGTGCTACCCGAAGCGTCTGAGCGCATACGTGCTGCCGCCACCCGCCTTTGCGAAGGATCAGGCGGACCGGCAGCTGCGGGAGCTCACCGACACCGCGATCGCACAGCCCGCGCTTGGCGCGGTCGAGGCGGGACTTTGCCGCCTCCTTGTGCGGTTCGGCATTCAGCCCGATCTCACGGCGGGCCACAGCTACGGCGAATACGTGGCGCTCGCAGCGGCCGGCGCGTTCTCGCATGAGACGCTCTTCTCCCTCTCGGAATCCCGCGGCCGCCTGATCAAAACGGCGGCCGGCAACGATCCCGGGACGATGGCCGCCGTCGGCGCCGGGCCCGACGCGATCACGCGCGCGCTGGGAACGCTCGACGACCTGTGCATTGCGAATGTGAACTCGCCGCGCCAGACCGTGCTGGCGGGGCGCGCCGGCGCCATCGACACAGCCGTCGCCACGCTCTCGGCAGCCGGGATCATGGCCCGGCGGATTCCGGTCGCGTGCGCGTTCCATTCGCCGCTGGTGGAGGAGGCCAGGCGCGGCATGAGCGAGGTGCTCGCAGAGGCGTCGATCACCGCGCCGCGGATTCCCGTGTTCTCGAACACGCTTGGGACGCCGTATCCGGCCGATGCCGAGGAGGTCAGGCGCATCCTCTCGGATCACATCACGTCGCCGGTGCGCTTCGCGGACGAGATCGAGGCGATGTACGCGGCCGGGGCGCGCATCTTCGTCGAGGTGGGGCCGCGCGGTGTCCTCTCAGGCCTCGCGCGCGAGACGCTCGCAGCGGTCGACAGCCTGATCGTGGCGCTCGACGCGCCGGACAAACCGGGCGTCCATCAGTTGCTGTCGGTGATCGCGCAGCTCGCCGTCGCGGGCGTCGCCGTTGATTTCGAGGAGTTGTGGCGGGGCCGGTCAGTCTCGCAGGTTCCGCTTGCCAGACTTGCTCCCGCGGCGGCGCCTCCGGCGCACGCGTGGATGGTCAGCGGCGGCAGCGCTCGACGTCAGACAGCGTCAGCTCCCGCTGCAGTTCTGCCCGTGCCACCGAAATCTGCGCCGGCTCCCACATCAGTGGTTGCCGCGCCGACTCGGGGGAACGCCTCGCCCGGTGTCAGAGGTCAATCAATGGAACCAGACCGCCCAATCAGCCTTCAACCCATTCCGAATGATTCCCCAGACGTCATGCAGCAGTTCCAGCAGCTCATGAGTCAGTTCCTGCACACGCAGGCGGTGGTCATGACGGCGTACCTGCAAGGCGCACCCGCATCGATCCCGTCGGCCGCGACGGCACCACTGGTTTCCGCGCCGCGCAGGGCGACGATCGCGCCGGTCATCGCGCCACCCGCCGAGCGCGTCGTGGAAGCGGCACCCGCTCCGCCTCCGCCGGCCGTGGCGATGGCAATAGGGCCGGCGCCTGCATCCGCACCCGCACCTGCGGCCGCACCGGAACGGCGCGAACGCGTCGCGTCGTCCGTACCGGGGACGTCGCTCGCCGAAGTGCTGTCGCAGCTGCTTCAGATCGTGAGCGACCGCACGGGGTACCCCGAGGACATGCTCGACGCCGACGCGAACCTCGAGGCGGATCTGGGCATCGATTCGATCAAGCGCATGGAGATCCTGGCGGCGTTCCAGCAGCTGCACGCGGGCGCCGATCGAGGCGACTTCCAGGGCGTCATGGAGAAGCTGACGACGCTGAAGACGCTTCGCGAGACGGCGGCGGCTCTCTCTGACGTCCTTGAAAGACAGGCGGAGGCCGTTGCGTGAGGCCGGGCCCCACCGGGAGTCCCGCCGACGTGGTGCGGACGTTCCAGTTCGTCATGGATCAGTTTCTGGAGCTCCAGCGCTCCATGCTTCCGGCATACGTGCGTTCGGGCGCGCGCCGACACTCGAGCCCGCCGGCGCATCCGCGCATCGCTGCCGTCGTTGACGACCCTGTTGCAGAGATCGCACCGACGAACGACGCGACCTGCGGCCGGTACCGGGTGGTCGTCGCCGATCGCCCGCTGACCGGTGCGCGTGCATCGGTATCCCGCGATCGCGTCATCGTCCTCACCGATGACGGCCGCGGCGTCGCCGAACACCTTGGCGAGCGGCTCCAGGCCGACGGGTATCGCGTGGCCACGCTGGCGACGACAGGCACGGCCGGCCCACGCACGTTCGTGTCACGGATTGAGTCCACCCCCGACGCCGAGCGCGTCGTCGAGGAAATCGTCGAGCGCCACGGACCAGTCGGCGCACTCGTTCACCTGGCGCCGCTCGCTGCCGGCGCGTCCGACGTTCCGGATGCCAACGCCTTCTGGACGCGAGTCTGCGATGACACGCGCACTCTGTTCCTGATGGTGCGGGCCATGGGCGGTCACCTCGAGGATGCGGCCCGGGGCGGGGGTACCGCCGTAATCGCGTGCACCGGACTCGGTGGCACGCTCGGGCACGACCATGGCGACGGTGCCGCGCCGCTGGGGTTTCCAGGGCAGGGGGGCGTGCTGGGATTCATGAAGTCCCTCGCACTCGAGTGGCCGGCCGTTCGTGTGAGGGCGATTGATTTCGACCTATCGGAGCCGCCCGCCGCACTTGCCGGTCACGTCCTGGATGAATTGTCGGCTCAGGACCTCGAATCGGAGGTCGGTTACACGCGCGGCCGGCGCGTCGGCCTTGCCATCGCTGCGGCTCCCGCGGCGATCGACCCGCATTTCGATCTGCCGAGTGACGGTGTGGTCCTGGCCACTGGAGGCGCGCGCGGCATTACGGCCGACATCTGCCTCGAGCTCGCCGAGCGTTATCAGCCGACGTTCGTGCTCGTCGGCCAGAGCCCGCTGCCGCCAGAAGCTGAACCCGCCGACACCGCCGGGCTGACCACGCCCGCCAACATCAAGCGCGCGCTGATCAAGCGGATGAAGGACGCAGGCGAGCGGGTCGGCCCCGCGCTGGTCGACAAGGCGTACCGGCAACTCCAGAAGGAGCGGGAGATACGGCGGAACCTTGGCGCGCTCAGTGCGGCAGGCGCCAGGCTGCACTACGTACAGCTCGACGTTCGCGACAGCGGCGCCTTTGGCGCCCTCATCGACGACATCTACGCGACCTATGGCCGTCTCGACGGCGTGCTTCACGGCGCCGGCGTCATTGAAGACAAGCTCGTGCGCGACAAGTCGCTCGAGTCGTTCGAGCGCGTGCTCGCGACCAAGTCCATCGGCGCGTTCGTCCTGAGCCGGCGCCTTCAATTCGAGTCGCTGCGCTTCCTCGTTTTCTTTTCCTCGGTCGCCGGACGGTTCGGCAATCGCGGGCAGGCCGACTATGCGGCGGCCAACGAGATCACGAGCAAGCTCGCCGTGGTCCTCAATGAGCGCTGGCCCGCGCGCATCTGCTCGATCGCCTGGGCGCCGTGGGACAAGCACGGCATGGTCTCGCCGGAGCTGAAGCGCGAATTCATGCGTCGCGGTGTGGACCTCCTGTCGCCCGAGGCCGGCCGCCGCGCGTGCTGGATGGAGATCCAGCAGGGTGCGGCGGAGGACGCAGAGATCGTGATCGGCGGCGCCGCGCCGGCGGCGCTCACCGTCGGCGCGCGAGCCGAGACCAGCGGCGACGTACTGCCGCTCCTCAGGCATGCGCACCGCCAGACGACGGCGTCGGGTGAAGTTCGATTCGCGCGAGTGCTCGACGTGGCAATCGATCGATATCTCGACGACCACCAGCTCGACGATCGACCGGTGCTGCCGCTGGCCGTCGCAACCGAACTGATGGCCGAAGCGGCGCAGGCGACCTGGCCCGACCTGACGGTGGTCGCCGTGCACGAGCTGCAGCTCCTGAAAGGCATCGTCGTGGACGATGCCCGCGTGCCGATGGTGATTACCGTCCACGCCGCCGTCCAGGGCGGGGACCAGGAGCCTACCAAGGCCGCTGTCGAGATCAGCACCCCGACACTCCTGCCGGTGGTGCGCTACCGCGCAGTCGTGCAGCTGGCGACGCGCGTCCCGGAGCCGATCCCATTCGACGCGCCAGTGCGGGAGCTGACGCCGCTGCCCCTGCCGCTGGACCACGCGTACCGGCAGTGGACCTTCCACGGGCCGATGTTTCAATGCGTGACACGGATCGCCGGCATAAGTCCGGACGCGCTGGTCGGCGGGATTTTCTCCTCGACGAGCGTGCCGGTGCTCTCGGACGTGCCGCGCCCGCAGTGGATCGTCGATCCGTTCGTGTTCGATGCGGCGCTCCAGCTGCTGCTGATCTGGTCGCGCGCCACTAATGGCATGACCGCGCTGCCATCCCGGTTCCGGTCGTGCCGCCGATACGGCTCGCTGTCGGACCAGCCGCTCACGTGCCACGTGGCAATCCGGAGCTCCGCCGGCGGCCACGCGCTGAACACCGACATCTATTTCGTCGATGCCGCCGGGCAGGTGCGCGGAACCGTGGAAGGCATGGAGGCGAGCTGCACCGCCGCGCTCAACCGTCTTACCGCGCGCGACACGAGCGTCGCACAGGTCCGATGAAAGCCCCTGCCGAAGACATCGCCGTCATCGGCCTCGCGTGCCTCTTTCCCGGCGCGCCGGACGTCGCCGCGTTCTGGCGCAACATCGTCGGGAAGGTCGATGCGATCTCCGATCCGCCGCCCGAGGCATGGGACGCGTCGGTGTTCTTCGACCAGCAGGCCGACGAGAACGACCGCGTGTACTGCAGGAAGGGCGGCTACCTGGGGCCGCTCGCCCAGTTCGATCCGATCGACCACGGCATCATGCCGCGCGCCGTCGAAGGCGGCGAGCCGGATCAATGGCTTGCGCTGCACGTCGCCAGGGAAGCGCTGCGCGATGCCGGCTACGAGGATCTTGCCGCGTACCGGGAGCGGGCGGCGCTGATTCTCGGCAAAGGCACGTACGCGAATCGCGGCACGCTGAGCATGGTGCAGCACGCGATGATCGTCGACTACACCCTCGACATCCTGAAATCCGTGCAGCCCGGGTTGACCGATGAGGACCTGCGGCTGGTGCGCACGGACCTGAAGCGGCGGCTCCCGCGGTTCGACGCCGAAACAGCGCCCGCGTTGATCCCGAACGTCGTCGTGGGCCGCATTGCCAACCGTCTCGATCTGATGGGACCGAGCTATACCATCGACGCCGCCTGTGCGTCGTCGCTCGTCGCCATTGACATCGCGATGAAGGGGCTGCGGCAGGGCGAGTACGACATCGCGCTCGCCGGCGGCCTGCAGGTGGCCACGCCGCACCCGGTGCTGAGCCTCTTCTGCCGGCTGAACGCGCTGTCGCGCTCCGAGCGAATCCGCCCTTTCGACAAGGATGCCGACGGCACCCTGCTGAGCGAAGGGCTCGGCATGGCGGTCCTCAAGCGCCGGTCGGACGCCGAGCGCGAGGGCGATCGGATTTATGCGGTGGTCAAGGGCGCGGGGGTCGCCAGCGACGGACGCGCGGTGAGCGTGCTGGCACCGCGCGTCGACGGCGAGGAGCTGGCCCTCCGGCGCGCGTACGACCAGGCGGCCGTCGCGCCGCACACCGTCGGCCTGATCGAGGCGCACGGCACCGGGACGCTCGTGGGCGATGCGGTCGAAGTGGAAGCGCTGGCGCGCGTCTTCGGCGAGCGGGCGCGCGCGCCGCACTGCGCGCTCGGCAGCGTCAAGTCGATGATCGGCCACACGATGCCGGCCGCCGGCATGGCGGGCTTCATCAAGGCCGTCCTGGCGCTGTACCACAAGGTGCTGCCGCCCACGATCAACGTGGACGAACCGAGCCCGCGGCTGGGACTCGAGCGGACGCCGTTCTACATCAACACCGAGACACGCCCCTGGATTCACGCCGCTGCCAGCCCGCGGCGCGCCGGGATCAACTCGTTCGGCTTCGGCGGCATCAACGCGCACGTCGTCGTTGAAGAGCACGGTTCGTCCGGCAGCGACGTGACGCTCGATACCCGGTGGGACAGCGAGACGTGTCTCTTCGCGGGCGAACACCGTGCGGAGGTGCTCGCGCATGGACGCCAGGTGCTCGAGGCTCTCCGTCGTCATCCGGCCGCCCCGATTGCGGACGTCGCGCGGGCGCTGAACCTCCGGCCGCAGCCGGACGGCGTCACGCTCGGCATCGTCGCGCAGACGATCGACGACCTCGCGCGCAAGCTGGAGCGCGCGCTTTCCCGCCTCGAAGATCCCTCGTGCCGGCGGATCAAGGAGACGAGCGGCATCTACTACTTCGATGAACCGCTGGCGGCCTCCGGAACGCTCGCGTTCCTGTTCCCCGGCGAAGGCTCGCAGTACGTGAACATGCTCGCCGACCTGTGCCGCCACTTTCCGGCGGTCCGCAGCTGCTTCGACCAGGTCGATCGCATCTTCGCGCACCATCCCCGCGGCTACGTGCTGAGCGCCTTCCTGTATCCGCCCCCCGCGCTACCCGGCCAGCGTACCGACGGGCGCGGTCTCTTTCAGATGGATATCGCCGTCGAGGCGGTGCTCGCCGCCAACCACGCGCTGCACGCGCTCCTGATCGAACTGGGCATCCGGCCGGACGTCCTCGTGGGACACAGCACGGGCGAATACTCCGCGCTACGGGCGGCCGGGATGCTTGGTGACGGGGACGAGGAGCGCACGCTGGAGCTCAACCGGCTGCACCGGGCCGCTTTCGACGCCGACCGCGACCCGGCGCCGGTCGATCTGATCGCGATCGGCGCCGCCCGCGAGCGGGTGGCCGCCCTCTGCTCACCGGTGAGCGGCGAGGTGGCGCTCGCGATGGACAACTGCCCGCACCAGGTGATTATCGCCGTCCAGCGCGACGCCTCCGCCGCCATTCAGGCGCGCTGCAAGGCGGAAGGGCTGCTGTACGAGGTCCTGCCGTTCGATCGGCCGTACCACACCGCCATGTTCGACGACTTCGCGCAGGGCATGCGCGAGTTCTTTGCGCGCTGGATTACAGGCCCCGCCTCGACGCCGCTCTATTCCTGCACCACGATGGACCGGTATCCAACCGGGCTCGACGACATCCGCCGCGTCGCCCTGGAGCACTGGATTCGTCCCGTCGAGTTCCGCCAGACCATCGAGAAGATGTACGCGGACGGCGTCCGCCTCTTCGTCGAGGTGGGTCCGCGTGGAAACCTGACGGCCTTCGTCGAGGACATCCTGTCGCGGCGCGACTATGCGGCGATCCCCGTCAACGTCGCCAGGCGCAGCGGCATCACGCAGCTCCATCACCTGCTCGCGCAGTTGTCGGCGCACGGCATCAGGCCGACGCTCGCGCCTCTCTATGCGCGCCGCCGGCTTGGCACGTTCGAATGGACGCCCGACGCCAGGCCCGCGGCGACGAAGCGGCCGCTCGGTCCGGTGAAGATCCCGACCGGTGCGTCGGAGATGAGCCTGTCGCCGGAAGTGATCGAACGAATCCGGCGCAGGGCCGCTCCCGTTGCCACACCGGCGCCAGCGCCCGCGACACGTCCGGAACCAACGCCGGTTGAGCGGCCGGCGCCGCAGGTGTCGCGCGCCGAGCTCGTGGCATCGCCCGCGCGGGCGACCGCGCCCGGCGACGTCGTGGCGGCGTTCTTCGGCACGATGGGCAGGTTCCTCTCGCTGGAGCAGGACTTCATGAGTGCCGCGTTTGCCGGCGCGACGACTGAACCGGGCGACACGGCGGCGTGGCCGTTCATCGACGACGTCGTGTCCGTGCGGCACGGAGAGTCGCTGGTCGCGCGCTGCAGGATCGACATCGAGACGTACCCATTCCTGCGCGATCACACGCTCGGCCGGGACATCTCGACAAGCGACACGACGCTCGCGGGCTTCCCGATCGTGCCGTTCACGGCGCTCATGGAGATGATGGCCGAAGCGGCGTCCGCGCTCTCGCCCGGACGCGTGCTCGTCGGCATGTCCGATGTGCGGGTCAACCGGTGGGCGGCCGTCGACGAAGGGCCGCTGGCGCTGGAGCTTCACGCGGATCGGATCGATTCGACGAACACGCGCGTCACGATCCTGGACCAGGCGCTCCTCGAGCTCGGTCCGATCGCCGAGGGCGTGATGCGGCTCGGCGATCGATATCCCGATTCGCCGATTGCCGACACATCCGCGCTCGAGGACGAGGCGCCGTTCAGGTTCCCGCCCGACCGGTTGTACGAGACGGCGATGTTCCACGGACCGGCGTTTCGCGGCGTGCGCGCCATCGACGGCGTCGGAGCCGCCGGCGCCAGGGCGACGCTCGAGGCGCTCGAGCCGCGTTCGCTCCTCGCCCCCGGGCAGACAGGACGCTTCGTCACCGACTTCGTCCTGCTCGACCAGCCGGGACAGGTGGTCGGCTTCTGGGCGGCGCAGCGTTTCGATCGCCGATTCTTCGTACTGCCACTTCGTCTGACGTCACTGGAGCTCTACGGACCAGCGCCGGCGGCCGGCACGCGGCTGACCTGCCACGCACGTATCGGGATCGAGGGCGAGCAGGAGCTCCGGTCGACACTCGACGTCGTCGGCGCCGATGGGCGCCTGTGGGCGCGGTTTGAAGGCTGGGACGATCGCCGCCTCGACCTGCCGCCGGTCGCCCACCAGATGCTGCTGCATCCCGCGACCGCGAGCCTCTCGCGTCCATGGCCGCTGGCGGCCGACGCCGGCAGCGAGGTCGTCGCGTTCCGTATCGGTCTCGATGCGTTTCCTGCGGGATGGCTCAACTTGCACGGCGGGCTGTGGCGCCGGGTGATCGCGGCGCTCGTGCTCGGCAAGGAGGAACGCGCGATCTGGCGTACCGCGAAGATGCCGGAGGCGCGGCGGCTCGAGTGGCTGTTCGGCCGCATCGCCGCCAAGGATGCGGTCCGCGATCATCTGCGGCGCCGTTATTCGCTCGACCTGTGCCCCGCGGACGTCGAGATCCTGCCGGACGCCACGGGTCGTCCGGTCGTCCATTGCCGTGTCGAGGCGCCCGCGCGTGCGCCGATCGTCTCGATTTCGCACGTCGCCGGCGCCGCGATCGCGATTGCCGGCGACGGCGAGGCGCTATCCGGCATTGGCGTCGATCTCGAACGCCGCGGCCGCATGAAGCCAGACATGGAGCAGATCGCATTCTCGGCGGCCGAGCGCGAAATACTGCGTCTGCTCGATGACGACCAGCGCCAGCGGTGGTCGATGAGGCTCTGGTGCGCCAAAGAAGCGTTCGCCAAGTCGACGGCCTGTTCGGTGGGGCCGGCGTCGCGCGCGCTGATGGTTGAGAACGTTCATATCGATGACGGCACGGTTCTGCTGCGCTACACCCCGCAGGACGGGGCCAGCGTCACGCGGCCGGTCGCGACGGCAGAGGAAGGCGACTGGGTGGTGGCCATCTGCGTTGGCGCCCACGCCGCGGAAACCACGGAGGGAGCTCGCCCATGAAGCGCACGCGACAGCAGGTGCTGGCTGAAGTCCTGGATCTCGTGCACAGCGTTGTCCAGGACTGGGAATTCGACGGTCCGGTCACCGAGCAGACGCGCCTGTACGCCGACCTGGCGTTCGAGTCGCTCGACCTCGTCGTCCTTGGCGCGGCGGTGCAGGAGCGCTTCGGCCAGATGTTTCCCTTTACGGATCTGTTCGCCGAGATCGGGCAGCGCGACGTGCACGACCTGACGATCGGCGAGTGGGTCGATTTTCTCGAGCGCCACCTCGCGAACCCGGCGTCCACCTCCGGCCCCGCGCCGGCGGCAATCGGGAGTCAGGTATGAGCCGCAGCGCCCTGTTGATCGGCCTCGACGGCGCGACGTTCGACATCCTCGATCCGCTCATGGCGGACGGCGTGATGCCGGTGTTGCAGCGGCTCATCGGCTCCGGTGTGCGGGCACCGCTGCGGTCGACGGTTCCCGCCCTGACCCCCCCGGCGTGGACCTCGCTCGTCAGCGGACGAGGGCCGGGGGCCCACGGCATCTTCGATTTCTTCCGGAAAGAGACACCCACGAGCGCGTCGGTGCGCTTCCTCACCTCGCGCGACGTCGAGTGCCCCACGATGTGGTCCCTCGCGAGCGATGCAGGTCTTCGATCGACGGTGCTGAATTTTCCCTTGACGTTTCCGGCGCCGAAGATCGCGGGCCATATCGTGCCGGGTGGGTTCATGCCGTGGCGGCAGCTCAGGCTGGGCTGCCATCCCGAGGGCCTCTTCGATCGCCTTCGTGCGGTTCCGTCGTTCAACCCGCGCGAGCTCGCGCTCGACATGGGCCACGAGGCCAAAGCGATCGAGGGGTGTGCGGACGACGAGTACGAGCCGTGGATCGAGATGCACATCCGCCGCGAGCGCCAGTGGGTCGACATCGCGCGCCACCTGCTCCGCGAGGAACCGTCCGAGTTCACCGCGCTCCTCTTCGACGGCACCGACAAGATCCAGCATCTCTGCTGGCGTTTCGTGGATCCGGCGATGAGCGGCGACCTCACGTCGGCCTGGGATCGGACGATTCGCGACAAGTGTCACGAGTACTACCGCGAGCTGGACACGCTCATCGGCGAGCTGTGCAACGCCGTTCCCGGCGCCACGATCTTCGTCGCCTCCGATCACGGGTTCGGGCCGCAGGTACGCACGTTTTTCGTGAACAGCTGGCTCGAGCGCGCCGGGCTGCTTGCCTGGCATGACGGCCAGGCACCGCAGACGACGGGGGCAGCATCGCTCGGCCTCAATCAGCTGGCGCGGCACGTCTACCAGATCGACTGGACCCGCACGCGCGCGTACGCGCCGCTGCCGAGCGGCAACGGCATTCACATCGTGACGGAGGACGCTGCGCATCCGGGCGGCGTGCCGGCGGCCGACTATCACCGGTTCCGGCGCGAGCTCGGCGAGGCGCTGATGAAGGTCCGGGACCTCGAGACGGGCGAGCCGGTTGTCGAGCGCGTCTGGACCCGCGAGGACCTGTTCCACGGACCGCACATCGCCCTGGCGCCCGACTTGACGCTCGAACTCTGCGACGGCGGACTCCTGTCGATTCTGGCGTCGGATCAGCCGGTCCGCCGCCGCCCGGCGCCAACGGGCACCCATCGTCCGGACGGCATCTTCATCGCGAGCGGCGGCGAGTACAGGCAGGGCGTGCGTGTCAATCGCCTGTCGATCCTCGACGTCGCGCCGCTCATGCTGCACTCGCTGGGATTGCCGATTCCCTCGTCGCTCGAGGGACGGATTGCGCTCGAGGCGTTCGATGGCGCGGCGCTCGCGGCACGTCCGCCGCAGCTCGACGCCACCGCCGCTGCCGCCGCCGGCACGACCGACGCCGTGCTCGACGCGGAGGCCGAAGCCGAAATCATCGAGCGCCTGCAGGCGCTGGGATACGTGGAGTAGCCGCGAGCGCCATGCCGACGATTCACGCCAACGGCGTCACGCTCCATTACCTGCAGGCCGGCACGGGTCCCGACCTGATCATGCTCCATGGCATGAGCGGCAACCTCGCCACGTGGCATCACCGCATCGTATCGTTGCTGCAGTCCCACTTCCGGATCACTACGTACGATCTGCGTGGCCACGGCCGCAGCAGCATGCCGCCGTCCGGCTACACCACGCGCGACATGGCCGTGGATCTGCTCGCGCTGATGGACGCGCTCGGGATCGCGACCGCCGATCTGGCGGGGCACAGCTTCGGCGCCGACATCGTTCTCCATTTCGCGCTCCTCTACCCCGGCCGCGCCCGCAGGCTCACGCTGATCGAGCCCGGCATCCCTGCGCTGGTGCACCACCGTACGCATGGCGAGTGGGAAGGCTGGAGGCGGTGGGCCCACGACCTCGAGCACATGACAGGCGAGCCGGTCCCGCGCGAGCGCCGGAACGACCTCGGCTACATGATGCGGCGCAGCATCGAGGTGCAGATCCTGTCCGGCCCCTTCAAAGGATTGCCGCAGCGGACGGATCGGATTTTCAGGCTGCTCGATATGACGACGATCATCGCGGACCACGCGGTGGTCGGCGAGCTGACGCTCGACAACCTCGCTGCGATTCCCCATCCGAAGCTGCTCGTGTGCGACGGCGAATCCGCGTCGATCAGCAGCTTCAAGGTGCTGCGCACACTGCTGATGAACTGTAGTCCTCTCGTCGTTCCCGGTACGGAGATGCCGCACTTCGCCCCCCTCGAAGCCCCGGCGTTATTGGTCGAACACGTGACCCGGTTCCTCGGAATTGACCATCACCCTGACGCGGTGTCACCAGCGCCCGTCGGGATTCCTCTCACATGAGCAGACAATGATGCTGACACTTCACAAGATCATCGCCCGGCCTACACGCGTCTTCGGACTGTTGTGTGCTGTCGCGTTCCTGGCGTATCCGCGCCTCGCGGCGGCACAGGCGGCGCCCGCACCAGACCTGTTCCAGCCGAACATCTTTTACGGCGACGTTCCGGTTGGCGGCGAGAGCGCTCCGGTGCTCGTGTTCGTGCACGGCATGAACACGAATGCCGCATCGTGGTGGACGCCGCCGAACGACATGTACGCGCGCGCGTACGCCGCCGGATACCGCACCGCCTTCGTGAGCCTGAGCGAGGACAACAGCCCGAACAACGCGGCGATTGACGTCAACGCCGTGGTCTTCGCGAAGGCGGTACCGTCAATCGTCGGGCATTACCAGGCGCCGAACTTCTATGTGATCGCGCACTCGAAAGGCGGAATCGACGTCCAGGCGGGCATGATCAGCCCGACGATTTCCTTCTACATCAAGGCCGTGTTCACGATAGCGACTCCGCACCAGGGGACCGAGCTGGCCGACTGGGCCTTCGGACCCGGGCAGCCCGTCGCAGCGGGCCTCGGGCTCCTGAGCCCGGCCACCTTCTCGATACAGACGTCGGTGATGATGACGCAGGCGCGGCCGATCCTGGATCCATCCTCGGCCGTGGCAGGCGTGCCGTTCTTTACGATTGCGGGGACGAGCTTCGCGGCGCCGCCGAACCCGCTCCTCGCGCAGACCGGAACGATATTGGGGGCGCTGACAGGCGGACAGCCGAATGACGGCATCGTGACGGTCCCGCGCACGAAGCTGTCACCGGTCTACTCCTCCGATCTTGGAACCATCGCGGCGAATCACTTCGCCACCGCGCTGGGGATCTTCTCGTTCCCGCGCATTCACGCGCAGATCCAGCTGATGGAAGGGCGCGCGCCGTTCACGCGCATTGCGACCGACGGTTTCGCGTTCGACGGCGCGGGCAACCCCCTCGGCGGCGATCGGCAGAACAGCTTTCCGTGGTCGACCCAGTGGTTCAGGGATCGCCTGTACGTCGGCACGGGACGGGCGTTCATGTGCGTGGCGACCGCGACCGCGGATGCCGCATCGGGGAACACCACCTATCCGCCACCCTTCCCCGACGTGGAATGCGCGCCCGATCCAAAGGACCTTCCGCTGCAGGCCGAGATCTGGCGCTATACGCCGAAGAACCACACCTGGGAGCGCGCCTACCAGTCGCCTAACGACGTGCCGATCGAGTTCGACGAGAACGGCGTGCCCACGAAGTTCACGGCGCGCGATATCGCCTACCGCGGCATGGCCGTGTTCAAGGAGAACGACAAGAACGGGCGCGAGCGCCTGTACGTGGGCGGGATTTCCGCGTCCTCGCTCTTCGACAAGCTGCCTGCGTACAGCGACCCCTCGGTGCGCCGTTTTCCCCCGCCCCGCCTGCTGTGGACGAACGACGGCGTCGAATGGCACGAAGTGCCTCAGACGCCCGGCACCTTCTTCGGCGACCTCAACATCCAGACCGAGGCGCGCCTGAAGCGCGGATTCCGGTCGTTTGCCTCACTGCGCGACGCCAACGGCGTCAACCGCCTGTTCGTGACCGTGAGCGATCTGATCGGCGTCGGCCGCATCATCATGTCAGACAACCCGTCCGCGGGCGACAACGCGTGGCGGCAGGTCAGCCCGAACGCCGATGACTTGCCGGTGTTCACAATCTATCCGCACCGTAACCAGCTGTGGGTCACGGCGACCGTCGGCGGCAACGCGAATCCGTCGGGCTACGGCGTGTTCCGCACGGATGCCGCCACGCCCGACCCGAACAACCCGTCGTGGTTTCTGTTCGAGCCGGTCGCGACGCCAGGCGAGCTGCAGATCCCCGCGCTCCGCCCCGACGCGGCGATCAGCATGCAGGAGTTCCAGGGCAGCCTGTACGTGGGCAGCGATCGCCCGACCGAACTGATCCGCATTAACCCGGACGACACCTGGGATCTCATCGTCGGCCGGCCGCGGCTGACATCGACGGGGTTCAGGCGGCCGTTGAGCGGGATTGGCAAGGGCTTCAACAGCATGTTCAACGGTCACTTCTACAGCATGGCGATCGATAAGGGTGAGCTGTACCTCGGCACCTGGGACTGGAGCCAGATGCTGAGGGGCACGATCGCGGACGGTTTCTTCAACTTCAACTACGGCTTCGACCTGTTCAAGTCGAAAGACGGCATCCACTGGCAGGTCGTCACCCGTACAGGCCTCGGCGACGGCCTCAACTCCAGCGTACGGAACGTCGAATCGACGTCGTTCGGCCTGTTCCTCGCCGCCACGAACCCCTTCTTCGGCCTCCAGATCTTCCAGTCGACGGCCGCACTGGACTTGAACAACGACGGTGTCGTCGACGCGAAAGACGTCGAGCTTGTGTCTTCCATGCATAAATCGCCGGCGACAGGACCCGACGACCCGCGGGACATGAATCGCGACGGCACCATCGCGCAGCAGGACGCGCATCTGCTCAGCACCCAGTGCACGTATCCGCAATGCGCGCCGGGAACCGGGACTACGCCTGTTCCGCCATCACAGCTGGTGGCCGAGGGATCGGCATCAAACGTCCTACTGAACTGGACCGGTGTCGAAAACGCCGTTCAGTATCACGTCTACCGGTCGGATTCGGTGGCGCTCGAGGAAGTCATCCCGCCGACGCTGCCGATCACGCTGCCGGGCGGGTTGACGATCACGCTGGAGGGCATCAGGAACGGCGAGTTCGATGCGCTGTGTGCGTCGGCGCTCGGTACCGACACCTGCGAGCTGATCGCGGCGGCGCGGGCGAATGCCCGTCTCGATCGCCCGATGCACTGGATCGGTTCCACGTCGAGCCCATCGTTCGTCGACGCCGAGGCGCCTTCGCACGGCGCGGTCTATGCCGTGGCCGCCGAAGACGAACATGGCCGCCTGTCGGAGACGAGCAACATCGTCTCGTCGCCGACCGAGGACGTGCAGTGACCGCTGGCGTTATGACACAGGGAGCGTGATGTGTTTGTAAGACGCCTGCTCGCACGCCAGCTGGCCCGGCCGAGCGGCCTGCCCGGTTTCTTCATGGCCCGGACGCTCGACAGGGTCAACGAGCGCGTCAACCGCCTCGCGCTCGAGCAGCTCGCGCTTGCACCCCACGAGCGGCTGCTCGAGGTGGGCTTTGGCGGCGGGCTCCTGATTCGGCAGGCGCTTGCCGCGGTGCCGGACATCCGCGTCACGGGCATCGACGTCTCGCAACCGATGCTCGACCGCGCCAGGCGGACGTTCCGGCACCCGATCGAGAGCGGACACGTCGAGATCACCGAGGCGGACGTCGCGTCCATTCCGTCCGCCAGCAACCGCTTCGACAAGGCCGCGGCCATCAACACGCTGCATTTCTGGCCCGACGCGGGCGCCGGACTCGCGGAGGTGCGGCGCGTATTGAAGCCGGGCGGCGTGTTCGTGATGGCCGTCCGCCCGAAGGAATTCCTCGACCGGGTGAAGTTCACGGCGTTGGGCTTCAGGGCGTTCGAGGACGCGGAATTGCTGCGGCTGCTCGACGCCGCAGGATTCGAGCGCACGGTAATCGAGCACCATCCGGACCGTGACATGGGAACGGTGCACGCGATCGCGCGTAAAGCGGTGGCGCCTGCCGCAAAGGCCGGATGATGACCCGGCCCGCCTCGCTGCCGTCGCGGGTGCTGTTCACGGCGTGGCCGTTTCCCGGCCACCTGTTTCCGCAGATTGCGGTCGCGCACGCCCTGCGCCGCCAGGGGCACGAGGTTGCCTTCTATACCGGCGCGGAAGGCGTGCGGATCGCCGGCAGCGAAGGCTTTCCCTGCTATCCGTTTCGCCAGGTGAACGAGGAGGCGATCGACGCGCTG
>Ga0209640_10000383_pt1 | contig 33725 bp, 29 predicted proteins | sample RifCSP10_1_FD_184018 | JGI IMG/M metagenome (GOLD analysis project Ga0209640, IMG submission 184018) | Soil microbial communities from Rifle, Colorado - Rifle CSP2_sed 10_1 (SPAdes) (version 2) | ecosystem: Environmental > Terrestrial > Deep subsurface > Rock core/Sediment | place: Rifle... | reverse complement strand
GAGGAATTGTCGAAAAACCAGAACAATAAAATCTTGCTTTTTGGAGGAGGAAAAAAGGAAATAAAAATCCTCGACTCTCTTTCGAATAATAAAATCAATGTCATTAACATGGCCGGTAAAATCAAGTTGAATCAAGAGTTGGAATTGATAAGTAATCTTGATGTGATGCTTTCCATGGATTCAGGAAATGCCCATATTGCTGCGATGCTTGGGGTAAATGTGATTACGCTTTATGGTTCGACGCATCCATTTGCAGGTTTTTCGCCCTTTAATCAACCTATCGAAAATGCATTAGTATCTGATAGGGAAAAATATCCCATGTTGCCAACCTCTGTTTATGGCAATAAGATAGTTCCAGGTTATGAAGATGCGATGCGAACTATCTCCCCCCAATCTGTCATTGAAAAAATCATCCGTTCCCTAAAATAAAAAAACTTCCCTTTTCAGAGAAGTTTCGTTTGTAATTCAACTATTTGTTAAACGTCATCGTAATCCACATAGATGCTTTCTGATGTAGGATGTGCTTGACATGTAAGAACAAGTCCAGATGCAATTTCACCATCTGTCAGAATCGAGTTTTTGGTCATTTCGGCGGTGCCTGAAGTTACTCGAGCCAGACAACTGCTGCAAATTCCACCTTGACAGGAATATGGGGCGTCAATTCCTTGTTTAAGTGCTGCTTCAAGGATGGTTTGCTTTTGAGACATTTCGAAAGTAGTTTCCTCGTCATCTACCATTACAGTGATTTTCGAATGACCTTCCAATGATTCTTTTATCACATTTTCATGCGAGGACGTGGTGAATAGCTCAAATTTAATGGCCGATTCTTTTACATTTTTCTCTTTTAAAACAGCAGAAACGGTTTCAATCATTTCTTCTGGACCACACAAATAGAACTTATCAAATTCCAATTCTTTGTGTTTGTTATTCAACACAAAATTCACCGTAGATTTTTCTATTCGGCCAAACAAAGCGTTTTCCACCTTGGCTTGACTGTAAATGTTGTGAACAAATAAACGGCTTACATATTTCAATTGCAGATCATGTAATTCTTGATGAAAGATGCTTTCCTCTGGCGTTTTATTTCCATAAACGAGAACAAAAGAACTTTTAGGTTCGCTTTTCAAAACCGATTTAATGATCGAAATGACAGGAGTTATCCCGCTACCGGAGACAAACGCCACATAGTTTTTTTGACGGTCCGCCTGCGGTTCAAATGTGAATTTACCCTCTGGTTTTCCTACTTCAAGAACATCGCCAGCTTTTAGTTTTGTATTGGCAAACTGAGAGAAAGCACCTTTTTTTACCGCTTTAACAGCAATGCGCAATTCCCCGCTTTCCGGTGAGGAACAGATCGAGTAGGCACGACGGATTTCTTGTCCGTCTAGCTTTAGTCTCAAATTAACGTATTGACCGGCAATAAATGAATAATTAGGTTTTAATTCTTCGGGAACGTTAAAAAGTATGGAAACCGCATCTTTGGTTTCGCGTCGTACTTCTTTTATAATTAGTTTTAGGAATGAAGGCATTTGATTATTTTTTTTACAAAAATAGGAAACGGTAGATTAATTGGAGATATTATTTACGGAATATTTTTAGTGGAGCGGTAACTTTTCATTATTTTTAGACACTTACAATAAAACTAAACCATTAAACTATGTTCAAATATTTTATAAATTTAGAGTTGAAAGCTTTTTTCCGATCGGCCAGTGTGGGGAAAAGTATTGGATTAAAAATACTGATGGGTTTTCTGGTTGTCTATTTTCTACTCGTTTTTCTTGTTGTAGGAATAGCGCTCTATCCTTTGCTGGCGAAAAGTTTTCCCGATCAAAAACCATTAGCCATCGTGAATAGTTTTGTGATTTTTTGGCTTGCGTTTGAATTGGTTCTTCGTTTTTTCATGCAAAGTTTACCCGTAATGAACATCAAGCCATTACTAATTTTACCCATAAAAAAGCGGACCGTAATTCATTTTGTTCTGTTGAAAAGTTTGACTTCAATTTACAACATCTTCCCATTATTGGTTATTATCCCTTTTGGGATTTTCAACATCATCGAAGGAAATTACAATCCACTTAATATGGTTGTTTGGATGTTGGCAATGTATATTTTGGTGTTGACAGTGAACTACGCCAATTTCTTGATCAAGAAAAAATTTGCCGAAAATATCAAAGCGTTTCTTCCTTTTGTAGCTTTGGGATTGCTGTTTTTTGGCCTGGACTATTTCGGAGTGTTTAAAATCACTACGCTGTCAGGTACTGTTATGGATGCGTTAGTGCTTCGACCTCTGTTGGTTTTAGTTCCAATGTTGATTTTAGGAGGCCTGTATTTTCTGAATTTCAACTATCTAAAAAGTAATTTTTATCTCGATAATTCTTTGCAATCGAAAGTTGAGGAAGCAAAGACTTCTGATTTGACCTGGACCAAACGCTTTGGGGAAATCGCGCCTTTTTTGCAATTGGATATAAAAATGATTTGGAGGAATAAAAGACCCAAAACCGTGATTTGGATTTCTCTGATCTTTCTCGCTTATGGATTAATGATTTACACCAATCCTCAGTATAAAGATACTCCCGCTTTTTTTGTAGTGGTAGGAATTCTGATGACCGGCGTTTTCATGCTTAATTACGGACAATTTGTTCCCTCTTGGGACAGTAATTATTATGGAATGATGATGTCACAAAATATTCCCATGAAACAATATTTGTCCTCAAAAGCAGGCTTGATGTCAGTATCGGTAGTTGTATTGGCTATTTTAAGCATGCCCTACCTTTATTTTGGATGGAATGTACTGGCCACTAATATTGCTTGTGCTTTGTACAATTTGGGGATAAATATTCCAGTTTTATTATTTGCCGGTTCTTTTAATAAAAAAAGGATCGATCTGGAGAAAAGCCCGTTCATGAATTATCAGGGGACTGGTGCTACGCAATGGCTGGTTGGTTTACCATTAATACTGCTTCCGACCTTAATTTTTTATGGAATCTATAAAGTTTCCAGTTTAGAAATTGCCATAGTGGTTTTAGCGGCATTTGGAATCATTGGATTGGGAATGAGAAATTTGATAATGGATAAAATTGCCGAAGGTTATCGCAAAAGAAAGTACGCCACCATAAACGGATTCAAGCAACAGGAAAATTAGAAATGACAGTTAGTTAGTTGTCACAAAAAATAAAAACACAATGATACAAGTAAACAATCTTTCAAAAAAATACAACGGAACAACGGTTTTAAAAATTGACCATCTTGAAATCCCAAAAGGTCAAAGTTTAGGTTTGGTGGGTAATAACGGAGCTGGAAAAACGACTTTTTTCAGTTTGCTATTGGACCTGATTCAACCTACAACTGGAAACATTACAAACAATGAAATTCAGGTAAACACAAGTGAAGCTTGGAAGCCTTTTACGGCTGCGTTTATTGACGAGAGCTTCCTTATCGGTTATCTGACTCCGGAAGAATATTTTTATTTTATAGGTGATTTGCGCGGTCAGAACAAAGCTGATATTGACGCTTTGTTATTGAAATATGAAGAATTTTTTAATGGAGAAATCCTGAAAAACAAAAAATACCTGCGCGATTTGTCCAAGGGAAACCAGAAGAAAGTGGGTATAATTGCCACATTAATAGGGAATCCCGAAGTAGTGATCTTGGACGAACCATTTGCAAATCTAGATCCCACAACGGTAAACCGATTGAAAAAAGTGATAAAGGAACTTTCGGAAAATCCTGATATAACAATCCTTGTTTCCAGTCATGATTTGCAGCATACGGTTGATGTTTGCGATAGAATTGTAGCCTTAAACAAAGGCGAGCTTGTAAAAGACATCCAGACATCTGGAGGGACGCTAAAGGAGTTAGAAACGTTTTTCGCCGTTTAAATTTCTATATTTCAAAAAGAAACGTATTTTTACCAGTCATTATACTAAAAGTCATTTTTAAAAGTTTAATGATAAAAACGTTAACCATTGAAAATCAACTTATTTAAATATTCAATTGTAGCAGGATTGTTGGTTTTTTTGGTAGCTTGTTCTACTAAGAACAACAGTTTCTTGTCCAGAAATTCCCATGCTTTAAGCACCCAATACAATATTTTATACAACGGTCAAATAGGGCTGGACAAAGGTGTTGGGGGTATCAAATCCGGTAGCAATGATAATTTTTGGAAACGTTTGCCTATCGAAAGAATGCAGTTAAGCGATGAGGTGACTGCGGAAGGGAAAACTAAAAATCAGGATTTTGACTTGGCTGAAACCAAAGCGACAAAGGCCATTCAAAAACATTCCATGAATATTGACGGCACGGAAAGGAACTACCAAATAGATGAAGCCTATTTGTTGCTAGGGAAATCCCGTTATTATGACCAAAGATTTATTCCCGCATTGGACGCTTTCAACTACATTTTGTACAAATACCCCAATAGCAGCAAAATTTATGAAGCCAAAATTTGGCGTGAAAAAACAAATATGCGCTTGGGGAATGATGCGGTGGTAGTTAGCAACATGACTAAACTATTAAAGGATCAAAAACTTAAAAGGCAAGTTCTCGCTGACGCCAACGCGTTGCTAGCTGAATCTTTTTTAAATCTTGAAGAAAAAGACAGTGCAGTGGCCAAATTAAAATTGGCCGAAAAATTCACCAAACGGAACAATGAACGAGCTAGGTATCGATTTATATTGGGCCAACTCTATGAAGAATTAGGCAAGAAAGACAGCGCGTTATACAGCTATGAATCGGTAATAAAGATGAATAGAAAATCCGAAAGGAAATACGTTATTCAATCCCAGATAAGAAAAGCGCAGTTATTTGACTATCAAAAAGGAGATACCACGGCCTTCCTGAAAAACTACAACAAACTGATTGCTGACCGTGAAAACCGGCCATTTCTTGATGTACTATTCTATCAGAAGGGCGTTTTTTATGACAAATACAACAACCAACAGCAGGCTTCAAAATTTTATAATGCCTCACTAAAAAAAGCGACGACGGACGAATATTTAGTTGCTTCAAATTATAGGAATTTAGCGAACATGCATTTTAAAGATGCTAAATACCCTATTGCCGCCAAGTATTATGACAGTACCTTAGTCAAGCTTGACCAAAAAACAAGGGAATACATTCACATTCAGAAAATCAGAAAAGACTTGGATGAAGTTATTCTTTACGAAGCAATAGCGTCAAGAAATGACAGCATCATAAATGTCGTTTCTTTGCCGGAGACCGGAAGGACTTTGTACTTTGAAAACTATATAGAGAAATTAAAGAAAGAAGACGAAGCCAAAAGAATAGCGGAAGAGGAATTAAAAACGAAACAGGAAAACATTGAAAGAAATAGCAAAACGGCAGTCGTAGATCCGGCCAGCTCGCTTCAAGACCAAGGGAATTCGCCTAGAAAATCGGCTCTTTTGCCTCCTTCTATGGCAAGCGAAAACCAGAAGACAAATGTTTTCTACTTTTATAATCCCACAACTGTCGCATATGGGAAAATAGAATTTAAAAAAAATTGGGGAGAACGCAGTCTGAAAGGCAATTGGCGTCAATCTGCGGTTAGTTCAACTGCCATTGCAATTGCAGTTTCAAAAGACACCATTAATTCCACCAACGACTCGCAAGAGGAGACTGTGGCAGAAGCGGACAAAATAATAGAAGAATACACCGTTGATTTCTATTTAAAACAACTGCCAACGAGTCTAACAGCAATTGATAGCATTGCCAAGGAACGCAATACGGCTTACTATCAGCTTGGGGTAATTTACAAAGAAAAATTCAAAGAATACGAATTGGCCACGAACAAACTGGAACAATTATTAAAGAATAATCCGGAAGAAAAGTTGATTCTTCCGGCAATGTATAATTTGTATAAAATATACCAAATCACCGATGCCGTTAAAGCAGAAGCGATGAAAAGCAGCATCAACAACAAGTTTCCCGATTCGCGTTCCGCACAATTGATAAATAACACCATGACGGGCGAAGCCTCATTGGTTGGTACTCCCGAAGGGATTTACAACAAATTATATAAATTGTATACTGAAGAGGAATATGTTGCCGTTTTAGAGCAATCGGATGCGTTGATTAACCAGTTTTCCGGTGATGAAATGGTGTCGAAATTTGAATTGCTGAAGGCCAATACTATTGGGAAATTAAAAGGACTGTCAGCCTATAAAGCAGCATTGCAGTATGTGGCGAACAATTATCCGAATAGTGAAGAAGGCAAATACGCACAGGAAGTTTTGATCAGTCAAATTCCTGTTCTGGAGCAGATGGATTTCAATGCCAAGGACACTAAAAACTGGAAAATTCTTTATAAAGTGGCAACAAAAGAAGATGAAAGCACAAAAGCAATCGAAGATAAAATCAAGAAATTTATTACAACCGATAACGGTCAAGGTTTGAGATATTCGTATGATATTTATACCGGCGTAGAGAATTTCATTACGATTCATGGATTAAACAGTGAAGCCCACGCTCGAAATATTGCTTCTCAACTGAAAGCAAATAAGGATTATAAAATTGATAATCCTGCGATTGTTATCACTAATGAAAATTATAAAGCAGCCCAAATCAATAAAAATCTCGATGCTTATTTAGCATCAAAAATCGAATAACATGTTTAATAAGAAAGCGAAGCCCTACACTGAACTTTTAGGAAAAACCAATAGAATAGTTGAAGGAACCATTATCAAGGGGGATATTATCTCTAAAGCTGACTTCAGGCTTGACGGGGAATTAATAGGTAATTTTGAATCCACCGGAAAACTGGTCATAGGCCCGGCCGGAAGCGTTACCGGTGATATCATCTGCAATAATGCGGATATCGAAGGAAAATTTAATGGGAATATACAAGTTACCGAGGTCCTTAACGTGAAATCTAAAGCGAGTATTAATGGCGAGGTGACGGTTGGGAAATTGTCGGTAGAACCGGGTGCTGATTTTAGCGCTTCTTGTGTGATGAAGATTAATGTAAAAAACCTCTACATAACGGATGGACGAGAAACCGAACAAAAAAAAACAAGCTAGTAAATGGCTTGCCCTCATTAATATCCCAATCCAAATGGGGGTGATCATCTTCGTATTTTCTTATGCAGGAAACTGGCTTGACGAAAATCACCCTAACCCCAAAGTGTATTACAATAAAATACTTGTAATGATAGGAGTGGGTCTGGCCTTGTATAATGTCATACGGCAAGTGAACGAAATCAACAAGTCACAATAATTTGTTCAAAAAAAGTGTGACAGCGATCAATGCCATCCTTCATTTGCGATAACTTAAATTTAACACAACTTTGCGTCTTAGAGCCTTTGTGACCAAAACCTCCCCAATGAATTTAAAAAATTACAGGCCGATTCTAAGGTTGCTACTAGTGGCAGGAATTACTTATTTGATTCACAAATCTTTTTTTTACTTGTTGGAAATGAAGGAGGACACTTTCTTTTATTCAATGGAAACCCTGTACCTTTTGTTTTTGGGAATGTCCATTGTGGTTTTTACAATCGTACTAAAAGTAAAGCAAAGAAGTTTCGATAATGTAGGAATGTCTTTTCTTTTAGCGACAACTGTCAAAATGGTTTTTTGTTATTTAATATTAAAGCCTATCTTGCGGATTAATACTCATGATAATTCGATAGAGAAAGTTAATTTTTTTGTGATATTCGTTTTGTTTTTAACAATTGAAACCGTTTTAACGATAAGAATATTAAATAAAAAGCAATAAATCTCAAATGACAATGAAGGATTGGAAAAAATAAGATTTTTTATTCTTTTGAATATTAATAAAAAATGTACATTTGCACCAAATTTCAGAAACGTAAAAAATTAAGATATTTAATAGTTATGGTGATTTCAAACAGGCCACTTAGATTTATAATAGCGACTTTTATAGCGTGTCTTCCTTTAATGAGTTTTGCAAATCCAGACGTAGATTCTGTAAAAGTGCATAACGAAATGGCCCAAGAGGCGACGGAACAATCACATGAAGGAGCTCATGCCGAACCGACAGATGTAAAATCTAAAATCAAAGCATTTATAGGTCATCACGTACTTGATTCTCATGATTTTACTTTTTTCTCTGATGAAGTGGAAGGAAAGCATTACGGTTTTTCTTTGCCTGTAATCCTTTGGGATAACGGACTTCAGGTTTTCTCTTCTGCCAGATTTGAGCACGGAGAAGCGGTTGCCGAGTCAAACGGTAATTTCTACAAAATAAATCACCACGACGGTAAGATTTATAAAGTGGATTCTGCCGATGGTAAAATTATTGAAAACGAAGAAACTGGTTTTCCAACCAATGTTCGTCCAATTGACTTTTCAATCACAAAAACGGTATTGTCCATAATGATAGCATCATTGCTAATGTTCTTGTTGTTCGCAGGTTTGGCAAAATCATATTCTAAAAACAAAGGAATTGCCTCAGGTCCGGGTAGAATATTCGAACCGATCGTATTGTACATTCGCGACGAGATTGCTATCCCTAACATTGGAGAAAAGCATTATAAGAAATACATGAGTTATTTGTTGACAATCTTTTTCTTCGTATTGTTCTTAAATATATTTGGTTTAATGCCATTCGGAATAAACGTAACAGGAAACTTGACAATTACATTTGCATTAGCAATAATGACATTTTTAATTACAAACTTGACCGCCAACAAAAATTACTGGGGACACATTTTCTGGATGCCAGGTGTTCCAAAAGTAATGCGTATCGTTTTAGCGCCTATCGAGTTGTTAGGGATTTTTATTAAACCGTTTTCATTGATGATTCGTTTGTATGCAAACATTTTTGCAGGACATATCGTTTTGATGAGTATTATTGGTTTAATGTTTATTTTCAAAAGCTGGTTGGGAAGCAGTTTATCTTTCGGATTGTCATTTGTACTTTCGATACTTGAGATATTAGTAGCTTTTTTACAAGCATATATTTTCACCATGTTATCTGCGTTGTACTTCGGTTCAGCTGTAGAGGAACATCATCATGAGGAAGCTCATTAATAAACTGAATGTTTAATTTTTAATATATATATTATGCAAATTCCAACTATTGTAGGAGCAGGGTTAATTGTTATCGGAGCAGGTTTAGGTATTGGTAGAATTGGTGGTTCAGCAATGGACGCTATTGCTCGTCAACCAGAAGCTTCAGGAAAAATCCAAACAGCTATGCTTATCGCAGCTGCATTGATTGAAGGTATTGGTTTTGCTGCGTTGTTCGCATCATAATTAAAACTTAAAAACAATAGTTGCAACGGTTGGTTGCGACTATTGTTTTATCATTAAATTAAAATATTTTTATAAACATATATTATGGATAAGTTAATACATCAGTTTGAGTTAGGTTTGTTCTTTTGGCAAGTATTGTTATTTGTTGGATTGATATTCTTATTGAAAAAATTTGCTTGGAAACCAATTCTTGATGCGGTTAATGATAGAGAAGAGGGAATAAAAAATGCATTGCTTTCTGCTGAAAACGCTAGAAAAGAAATGCAAAACCTTCAAGCTGACAATCAACGTATATTGCAAGAAGCAAGAATGGAACGTGATAACATGCTAAAAGATGCACGTGAAATTAAAGAAAAAATGATTGCTGATTCAAAAACTGAAGCGCAAGCACAAGGTCTTCAAATGATCGAGCAAGCAAAAGCAGCTATTGAAAGCGAAAAAAATGCAGCTATGGCTGAATTGAAACTACAAGTTTCTACTTTGTCATTAAGTATTGCAGAAAAATTATTGAAAGACGAATTATCTAATAAAGAAGCTCAAACTAAATTAGTTGAGAAAATGTTAGGTGACGTAAAGCTAAACTAATATTATGGCAAGTACAAGAGCAGCAATTCGTTACGCAAAAGCAATTCTGGAGATCGCAGAATCTAAAGGAGTGGCTGTAGCAGTTAGTGAGGATATGAATTCTATAGCTTCCACTATAAATGGAAACCTAGAATTGAGCACTTTCATTCAAAACCCAACCTTAAAAGTTGAAGTTAAAGAAAATGCCTTATTGGAAGTTTTTGCAAATACCAATAGCGTAACTAAAATGTTATTTCATTTGTTATTTGAAAACAAAAGATTTGAAATTCTGGAAGCGATTGCATTAGAGTACAATAATTTATTTGATGAGATGAATGGTGTTGAAGTAGCGAAAGTTACTACCGCTATTCCAATGGATGCAGCGTTAGAGGCTAAGGTTTTAGCTAAGATCGCCACATTGTCAGATAAAAAAATTACGATAGAAAATAGTGTAGATGCTTCAATCATTGGAGGATTTATATTGAGAATAGGCGACAAGCAATACAACGCTTCAATTGCCAACAGATTACAAGTATTAAAAAGAGAATTAAGTAACTAGTTTTATTGCACATTTAAGTGTCTAAATTATAAATTAAGATGGCGGAAATCAAACCTGCTGAAATTTCAGCAATATTAAGAAAGCAAGTAGAAGGTTTTGAATCTGGCGCAACGCTAGAGGAAGTAGGAACCGTACTTCAAGTTGGAGATGGTATTGCTCGTGTTTACGGGCTTTCTAATGTTCAATACGGTGAGTTAGTAGAATTTGACAATGGCTTAGAGGCTATTGTATTGAATCTTGAAGAAGACAATGTTGGTGTGGTACTTTTAGGACCATCAACAGGAATCAAAGAAGGTTCTACTGCAAAAAGAACACAACGTATCGCTTCTCTTAAAGTTGGAGAACAAATGGTAGGACGTGTAGTTAACACTCTTGGTTTTCCTATCGATGGAAAAGGACCAATTGGTGGAGACTTATACGAAATGCCTTTGGAAAGAAAAGCTCCTGGAGTTATCTTCCGTCAACCAGTTACTGAGCCGTTACAAACAGGAATAAAAGCAGTAGATGCTATGATTCCAGTTGGTCGTGGACAACGTGAGTTGGTTATTGGTGACCGTCAAACAGGTAAATCAACTGTTTGTATTGACACTATCTTAAATCAAAAAGAATTTTACGATGCAGGAAAACCTGTATTTTGTATATATGTTGCAATTGGACAAAAAGCGTCAACTGTAGCGGGAATCGCAAAAATGTTAGAAGAAAAAGGCGCAATGGCATATACCATTATCGTTGCAGCTAACGCTTCTGACCCAGCTCCGATGCAAGTTTATGCTCCTTTCGCAGGTGCTGCAATAGGAGAATATTTCAGAGATTCAGGTCGTCCGGCTTTGATCGTTTATGATGATTTATCTAAACAAGCTGTAGCTTACCGTGAGGTTTCTCTTTTATTAAGAAGACCACCGGGACGTGAGGCATATCCTGGAGATGTATTTTACTTACACAGTCGTTTATTAGAGCGTGCTTGTAAAGTAATTGCTGATGATGGAATTGCTAAAAACATGAACGATTTACCGGATTCATTGAAACCGATCGTTAAAGGTGGTGGTTCATTAACTGCTTTACCTATTATCGAAACTCAAGCTGGTGACGTTTCTGCATATATCCCAACTAACGTAATTTCGATTACAGACGGGCAGATTTTCCTTGATGGAGATTTGTTTAACTCAGGAGTTCGTCCAGCAATTAACGTCGGTATCTCGGTATCTCGTGTTGGAGGTAATGCACAAATTAAATCAATGAAAAAAGTAGCAGGTACTTTGAAACTAGATCAAGCACAATTCCGTGAATTGGAAGCGTTTGCTAAATTTGGTTCTGATTTGGACGCGGTTACTTTAAACGTGATTGAAAAAGGAAGAAGAAACGTTGAGATCTTGAAACAAGGTTTGAACGATCCTTATACAGTTGAAGACCAAGTTGCGATTATCTATGCTGGTTCAAAAAATCTATTGAGAAATGTTCCTGTGAACAAAGTGAAAGAATTTGAGAAAGATTTCTTAGAATTCTTGAACAACAAACACAGAGCAACTTTAGACGCTTTGAAAGCAGGTAAGCTAACAGACGAAATTACTGATGTAATCCAAACTGTTGCAAAAGAAATTTCAGCAAAATATAACTAATTAGGTTTCTAGGTTTTAGGTGTTAGGTTATAGATATTTGATAACCCAACACCTAAAACCCAATAACCTTATACCCATAATAAAATGGCAAATTTAAAGGAAATCCGTAATAGAATTACTTCCGTTTCATCTACGATGCAAATCACATCAGCGATGAAAATGGTTTCTGCAGCAAAGCTAAAGAAAGCACAAGATGCAATTACAGCAATGCGCCCTTATGCCGAAAAATTGACGGAATTGTTACAAAACCTTTCTGCGACACTTGAAGGTGATGCAGGTGGTGAATTCACGACACAACGTGAAATCAAAAAAGTTTTAGTTGTTGCTATTACCTCTAACAGAGGATTATGTGGCGCTTTTAATTCAAACGTAATCAAGGAAGCTAAAAAGCGTTCAGAGTTTTATACTGGAGTACAAGTTGATATTTTTGCTATCGGAAAAAAAGGGAACGATGTATTGGCTAAAACAAATTCAGTTGTTGACAATCAAAGTGCCGTTTTTGAAGATTTGACTTTTGACAATGTAGCTGCAATTGCAGATACGCTGACTCAAAAATTTGTTACCGGTGAATATGATAAAATCGAATTGATTTACAATCAGTTTAAAAATGCTGCGACTCAAATTGTTCAAGTAGAGCAGTTTTTGCCTTTAGCACCATTAAAATCTGATTTGACTGTTTCACCAGGTGATTATATCTTTGAACCTTCAAAAGAGGAAATTGTGTTGACTTTGATTCCAAAATCATTGAAAATGCAGCTTTACAAGGGGATTCGTGATTCATTCGCTTCTGAACATGGCGCTCGTATGACTGCTATGCACAAAGCTACGGATAACGCCACCGAATTGAGAGACCAATTGAAATTGACTTACAACAAAGCGCGTCAGGCATCTATTACTAACGAAATCTTGGAGATCGTTGGTGGAGCTGAGGCTTTGAATGGATAAAATAAATTTTATTTCAGCGATATATTTAAGAGCCACGATATGCGTGGCTCTTTTTTTTGATTAATTTTGATTTTTAATTTAAGGAGATACAGAAATGCAATTGGACATAAAGGAACTGACCACAATAGAAGAAATGCTTACCAATATCGAAGTGATGCGTTTTTTATATCCCGCATTTACTGTCGAAAAGTATGAGGGATACCTTAAGGAAATGATCCCTCATAATTACAAGCAAGTAGCGATTTTTGAAAATGAACTCTGTGTTGCCGTTACCGGATTTTGGACAGGGTTTAAACTTTGGTCCGGGAAATATATCGAAATTGACAATTTTATTGTTCATCCTGAGCACCGTTCCAAAGGCTTGGGCAAGATGCTGACGGATTACGTTGATGCCAAAGCAAAAGAGGAAGGCTGCACGATGATAGTACTCGATGCTTTCACTGGAAACTTTACGGCACACCGTTTTTATTATAACCAAGGATATGTACCCAAAGGCTTTCATTTTTTAAAAATATTGAATGAAGAGGGTCTGTCTTAAATCACTTTTTAATGGAGATTTTAAAAAAAATAATTTTAATGGTGTTAAGTGTTCTATGTTTCACTTTTTGCGCCTCTAATCACGAAATGCAGATGAATTTCCCGCAGGAAATAACAAAGGCTTATTATGAGACTTTGGCTGAAAATGCCGAAAAAAATGCGGTAATGGTCAATTTTTACATTGAGTTTAAAGAGCCGCTTTCCGATGAAATTCTTTTGCAAAAAGTGTATTTCAGAAACCATGAGGCACTAATCGAGAAAATATCCGAGAAGAAATACGTTGCCCATTTTCCCCAAACGGCGGCAGTTCAGGATTTCATTTTAGATAGCGACAGCAAAAAGGAATATGGAAACAAAGCGCCAGTAATTGTCAAACCAAAATTCAAATTAAATAAAGACGAAGCCTTGCTGGAATACAGGAGGAACAACGAAACTATTTTTTTTAAACTCAAAGGGATTAAGGAAAAGGAATGAATCCCAATCCATCAACGATTAAACGAAAGAATTGGTTATTTTTGTTTTTTAAATAGTAATTAGACACAACATTTTGGGATTATATAAAAATCTTTTTAAACAAACAGTCATCTACGGGCTCGCCACTGTTTTGCCGAGAATGTTCAGCTTTTTGCTCGTACCGCTATATACTGACTTGCTCCCCAAAGAGGAATACGGCAAGTTGTCCGTTATTTTTGCCTTGATGATATTTTTCAATGTTATTTTGGCCTACGGAATGGAAACGGCCTTTTTTAGGTTTTTTAGCAAGGAATCCGATAAAAATACGGTTGTCGAAACCTCGATGGTTTCAATATTTTGGACCACGATTTTATTTTTGTTCATCGCCCTATTATTTCGAAATTATTTGTCCGAATGGTCGGGAATTGATTCCCAATACATCGGTTATACCATTTGGATTCTGGCATTGGATGCCCTAGTCATCATCCCTTTTTCAAAATTAAGGGCCTACCAGAAACCTATGGTGTATGCCATCATAAAAATCGGTAATGTACTCGTCAATCTTATTTTAAGCGTTCTTTTTTTACTTTATATTCCTCAGCTGATCGAAGCAAATCCAAATGGTTTACTGAGTTCCCTGTACGTAGAAAATTTCCAAATAGGATATATATTTTTGGCCAACATAATTGCCAGTCTGTTGACCTTTGTAGTTCTATCGCCTGATTACGTCTACTTGAAATGGAAATTCGACTTCGATTTATGGAAACGAATGATGTCGTACGGACTACCAATATTGGTTGCCGGAATCGCATTCGCCATCAACGAACAATTTGACAAAATTCTTCTTGCAAAACTGTTGCCTTCAAACATTGCCGATTCTGAAGTAGGGGTCTATTCCGCCTGCTACAAACTGGGATTGTTCATGGTTTTGTACAGGACCGCATATACTTTGGGGATTGAGCCATTCTTCTTTAGCCATTCTTCCGACAAAAATGCGCCGCAAACCTATGCCACAGTGACCAAATATTTTGTCATCTTCGGGTCTTTCATATTATTGTCGGTAATCGTTTTTGCCGATTTGTTCAAACTCCTGATGATTCGCGACAGCTCTTACTGGGTGGCGATGAAAGTGGTGCCTTTGATTATTCTGGCTAACTTCTTCCTAGGGATTTATACGAATTTGTCAGTCTGGTACAAATTGATCGACAAAACATACTATGGCGCTTACATTTCGATTGTGGGAGCGATAGTAACCTTGGTGCTTAACTTTTTGCTAATTCCAACGATGAGTTATTACGGCTCGGCCATAGCGACTATTGCGGCTTACGGTAGCATGATGATTATTTCGTTTTATCTCGGCAATAAATACTATCCCATTCCGTACGATCTGAAAAAAATAGGAGGCTATCTCTCCCTGTCGATATTCTTCTCGGCCGTTTCTTTTTATGGGTTCAGGGAAAACTATTTTGTTGGGATTTCATTGCTAATGGCATTCCTATATTTCATTTATTATCACGAAAAAGAAACATTAATGAAAATCATAAAAGGGTCAAAAGCTTAATAATAATAGGGAGCCATTCGCGCTGTGCGCTTCAAACATTTTCATAAAATTGTTTTTTCAAAGACCATAAAGGAGCTCCCTGAGGTCGCTCTTTCTGCCCAAGAAAAAAATCAATTTTATTTCAAATGGCTTTCCGCTCCCATCACGGCTAAAAACCCGAACTTAAAACAGAAAACATGACAATAAACATCATCAATAGATCGCAACACGCCTTGCCTAACTACGAAACGATTGCCTCGGCAGGAATGGATTTAAGGGCAAATCTAACCGAACCAATAACATTAGAACCTTTAGGGAGAACGGTCGTTAAAACGGGTCTTTTCATCGAGTTGCCGATAGGGTACGAGGCACAAGTGCGACCAAGGAGCGGACTGGCTTTCAAAAACGGGATTACCGTGCTAAACAGCCCAGGAACAGTCGATGCCGATTATCGCGGTGAAATTGGGGTAATTTTAGTAAATTTATCCGATAAAGCTTTCGTCATCCAAAACGGGGAACGAATCGCCCAACTCATTATCGCAAAACACGAACGCGCGGACTGGATTGAAGTACAGGAATTGTCCGAGACCTCAAGAGGTGAAGGCGGTTTCGGTAGTACGGGAGTGAAATAAATTTAATAATTTAAAGATTGAAATATTTGAAAATTCGAAGAGAGTCATTTAATTTTTCAATCATTAATCTTTCAATATAAAAACAACATGAAAATAATAGTGCCAATGGCTGGACGTGGTTCACGTCTTCGCCCACATTCATTAACCGTTCCTAAACCGTTAATTCCAGTTGCTGGAAAACCTATCGTCCACCGATTAGTGGAGGATATCGCCAAGATATTGAAGGAGCCTATCGAAGAGATTGCTTTTATCCTAGGAGATGAAGCTTTTTTTGGAGATGATGTGGTAAAAAGCTTGGAGGAATTAGCTGAAGGTTTAGGTGCAAAAGCATCTATTTACCGTCAAGATTTGCCTTTGGGGACTGGCCATGCGATTATGTGTGCCAAGGAATCCTTGTCAGGACCTGCTGTGATTGCTTATGCTGACACCCTTATCAGAGCCGATTTCGATTTAGATCCTGCGGCCGATGCTGTAATATGGGTAAAACAAGTGGACGAACCGGAAGCTTTTGGAGTGGTTAAAATGAATGAAAATAACGAAATCACGGAACTGGTTGAGAAACCGACTGAATTTGTGAGTGATTTGGCGGTTATCGGGATATACTACTTCAAGGAAGTGGGCGATTTGAAAAAAGAGTTGCAAGCTGTTTTGGACAACAACATTCAAAACGGTGGCGAGTACCAGATTAATGACGGGATCAAGGCTATGATGGCCAACGGTAAAGTTTTTAAAACGGGTAGCGTTGATGAATGGATGGACTGTGGGAACAAGAATGTGACCGTGGAAACCAATTCAAGAATGCTTGGGTTTCTTCACAAGGACGGCATTGAATTAGTGCACAGAACGGTCAGATTAGAAAATTCAACCATTATCCCACCTTGTTACATTGGCGAAGATGTTGCCTTGATAAATACGACTGTTGGACCTAATGTGTCTTTGGGAAAAGGATGTCATGTACTTGGTGGTACCATTAAAAATAGCTTGATTCAATCGCATGTGCACATATCCAATGCAAATTTAGACAATGCGATGATAGGGAATCATGTCACTTTTAAAGGTGACTTTACGAGTGTAAGTATAGGGGATTACTCGGTATTAGAATAAGTTTTTTAGCACAAATTGTTAAAAACATAATAAAGCATAACAAGTTTTAAATTGTTGCGTTTCTATGATAAAGGACTCAATGAAAAAATCACGTTTATTAATTCTATTCCTTGTTTTGCTAGGCAATTCTGCATCGCTATTGGCGCAAACGGAACCCGAAGAAATTAAGCAGGAGGTAGATAAATTCCAGGATTATTTCTTTGAGTCATTGAAGCAAAAAGGCATCGAAAACTATGATAAGGCGATTGTCGCTTTAGACCAATGTTTAAAATTAGAACCTGAAAACGCGACGATTCATTTTGAATTGGGGAAAAACTATTTGGCATTAAAGGACTATAAAAATGCCTACACTTCATTCGAACATGCAACACAGATTGACCCCACTAACAAATGGTTTTGGGTTGGTATGTATGATGTGAATTATGCAACCAAGGACTTTAATGGCGCGATATATGTTATCAATAAATTAATACCCTTTGATGATAAATTCAAAGAAGATTTGACGTCGCTTTACATGAGTACGAATCAATTCGATAAAGCATTGGCGCTCATCAACGAGCTCAATGAAACTTCAGGAAAATCGGACAGGAGAGAAGCCTACAAAATGCAGATCTTATCCCAAGGGAAATACCAGAATACAGAAATAGCGAATTTAATTGCACAAATTGAGACCAACCCAAAAGAGGAGTCCAATTACATTTCGCTGATTTTTTTGTATTCCAAGAATAACGAAACGGAGAAAGTGCTAGAAACGGCACGTAAATTGGAACTGGCAATCCCAACATCGGAGTGGGCCCAAGTGAGTTTGTTCAAAACCCATTTGGTGAACAAGGACGGGGAGAAGGCCGTTAAAGCGATGAACATGGCTTTGGCCAGCGCCAAAATAGATTCGAAAATAAGACACCGGATTCTAAATGAGTTTCTGATTTTCGTGAATGTAAATCCGCAATTCACGCCTGATTTAGAAAAAGCCATCGGCTATTTTGACAATGACCCGGACGTAAATGTGGCAAAGGAAATAGGAAAATTTTATCAGGGCAAGAAACAATGGGATGCGGCAGTCAGGTATTATGAGCTGGCAAATAAAAAGGGTTCGGATGTAGATATCGAGAACACCTTACTTTTGCTTCAGGCATACGTCGAGACCAAACAGTTTGAAAAGCTGACTAAAAACGCTAGCGAAATGGTTGATGTTTACCCTACACAACCGCAGTTTTATTACTATGCCGGTTTGGGGGCCAATCAATCGGCGCAATTTAAAAAGGCAAAAGAAATGTTGGAAATGGGATTGGATTATCTGGTTGACGACCTTGAATTGGAAACCAATTTCAACATTCAACTTGGCGAAGCTTATAGTGGTTTGGGAGATGCAAAGAAAAAGGATTTCTACTTCTCAAAAGCGAATCAATTATTAAAAAAATAAAATTCAATGAATAAATTTTTAGCAGTATTAGTGGTGGTTTTCATGGTCTCTTGCAAGTCCAAAGCCGTTGTGGCAGGTGCTACAACCCCGGTCACTTACATGAAAGCAAAGAACATAATAGCGAGCCATTACGACAACAAGAGTGATTTCTCGACATTATATATTAAGGCAAACGCAAAATATTCTGACGACAGACAATCCCAGAACGTAACCGCAGAAATAAAGATTAAGAAAGACGAACAAATATTGGTGAGTATTCGCTTTCTGGGGATAACAATGGCAAAAGCATCGATAACACCAACTTCGGTGAGTTACTACGAAAAAATAAAAGGAACCTACTTTGAAGGCGATTTTAGTGCACTGAGCCAATGGCTTGGTACTGATTTGGATTTCTATAAAATCCAAAACATGCTGTTGGGTGAAGCTTTGGACGATTTGAAGAAAGGGAAATACAGCGAGTCATTGGTCGAACAGTTGTACCGTCTTGACGATATGGCAAATGATGACACAAAAAAGACATTCTATGTAAACGCCGACGATTTCAGTATCAACAGACAAGAAATCACACAAACGACCGAAGAAAGAATGATCCAGATTGCCTACACTTACATTAAAGAATACAAAGAAGCAATTTTGCCGGCCACAGTTGTTATTAATACCTTCCAGAAGAAAGGAAAATCTGAAATTAATTTGGAATATGATACCATAACCTTCAATGAAGAACTTTCTTTTCCATATAGTGTTCCAAATGGTTACAATAGAGTTATAATTAAGTAAATTTGCACAAATATATTTTTAAGATGCCAAAATTTCTCGTAAGCCTACTATTTATATGCATGACTTCTGTTCTTTGGAGTCAGTCTTCCCAACAAGAAAAATTAGAACAGCGTAAAGCTGAGATTCAAAAAGAGATTAGGGAGAATGAAAAGATGTTGAAAAATGTTAAGTCGAAAGAAAAGTCGGCTATGAATGTCTATACGATTCAAAAAAACAAGATAAGGCTGAAAGAAATCTTGATTAACACTACCGAAAAGCAAGCTAAATATTTAGCCAATGACATGTATATTAATCAGATGAAAATCAACAAGCTTAACAAAGAGCTGGCTGTTCTTAAGGAGGACTACGCAAAGATGATTGTGAAATCCTATAAAAGCCGTTCAGAACAAAGTCGGGCGATGTTTATATTGTCATCAGACAATTTTTTGCAGGCCTATAAAAGAGCGCAATATTTAAAGCAATACACCAGTTTCAGAAAAAATCAGGGAGAAGAAATAAAATCGAAATCTGTTGAACTTGTCAATTACAACAACAAATTAAATGCTCAAAAAATTGTCAAGCAAAAATTAATTGCTGAAAATGTAAAGGAGAAAGTTGGCTTGGTAAAAGAAAAACAAGAACAGGAAAAACTGGTAAACTCTATTAAAAAGGACAAAAACAGAATTGTATCTGACATCAGGAAAAAGCAAAGGGAATCAAAAACAATCGACAAACAGATTGACCGCTTGATTCGTGAGGCCATTGCTGAAGCAAACAGAAAAGCGGCCTTGGAGAAAGCTAAAGCTAGAGCCCTGGCAAACAATTCTAAAGCAAGTCCTAAGGAAGTGGCCGCTTCCGCCGCAAAAGAGTCAGTCTCGTCATCAAGAATCGAATTGACCCCTGAGGCAAAATTGATAGCTGATAATTTTAGGGCAAATAGAGGTAGTCTGCCTTGGCCGGTAGAGAAAGGATTTATTTCACTAGGTTATGGTAGCCAGGCTCATCCCATATACAATACTTTAGTAATAAATAATAGTGGAGTTGAAATTACAACTAATGAAGGCGCAACAGCGAGAGCCGTTTTTGGAGGAGAAGTGGCAAGTGTCATGGTATTATCGCCGGTCAACAGAGCCGTAATGATACAACACGGGGATTATTTCACGATCTATCAAAACTTAAGTTCCGTATCTGTAAGCAAAGGAGATAAAATAAGCATAAAACAGACTTTGGGAAGGGTAAGAACTAACGGTGATACCGGTAAGACGGTAATCAAGTTTTTACTTTTGCAAAACACTACCTACACAAATCCACAAGGTTGGCTGACCAATAAATAGGAACGACCATTTTGATTCATCAAGCAACAGCCTTGTTTTGTCCTGCGGGATAAAACAAGGCTGTTTTTTTATGCGGTTCGCTTTGCTGCCGTTTGCCAACATGCCGATTTTGAAAATAGGGAATGGCCTTCAAGTCAATCTTTTGTTCCAAAGAAAAACCCGCAACGATTGTCAATGAGACAGCTGTTGCGGATTTTTATTTCTAATGGTGAAAGTAAGCTATTTAGAAGAATGACGGCAAATGCATCATCGCGGCTTATTTTTCAAAGGTAGCTTCCGTAGATTTCATCATGCCTTCCGTATTCCAAGTACCGGAAACAATCATCCTTCTGATCGTGTACAGTGGGTCGATTGAATCTCTTTTGGTCGAAAGGATAAACGCCATTTGGTAGCCACTCTTTTTTACCTCAGGGATAGCTGCTTTATTCCATAAACCAAAAGGATAAGCAAAATAGGTTATAGGCGTAGCTGTGATTTCCTCCAGTTTTTCCTTCGGTTTCACCAATTGGGTATTCCAATCGTCGCCTGAGTATTTTGTGACCATGTGATGATCCCAAGTATGCGCTGCGATGACATTACCGTTGTCTGATAATTGTTTGATTTGTTCCTTTGTCAAATAGTTGGGGCGATTAATGGAAACAGTCATGACAAAAAACACGCCTTTGAAACCGTATTTGTTCATTTCGGCAGCTCCAATGCTGTATTGTTCACCGCGCGTATCGTCAAAGGTAATCATGATCGGTTTTTCAGGTAACGGCCCGTCATGCACAAGATAGTCGTACAATTGGGCAGGTAAAATAGTATGGTAACCTGCTTCTGACAAGGCTTTCATTTGTTCGGCAAAGTTCGCTGGTTTTACCGAATAGACTTTGGTCATGGGACCGGCATTGGCATCAAAATTCTTAATGTTGTGGTAGCACAAAATAGGCACTTCTTTTTTTGAAAGAAGGGTGGCCGCATCATTGGTCACTTTTGGTGATTCCACTTTATTTTCAACGGCATTTACAACAGTTGTCTTCTGCGGAGCATCTTTGTTAGTTTCCTCTGCTTTTGATTGGCAGCCTTCCAAAAGGACAAGTCCAAAAATCAGACAGGCAAAATAATTTTTCATTGTACTGTATTTATTGAAATTGAATGTAGCTTGGTTTTGGCGTGAATTTTAGCAATTCTTCCGGAGTGTAAATTTGCCAATTGTTCCAGTTGTCATTTTTGTAAAACAATTTAAACCCGGTGAATTGTACCGGTTCCCTGTAGATATAAGTCAGGTAAGTGGATCTCTTTAGTACTTTGCTGCCAAAGCCATCCATATCCATAACCACTTGAACTTCGGGAACGGTTTTAATTTCTTTATAATTTTTCACCATTCCTTGCGTAAAACGATGTACCACAAGTACTTTTGGAGTCAATTTATTTTTGCGCACAATATTAGCCAAGATGTCAATTGCATCATTAATATCCGCGGCCGTAAAATGCCCAATTTTAGAACCTGGACGCTCTCCGTTTTTCATTGAAAACTCAGGGTCAATTCCTAGATGGACATTGGGTAAACTAAGGTGTTTTACCAGTTCGCTTACTTCTGCCTTCACGGTACTGTGTCCCACTTGAATATCTAAAAACACCAAAGCATCAATGGGTTTTGCCCATTTAAGAACGGTGTCTATTTGTTTGAATGGCATGCGCATGCGATGCATGTTGTCTTTTCCGGGAGCTCCTTGTGCTGTAACGGCTATGTAATGAAATGCCGGAATCGTTTTGACCGTAGGATCAGCTGCCGCCCATTTGGCTACTTCGCCTTGCAATTTTTTTATCATTTGATCTCTTGGGATTTCTCCCAGTATCCCCATTCTTGTTGAATATAAATTTCCGTAAAAGGCGATGATTCTGTTGTATGGCAGTAGCGCGCCAGCCAAAGGATAAGGCGTTTTTACAGGCCACCTTCCGGTTGTGTCATTATTGCTTAAAGCCAGCATTCTTTTGTCGTAATCGACTGTGTCGATTGTAGAAACTTTCTTTTTCTTTACGGAATCTATTTTTGCTTCTACAATTTTTTCATTTGCGTTTACTTCATCGGCAGCTTTACCTTGATTGCAACTGTAAACAAGAAATAATTGGGTAATAATAAGGAAGGTAATTGCGGTCTTTTTCATAAAATGAATCTAGGTGATTAATAGTGCAAATGTAGATAATTTTAAGACCCAAGGGCAATTATAATCAACGATCTTGGGCTTAGAATTTATATAATTCACGGATTCATATGGGTCATTTCCGGAATGGAAAAATTCTATAAGAATTGGATTATTAAGCGATGTCATTTTTTTGTAGTTCTCGAGACTTGATCTGTGGATCTCGCAGAAGCCAATCTTTTTTGCTGAGTCACCGTCTTTGTTATTGTTTAATAAAACAGCATTGGGATCATATGGTGAAATATAGCGATTTGCATATAAGCTTCGGGCAGAATGTTTTTTAGGTAACTACCTTTTATTGGGGACTATTTTGATAATGCCCTTTCCTTCTACGGTTATATAAATATAGCCGTCTGGACCTTGTGCCACATTGCGGACGCGACCTATATCAGTTGCGATTTTTTGTCGGCCTATAACTTGCTTTCCTTTTAATTTGAGTAATTCTAGATACTGGAATTTTAAGGAGCCAACCAACAAATGGCCTTTCCAGTCTGGATAGCGGTTGCTTGTCACAAAAGCCATTCCACAGGGGGCGATTGAAGGGGTCCAGTAATAGATGGGGTTTTCAATTCCGGGTTTTTCCTGTATTTTACTTATGGTGGTGTTGTCATAGTCGATTCCGTAGGTGACAATCGGCCAGCCATAATTGGCACCTTTTTTTATGATATTGATTTCGTCCCCGCCTTTCGGACCGTGTTCGTGTTCCCAGATTTCTCCGGTAACCGGATGTTTTGCCAATCCCTGAGGATTGCGGTGTCCGTAGGAATAAATTGCCTCTTTGGCTCCCTTTTTGCCCACAAAAGGGTTGTCTTTTGGGATGCTGCCGTCATCATTTAATCGGTATATTTTTCCGTTGTCACAGCTTATGTCCTGCGGATTTACAAAGTGGGCACCGCGTTCCCCAGCAGAGAAATACACATGACCATCATCGTCAAAAGCGATTCTGGACCCAAAATGCTGGCCCGCTGTGGTGTTGGGAGAGCATTTGTACAGGGATTCGATCTGGATTAGGCTTTCATTTTTGAGTTTCGCCCGAATAAGTTTGGTGTTGCCTCCTTTGCCCTCGCCTTCCGTGGAGGCATAGGTGATATAAATCCAACCACTTTTGTTGTAATTGGGATGCAGAACAATATCAAGCAAACCCCCTTGACCATGATCATAAACTGCAGGTACGTTTTTGATTTTGGTTTTCTGACCATTTTTAAGGTGGTACAGAATCCCGCTTTTTTCGGTTATCAGCATCGAGCCATCCGGCAGCCAGGCCATTCCCCATGGTATAGCGATTCCGGAAGTCACTGTTTCGAAAGTGTAATTTTTCACTTCGTCCCGAAGGGGAACATCATTAGGTTTCACTTGCGAGTTGCAGCTTAAAAAAAAGGGAAGAAGGAATAGGGAGGTGATTTTCTTCATGGAGATGGTGTTTTAAAAAAATCGTGATATTAAAGATAGTGAAAAGGAAACCAACTTTAAAGATTGTTTTTTTTAATAAAAGCAGCCAAAATAGGAGTTGACAAATAAAAAAGACCGCCATTTCTGAGGGTCTTTGCCATAATTTGAAGGAGTAGCCCTGCTAGGAATCGAACCTAGATCAAAAGTTTAGGAAACTCCCATTCTATCCGTTGAACTACAGGGCTGGATAAAGGACAAAGTTACGCTTTTAAAAAAGTTTATTGTCAACAACCGTTTGGATTTGTGTGTTTTTTTTAAAATGCTTTTGCTATCATAAAGTAGCGCTTTCACTACCGCTTAAAAACAAAAAAGACCTTACATTGCTGTAAAGTCTTTTTAAAAAGCTCCCTCTCTTGGGCTCGAACCAAGGACCCTCTGATTAACAGTCAGATGCTCTAACCAACTGAGCTAAGAAGGAAACTGTATATTTTTATTCTGCTATTGAATGAACGTTTTTGTGTGCTTATCGGTGAAGTTTGTTTCACTTGTAAAGCGGTGCAAAGATAGGGGTAAATTTGATTTCTGCAAGCAAAAATTAATTTTTTTTTACTTTTTTTTACTTCCCTATAATCGCCTTGTAAATGTCATTTCCATTGGCAAATAACAATAACGTTATAAGTAATACGAAACCAACCATTTGAGCATTCTCCAGGAATTTGTCGCTCGGTTTTTTACCTGAAATAATTTCGTACAATAGAAACATCACATGACCACCATCGAGTGCCGGGATAGGTAATAGGTTCATTACACCTAGCATAATCGATAATAAAGCCGTGATGGTCCAGAAATGTTCCCAGTCCCATGAACTTGGGAAAATATCAAAAATAGCCTTAAATCCACCCACTTGTTTGTAAGCGCCCGTGCTTGGGCTGAAAATCATTTTCAGCTGTTTCCCATAACCCAGCAGTTGCTCTTTTCCTCTGGTGATTCCCACCGGAATGGATTCCATGAAACTAAATTCTTGTTTGCTCACCTTATAGTAGCCTAGTTTCTCTAAAGATTCCAGACTTATCCCGCCTAAATTTACGCCAAGCGTACCTTCTTCAGATACTTTTACATTGATGCTTTCCTCTTTTTGATTGCGTAAGACAGTTGCAGGAATGGTTTTTCCTTTGTTGTTATCTAAAATCAATTTTGCTTCATCAAAATATTTTGTTTTTTGACCGTTTAAAGAAGTAATAATATCTTTAGGTTGCAAATTAGTGTTTGGAGATTCGTCACTGATGGCACTAATAGCAAACGGCATTCTTATCTCCACAATTGGAGCCTTTTCATATTTAGATAATTGATCGATAAAATCGATGGGCATTTTGATTGTTTGTTGTGTTCCGTTTCTTTCGATTAGGACATTTTTTGCCATTATGATTTTTAGGCTGATGTCATTATCAAATTTGGCGATTTTTTGACCATCTACAGAGATGATTCTGTCACCCGTTTTGAAACCCGCATTTTGCATGGCTTGATTCTCGATCATAAGACCATCTTGTAAATCAGAGTTGGCGATATAGGTGTCGCCGTAGGCAAATGCCATCCCGATGTAAATGATGAAGGCCAAAATGAAGTTGACCGTAACACCACCAAGCATGATGATCAAACGCTGATAGGCCGGTTTAGATCTGAATTCCCAAGGTTGCGGCGGCAAAGCCATCTGTTCCTTGTCCATACTCTCGTCAATCATTCCGGAAATTTTCACATAACCTCCCAAGGGCAACCAGCCGATACCGTATTCGGTTTCGCCGATTTTCTTTTTTAATAGGGAATATTTGACGTCAAAAAACAAATAGAATTTTTCGACCCTGGTTTTAAATAATTTAGCAGGAATGAAATGCCCCAGTTCGTGCAGTATGATAAGTAATGATAAACTCAATAGAAATTGAGAAAGCTTGATGAATATATCCATTTTTTAATTTTGGTTCTTTAAGTGATGCGCAAAAGTAAGGTTTTCTAAGTTATCTTGAAAGGTTTACAATTCGCCAATATTAAAAATGGTTTGCCAATAATTGTGCCATTAGATTTTTTACTTAGACGCAGGTCATGTAACTTTACATGTTAAATGTGAATTTCATTCATTGTTCACTAAAACATTTTAAAATCAAATCTATGTCTTCAATATTATTCAGTCCATTGCAAATAAAAAGCATTACCATAAAAAACAGAATCGCCATTTCACCAATGTGTCAATATTCAGCAATAAATGGCTTTGCCAATGATTGGCATCTCGTGCATTTGGGCAGTCGAGCCACAGGCGGAGCGGGACTGATAATTCAAGAAGCGACTGCCGTTTCGGCGGAAGGTCGAATCTCTCCCGGAGATTTGGGGCTTTGGAAAGACGAGCAGATCGAAAAAATGCAACACATTAACCGTTTCATCATCGGCCAAAACGCAGTTCCCGGAATCCAATTGGCGCATGCCGGCAGAAAAGCCAGCTCTTCCGCACCATGGGAAGGCGGTAAAAAAATTGATTCCGCTCACGGGGGATGGGAAACTGTAGCGCCAAGCGCAATTGGATTTCATGACAATGAGACTCCTGTAGCCTTGGACAAAACAGGAATCCAAAAAGTGATTTCCGATTTCAAATCGGCTGCCAGAAGATCCGTTGAAGCCGGTTTTCAAGTAATGGAAATTCATGCCGCGCATGGTTATTTACTGCATGAATTCATGTCGCCTTTGTCCAATTTAAGGACGGATGAATACGGCGGAAGTTTCGAGAACCGCATTCGCATGATGCTGGAAGTGCTTGAGGCGGTCCAATCAGAATGGCCAAAGGAACTGCCTTTATTCGTCAGGATTTCGGCTACCGATTGGGCTGACGGCGGTTGGAACATCGATGAATCGGTGCAGCTTTCGAAAATATTAAAAGAAAAGGGTGTTGACTTAATAGATGTTTCTTCAGGTGGAGCGGTTCCGTATCAAAAAATTGCGTTGGGTCCCAATTATCAGGTTCCTTTCGCGGAAAGAATCAAAAAAGAAACCGGAATATTGACCGGCGCCGTAGGCTTAATCACCGAGGCCGCCCAAGCAGAAGAAATTTTGACCTCCGGAAAAGCGGATTTGGTCTTGTTTGCCAGGGAGTCATTGAGGAATCCAAATCTAGGTTTGACATTCGCGAAGGAATTGGATACTGATGTACAATGGCCAAAACAATACGATAGGGCTAAAATTAGATAGAGCCAATTAGAATCGAATAGGACCTAATTTTACCAATCGGGATTAGCCGTTTTGAGTCAATTGGCAAACGGAAGTCTTTTTTAAACAGAATAGAATATGCAAATAATAAAAACTGCACTACTTTCCTACGGGATGTCAGGTAAAGTGTTTCATGCACCATTTTTGGAACTCCATCCGGGGTACCAACTCCTCGGATCCTGGGAAAGAAGCAAGAAATTAATTCAAGAGGATTATCCGAATGTGAAAAGTTATCACGCTCTGGAAGCGGTTCTCGAGGACGATGTTGATTTGGTGGTCGTGAACACGCCAGTGGGAACCCACTTTGAATATGCCAAAAAAGTCTTGTTGGCGGGAAAGCACGCCATTGTCGAAAAAGCATTTACAACCACAGTTGCCGAAGCACAAGAACTGGCGGCACTGGCCAGAGAAAAGGGAGTAAAACTGTCCGTTTTTCAAAACAGACGATGGGACAGCGACTTCAAAACGGTGCAGCAAATTATTTCAGACGGCGTTTTGGGCGATATCGTCGAGGGCGAGTTTCATTTTGACCGATACAACCCCAATCTGAGCCCAAAACAACACAAGGAAACGGCCAATTCCGGAGCCGGCATCCTTAAGGATTTAGGCCCGCATTTGATAGACCAGGCTCTATATTTATTTGGATTTCCAAATGCTGTTTTTGCAGATGTGCGAATCACCCGTGAACATTCTTTGGTCGACGATTGTATTGATATCGTTTTGTATTATGATACTTTCAGGCTGCGATTGAAAGCCAGTTTTTTTGTGCGAGAAGCCATTCCGGCCTATCAGGTCCACGGCAAGAAAGGGTCTTTCCTGAAACCACGCGGGGACGTACAGGAAGACGACTTGAAATTAGGTAAAAAGCCCAATTTGGACTCATGGGGAAAAGAACCCACGGAAAAGGAAGGATTGTTGCACACCAATATAGACGGAATAATCATGAATGGAAAAATTCCCACTTTGCACGGGAACTATTATGCTTTTTTTGACGGGGTTTACAATTCAATTGCCAGTGATACTGTTGAACCGGTGACGGCCCAAGACGGTGTGAGGGTAATGCAAATTATTGAAGCGGCAATTCAAAGTAGCGAACTAAAAAAAGTGATTGATTTGTAGTATTAATCTGTGGCCTCATTTTTTATAAACAATAACGTTGTAATTCTGCTGCCTTAACTGATTTAATGGCTCTGGACAATTGCTTTTTGTATTTTTGCCGTTCAAATAGTAAAAGCCCGCCATTTTGATAGATTTAAAATTTATTGCCAAGTTTAAAGCAAAAGGAAAATACAAGAAGACCTACCAGAACGCCAAAATTTCCTATCTCAACAGAATCCGTTGGGCGGTTTCCTCTTTTTATTTTGGTATGGGCTTGTGTTTTGCCACCTGGGCCAGCCGAATTCCCGACATCAAAACGGCTTTAGATTTAGGCTCGGCGGAGTTGGGAACCCTTTTGTTCGCGGTCCCCTTAGGGCAATTGTTGATCATGCCCTTTTCGGGAAAACTAGTGACCCGATTTGGCAGCCATCGTGTGCTGATATTTTCTTCTTTATTATACGTTTTTAGCCTCACCAACCTTGGATTGGCGTCGACTTCTTGGCAATTGTCCATCGCACTGTTTATGTTCGGGATATTTGGAAACCTGAACAATATTGCCGTAAACACGCAGGGCGTCTATACCGAAGAGCTTTTCAAGAAAACCATCATGTCCTCTTTTCACGGTATGTGGAGTTTTGCAGGTTTTACCGGCGCTTTGGTGGGTCTGGGAATGCTGGCATTACGGCTTTCTCCATACCATCATTTTCTGATTGTGGGCGCAATTGTGGTTTTGATGATGGCATTCAATTATAAATACCTGATCAAGGCCAAGGAAATACCCAAAACCGAAAAGAAAAAATTGTTCACAAAACCGGACAGTGCCCTAATATATCTCGGTCTGATAGGCTTTTGCTGCATGGCCAGCGAAGGGGTGATGTTCGACTGGAGCGGTGTCTATTTCAAAGACGTCATACATGCCCCCGGGCCTTTGGTGATTTTGGGCTACACTTCCTTCATGATCATGATGGCTGGAGGCCGCTTTTTTGGCGACGGTCTCATTCACAGGTTTGGCAGGAAATTGGTGATGCAAATCAGCGGAATTCTGATCTCGGCGGGGCTTTTCACGTCGGTATTTTTCCCGTATATCATTCCTTCCACGATCGCTTTCATGTTCGTCGGTTTGGGAGTTTCCACCATTGTTCCCACACTCTACAGCATTGCGGGGAAAAATCCTACCGTTCCCCCGGGCGAAGCCTTGACGATAGTGTCAAGCGTCAGTTTTCTGGGTTTTTTGATGGGCCCGCCCGTAATCGGATACATCGCCGAATTGTCGAGTTTGCGGTTCTCCTTCGCTTTCATAGGGGTTTTCGGGCTTCTGATCGCCGTTATGGTTTCCAGGATCAAAGCGATCCGTTAATTGCTTATTTAGGAGCACAAGTTCCGTTTCCATAATAAAACTACTCCCGCTGTGCGCAGCATCTTTACTGCCGAACCCCGGCAATAAAGGATGCTTGCTGCCATCGTAATTTTTTGCGGTTTTCATTTCTTATAGTAAGCCCAAACAACTGCGAAGCAATAGTTAGGAAAACCTGCAATACAAAAGTTATTTTTTACTGACAATCAACAACTTAACGGTATTTTAATTATATTTAATTAATATTTTCGACAATAAAATTGCTCGGCTTTCTCAATACCACGTTTTATAGCTTTCTCTAAATTTTCCCAAAAACATTTTCCTGTGACATTCCATTAATTCTCCCTCGGGGATGTTTTTTGATGGTCTAAAAAATGAAAAATTTTGAATTTATTTAGAATACAACTATGAAAAACCTTTTCCTGACTCTTTTCTTCATATTCCAATTGGGATTGGTTTTTGCGCAAAATGAAACAGGAATCACCGGAACGGTTTTGGATTCCAAAAACCAGAAACCGATAGCCTACGTTGTCGTTTCGATCCAGAATACCGCTTTTATGCAATTGACTACGACTGATGGGGAATTCATTTTTCGAGACGTTGCTGAAGGCGAGCATCTGCTCCTGTTCCACAGTCAGGGCTTCAAGGACGCTTTGATTCCGGTGACCGTAGTTTCCGGCCAGCTGCTGGACTTGGGAACCGTTGTTCTGGAAGAGGACCAAATCTCGGAAGTGCAAGCCAGCATAATCCGACTTTTCGACAACGATTTAAGTGACGACAATAGCGGTTCCGAAAGCACTTCTGGACTGTTGCAATCCTCCAAAGATGCTTTTCAACAAGCCGCCGCTTTCAGTTGGGGGCAGGCGAGATTCAGGATCCGAGGATTGGACAGTGAAAATGCGACAACAATGATTAATGGCGTCGCCATGAACAAACTGTATGACGGAAGACCGCAATGGGGCAACTGGGGCGGGCTCAACGACGCCACCCGGAACCAGGAATTTTCAGTAGGGACGGCCCCTTCCGATTATACTTTCGGGGGCATACTTGGGACCCAAGAAATTAATACCCGTGCTTCCACCTACAGAACGGGTTCCAGAATTACTTTTTCGGGAACGAACACTAATTATAGTTGGCGAGCTATGGGAATCTATGCGTCGGGAATGGGCAGTGACGGTTGGGCTTTTGTCGTTTCAGCGGGTAAAAGGTTAGCGCAAGAAGGTCATTTTGAAGGAACAACTTATGATGCAAATTCTCTTTTCATAAGTGTCGAAAAGAAGTTGAATGAAAGCCACTCACTGAATTTCACCGGATTTTACACGCCAAACTCCCGTGGTAAAAACTCCCCGAATACGGCTGAGGTGACGCAGCTGACTTCTGAAAAGTACAATTCCTATTGGGGCTTTCAGGACGGAAAAAAGAGGAATGCCAGAACCAAGACTATCGAGGAGCCCATCTTGATGCTGAACCACTTTTTCAAAATAAATGACCACACCAACCTGAATTCGGGTGTGATGTATCAATTCGGCAAAATCGGGAACAGCAACATCGACTACCAAAGTGCAAATAGCCCTGACCCGACTTATTTCAGGAAATTGCCCTCTTATTACACTTCGATGTACGCAAAGGACAATGGGGAATACTCGGGCGAGTTCACGCCCGATTATGAAAACGCGGAGAAAAGCGGGATTCAGTTTCTGGCCAACCGGCAAATCGATTGGCAGGCAATGTATCAAGCCAATCAAAACCCAATTTTGGATGCTGACGGAAACATATCAGGATATGAAGCAGCCAAAAGCCATTATGTTCTATATGAAGACCGCACCGATGACAAAACAATCGTGGCGACTTCGATTTTCAATACGCAACTGAACGAGAATCTACTAGTGAATGCCGGAGGTTCTTTTCGGAATTTGAAATCGCACAATTACCAGAAACTGCTGGACTTATTGGGCGGCGCCTATTTTGAGGATATCGACGGTTTTTACACCGGAAACCAGGCACAATCTGATTTGAATAACCCCAATCGGCAAGTGCTGGAGGGCGATGCTTACGGCTACAATTACAATTATGTGGCGAATACTCTCGATGTCTTCAGCCAGTTCAAGTTTTCGTACGACAAAATCGATTTTTACTTGGCACAATCCTTCTGCAGTACGAATTATCAAAGAGAAGGATTATATAAAAACGGAATTTATGAAACGATTTCTTTTGGCAAAAGCGAGAAACTGCAATTCGAAAATTTCGGTTTCAAGGGCGGGTTGACCTATAAACTGTCGGGAAAGCGGCTGTTGACTTTTAACGGAGCCCATTTGACCAGGGCGCCTACGATTCGGAGCAGTTTCCCGAATTCGCGTTTGAACAACTTGATAGCTGGCGGACTGCAAAGCGAGAACATAAATAGTCTGGATGCTACCTACGTATTCCGTTCCCCAAAACTCAAATCGCGGTTGACGGCCTACTACGCCACGATAAAAGACGCGACGAAAACTTCCTTTTTTTATGCCGAGGGGATTTTTGATAATGGCGCGGGATACACAAACACGAACGCATTTGTGAGCCAAACACTAACCCAGTTGGACAAAAAGAACATGGGCGCCGAATTCAGTTTTGAATACCAATTGACCGCCACGATCAAAAGCAGTTTTTCTGCCGCTTATGGAAAATACACCTACGACAGCAATCCCAGCTTAAGTGTAACAAATGATGCCGTTGCCACTGTCGAAAAGAGCAATCCGTCATTTGATTTCGGAAAGACCTTGCTAAAGAATTACAAACAAGCCGGGATGCCGCAGCAAGCGTATGCTTTAGGGATAGAATATCGTGACCCCAAATACTGGTGGATTGGCTCAAACATAAATTATCTGGCAGAAACCTATATCGACGTATCTCCCATTTCCAGAACGAACAGTTTTTATACAAACCCCGCCAGCGGATTCCCATTTCCCGAAGCGTCGGAAGAGCGTGCGTCGGAATTGCTAAAACAGGAAAAGTTCGATCCGGTCGCATTATTGAATTTCACTGGAGGAAAATCATGGCGCATCAACGGAAAAAACTTAGGACTTTTCGTTAGCATTAATAATGCATTAGATAAAATATATAAAACAGGAGGATATGAACAGGCAAGAAACGCAAATTTCAGGCAACTCAATCAAGACGTATCCAGTGGAACTCCTTCTTTTGGCAACAAATATTTTTATGGCTACGGAAGGACTTATTTCGTAAACCTCAGTTTCAATTTTTAAAACCATTTATTATGAGAGCTACTTTCCATACTATTTTTTCATTGCTGATTTTGGTTACCGTTTTTTCCGGTTGCGTCAATGATGAGGTTGCTGTTCCTAAATTGATATGCAATCAACCTGATTTGGTCGTAAATAAAACGGTGGGCGACGTTCATGCCACAGCGGGAGCGATAGTTTCACAATACGTGTATGATGATGTTATCGAGGCCTATGTTGTTTCAACGGATGAATACGGTAATTTTTTCAAGAGCATCTCCTTTCAAACTTTGGCTACAGCCACAACACCGGCTATAGGATTTAGCGTTCCCTTGGATGCAACCAATACCTATGTCGATTTTAGATTTGGAAATAAAGTGTACGTGAAATTGAAAGATCAATATACCGATATCAACTACGGAAGTTTACAAATAGGAGGGATTTACGTTAATTCCTATAACGAAGGAGCCGTGGGTAGACTTTCCCAAACTGACTACAAAAACGTATTGCATGCCTCTTGTACCACTTTAACCGAAGACCAACTGGTTCGGCCAATC
>Ga0209640_10000381_pt1 | contig 33757 bp, 33 predicted proteins | sample RifCSP10_1_FD_184018 | JGI IMG/M metagenome (GOLD analysis project Ga0209640, IMG submission 184018) | Soil microbial communities from Rifle, Colorado - Rifle CSP2_sed 10_1 (SPAdes) (version 2) | ecosystem: Environmental > Terrestrial > Deep subsurface > Rock core/Sediment | place: Rifle... | reverse complement strand
GAGCGTGCTCTTGCCGGCGCCCGGCGGGCCAGTAATGCCCAGCAGCTGCGCGCGGCCTGTTCTTGAAAAGATGGACTGAAGCAGCTCAGTGCCCGCGGCAGTGTCGTTTTCGACCAGCGAAATCGCGCGCGCCACCGCCCGCGCGTCTCCCGCGAGCACGCCCTCATAAATGGGGTCGGAGGTCATTTTTAGAGGACACTCCAGCGGGTGCGACTCGGCATTAAGGTTGCCTCGAAAGATGCGTCATGCCACGCAAAAGACGGGAGCGCTCGCCAGGACTTGTCTTCCACGCAGTCAATCGAGCAGCCAAACGCGCGGTTCTTTTTGAGAGCGCCAGCGACTATGCGGCCTTTGAGCGGCTGCTTGAAGAAGCCGTCGACCGCTTCCAGGTTGCACTTTTTGCGTACTGCATCATGCCGACCCATTGGCATTTTGTGCTAACTCCGAACGTCGATGGCGCGTTGTCTCGCTTCATGCACTGGCTCGAGACGACACATGCCCGTCGATGGCAGGACGCTCATGGCCTTGCCGGGCTCGGAGCAGTTTATCAAGGACGGTTCAAAGGCATTCCGATCGCGAGCGACCATCACTTTCTCTGGGTCTGCAGATACGTCGAGCGCAATCCGCTCCGCGCCTGTCTTGTCCAGCGGGCAGAGGACTGGCGATGGTCGAGTCTGAGGCGCATCGACACCGACAGACCAAAGTGGCTGGCCGACTGGCCCGTGGTGAGGCCGCCGGACTGGATATCTCTGGTGAACATGCCGCAGACGGACGCTGAAGTGGAGGCGTTCCGGCGCGCTATGCGAACCGGAACGCCCTTCGGCGATGAAGACTGGAGACGGCGGACCGAGGAAGCGCTCGGCATAGCGCCGCGCCGGCCGCGCGGACGGCCTCGCCGGCAACGACTTGCGACTGTCCTCTTTAAATGACCTCCGACCCCATTTTTACGCGGCAAGTAACTGGCGCGCGATGACCAGCCGCTGGATCTCGCTGGTGCCCTCGCCGATGGTGGTGAGTTTTACGTCGCGGAAGAACTTCTCCGCCGGGTAGTCCTTGATGAATCCGTAGCCGCCGTGGATCTGCACGCCGTCCTCGGCCGCCTGCACGGCAATCTCGCTGGAGTACAGCTTCGCCATCGCGGCCTCGAGCGTCGTCCGCTTTCCCTGGTCCTTCATCGACGCCGCGCGAAAGGTGAGCAGCCGCGCGGCTTCGATGCGCCCGCCGTTTTCGACCAGCTTCGCGCGGATACTCTGGAACTCGCCGATCGGCCGGCCGAACTGCCGGCGGACGAACGCGTAGTCGCGCGCCGCTTCATACGCGCCCTGCGCCAGGCCGACCGCCAGCGCCGCGATGCCGATGCGCCCGGCGTCGAGCACCTGCAGCGCGTTGATGAAACCCTGCCCCTCGACGCCCAGGAGCTGCGAGGCCGGAATGCGGCAGTGCTCGAAAATCACCTCGCTGGTCTCGCTGGCACGCATCCCCAGTTTGTCTTCCTTCTTGCCCGCGCGGAATCCGGGAGTGCCGCGCTCGACGATGAAGGCGGAGATGCCGCGGCTGCCCTTGCCGCGGCTCGTGACGGCCATCACCACGATCAGGTCCCCTGAGCGGCCGTGCGTGATGAATTGCTTGGTGCCGTTGATCACCCAGCAATCGCCGTCGCGCACCGCCTTCGTCTGCATGGCGGCGGCGTCACTGCCGGAGGAGGCCTCGGTCAGGCCCCACGCCGCCAGCTTCTCGCCGGTCGCCAGCCGCGTAAGATAGCGCCGTTTCTGTTCTTCGGTGCCGAACGCCGCGATGTGGGCCGCCCCGAGGCCATTGTGAGCGGCCACCGACAGGCAGACCGACGGGTCGACCCGCGCCAGCTCTTCGATGCAGATGCAATAGTCGACCGACGACATGGCAGCGCCGCCGTACGCTTCAGGAAACTGGATCCCCATCAGGCCCAGGGCGGCAAGCTTCGGCGTGAGCTCAGGCGGATAGTGCTGCGCCTCGTCCCATTCGCGGACGTAGGGCCGGATCTCCGTCTCGGCGAACTCGCGGACGGCCCGCCGCAGCAGCGTCTGTTCCTCGCTCAACCGCAGATCCATACCCGTTTGACCGCTGAACCGATCGTATCATTCGGTTATGCGGCAACTCCTGATCGTCGTGCTCCTCGTCCTGCTCTCGGCGACGCCCGCCTTCGCAGATGCGACGCTCTTCATCGGCAGCACCATGACGCCGGCGAACCGCCCCGCCAAGGGGCTGGCGCTCGGCGTGGGCCTTGTCATCATTGGTTTCGAATTCGAATACGCGAGCACGGGGGAGACGCCGGACGAGGCCGCGCCCTCGCTCAGGACCGGCATGGGCAACGTGCTGCTCCAGACGCCGTTCCCCGTGGCCGGCATGCAGTTCTACGTGACGACCGGCGCCGGGGGGTATCGCGAACGCCTCGGCTCATTCCAGGAAACACACGTCGGGATGAACACGGGCGGCGGGGTGAAGATCTCGCTGCTCGGTCCAGTCAGGGCGCGGCTCGATTACCGCGTCTTCAAGCTGCGCGGCGAGCCGCTGCATTCCGTCGTTCATCGCATTTACGCAGGCGTGAATCTCGCGTTTTGATCCTACGGTGCCGCGAGAGGCGGCGGGGGTTGGACGGGCGTCAGGTTCAGCAGGCTTCCACCTCCGGCCAGCGAACCCGTATACAGGCTCCAGATCTTCTCGATCTGATCCGGATACGCATCGCTCAGGATCCGTCCGAGGCCATAGTCTGCGCCAGCCACAGCCGGGTCGATGACAAACACGTAGAGCACGGTGTTATTGGGTCCCGGTTCCGTCGCCTTGAATACGCGCCAGCCCTTCGCCTGTTCCCGCACCCTCGCGTCGGTGGCTTTCTCGAACGCCGCCTGCAGGTAACCCATCACCATCTCGAAGTCGACGACCCGGTCGGGCCGAACGGAATTGAAGATGAGGCCGCTCCTGGCCGTGAACACTCGCGCGCCGAGCGGCACGGGAGGTACCACGGGCGCGGGCACGACAGGAGGCACGCCGCCGGGCGCGGGGGCCTGCGGGGCGGGCGCGGGCGTCGCAGTGGTCCCTGGGAGCGGGGCCACCTGCGCAACCGCCGCGCTACTCACCATGAGGACGGCCGCGAGCGCGGCAGCTGTGAATCGCATGATGGTTACTGTACATAAAAAAAGCCGGAGGCCTAAAGGCCTCCGGCTACCGGAGCTCGGATGTGGTCCGGAGACCTGAAGGTCTCCGGCGACAACGAGGTCTATGGCTTCGAGAGGTCGACGACGGTCGTGAAACCGCCGCCGCCCAGGTTGGCCGCGAACGCATCACGGTACTTTTCGAAGATCGCCCGCTGCGCGGCGGGATCGGTATTCGCCTCGTAGAGGAGCGTGAGGATCGTGTAATCGGCGTCCTTCACGACCGGATCGATCACGTGCATGTAGACGATGTTGCCGTCCGGGAGCGGCATGCCGCCCTTGACCACCTTCCAGCCGGCCGCCTGCTGCTTGCGCTCAGGCTTGTCCGACTTCATGAGTGCGGCGCGGACATCAGACATGATCTGCTCGAAGTCAGCGGTCTTGTTCGGCCTGATGGCGACCGTCACGATCGCGGTGTCGCCGTCGAAGGTCAGGGTCTTGGCGGCCTGCGCGCGCACGCTCCCGTCGCCATGGAAAGCCGGCAGCAACAGAATCGCGCCAGCAAGTAGAAAACCGGACAGTCGTCGCATCTTCAAGCCTCCTGAAAGGCGGAAAGGCGTTTACTCTACCCCAAAGTTCATCTGATGAAAACGGTCATGATCTCGTGAGCAAGAAGCATTCCCGCCCTTGTCAACCGTAGCGACCGGCCATCATAAAGCAGAACCCCCTGATCCACGAAGGGCCGGAGCTCCCCGCCGTACCGGGCCCAGACCTCCACGCCGTACCGGTCTTTCACACCCGGTAAATCGAGGCCGGCGTTCAGCCGGAGCCCCGTGAACAACGCCTCTTCGAGCCGGTCCTCCGCGGAGAGGGATCGCCGGTCGGTGGCCACCGGGCCGCCCGCGCCGATGGCCGCGATGTAGTCCTCAGTAGCTGACAGATTCTTCCACCGCGCACCGTTGCGGGTGGAATGCGCGCCGCACCCGAACCCAAGCCATTCGCCGTCCGTCCAGTATTTCAGGTTGTGGCGCGATTCGCGGCCGGGCCGCGCGGCGTTAGAGATCTCGTACTGCACATAACCGGCCTTGTCCATCCTGTCGAGACCCGACACGTACATGTCCGCCGCATCGTCCTCCGGCGCCACCGACCACCGGCCGCGCGCCATCGCGTCGCGCAGCGGCGCGTTCGGATAGATCTCGAGCATGTACATCGACGCGTGCTCCGGGCCGAGCGCGATCAGCGCGTCCACCGATTCGAGCCACTCGGCCACGTCCTGCTGCGGGAGCCACATCATCAGGTCGAGGGAGATGTTCTCGAAACCCGCCGCCCGCGCCATGGCGAACGCCTCCGCCGCGCGCGACGCGGAGTGCAGGCGGCTCAGGCGCGCGAGCTCCTCGTCGCGGAACGATTGCACGCCATAGCTGAGGCGGTTGATGCCTGCGGCGCGGAAGCCGTCGAGCCGCTCGGGCGTCACCGTCTCGGGATTGGCCTCGAGCGTCACCTCGGCGCCGCGCGCGAGCGCAAACGACTGGCGGCACGCGTCGATGAGCGCGCCGACGTCAGCCGGTTCGAGCAGCGACGGCGTGCCGCCACCGAAATAGATCGTGTCGGCCGGCGAGCCGTCGGCCGCCCTGCAGATGTCGTCGAGCAGGGCGCGGACGTACCGCTCCTTCAGGCCGGCTTCGAACAGGCCCCGGTTGAAGTTGCAGTAATTGCAGATCGCTGAACAGAAAGGAATGTGGAGGTACAGCCCGAGCACTTATGACCCTGCGCGCCCTCCAGACCACTTGAGATCGGCCTTGCCGTCGCGCTCGCGGATCTGGGCGCGGGCCTGCCCCGCGGCGCGCGAGGGCAGCGTGGTCTTGCGCGACGCCTTCGTGCGCAGCTTCCAGAGGGTGATCAGGTCGTCCACGCCGCCGTTCGGGGGCAACTGGCGGTAATCGGCGCCGTCCAGATCGAGCAATTCGCACATCTCGTGCAGACGCGATCGCATCCGGTAGCCGATCCTGAAGAGCAGCGAGTCGGGGTCGGTCGTGTCATCCCCCTTCTCCTCGTAATTCGAGGTGAACAGGGTCGTCCGGCGGGCGCTGTAGCGGGCGTTGACGATCAGGTTCAGCGTCTCTTCGACCCATTCCGAGGTCTTTTCGGCACCCAGATCGTCCAGCACGAGCATGTCGGCCTCGATCACGGGCCGCAGGACGTCGATCTCCGCCACCTGCTGTGTCTGGTCGTAGGTGCTGCGGATGACCCGAAGCAGGTCGCGCGTGTCGTAGAAGATGCCGCGGGCGCCGCGCGTGGTGATGACCTGCCGGAGGATGGCGACGGCGAGGTGCGTCTTTCCGACTCCCGGAGGGCCCAGCAGGAGCATGCCGCGCTCGACGACCGGGAAGCCTTCGGCGAGGCGCGTGGCGTGCTCCAGCGCCTTGGTGAGCTTCTCGTTGTACGCGGTGTAGTTGCTGAGATCGCAGTGCTGATAGCGGCGCGGGATGCGCGCGTCAGCGAGACGCCTGGCCGCGGCGGACTCGCGCATGCAGTCGCAGCGCGTCACACGCGAGACACCGTCAACCTCGATCGTCTTCCAGCCGGTGTCGTCGCAGATCGCGCAGGGCACGACGGCGATCCTAACGTACTTGCGTACTTACGTCTGACTTTTCACTTTCGACTTTGCACTTTCGGCGTCAGCGGTATTGGTCGTGTGCCTTACGAGATCGGTGGGCGACGACTTGACGAGCGCCGTGTTCAAACGATGCTCCCAGTCGTCGATGCCGCGCGCGAGCTCGCGCTTGACGTAATCCATGAACTCGTTGACCTCGCCCTGCATCTCTTCAATCTTCCGGCGCATGTTCAGGATGATCTCCACGCCGGCCAGGTTGACGCCGAGGTCGCGCGTGAGCGCGAGGATCGTTTCGAGCTGCTCGAGGTCCTCTTCCGAGTACAGCCGCGTGTTGCCCTCGGTCCGCGACGGCTTCAGCAGCCCTTCGCGCTCATAGAGGCGCAGCGTCTGCGGATGGATGTTGTACTTCTGCGAGACCGCACTGATCATGTAGTACGCCTTGCCCCGTTCAGCGCGCTTGGCCATGGTCTAATTCTGGGACTCCCGGACGTTTTCGCCGTTGATCCGGCCGAATTCCCTGAGCAGCTCCTTCGAACGCTCGTCGAGCACTCTCGGCAGCATCAGGCGCACCTCGACGACGAGGTCGCCGCGCCGGCCGTCGCGCCTGGACGGGGCGCCGCGCTCGCGGAGACGAAAGCGCTGTCCGGACTGCGTCCCGGGCGGGATCCGCAGACGGGCCGGACCGTTGGGCGCGTCCACCTGCAGACGCGAGCCGAGCGCGGCTTCGTGTACCGCGATCGGCAGCACCATGTGCACCTCGTCGCCTTCGCGCCGGAACACCGGATGCGGCGCGACGACCGTCGTGATGTACAGATCGCCCGGCGGGCCGCCGCGGATGCCGGCGTTGCCCTTGCCCGCCACGCGCACGCGATCCCCGTCGCTGACGCCGGCGGGGATCCGCACTTGCACGGCCTCGCTGCGCGTCTCCTGCCCGATGCCGCCGCACGGCTCGCACGGCCGCGGGCGCTGCTGTCCGGATCCACCGCACGCCGGACAGCTGCGCGAGAACACCATGTGTCCCCGCACCGAGCGCACCGCGCCCGATCCCTGGCACACGTGGCAGGTGCCGGTGGTCGTCGGCGTCCGGCCCGTGCCCGCGCAGGTGCGGCACGTCTCGCGGCGCGTCACCGCAACCGCGCGGGTGCTGCCCGCCAGCGCGTCCTCGAACCCGAGGTGCACCTGGAGGTGCAGGTCGGCGCCCTGCTCCGGGTCGGGGCGCTGCGCGCCCCGATCGGTGAGCACTTCGGCGAAGAGGTCCCCGAACGTGGCGGAATGATCGGCGCCGCGCACCGAGAAGTCGAACCCCTCGAAGCCGCTGGGCCGCCGCTCGCTCGAGCTGTCCGGCCCGCCGCCCGAGTCATAGCGCGAACGGCGATCCGGGTCGATCAGTGTTTCGTACGCGTCCAGGATCTGGCGGAACCGCGCCTCCGCCATGCGGTCGCCCGGGTTGATGTCCGGGTGAAACCGCCTGGCCAGGCGCCGGTAGGCCCGCTTGATGTCGGACTCCGTCGCGCCGTGCGCCAACCCCAGGACGACGTAGAGATCCATCTATAATTTCCAATTTGCGATTTGAGAATGTGGATTTGTCAAATTGAAAATCCTCAAATCGCAAATCCTCACATTCACTTCTTTTCTTCTTCCACCACCTCAGCGTCGATCACGTCGCCCTGAGCACCGGCGCCGGCACCGGCCGACCCCTCCGCACCGCGGCCGCCGGCCCCTGGTGAACCGGCGCCTGCCCCTGCCGCCCCCGACTGTTTGTAGAGGTTCTCGGCGGCCTTGTGCTGTGTCTGCGTGAGCTGCTCCATCGCACGGTTCATCGCGCCCGTGTCGTTGGCGGCGATCGCCTGCTTGAGCGACTCGATCGCCGCTGCCACCGCGGCGTTGTCGCCCTGATCCAGCTTGGAGCCCATCTCCTGGAGCATCTTCTCGGCGGCGTACACGGTCTGATCGGCGCGGTTGCGGGTCTCGATCTCCTCCTTGCGCTTCCGGTCTTCCTCGGCGTGCGCCTCGGCGTCCTTCATCATCCTGGCGACCTCGTCCTTGCTGAGGCCGCTCGACGCCGTGATGGTGATCTTCTGTTCCTTGCCCGTGCCCATGTCCTTCGCCGACACGTTGACGATGCCGTTGGCGTCGATGTCGAACGTCACCTCGACCTGCGGGACGCCGCGCGGCGCGGGCGGAATGCCCACGAGCTGGAACCGTCCAAGCGTGCGGTTGTCGCGCGCCAGCGGCCGCTCGCCCTGCAGCACATGGACTTCGACGCTCGTCTGGCTGTCGGACGCGGTCGAGAACGTCTCGCTCTTGCGCGTCGGGATCGTCGTGTTCCGCGGAATCAGCGTCGTCATCACGCCGCCCAGCGTTTCGATGCCGAGCGACAGCGGCGTCACGTCGAGCAGCAGGAGATCCTTGACCTCGCCTGCGAGGACGCCCGCCTGGATCGCAGCGCCCACGGCCACGACCTCGTCGGGGTTGACGCCCTTGTGTGGGTCCTTGCCGAACAGCTCTTTGACGATCTGCTGGACCTTCGGAATCCTCGTCGAGCCGCCGACGAGCACCACCTCGTCGATCTTCGAGGGGTCGAGCCCCGCGTCAGACAGCGCCTGCTTCGTCGGGCCGACGGTCTTTTGCAGCAGGTCCTCGACCAGCTGCTCGAACCGCGACCGCGTCAGCTTCATCTGCAGGTGCTTGGGACCGCTCTGGTCGGCGGTGATGAAGGGCAGGTTGATGTCGGTCTCCATCACGGAGGACAGCTCCATCTTGGCTTTCTCCGCAGCTTCCTTCAGCCGCTGGAGCGCCATGCGGTCCTTGCTGAGATCGATGCCGTCGCTCTTCTTGAACTCGGCGATGATCCACTCGATGACGCGCTGATCGAGGTTGTCGCCGCCGAGGTGCGTGTCGCCGTTGGTGGCCTTGACCTCGACCACCCCCTCGCCCACCTCGAGGATCGAGATGTCGAACGTGCCGCCGCCGAAGTCGTAGACGGCAATCGTCTCGTCCTTCTTCTTGTCGAGCCCGTACGCCAGGGCCGCTGCGGTCGGCTCGTTGACGATGCGCATCACCTCGAGGCCGGCGATGCTCCCGGCTTCCTTCGTTGCCTGGCGCTGCGCGTCGTTGAAGTAGGCGGGGACGGTGATGACGGCCTTCGTGACCGTCTGACCGAGGTACTCCTCCGCCGCCTGCTTCAGCTTCTGCAGGATCATCGCGGAGATCTGCGGCGGCGCGTACTGATCGTTCATGATCTTGATGCGCACGTCGCCGTTGGGCGCCGACGACACCGAGTACGGCACCATCTTCATTTCCTCGGTCACCTCGTCGAGGTGCCGGCCCATGAACCGCTTGATGGAGAAGACGGTGTTCTCGGGGTTCGTCACGGCCTGCCGCTTGGCGACCTGGCCGACGAGACGCTCGCCCGTCTTGGTGAACGCCACCACGGATGGCGTGATACGGCTGCCTTCGGGGTTGGTGATGACGATGGGCTCGCCGCCTTCCATGACGGCCACCACGGAATTGGTGGTGCCGAGATCGATGCCGATGATTTTGCTCATGTCGTCGCGTCCTTCGCGCGGTCGGTCCGCCTTCGCGCAGGCGCTTCGGCGGGACAGGTGTTAGGCCGTGTTCATTATGAAATCTGAGTAGACCACAGTCAATGTTGATGAGCTGCCGGGCTGGGGTCAGACCTGGGGGCAGACCATTTGGTCTGACCCCAGGTCTGACCCCCGTTAATATGTAGAGACGCAAATGACCGAGCGCACAATTGTGATCCGCGTGGCCCGCCAGGCCGGGCTCGTGGTCCTGTTTGTCGCCGCGGCCCTCCTCGGCACGCTGAGCGGCGTCCTCTTCGCGTACGCCGACGACCTGCCCGAAATCAGCGCCCTCGACAGCTACGAGCCACATACGATTACCCGCGTCTTCGCGCGCGACGGCCAGGTGATCGGCGAGTTCGCCATCGAACGGCGTGTGGTGATCGGGTACGACCAGATGGCGCCGGCGCTGCGCCAGGCCATCATCGCCAGCGAGGATGCCGAGTTCGAGCAGCATTTCGGCCTGAGCATCTCGCGCATCGTCATCACCGCGATCAAAGACCTGATCTACGGGCAGCGGTTCGGCGCGAGCACGATCACGCAGCAGGTCGCGCGCATGCTCTTCCTGCAGGACTACATGCAGGGCGGCGTCTTCCAGCGGTCGGGCATGCGCGGCTTCGAGCGGAAGATCAAGGAGGCGATCGTCGCCGTCCAGCTCGAAAAGCGATACACGAAGCGCGAGATTTTCACCTTCTACGCCAATCACGTGACGATGGGCCACGGCGCGTACGGGGTCGAGTCGGGCGCGCGCCTCTACTTCGACAAGCCCGCGAAGGACCTGACGCTCGAAGAGGCCGCCACCCTCGCGGCCATCGTGCAGACGCCGGCGCGTCTCAGCCCGTTCGTCAACCCGGAGCAGGCGCTGGCACGGCGCAACAACTACGTGCTGCCGCGGATGGCCGACGAAGGGTTCATCACGCGCGCGGAAGCCGAGGCGGCGGCGGCCCGCCCGCTGGTGGTCCACGGCCAGGCGACGCCGGATCGGTCGATTGCGCCCTACTTCGTCGAAGAAATCCGGAAGGACCTCGAAGAGAAGTTCACGGCGGACGAGCTGTACCAGGCCGGCTTCCAGGTGCGGACGACGCTCGACGCCGCGCTGCAGGAGGCCGCGAACCGCGCGCTCGACCAGGGACTGCGCCGCATCGACAAGCGCCGGAGCGGCTACCGCACGCCGGCGCGCAACGTGATGTCCGAAGGGCACACCCTGGATCGCTTCACGACGCCGCGGTGGACGCAGCCGATGATCGAAGGCGACGTCGTGCCGGCGGTCGTGACCGCGGTGACGGGCGGCGCGCAGATCCGCATCGGCGCGCACCAGCTCGATCTGCCTGCAGAGGCCTTCGCGTGGACGCGCCGGACCTCCCCCGCCGAATTATTCCGGGTCGGCGACCTCATCGACGTGGAAATCCGCTCGATGAACGGCGGCGTCCCAACGTCGGTCTCGCTCGAACAGGCGCCGATTCTCGAGGGCGCGCTGGTCGCCATCGACAATCGCACCGGCGAGATTCGGGCAATGGTCGGCGGCTTCAGCTTCGACCGGAGCAAGTTCAACCGGGCTACGCAGGCGCGGCGGCAGCTCGGCTCGACCTTCAAGCCGATCGTCTACACGACGGCTATCGACCGCGGCTTCACGCCCGTGTCGGTCTTCATCGACGAGCCGGTGTCGTTCGAGCCCGGACCGTTCCAGCCGCCGTATGCGCCGATGAATTACGACCGGAAGTTCGAAGGACCCGTGACGCTGCGGCGCGCGCTCGAGCAGTCGCGCAACATTCCCGCCGTCAAGGCGATGCTCGAAGTGGGGCCGTCACAGGTGGTCGACTACGCGGGACGCTTCGGCCTGAGAGGCAACTTCCAGCCGTTCCTGTCGCTGGCGCTCGGCTCCGCCGAGGCGACGCTCGTGGACGTCACCGCGGCGTACTCGGTGTTTCCGAACCAGGGCGTGCGCATGACGCCCTACTCGGTGACGTCGATCACCGACCGCGAGGGCAACATCCTCGAGCAGAACCGCCCGCAGGCGCACGCGTCGATCCGGGCGGACACGGCGTACGTCATGACCAACCTGCTGCGCGGCGTCATCCAGCGCGGGACGGGCGCGCAGGCCTCCGCGCTCGACTGGCCGCTCGCCGGGAAGACCGGCACGGTCGACGACTACACGGACACCTGGTTCATCGGGTTCGACCCGAACATCACGGTGGGCGTGTGGGTGGGCTACGACGAGAAGAAGCCGATCGGCGGATCGAGCAATGGGGAGACCGGCGCGACGGCGGCGCTCCCGATCTGGATGGACTTCATGCGCGTGTACATCGACAAGCGGGGAGACCGCGAGCATCCGCCGCGGTTCGACGCGCCGGGCAACATCGCGTTCGTGACGCTCGATTCGGGCATCACGGAGGCGTTCATCAACGGCACCCAGCCGCAGGCCTTCGACGTCTCACCCGCGTCGCAGTAACGCTTACACGCCGTGGCGATGGCGATATGTGTGGACCCCCCGCACGACGGCAATCGCCGCAACCGTCAGGACGGCGACGACCGCCACCCCGCTCAGCACCGCCACCGGGTAGAAGAACACCGCAAAGATCAACGGGATCAGCAGGATGCTGTCGAGCGCCAGGATCCAGCAGGCGCCGTTGGTATTGACGAGGTCGTCGCACGAGTGCAGCAGCGCCCGAATCATGAAGCCTCCTTCGCGGCCTTCGAGCCGTGCCTATCCTATTAGACGTCCGATCAGGGGCGCAAAGTCTACCACGGTCTGCCGGGCGTCGATCCGGGTGGACCGCCCGAACCGGCAGGAATCAGGGAAAGAGCGGCGGAGGCACCCGGCGTCTGGTGGCCTGCTCGAAGGCATACGCCAGCGCAATGAGACGCGGTTCACTGCACGCGGTCCCGGCGAAGCTGACGCCGAACGGGGCAGGGTGAGCATTGAACCCGACCGGAAACGGCGGCTGAGGCGCGTTCGGGATCAGCGCAAACGGCACGGTCACCGTCGGATATCCAGGCCTCGCGGCTATCGCCGCGCCGACCGCGCCGGGAAACAGCAGCGCATCGAGCTTGTGAAGCGTCAGCGCTTCGTCAATTCCATGCGCCGCGCTCAGCAGAACGTCTTTCCGCCGGTCCGCCTCATAGCGAGCGCGATCGCCTTCGAGGTCCACCTCGTCGGAGATGTCGAGGTTCTCCTGGCGGTATTTGAGGGTCCCCGCGCGCTCGTGGTCGATATTCCAGCGGCGAAGCTCCGCCAGTGATTTCACCGGGACGGTCTCGCCCAGCGACGCAAGCCACGCGTTGAAGTCGCGCTTCATTCCGTACTTGAAAACAATCGAACAGGCGGCATCCTTCCCTTTGCCGCTGTCGAGCCCGGCGCAGGAGTTCCACAGCGTGAAGTTGGTGGCCGGATCACGATCGACGACGCTGGGAATGTCGGCGGGATCCACGATCACGGCGCCGCGCGCCGAGAGGACGGCGATCGCCTCGTTCATTGCCGTGCGCTGACCGGCGTTCAGGCCGCCGCGCGGCTCGCTGGCTCCAGGCGGCGTCACGGGGTCGTAAAAGAACGCGCGGGGAATGCCGACCCTCGCCCCCTCGAGGGCGCCTCGATCCAGGAAGGGCGTATAGTCGCGGCCCGCAGGCGGGGTGCAGGCACCCGTCGCCGGGTCCTGCGGATCCCGGGCAGCCGCCTCGAGTACGCCGAGCATGATTGCCGCGTCAGCGACCGATCGCGTCATGGGTCCGGCAGTGTCCTGATCCGCGGTGATGGGAATGACTCCGTACCGACTGACCCGACCGACGGTGGGCTTGATGGCAACGAGCATGTTCTGGTTCGCGGGAACCAGGATCGAGCCTGACGTTTCGGTGCCGACGTTCGCCGCCCAGAAACTCAGTGCGGTCCCCACGCCTGAACTCGAGCCGCCTGGCGTGAGCACGGGCCGTCCATCGGCGGTCATCGGCCGAGGATCGCGGCGCGGATCGTACGGGTTCACGCCGTAGCCGGTCAGGCTGTTGTAGTTGCCGGGCATGCCGACGGTCACCCAGTTCGCCAGTTCGGTCATCTGCGTCTTCGCGATGATGATCGCACCGGCATCACGAAGGTTTCGCGTCAACGTGGCCTCGTAGGGCGGCACGAGTTCCTCAAACGCCAGCGCCCCGCCCGTCGTGGGCAGATCCACCGTGTGAATGTTGTCCTTCAAGGCAATCGGGATCCCGTGCAACGGGCCGCGAACCCGGCCGGATGCTCGTTCGCGATCGCGCGCGTCCGCTTCATCGAGTGCCCGCCTGTTCACCGTGATGACCGCATTGACCTGGTCCTCGTAGAGGGCGATGCGGGTGAGCGACTGCTGCACCAGTTCACGCGACGTGACGCGGCGCTGCTCCAGCGCCGCGCGCATCGCGGCGATGTCTGCTTCAACGATGCTGAAGGGAGGAATCGCCTGGGCGCCGAGCGTCAGGGCAAACGCGCTGGCGGTGAGGACGACAAGGACTGTCCGCACGGCTCCGGAGTATACCGCCGCGGAGAGGCTATAGCGCCGGAAGGCGGGACATCTGCAGGCTGAGGCCCAGCAGCCCGAGAACCAGCGTCACAAACATGCTCACAAAAAGGCCGATGACCCACGTGAAATGACGATCGATCTTCTGATCCATCCGATCGAATCGATGGTCCATATTTTCGCGCAGCCCGCGCATTTCGGCCCGGATGTCGGCCATGAGGGCAGTGTGGTCTTCCATTCGGCCTTCCAGGTACGCCACCCGTTCATCAAGGCTTCCCATCTCGCCATCCTTGATCGGGCCACCGCGACCCGATTCTACATCGTCGGCGCGGAAGAGCACGACCTGTGCCGTCGCCAAGTCTGGCGATCATCGCAACGATTCTGGGCAGAATGCCGCTGACCAAGGGACATCCGCCCGCCCGCGGTTGACGTTTTTGCCCACCGCCGATCCGGGAGTCATGGCAGAATCTGCGCACCGCTGATCACCTGAATGGTGCTGGCCCCAGGATCCCGCGTTGGCCCGTACGAAGTCGTCGCGCCGCTCGGCGCGGGCGGCATGGGCGAGGTGTATCGCGCCAGGGACACGCGGCTGCACCGCGACGTGGCGCTGAAGGTCCTGCCCGAGTCATTCGCCCTTGATCCGGAACGCCTCGCCAGGTTCAAACGTGAAGCGCAGGTACTCGCCGCGCTGAACCATCCGCACATCGGTGCGATCCACGGCCTCGAAGAGGCCGGGGGCGTACAGGCGCTCGTCCTCGAGCTCGTCGAAGGACCGACGCTGGCCGACCGCATCGCGGACGGCGCGATCCCGCTGCCCGAGGCGCTGCCCATCGCCAGGCAAATCGCGGACGCGCTGGAGGCGGCGCATGAGCTCGGCATCATTCATCGCGACCTGAAGCCGTCGAACATCAAGATCACGCCGGACGGAGCGGTGAAGGTGCTCGACTTCGGGCTCGCGAAGCCGGGGGCCGCGGACGGCGCACACCACGCGACGGACGTGACGATCTCGCCGACGATCACCTCGCCGGCGATGATGACCGGCGTGGGAACGATTCTCGGGACCGCGGCGTACATGGCGCCCGAGCAGGCAAAGGGCCGGGCCGCTGACAAGCGGAGCGACGTGTGGGCCTTCGGCTGCGTGTTGTACGAGATGCTCACCGGAAAGCGCGCGTTCGACGGCGAAGACATCTCGGACACGATGGCGGCCGTCCTCCGCGCCGAGCCCGATTGGAATGCTCTGCCGCGCGAGACCCCGCGAGCCCTTCAACGGCTCGTGCGATCGTGTCTTCACAAAGATCGGAAGCAGCGAGTCCCGGACATCGCCGTGGCCCGATTCGAAATTGACGGGGCCCTGAGTGCGCCGGATGCCGATTTGATGGAGCCGCGTGCAAAGCGAACACCGCGCTGGCGGACTCTCGCGGCGACTGGGGCACTCGTCATTGCCGCGTGGGGCTTGACCGTAGCCGCCGTCTGGTCCTACTTGCGTCCGGGACCTGCGCGCGTGACTCGATTCGATATTGCTCCGGTTGGTGCGGCGCCGTTTACCGTGGGACCCGTCGGCGTCAATCTGATGGTGTCGCCGGATGGCAGTCACATCGTGTATCACGTCCGACGTGGCGCGGGCGCCCTCGAGCTGAGACGCTTCGACCAGCTCGACAGTCAAACAATCACAGGAACAGAAGGCGCGACACATCCGGCTTTTTCACCGGATGGACGCACGCTGGTGTTCGTCAAAGATCGCAAGCTGCAGAAGCTAGCACTCGACGCAACGACGAGCGTGCAGCTGTGCGACGTCTTCAATGTGGCCGGCACGAGCTGGCTGACGGACACCGATATCGTGTTCGCGCAGACTGGTGCCCAGGGCGGCCTGTACCGTGTCTCAGCGGCTGGTGGCCAACCCGAACGCATCGCGGCGCCGGACGCGAGCAAAGGCGAGCGGGATTACGCGTGGCCGGATGCCCTGCCCGGCGGCCAAGCCGTGCTCTTTACGCTCGTCTACGTTCCGGGCAGCGCAGTAGCCTATCGAAGCCGATTCATCTGGAGGGATCGGGACGGAAAGACTCTGGGCGTCGCAGCCAGTGACGAGCTCGATTTTCCCAGGTACCCGCGTATTTCTCCTGATGGCCGCCGATTAGCGGCGACGCTCGGGCCATCCAACGAGGGCAGCATCTGGATCTACGACCTGCGCGGCGATGCGCAACCGCTGAAGCTCACGTTCAAGGCTCACAACATCTTCCCGACATGGACTCCAGACGGACGCCGGGTAGTGTTCGGTTCCAATCCGACGGGCGTGCGCAATCTGTTCTGGATGCCCGCCGACGCGAGTCTTCTGGAGCCGGAACGGCTGCTGACGAGCGATAACCTGCAGCAGCCCATGACTTGGTCGCCTGACGGACAGTGGCTCCTCTATCTCGGGACAGCTGCGCAAAGCGGAAACGATCTCTGGCTGATGCCCGGCAGGGGCGAGAGAAAACCACGGCCCGTGGCTTCAGACGATGTTCTCCGAGGCCGAGGCAGGCTTCTCGCCCGGACGGGCGCTGGGTAGCGTACGTCTCGAATCAAACGGGTGATGCTGAAGTGTGGGCAAGACCGTTTCCCGGCCCGGGATCTCCCACGCGGGTGTCGCCGAACGGAGGACGCGATCCGGTATGGTCACCTAGCGGCAAGGAGCTCTTCTATCAGGAGGGCAACAAGCTGATGACCGCCGAAGTGGCCAGCCGCGAGCCTGAGTTGCGATTCCTGGCGCCACGCATGCTCTTCGAAGGCGGATTCATCCCCTGGGAGCCGAACACAGGGCGCACGTACGACGTCGCGGCGGACGGCCGTTTCCTCATGATTGAACAAACGCCGAGTTATCTCACGCAGCGCTTTGCCGTCGTCCTCAACTGGCTAGAGGAGCTGAAACGGCGCGTCCCTACGAATTAGGCGGGTGTCACGGAGGGGAGACCGCATGGACCGCAGACAATTTCTGGCTGGCGTCGCCGGCGCGGCGGGCGTCGCGCTCACGGCACGCGCCCAGACCGTGCCCGAGCGGCCGCAGCCGCCCGTCGTGCTGCCGGCAGTCCGCCCGAAAGCGCGCCTCAAGCAGGGGCTGATGCGCGTCAACTTCGGCCCGAACACGAAGCTCTCGTTCGACGACATGTGCCGCGAAGCGGCGAAGATCGGCTTCAAAGGCTTCGATCTGATCGGGCCGGAGGACTGGCCGACCCTCACGAAGCACGGCCTCGTGCCGACGATGGCCGGGGCTGGACCGGTGACCTTCCAGAACGGTTTGATCCACACGGAGGTACACGGCACGCTGGAGCAGGGGCTGCGGGAGTACATCGACATGTGCGCGTCGCACGGCGTCACCAACATCATCTCGGTCGGCGGCCAGCGCCGCGGCATGTCACCGGCGGAGGGCGCCGATCATGCGGTCGCGTTCCTCAACCGCGTCAAGGGCCACCTCGAAGCCAGGGGCGTCACCCTCTGCATCGAGAACATGAACCACAAGTACACGGACCCCAACTTCGGGCGCGTGGACCAGATGTTCGCGCACCCGCAGTGGGGCTTCGACGTGTGCAGGCGCGTGGGCTCGGCCAACGTCAAGGTGCTGTTCGACATCTATCATGCGCAGGTGATGGCGGGAGATCTGGTCGCGACCATCCGCGAGAACTTCCAGTGGATCGCGCACTATCACACCGCCGGCGTTCCCGGCCGCACCGACATCGATCACACTCAAGAGATCAATTACCGGTTCGTGGCCCAGGTGCTCTCGGATCTGGGATACACCGGCTACATCAGCCACGAGTTCCGGCCCGCGCCGGGCCACGATCCGCTCGACTGCCTGCGCGAGGCGTTCGCGATTATCGACGTGTAACGTTTAGAGCGGCTGCAGACGAGCAACCTGAATCGCAAGGCCAGCGAGTGCCGTGAGGATGCCGACCAGCAGGCCCGCGAGCCACATGAAATGGCGATCGATTTTGTGATCGATTCGGTGAATTTCGGAACGCAGCTCCGTCATGTCTGCGCGTATGTCCGAACGCAGCTCCCTCATGTCTGCGCGGATATCGGCCATCAAGGCGGTGTGATCTTCCATCCGGCCTTCCACGTACGCGACCCGCTCGTCCAGGCTCTCCATCGCGCCTCTCCTGTCGGGCCGTTACGCCCGATTCTACATCGTCCGATCCAGCATGGATGGTGCCGCTGTGCAACTGGTGACCACGGCCTGAAGATTCTGGGTTTCCAAGGCCAATCGCCACTCGCAGCGATCGAAGGGATTGAGTTTTTGCCGACTCGTTCGTGCCGGATCGTGGCAAAATCTGCCACCGTGGACTCCTGACAACCATGCCGGAGCAACCTGTATGAAACACCCACGATCACGAGACCTGGAGGCGGTGGCGGGAAACGGCCTGCTCCACCGCCGTGCCTTTCTCTCCGGCGGTGCGGCCTTTGCCGCAGCCGTCACCGGGTACACGCTCAGTGACACCGCGGCCGCCCAGCAGCTGACCGATCCTCCCTGGAGCAAGGGACGCGGCGTCGCCATCCAGGAGTACGGCACGCCGTCAACCTTCGAGAAACAGGTGGTGCGCACGCTGTCCAATCCGCGAGGCGAGCCGCGCACGCAGCACGGGCGTACGCCGCACCACTTGATCAACGGCACGTTCACGCCCAACGGGCTGCATTTCGTGATTTCGCATTCCGGAAACCCGGACATCGATCCGAGTCAACACCGCCTGGTCATTCACGGCCTTGTCAGACGGCCGCTCGTGTTCACGCTCGACGCGCTGGCCCGGTATCCCCTGGTGTCGCGCATGACGTTCGTCGAGTGCGGAGGCAACAGCGCGCCGCTGTTCTCGAACGCACCGGTCCAAGCCGACGTGCAGGCGATTCACGGCCTGGTCTCGTGCGCGGAATGGACCGGCGTCATGCTCTCCACGCTGCTCGAGGAAACGGGCATCGACCCGAAAGCCAGGTGGCTCATCGCCGAAGGCGCCGATGCGCTCGCGCTCAGCCGCAGCGTGCCGGTGACCAAGGCGCTGGACGACGCGATGATTGCGCTGTATCAGAACGGCGAGCGGCTCATGCCCGGCAACGGGTATCCGATGCGCCTGCTGCTTCCCGGCTGGGAAGGCAACATGCAAGTGAAATGGCTGCGGCGCATCAAGCTCGTTGACGCGCCGGCCATGAGCTACTACGAGGCGAGAACCTATGCGCCGATCCTGCCGGATGGAAAGGCGTACCAGTTCTACTTCCTCCAGGAGGTCAAGTCGTTCATCACCCATCCGTCCCCTGGACTGACGCTCAACGGGCCTGGCTTCTACGAGATCTCCGGCGTGGCCTATTCGGCCAACGGACGAATCGCGAAGGTGATGGTGACCGCCGATGGCGGCAGGAGCTGGGCGCAGGCCGCGCTGCAGGAACCGGTGCAGCCGAAGGCGTTCACGCGGTTCCGCGTGCCGTGGCGCTGGGACGGCGGCCCTGTCGTCCTGCAGAGCCGCGCGTGGGACGAGGGCGGCAACGTGCAGCCCACACGCGCCGAGATCATCGACAGACGTGGTCAGACCAGGGCGCCAGTCACCAACCCGGCGGCGTTCACGAGTCAGCACTACAACGGCCCCACGAGCTGGGGAATCGAGGCGAATGGCGAGGTGACACATGTCTACGCCTGAAACGGTGCGGAAGTGCGATGGTGCGGGGGTGCGACGGTGCGGGGTGCGACGGTGCGGCGGTGCACTCGCCATCGTCGCGTTCACGTCGAGCCTGGCCCTTGCTCAGGGCTTCGGGAAACCGATCTCCGAGGCCGAGGTCGCAGCCTGGGACATCAGCATCATGCCGGACGGCTCAGGCCTTCCGCCCGGCCGCGGCACGCCGGAGCAGGGGGCGAAGATCTTTGCCGCGAAGTGCGCGCTCTGCCACGGTCCGGAGGCGAAGGGCGGCGCGAATGCTGCGCTCGTTGGGGGCCCGCCGCTCACCAACGGCATCGACACGACGAAGACCATCGCCAACTTCTGGCCGTACGCCACGACGCTCTTCGACTTCACGCGACGCGCGATGCCGTGGCAGCAACCGCGGACGCTGACGAACGACGAGGTCTACGCGCTCACCGCCTACATCCTGGCGCTCAATAAGATCATCGGACCGAATGACGTGATGGATGCCGGGACGCTGCCCAACGTACGGATGCCGAACCGCGACGGCTTTATCGTCCGATTTCCGGAGCGGATGCCGTAGGGTCAGTCTTCGTCCGCCGGTGCCGGCGCGCCGAGCGTACCGCTCGCCTTCTGCATCAGGTACGTCTTGATGAACGGATCGAGGTCGCCGTCGAGCACGCGGTTCACGTCGCCCACCTCGAGCTTTGTGCGGTGGTCCTTGATCATCTGGTACGGCTGCAGGACGTAGCTGCGGATCTGGCTGCCGAACCCGATCTCCTTCTTCGCGCCCGCGATCTGTTCCAGCTTCGCCTGCTGCTCTTTCAGCTTCAGGTCGAAGAGCCGCGATTTCAACACCTTCATCGCGGACGATCGATTCTTGTGCTGCGAACGCTCGTTCTGGCACGACACGACGATCCCGGTTGGGATGTGGGTGATGCGTACCGCGGAGTCGGTGACGTTGACGTGCTGGCCGCCGGCGCCGCTCGATCGGTAGGTATCGATGCGCAGGTCCTTCTCGTCAATCCCCAGGTCGACGTCCTCCGGCAACTCGGGCCAGACGAACACCGACGCGAAGGACGTATGGCGCCGCGCCGCCTGGTCGAACGGCGAAATGCGCACCAGGCGATGGACGCCCGCCTCGGCTGCCATGAGCCCGAACGCGTAGTCGCCGGTCAGCAGCAGCGTGGCGCTCTTGATCCCCGCGTCATCGCCAGGCTGATAATCGATCACTTCGCGCTTGAAGCCGCGCCGCTCCGTCCACTTGAGGTACATGCGCAGCAGCATTTCGGCCCAGTCCTGCGACTCGGTGCCGCCCGCGCCGGGATGGATGGTGACGATGGCGTTGGCGCGATCGTGCTCGCCGCCGAGCATCTTCCTGGTCTCAGCCGCGTCGACTTCCTGCTGGAGCTCGTCGAGGCCCCGCTCGAGGTCCGCGCCGACATCCTCCCCCGCGTTCGCCCACTCGATCAGCACGCCGAGGTCGTCGGCGCGCCGCCGGAGCGACTGCTGCAGCGCCTGGTCTTCCTCCAGGCGCCGCCGCCGCTGCATGACCTTCTGGGCTTCGGCCTGGTTGCTCCAGAAGTCCGGTTCGCCGATCCGCTTTTCGAGGCCGGCGAGCTCTTCGTCCAGGCGGGCGCCCTCAAAGATGCCTCCGCAGTTCCGCAGCCCGGCGTCCCAGGTCGTCGTATCGCTTGACCAGATCTTCGAGTTCAACCGCCATGAGTCCTCTGTTCAGCCGGGTCCGCTTCGCGGAACCCGGCCTACGTACGTAGGGCGGGTTCCGCGAAGCGGACCCGCCGGATGAAAAGCAAGGCCAGGACAGTCACCGCCATCGACAGATACGCAATCACGTCGCCGATGCGCGAATAGATCGTGCGCGTCGTCAGGATGCGCACGTCCTCGACGATGCCTGCCTGTTTAAAGATAGCCGACTGCTGGACGACCCGGCCATAGGGATCGACCACGCCGCTGATGCCTGTGTTGGCGGCGCGGGCCAGGTAGCGTCCCTGCTCGATCGCGCGCATGGAGGCGAGTGCAAAGTGCTGGTAGGGCGCGGACGAGTATCCGTACCACGCATCGTTCGTGATGGTCGTGAGCAGCTGGCTTCCGGCGGCCACCGCCGCGCGGCTGAGCGACGGGTACACCACCTCGTAACAGATGGCGACACTGGCCACGTGGGCGCCCACGGGCAGCATCACGACGGACGCCCCCGGTGAAAACTCGGCGAGGCGTTCGACCACGGGCGAGACGAAGAACAGCAGCCGCTTGAACGGGATGTACTCACCGAACGGCACGAGCTTGATCTTGTGGTACACGGCCATCGTCTCGCCGCTGGGGGCGATGAGGAAGGCGGCGTTGAAGAGACGAATCGCATCGCCGCTGCGATCCACCTGGTCGCTGCCGAGCAGGATCGGCACGCCGGTCTCGCGCGCGAGATCCCGGACGGCGGTCTCGCCGACGTCGTCCTCCTCGAACATGAACGGCGTGGAGGATTCGGGCCAGATGACGAACTCGGCGCCGCGGCGCACCGCATCGCGCGTCATCGCGAGGTAGGTCGTGAAGATACGCCGCGCCTCGTTGCGGTTCCACTTGTCTTCCTGCGCGATATTGCCCTGGATGAGACCGACGCGAATGGCCGTCCCCTCTCGCGTCAGCGAACCGTCCGCAATCCTCATCGCGCCCCAGCCGCCGACGACGGCGAGCAGCACGGCCGTCGCGGCGATCACGAGCGTCCGCTGCCGCCCGCGCGAGAGCAGCGCGAAGGCGATCGAGCCGTTCACGAAAGCCACGAGCGCGGACAAGCCATAGACGCCCAGCACGCTGGCCAGCTGCGCGACCGGCAGGACCGTAACCTGGCTGTTTCCCAGCGGCACCCATGGAAACCCGCCGAATATGAAAGGAAACCCGCGCGCGTACTCGGTTCCGACCCATGCCGCAGGCATCAGCAGCAGCGCCCCTGTGCCAGCGCGGCGGACCAGGCGTGCCGTGATGAGCGCGGTCACTGCGGGAAAGAGCGCCAGGGTGAAGGCCAGCAGCAGCATCCCCAGGAGCGCGACTGGCGCCGCCAGCCCGCCGAAGGTGCGGATGACGCTTCCGGTCCAGTAGATCGTGCCGATGAAGTACACAAGGCCGGCAAGCAGACCCAACGTGAACGCGCGCAACGGAGGCTGGCCCGGCAACCTCCCCGGCCGTCCCCGCCAGCCGCTCAACGCGATGAGGAGCGGAACGAGCGCGATCCAGGCGAATGCCGGGTGGCCGAAGCGGGGGAAGCTGAGCGCGAGGAGCGCGCCGGACAGGAGGGCTAACGCGTAATCCAATGCGTCATTGTGGCCTGAAACCGCCGGCGGGATCGATGGACCTCGCGCATGCGTCTGTTCAGCAGGGGTCGAGGTTAGAACACACTCGCCGGGAAGAGGATGCCAATGATCGCGGCAACCGCCAGTGAGAGCGCCCACCCCACGACGCAGACGCCGACCGCGCGGCCGGTGCTCTTGTAGTCGAGGGCCTGGCGTACCGCGACGACCATCGCGAGCAACATCCAGATCGACGCGATCGCGTAAATCGTCAGGCCAAGGAACGGAACCAAGCCGAACACACGCAAGAACCCTGGGGCAGACGCAAAGGCGATGGTTCGCAGCAGCTCGCCGACATCGGCCCTGGTCTGAGGTTCCGGCAGGAGTCGCGTCCCGATCAGATACGTCAAGGCAGCCCAGGCGATCCAGCCGATCAGCGCCCCGGCAATTCCAGCAACGAGAGACTGTGGAGTCGGCACCCCAAGGCCGAGCAACCCGATTCCGCCCCCGACGCTGGCCAGCAGGACGACGCCAACGGCCTGGCCGGTCGCCCGGCCATCCGCTTCCACTTCCTCATAGGTGCGCCGGTCCAGGACGGCTGCTCCGAGCACGCGTTGCGCAAATGTGGTCATGGCTCCCGGGTGCGGTACATCAATAGTCAGGACACGCGATCCTGCGGCTCACGGGTGGTGTGCGTCTGCGGATGCATGCGCGCCCAGAAGTCATGCGCTTCTCGAGCTCTCGTCACGCTCCCGATCCGTCACACCCCGTGAGCGGCAGCGCCGTGCCCTGACATCCCTACACACAGCACAGAGCGGACCAGCACGCGGGTGCCGGCGCGCCGCGAATCACCAACGATCGCAAGACGGTCGACTTGCAGGCCCCGAAATGTTCCGCCCGCGACGGGGAATACTTCGCACATCGGTGACCGCGGGTCGTTGTCCATGGCGCGAACGCTCCACCGCCCGGCGGTATCCGGTTTGCTCACGTACGCTGGCAGGTAACGGACCTGTGGTTACAGGAGACGATCTCATGAAATCTCGCGTGGCGCTGCTGCTCGCCGGGACCCTCCTGTTCGCCGGGGCCGGCCAGGTCGTGGCGCATCACTCGTTCGCGGCGACCTACGACCCGGAGAAGCGGGTCGAGATCGAAGGGGTCATCAAGGAATTCGTCTGGCGGAACCCGCATTCGTTCCTCCGGCTCGACGTCACAGACAAGGATGGCGTGACCAAGACCTGGGCGATCGAGTGGGGCTCGATCAGCCAGTTGTCCCAGTCGAAGATGGCGAGGACCACGCTCAAGCCGGGCGATCGCGTCATCGTCGGCGGCGAGCTCGCGCGCGATCCCTCGTCGACGCGACTGCTGTTGCTGAGTGTGAAGCGGCCGATCGACGGGTGGGAGTGGCAGGGCCGAGTCGAATAGATTACTGGCTGGAGCTCTCGACTGACCTCCGGCCGTTCGGTCTCCAGACGACCTCTCTCGGACATGAGAACCAGCCTCGCAATCGCCTGCTTCGTCGTCGGCGGCTTGAATGCCCGATTCCAATTGTTGCCGCGGATCGCTGAAAGCACCCAGACCATGCACATTGCTTCCAGGTAGCGGGACGACTCGATGCCACCAACGTCGACGACGCCCCAGCCGAAGTCCTTCAAGAGGCCTAACGCGTAATCCAATGCGTCATTGTGGCCCGAAACCGCCGGCGGGATCGATGGACCTCGCCTCTCCCCGCGCTCACACTTCGCCGCCGATCAACGCGATCCCGGCGAGCGCCATCGCGGCGCCTGCCACGCGCGCCACGATGGTGCCCGCGGGTCCGATCTTCTCGAGCAGCACCACACCGCTCAGCGCAGCGACCCGGACCAGGTTCATCACTCCCGCTACGAACAGTACGCACATCAGCGCCCAGCAGCAGCCGAGGCAGTAGGCGCCGTGACGGGCGCCCATCCGGAACGCGCCGTCCGCGCCGGCCCGCCAGTGGCTCATCAGAAATCCAAGAGGGCTCCGGCAGTGCGCCAGACACGCGCTCTTGACCGGCAGCCATTGATACGCGCCGGCGGCGACAAGGATGCCGCCGGACAGTGCGGGGTTGGCCGTCCTCATCAGTGCAATCGGATGACACGCCGGACCGCATCGATTGACCGGAGGGAGGCGCGGGGGCTAGACTCCGCGCCGGCGGCCGAATTTCACCGCCCAGGAGAGGTCGCATGACTCATATCAATCGCATCGCACGCAACGGGATCCTTGCCGCGGTGGCGGGCGTCTGCGTGCTGGCGCTCTACCTCACTTCCGACTACCTGACACCGGAGGTGGAGGCGCAGGCGGCGCCGCGCTACATCTTCGATCCAGGCTGGCCGAAGGCGCTGCCGAACAAGTGGAAGATGGGCGGCGTCACCGGGCTCGCGGTCGACAAGGACGACAACGTCTGGGTGCTCAATCGACCGAACGACACGCTCGACATCGAGGGACACGCGGGGCTCAATCCGCCGACGGCCGACTGCTGCCGGCGCCCGCCCGCGCTGATCCACATCGACAAGAACGGCAACGTGATTGGATCCTTTGATGCCATGCAGGGGCACGGCATGGACGTGGACAGCCAGGGCTTCGTCTACGTCGGGTCCAATACGGTCCGGAAGTACGACCCGAAGACCGGCATGCTGGTGAAGGAGCTCGCGCGGGTGCCCGAACCCCAGCCAGGCGGCGGCGGGCGCGGGGCCGATCCGGCCAAGCAGGCCGCGCTCGTGGCGGCGTTCAGGGCGAAGTACCCGCCCACCACGCCGATGGTCGTGGGCGGCCTCGAGGAGATCCGGCTTGATGAGCCGGCGCGCGAGATGTACATCGCCGACAGCTACCTGGGCGGACGCGTGATGGTGTTCGACATGGACACCTTTGCGTTCAAGCGCGGGTGGGGCGCGTACGGCAAGCCGCTCAGCCAGATCAGCACCAACGAGGCGGACCACGACTACACGCCCAACGGGCCGATGCCGAAGGACTTCGCGGGACATTTGACGCTGAACTTCTCGAACGACGGGAAAGTCTACGCGGCGGATCGCAACGCGAACCGAATCCACGTCACGGATAAGCAGGGCAAGTACCTGAACCAGGAGTTCGTCCTCGCGCCGTCAACCGGCGAAGGCGGCTCCACCGGCGGCGTGGCCTTCTCCACCGATCCGCAGCAGCGGTACCTGATCATCTCCGACCTGACGAACAACAAGATCTGGTTCCTGAACCGCGCGGACGGCAAGCTCCTCGGCCAGTTCGGCACGATGGGCGAGAACGGCGGCCAGTGGTTCGGCCTGCACATGATCGCGATCGACTCGCAGGGGAACATCTATACGGGCGAGGTGTTCAACGGCGAGCGCGTGCAGCGATTCGTGCCGGCGGACAGTCCGCGAGGAAAACAGCTTGCGCAAGCAGGTCTGCAACCGATGACGTAATCGGCTTCCCAACATGAATACGTAGTGTCCGCCTTCAGGCGGACCGTGCGGGTCCGGCTAAAGCCGGACACTACGTATTAGTGAGCGCGCTCCTACTGCGTCCATGGACCGGGGGTGGCGAGGATCGAAGTGGCGATGAAGTCAGCGAGCGCCCGGTTCCCCCTCAGCGTGTAGTGGCAGCAGTCGTCCAGGTAGGCGGGCACGTCGACGCGATCGAACACGCCCGTTGCGTCAAAAAAGGCCACGCCCGCATCTGTGAGCCTTGGGGCCGCCTCCGCCAGTGCCGGATATCCCCCCTCGATGAAGGGCTTGTACGGCGAGGCATCGTTCAACGCGATCGCCGCTTCTCCCGGCTCGAACCGTCGCGTCGTGAAGTACTGGTTCGGCTGAAGGAAATGGAAATAGGCGCCGCCCCGCGCCTCCACCATCTGATCCATCAGGAGCGATGCGCCGGTCCAGAGCTCCGCGATGTCGGAGACGACGTCCGTAGCGTCGCGAGCCCTGGTGGCCGGCGTTGCCTGGATCAGCGCGTTCTCGGGCGGGTTGGCGGGCAGGTTGGTGAAGCGTCCGAGCTCGCGGCTGTATCGGCTGGACACGCGCGCGTAATACCAGTCGAGCACCAGATTCACCGCTGCGCTGCGGTTCGTGGCAATCCGCCCCGTCACGTCCGCGAGTGTCTGCCTGTCACGGAAGATCGCGGCCAGCACCTCGAGCTTGTCGGGCGTCAGCGCGGAACGGTTCACGAGCGCGATCAGGGGGTCGAGATGCTGGACGCTCGGCATTGAGATATCGAGCCCCCTATCGCTATTGAGCGAGGCGAGCGCCACGTCGTTGAAGCCGTCGATGTTCACGACGAGGTCGTAGGTCTGCCCGATCGACAGGAAATAGGCGAGCACGAGCGCCTGCTGCGGCTGCTTGTACCCCTCGTGCGCAAAACAGAGCGGAACGATCTCTCGGTCCTTGAAGTACGTGGTCGCCTGCAGGTCCGCCACCAGCCGGGGCGCCGCGATCTGGCAGAACCACAATCCGACCGAGCCGCCGAAGATCCCGAGGATGACCTGGTCGTCGCCCGTTTTGGCAAAGGGATAGTCGTGGGGCGAGACGAACCCGAAGTTGTTGGTGGTCAGCCGCGCGGGCGCCGAGGCGCCGTCCCGAAGCGAGGCCGGAATATCGAACGGCGTCCCCGGGCGGTGCGTCACTCCGAAATACGGATGCAGCGCCTCGCCAACGACCAGGCGATCCTGCGGCGCGGGCAGCAGCTCGGGATAGGTCTTGCGGTGGACGTAGAAGAGGGCGCCCGTGTCCACGTAGTAGGCCGCCAGACCAAACAGCTCGGCGCCGAGGCAGAAGATGACGAGGCTGACGGCTAGTCGAGCGCCAGTTCGGCCCGCCACGAATCATCCTCCACTCCGCCACGCGGCTGCGACGCCTTCTCGAGGATGAAGTGCTCGAGGATGAGCACGTCCATCTCGGTGCGCATGAAGCAGCGATACGCCTCCTCCGGGGTGCACACGATCGGCTCCCCGCGCACGTTGAACGACGTGTTCACGATCACCGGACAGCCGGTCAGCCGGTAAAACGCATCGATGACCTCGTAATAAAAACCATGGACGTCGGGGCGGACGGTCTGGATCCGCGCCGAGTAGTCGACATGCGTGATCGCCGGGACGGTCGATTTCGGCACGTTGAGCAGATCGATCCCCGTGAGCGCCGCCGCTTCAGCGGGAATGGGAATCCGCTTGTCCTGCCTGACGGCTGCCACGAGCAGCATGTACGGACTGTCCTGGTCCAGCTCGAACCATTCGCCCACGTGCCCGCGAAGCACCGACGGCGCAAACGGCCTGAACGACTCGCGGTATTTGATCTTGAGGTTCATGACCGACTGCATCTTCGGCGAGCGCGCGTCGCCGATGATGGAGCGCGCGCCCAGCGCCCGTGGTCCGAATTCCATGCGCCCGCGGAACAGTCCGATCACCTTCTGATCGGCGAGGGCCGTGGCCACCTCCTCGGCGCCGTTGTGGGCCTCGAGCCGCCGCGCCGCATACCCGTTGCGCTCAATGAAGGCTTCGATCTCGCGATCGGTGAAGCGCGGGCCAAGAAACGCGCCATTCATCCCGTCCGCATACCGCGGCGCAGTCGTGGCCGGCGCGATGCCCGTGCGCCTGGCAGATCGCTCCCAGGTGCCTGCCTTCTCGGGACTGACCCGCGGCTTTCCGAGGTGGCGATGCCACAGGCTCAGTGCCACCCCCACCGCGCCGCCTGCATCGCCCGCCGCGGGCTGGATCCAGAGGTGATCGAACGGCCCCTCTCGCAGAATGCGCCCGTTGCCGACGCAGTTGAGCGCCACGCCGCCCGCGAGACAGAGGTCGCGCAGGCCGGTCTCGCGATGCGCACAGCCCGCCATCTTCAGCATGACCTCTTCGGTCACCGCCTGAACCGAGCGCGCGATGTCCATCTCGCGCTGCGTCACCCACGTCTCCGGCTGGCGCGCCGGTCCGTCGAACAGGCGCTCGAACTTCGAACCGGTCATCGTCAGTCCATGGACGTAGGTGAAGTACTCCTCGTTCATCCACAGGCTGCCGTCCTCGCGGATCTCCACGAGGTGATCCTTGATGGTCTGCACGTACTTCGGCTCGCCGTAGGGCGCGAGCCCCATCAGCTTGTATTCGCCGGAGTTCACCTTGAAGCCGGTGAAGTACGTGAACGCGGAATAGAGGAGGCCGAGCGAGTGGGGAAAGCGCAGCTCGCGCAGCACGTCGAGCTGATGGCCCCGCCCGGCGCCGATCGACGAGGTCGCCCACTCGCCGACGCCATCGATCGTCAGGACGGCCGCTTCTTCGAAGGGCGATGGATAGAACGCGGACGCGGCGTGCGATTCGTGATGTTCGCCGAACAGGATCTCACCGCGGTAGCCGTCGAGGCGGCCGGCGATTTCGTCGGCAAGCCAGAGCTTGCTCCCAAGCCACAGCGGCATCGCCATCAGGTACGAGCGCAGCCCTCGCGGCGCGGACGCCACGTACGTCTCGAGCAGCCGCTCGAACTTCAGCAGGGGCTTTTCGTAGAAGCCGGCGAGATCGAGCTGTCCGGCGCTGATGCCCGCCTCACGCAGGCAGTACGCGACGGCATTGGCCGGAAACGAAGGGTCGTGTTTCTTTCGAGTGAACCGTTCTTCCTGCGCGGCGGCCACGATGCGTCCATCCTCGACGAGGCAAGCGGCCGAGTCGTGGTAGAACGCCGAGATGCCGAGGATCCGCGTGGGCAATGTCTAGAACAATGTGTAAATGAACGGCGCCACGGCGCTCGACTGCCCGAACACGATCAACAGCCCGAACAGCACGAAGACGATCACAATCGGCATCAGCCAGTACTTCTTCTCTTCGCGCAGGAACTGCCAGAACTCGACGAGGACGCGCTTCTTGGCCATGTGATCAGTACATCCGCTTGTAATGGTCGCCGCTTTGGTAGCGCGGTGGATGCGGGATCCAGCCCGGCCACCGCTGCCGCCTCCGCGCGAGCGGGTCGCGGCCGATGAGCCGCCAGATCAGTCCCATCGGTGTGAGGATGAGAAGAAATGCAACGGTGAGGATGATCCGGGCGTTGACGTAGCCGAGGATCATCGCGAACCGCCACCAGGCGGCGCTCGGCCACTTCAGCACCGAGGGAGCGAAATGCCCGAAGACCACCAGCACCGCGCCAAGGACGCCCAGCACTTCCGCGGCCCGCAGGCGTCCGCGCCAGAGCAGCACCGCGGCGATCAGCAGCAGCACACCGCCGACAGAAAGGCCGAACGATCGTTCTCGATCCCTCATCACGCCTCAGGGTAGCGCAAAGACCTTGCGCCGCAGTATACAGAAGGGATACGTTGTGCGGGTTCGCAATTATCCCGGAGGCGTCACATGACCAGACTTCTTACGAGAACTGCGGCCGTGCTTGCCCTGCTCGGCGGCATCGCGTTCGTCATCGCCTTCACCGGCAACGGCGCGCAGGCGCAGAGCGCGCCGCGCTACCGGTTCGATCCGGACTGGCCGAAACCTCTCCCCAACAAGTGGAAGATGGGCGGCGTCACGGGGCTGGCCGTCGACAAGGACGACAACGTCTGGGTCCTCAACCGCCCGAACGACATGCGCGACCTCGAGCTCGAGGCGGAGGTCGGCGACGCCGATTGCTGCGTCCGGCCGCCGTCGATGATCCACATCGACAAGAACGGCAACGTCATCGGCTCGTTCGATCCGCCGCAGGGCCACGGCATGGACGTCGACAGCCAGGGCAACGTCTACATCGGATCGGACACGGTCCGGAAGTACGATCCGAAAAGCGGCAAGATGCTCGCGGCGGTGCAGCGCGCCGAGCCGCAGCCTGGCGCCGGCGGCGGTGGACGTGAGGGTGGCGCGCCGGCCGCTCGCGTGCCGGGCCGCGGCGGCCCGGGCCCGACCGGGACATTCCAGCAGCAGGGTGGCGGCGGCCGCGGCCGCGGCAATGCCGACCCCGCCGCGCAGGCCGCGCAGGCCGCGGCGCTCGTCGCGTGGCGGGCGAAGTACCCCCCAACGGCGCCCATGATCGTCGGACAGGTTGAAGAGATTCGCCTCGACGAACCAGCCGGCGAGATGTACGTCGCCGACAGCTCGTTCGGCGGACGCGTGATGGTCTTCGACCTGAAGACGTTTGCGTTCAAGCGGGGCTGGGGCGCGTACGGCAAGCCGCTCGCGCAGATCAGCACCAACGACGCCGACCGCGCCTACAAGCCGGGCGGCCCGATGCCGAAGGAGTTCGTCGGCCACCTGACGCTCAACTTCTCGAACGACGGCCTGGTGTATGCCGCGGATCGCGCCGCCAATCGCATCCACGTGACCACCAAGGACGGCAAGTACGTCGGCAAGGAGTTCGTCATTCATCCGACGACGCGCGGCACCACGGGCGGCGTGGCGTTCTCGCCCGACCGCCAGCAGCGGTTCCTGTTCGTCTCCGACCTGAGGAACAACCACATCTGGTTCCTCAACCGCGAGGACGGCAAGGTGTTGGGCCAGATGGGCACCATGGGCGAGAATGGCGGGCAGTTTTTCGGACTCCACATGATCGCCGTCGACTCGAAGGGCGTGATCTATACGGGTGAAGTGTTCAACGGCGAGCGCGTGCAGCGCTTCCTGCCGGTCAACTGATTTTCTGGAGACGCGAACATGATCAAAGGCAAAGCGAGAATCCCGGCCGCGGTGCTGGTGCTGGCGGCGGGGGCGGCATTCGTAATCTCCTGTTCCACACCGGAGCCAGAGGTCGCGGTCGAGGCACAAGGCGGAGGCGCGCCGCGCTACCTCTACGATCCGGGCTGGCCGAAGCCGCTGCCCAACAACTGGAAGATGGGCGGCGTCACCGGGCTGGCCGTCGTCCCCGGCGACGACACCGTTTGGGCGTACGATCGTCCGAACGACCTGACGAATATCGAGCTCGAGAAGGAGATCGGGATTGCCGACTGCTGCACGCTGCCGCCGTCGATGATCCATTTCGACAAGGAGGGCAACGTCATCGGGTCGTTCGCCGCGCCGCAGGGGCACGGAATGGACGTCGACAGCAAGGGCTTCGCGTATCTCGGGCAGAACACGGTCCGCAAGTACGACACGAAGACCGGCAAGATGGTCGCCGAAATCCCGCACACGCCTGAGACCGAGAACGGCGGCAAGTTCGCGATGCCCCAGATGCCGCAGCACACACCCGGCCAGGGTGGCCAGGGGCCGGTGGCGGGATTCCTTCCGCCGCCTCCTGGAGGGCGCGGTGGCGGCGGCGGTGGCCGCGGCGGCAACGCACCCGACCCGGCGGCGCAGGCGGCCGCACGCGCGGCCTTCCGCGCGAAATACCCACCGACGACCCCGATGATCGTCGGCGGCCTGGAAGAGATTCGCGTCGACGAGCCGGCCAACGAGATTTACGTCCTCGACAACTACCTGGGCGGACGCGTTCTCGTCTTCTCGCTCGACACGTTCCAGTTCAAGCGCGGGTGGGGTGCGTACGGCCACAAGCTGAATGAGATCAGCACGAACGACGCGGACCGCGAGTACAAGCCCAACGGCCCGATGCCGAAGGAGTTCGCGGGCCACGTGACCTTCAACTTCTCGAATGACGGCATGGTGTACATCGCGGACCGCGTCGCGAACCGGATCCACGTCACCGACAAGCAGGGGAACTACCAGGGCAAGGAGTTCATCATCGCGCCGTACACGGGCGTCGGCGGCGCCACGGGCGGCGTGGCGTTCTCCCCCGACCGGGAGCAGCGGTACCTGTTCATCTCGGACCTGACGAACAACCACATCTGGTTCCTGAACCGCGCCGATGGCAAGGTCGTCGGGACGCTCGGGAGCATGGGTGAAAGTGGCGGACAGTTCTTCGGCCTGCACATGATCGCCACCGACTCGCGCGGGAACATCTATACGGGCGAAGTGTTCGCCGGCGAGCGCGTGCAGCGCTTCGTGCCGGCCGACAGCCCGCGCGGCCGCGTGCTCGATCAGTTGTCGCGTACCAATCTGAACTAGCGATGTATCGCGGACCGCAAAGGTCCGCGCCGCAATGCGGAGGAGCGCCCCGCTCCTCCGCATCCAATCCGGCTGGTCGCGCGGCGCGCGCATCGGCATCTGTGGACCGCCACCGCCGAGGGGAATGTCGCAATGCGCCGTAGAATGCCCTCATGGGAGTGGATTCGGCGTCAATCGGCTGGGCCGTGGCGCGGTGTGCGTCGAAGCGGCGCGAAATCCAGGCCGCTTATGTCTTCGGTTCGGTAGCGAGCGGCCGGACCCGGCCCGACAGCGACGTCGACGTCGCCGTGTTGACGGCCCGTCGCGCGCGGCGAGCCGACACGCTGAAGTACCGACTGTCATTGATGGCCGACCTCGGTTCCGCCCTCGGCCGGCCGGATGTCGAGGTCGTGCTGCTCGACGAGGCACCACCGCTACTGGCGCACCGCATTCTGTCGCGCGGGAAGCTCGTGTACGAACGATCGCGGTCGGCCAGGGTCAGATTCCAGGTCGACACGGCGAACCGCTATCTCGATCTGATGCCCATGTTCGAGACGCACATCCGGTACCTGAAGAAGCGCGTGCGTGAGGGCAGAGTCGTTGGTTGATCGTTACGTCGTGCAGGCGCGGATTGGGAAGATACGAGAGTACGTCGCCCTGCTTCGCAAGATCCGCGGCATGGCGGACGAGCGGCGCTTCATCAGCGATCCCCTCGTATACGGGAATGCGTACCTGCAGTTGGCCATCCAAGCCGTACTGGACGTCAGCAACCACATCGTCGCGGACATGAATCTGAGTCTTCCTGCTGACAGCAAAGAATTATTTGTGGTGCTCGCCAGGCACAAAGTCGTGCCGGTGCGCCTCTCGAAGAGGCTGATCTCCCTGGCTGGCTTCCGGAATCTGCTGGTGCACGAATACCTGGAAATCGACCATCGCCGCGTTTACCAGGGATGGATCGAAACCCCCTTTCACGCAGATCTGTGTCGGATCGGGTGTGCCCGGAAACGGGTTCGCGGCGCCGCACCGCGCCCAGGCCCAGTCGCCGGCGGGCACGACGCGTTCCCCGGCGACCTTTCCATCGATCGTTTCGGAGGTG